>Ga0209365_1000005_pt1 | contig 340328 bp, 269 predicted proteins | sample WorMetimpBELIZE2_FD_187389 | JGI IMG/M metagenome (GOLD analysis project Ga0209365, IMG submission 187389) | Marine gutless worms symbiont microbial communities from Max Planck institute for Marine Microbiology, Germany - Olavius imperfectus... | ecosystem: Host-associated > Annelida >...
TTCTATGTGCTTTTTTCATTATTCACGCCTTTTATTTATGTCCAGTAATACGCAGTGTAACAGCAACTTATATTAATGGCAACGCCCCTTGCGACGACACTGCCTAGAAAAGATATACCTTGGAGAGAGGAATGTCATGAGGCTGTGCTGGGATGGGGCTACTTAGATATTGTTCACGAAATCCTACACCATAGAAGGGACAACGCAGCTTGGCGAGGAAGCGGTCATACAACCCCTTTCCATAGCCCAATCGCTGATGACATGCATCGAATCCCAGTCCAGGAGTGAGGACGCAGTCAATACGATCGAGGGCAATTGCGAGGCAACGATCGGGGTTAGGTTCGAAAACTCTCCACTTTGGGTGTATCTCGAGATCGAGCGTGAGGTTTCGCACCACAAAGGCCACCATCTCTGTCGTGCTGACAAGGCGTGGGAGGAGTAGGCGCCCCTCATTAGCTAGCGTGCTATTGAGGGGCCAGAGATCTATCTCCTGCTCTTTGCTTGCAAAAGAGAGGATATTGGGAAAAGAGCACAGGACGGGGTAGAGCTTCTCGACGAGCCCACTTCTCGTTTCTTGGCGTCTCTCCTTAGGAATCTTCAACCGCAGCTGAAGAAGCTCCCCTCTCATTTCTCCTTTAGCCTTCACTTGGGGGGATGGCCCCTTTGGGAGAAAACTTTTTCTAACAGACACCCTTCCCCACACAACACCACAGTTGCTTCGCCCAAGGTTAACATGCTTGCCGTTTTTTAATCATCCTAAATTTTGGTTGGTAACCTGAAGATTTCGGATAAACAACGCCCATTAGATTAAGGGCCGTTATTATTGCTTTGCGTCTGTGTGCTCACAAAACCCACATGGAACCCATTCATCAGATTTCCCCCTCCGGAAAGCATCAAAATAAAGCAGGTGGTGGCTCCCTATCCTCTGGGATCACGAATAGGATGTAGCACCTCCGGTCGTCGCTTCGCCCCCATGAGGATGTGCTGTTGGCAGTCTTCTCTCCCTTTTCCAAGACAGAAGACCAACGCTCCAGGCCCACAATCCTCCTTGCGTGAGGAAGAAGGAATTAGAATTAGCAGGTGATGGCCCCTCGGCCTCATCATCAACCCTTTCTTGATCGGGGGAGGCAGCAGTATCGTCATAAACGGAACCAGCAGGTGATGGCCCCTCGGCCTCATCATCAACCCTTTCTTGATCGGGGGAGGCAGCAGTATCGTCATAAACGGAACCAGCAGGTAATGGCCCCTCGGCCTCATCATCAACCCCTCCTTGATCGAGGGCAGCTTGATAAGTAGGTGGTGGATCCCTATCAAATGCCCTATCATGCATAAACTGTTGCATCTCTATCACATCGGTTTCTGGAGGAGATGCTACCCGTAGCCTTTCCCTCCTTGACCCAAAGCAGCGCATATAGGAAAACATGCACAGCATTCCCAAACATGCCCCCCCAAACGCACTCAAGATCGTCGTTATATTTGCCGAAAACGACGACGTGTTCGAAGATTCTTGCCGTTGCTGCCCACCTAAATTACACCCATCCGTCTCATTTAGGGTCTTCTCTAAGAGCTCTTCGGTTTGCTTTGTCTCCTTCTGGATACGTCTCAACGAGCAGACTTTATATATCGCCGTGTTGAGTGCCGCCATAAAAGGCTCATAATGGCTGTCAGTAGAATCCGGTATGGTTCTCGGAGGGACACGCAGCCTAGCGTCAGTCTCTGCCTCTTTGAGAGATATTGGACATTGGTGGAGTTCGGGACTGGTCTGGTTTTTTGCGTCCAGTGAAGCGCGAGCGCGAGCAAGACAAGGATCAAAACAGTCTTTGTAGACTTGATCGTGTTCTTCGGGATCTTTCGGCGGGTCTCGCCAATTAGCATCATGCTTCAGCCTTATCAACTGCTTTATCAACTGAAGAGATTCATACACCTGCCGCGCACAATTTCTCATCTGGGAAGATTGTGTGGGTGGAGCATCCCTTCTCTCTCGTTCAACAGGAGTGTCTGGCAGAGTGTCGGCACTACGCTTTCCGTCCAGTAGACGAGCCAATGTAAGACGTTCCTCCTCATTTTCTCCGGATGCATCACCGTAAGCAGCGCCCGTATAACTTTCTGGCAAAAACCTTCTTTGTGGGCGAGGGGAGGCGGTGTGCCCGTTTCCCTTATTTTCTCGCCCAGGGCCTGATGCTACTAGGGGTAGGCTTGGTAGAGTCCCGGCCTTATCCCTGCGCTTCAATCGACGAGTAACGCCGAAACTCTCGCTTTTATCATATCCCTTTCCATGGAAAATGTCTCGAAGCCGTTTAGGCCTGACCGTTCGAAGATTTATGGCTTTTTCCACTTCGGATATATCTTTAGCAAAGTCTGGAAGATTTTTAGACGTGATCCTGCTGGCTTCGTACAGCTCCTTGAAGTCTTCTTCAATAGACCAAGTAAGCATCGCCTCTATTTTAGTCGCGTTTTCTGCTACAAGAGGACCACCCTCTGTCACATTGTGGGGGAAGCCCCCCGCCAGAAGAGAACCGTTTCCCGTTACACTGTGGGGGAAGCCCCCCGCCAGAAGAGAACCGTTTCCCGGTGCACTGTGGGGGAAGCCCCCAGCCATAGATATCGCAGCGGCCATATAAACACCTCTTCTTATAATCAACTGGTTAAATTGTGTTATCACATAAGACGGACCTTGTACCGCCCAACTCTTGAACTTTGTTTATCGACCCAGCCGAATCTCTAGAAGAGCCGAAGAACCTATTATGGGCCCGCTCAAGAAACCAAGGGGGTCTGAAAAAAACACCCCTAAAATGAAATATCACTCAAATATGCGCCACTGCCCGTCCGCACAAGGCAAATGAGCCGAACAAACCCAACAAGCTCATTGTACCACAGACCCTACATTTTAGTCAAATTTTCCCCAATTGCCAGAGGCTTCCTGGAAACATGTGTTATCACTAAGGCGGATCTCGTACCGCCCAACTTTTAAACTCTGTTTGTCGACTCAGCCGAATCTTCAGAAGAGCCAGGAGGCTTGTGCCACAGACCCTACATTTTAGTCAAATTTTTCCCCAATTGCCAGAGGCTTCCTGTGAAAACAAAGGTTGGTAGCAGTTGGTAAGAAAAGGCTAGGGGCTTGTGTTTTCTGGCCATTTCCCGCTGCAACACATCTTCTTGTTTTCACAACCTACGCAATGGAGGGAGCATCTTATGCGGAGAGCGTTGCGGAAATGGGGAGTTCGAATCGAAAAGTAGCTAATTGCCTATTCTGGGCCTGTTGAGGAAGTAGAGGTTTTGAAAAAATTTTCTTCTAGATGGACCTAAAATGGACTATTATTCAAATATGTGTGCTGCCTACCGGTTAGGCCTCATGAGCTAGCTTAAATCAACTCAATATAAAAGATTTAGGCATGTTGGCAATCAATGTCGACGCTTTAGGGGCATGCGTTTTTCAACACTCCCCTAATTGCCTATGGGGGTATTTTCAGACAAATTATGGTCGGAATCAGCCCCTTTTGTTGGATTCCCCCCCCCCTGATTTCGTGCCTTTCCACGAAATCAGGGCTAGGGGGGCCCGTTTAACCCGATTAGAAAAATAGCATCCTGTACCCTGATTAGTCGCTTGAAATTGTGAGTAAGCGCCTGCATGATTCCCTGAAATTGATTCTTGGCTAATACCTATGTAGCGAGCCCACTCACATTGCCAACGAAAATACCCCTTTGTAAAATATTCTTTTCTTCGTGAATAGCGTCGATCTCTCTCAAAGTCTTTTCCTCTCATATTGTTTTTTAGAATTGCCTCGCAGACACATCCACTTTGCTTCATGGTCAGAGAAGCTTCCTTGCTACAATAACCTTTGTCACCAAACACCATCCCTTCCTTCGGGCAGATATATTTAAGTGCTTTACCATCATTTAGTAATCAACCCAAACTTCATACACGAGGGATAGGGCTCTTTCGTACCCGTACCAAAACTTTGTTTTCCCTTTGCACCCAATCCTCGCTTGTTTATCGTTAGCTACCTTTTTTGCTGTTTTGTTGTTGAAGACTTTAAGTTTTTTTCTATTGCCTTGTCTTGCTCTATTGCACAGATTCGTTTCGGAGATAATTTGTGATGCATCTACAAAATTAAATACCTTTGCAATGAGTCCATGGCTTTTCAATGTGGCTACTTAGAAGGCTTCAAACAACCCGGCTAACCGCTTAGTTCCAATCTTAGCTCTTAAAGTGTGAAAAATAAGTATGATCCGGTGTCTTTTCTAGCAGGGGGAAGCCGCAAAAGAATTTTCCTACAACATTTTCCTTAGCAAAAATCGCGCCAGCTCTCGGTCGCTTAAATTCTCCATCCACTGCAGCACAAGAGCGGTAAACTCTGATTCGATGTGATACCCTTTACGACCTCTATCCTCACAGAAAAGCGCCTTCAGAGGTGCGCATAATTTCTTAAAATTCACTAATGCGTAGCAGTTTGCGATATAGGGTGACTTACCTACAGGCTAAATCTTCTATGTGGGGTTCAAACATATCTCGCTCCCCTTTGAGTATGGATTTGCACATACTCGTTTTATCCTCAATTCCTTGTAGGAGAATTATCCCCTTTCAGGGGTTTTTGCTTGAAGTTGCCTCTAAGAGAAAATCCACCAGCGGTCTTTCATTTCTTGAGCAGGCCCTTGAAACAAGCCCTAAAGAAGATCTCAAAACTTGAAGAGAGGTGTAACCTAAATTCCAAAAACAGTTCAAAACCTCCATCATCCGATCAAAAACCATCTGGAAAACCTCCTAAGCAGAAATTTAAAAAGAATGGAGCAAAACCTGGGCGCTGCAGGTATTTTCGGCCTACTTTTACACAAGGAGAGGTAGACCAGTTTATAGATGTAGAAGTGCAGAAATGCCCCACTTGTAAGGGTAGTGTTAAATTCACTGGGAAAGAGTTGATCCATCAGCAAGTAGAGATACCAGAAAGACCTTACAGGGTCATCCAATATAATCGAAAACAGTTCTATTGCGCTTGCTGCAGGAAATACAGATTTTCCTCTTTGCCGAAAGAGGTTGGCCCTTCTGCATTTGGGATAAGACTCTCAGCATTTATGGGATTTTTGTCTGGTTCGTGTCGATTACCCCGTCGAACCTGCCTTGAAGTCCTTAAGCAGGGGTTTGGAATCAAAGTATCTGTGGGTGCACAAAGTAACGTGGAGGGGCGATTATCAAAAGCCCTTGAGCTAGTCTACAAGGAGACAGAGCAAAAAGTACATTTATCGCAGGGACCAAAGCATGTAGATGAAACGACGTGGTTTTTATGGGAAACAAGAGAGTTTGTGTGGGTTATGTCAACTGCTAGAGCAGCACTTTACAAGATTCAGGAGGGGTGGGGAGCTATCTATCGGGATCAGCTAATTGGGCCTATCAAAAAAAGCGCGATATTCATCACTGACAGGTTGGCAATTTATAACTTCAAATGTGCACATCACTGCTGTTTGGCCCACATCAAAAGAAATTTAGATCGATTCGCCCAAAGAACCGAAGACGATAGCGAATGGGACTCTCAGATGATTGAGCGCCTAGATCATATCTTCCATCTGTGGAGGGAATACAAAACAGGCTTGAGAAGTCAGAGAAGCTTCCAATGCGTAAGTAGACGATATCGGGATCTTATTTGAACATGGCTTACTTGCTGGAGCAGACAAAAGTCGATATGGCCCTTCTCTAAAAGGATTTGCTTTTTCTTTACTAAAAAAGCCACAGAATTTTTGGGTATTCGTGACCAGAAATGGAGTGGACCCGATCAACAATCAAGCAGAAAGAGATCTCAGGGGGATGGTTCTGTGGAGAAAAACAAGCTACGGGTCCAAAAGTGAAAGAGGGGATCAATTTGCAGAGAGAGCCCAAAGTGTAGGAATGACGCTGAAAAGACAAAAGAAAAGATGCTTTGAATTTTTTGTAAAAGCCATGCAAGCCTGGAAGTTGCAAATCAACGCTCCCTCCGCCCTACCTCCCTAGCAAATCATGCTATTTATAACCCGCAAAAATCCAAGCTCCTCTAAGTGGCTCTAGTAGCTTTGTTTTGCGCCCTCCTGAACAAATACGTCGTGTACGACTACCCCCCAGGCACACCCTCTTCACATTACATGAAGTGTTGTGCATAATACATTGCCCCCAACAATGCCGCATTTTCATTGAGCACTACCCAAATAGGAACAGAGCTTAGCAACTTTGAGAACCTCCCCTTATTGGTGAAGGAGGAAAAAAAATCCTCTTCCTTAATCCTGTCGAGCATTTTTGGAGTGAGCCCCCCACCCAAAAACACGCCCCCTAAAGCGAGCATTTTAAGCACTAAGTTCCCCACCTCTGACCCATAAATCGAAATGAACAGATCTAATGTGCGTTTGCAAGCTCTAGACTCTCCACTGGCCCTTTTCTCTAAAATGAGTTGGGGGGAATGGGTCGTTTGAATTTCCTTAAACGTCTGGGGATTTTCTTTCTCTTTCCCCGTTTCCACTACGAACAGGTAGAGGGTATACAATCCCGGCCCCGACAAAATCCTTTCGTAGGAGACGTGACCAAATCTTTTTTCCAGAAATTTAAACAGCTCGTATTGAAGGTCGCTGGCTGGGGCAAAGTCGGCATGTCCCCCTTCAGAAGGGAAGGGAATATACCCCTTTTTGTCACAAAAAATGCCGGCCTCCCCGAGCCCCGTTCCTATAGAGATCATTGCTAGATTTCCTTTGACATTAGGGCTCCCCCTATTTAAAGGGTAGAGTTCCTCATCTTTCAACACATTTAAACCATAAACATTTGCCACTAAATCATTAATTAATTCAACATTTGTGATATGTAATTCTTGCCTTAATGTTTCACTCTCTATGAGCCATGGGAGGTTTGTTGTATGACTTTTTCCATTCCTGATTGGTCCGGCAAGGCCAAAACAGGCTTTGATGATTTTTAAGCCACTATTCTTCAAAAATTTTTTTATAATGACGTAGAGGTTGGGGTACTGTTGGCTGGGAAAGATGCGATCCTCTATGATCTCTGTCTTCCCGTTTTTTTCCTCAACTATCGCGAGGTGCGTTTTCGTACCACCTATATCCCCAATGAGATAGAACATGATTCATCACATTTTATAGCATCAGCGCTTACCCCTAACCTTTACCAGACCCCCCCCCTTTCTGTCATTCGCTAAAGTTTGCATGTAAGTACAAAGTGATAATGCCATCTTTGGGGCAAGGGGAAAATAAACACTTACGGAAAGGGAGGGATTCGAACCCTCGGTACCCTTGACAGATACGCGTCCTTAGCAGGGACGTGCTTTCAACCGCTCAGCCACCTTTCCAAGGAAGAGAGGATGTCGCGATATTAAGTGATATAACCAATATTATTCAAATGAGTTATTGGGAGAGATCAAAGTAGCAGACAGATTTACCACTAACGGCATTCCAGTGAGTTGTATGATGTGAGCCGTTAGAATCTTGAGCGGTGATGCTATAGACGGGAAGAAATATTTCTTTAGCACTACGGATTGCAAAATCGGAGCCGAACGCTGCTTCCGCCGCTTTAATGACTTTTTTAGGAGTGTAGTGGGGAGCGATATATTCATTGCACTTACAATTTTGTACCACAAGAGGATAAGAAACATAAGTAGAAGGTCGGACATCAATCCGAGGGTTGTGAAGATGGATACGGTAATCGTCCCCTTGAAAGATGACTAATTTCTTCTTGCAGGCGCGATCGATCCAACTATCCACGAGATTGTTGTCATTCAAGCTCAGGGCGCGTGTCAAAATTTGTCGATTGGCTCTTCCTTTGTTCTGCGCAATAGCCTTGAGGATTGTATACTCATGACGTTCAGCATTGGTCTTTATACAGTCAGCAAATCCATGAGTCTTCTCCCAGGTCCTCGTATCGGTTACCATCTCGCCATCGACTAAATCCCAAAGGATAACCCCCTCCTCTGTTTTGAACTCTTTGTTGACAAATTTCACCTCCATCAGGAGATAGGGTTGGAACTTCAAGATGGGGTCTGCATAGTGGTGGGCGTCACCCTTAATCAGGGCGATCCGCTCTTTTTCCAGAACTTGTTGTGCGGTGAAACGCGCTTCCAACACCTGAACACTCTTTGTATTAACTATTTCCAATACTCTGCTCTTTAACTCGGGTCGATTTTCGGTTACCCAATAAACCCCACATCCGAGAACAACGAGCACGACCAATGTTGACAAAAACCGCATACAACCTTCGACTTTATTCCCACCCGTCCCTTATACTGCATTCACCACTTAGACCACAAGAAGCAAGCGTGAGGTTGTGCGAGAGGGTGGTATCGCTGAGAGAGTGTGAAGCGTTCCCTGTCTCGATGGAAAAGGCGAAGAGGTTGCGACTTAGCGCTGTTGGGTGTTACTGTTAAAAAAGCAGGAAGCTGCTTGCATTTACTTTCCAGCTTTTTTAGTATTTGGCATATAACAAAGAGGTGGTGGCCGTGAGGGCCCTGCTCCTTAGTTATTACGCGTAATTAAAGACAATTTTGACTGAGTGGAGGTTTAGTATGGCGCCTATGTTACAAGCTTTGGGAAAGATTGCGGGTAAAGCGTCCAGGTCTTGGGAGGCGGGGGCGCGTGAGTGCATGTGCCTGACCTGTGGCTCGAGGGCTGTAAACTCTTTAGTGGAGACAGTATACAATCTCGATAACAAAGGCCTGAACGTCTCATGAAGAGGTCCACCGCTTTTCGATGCTTAAAGATCCTCCTCCCTTTTTCTCTCTTCTGTGGAGGGTGTCACACCTTGAAAGTGTCACAGAGCAAGCCCGAACCCTTGCCCCATATCGCTCCCTTCCAGCATCCGGTCAAGATAGCCCTCGTGTTGGGTGGCGGGGGTTCGAAGGGACTGGCCCATTTGGGTGTTCTGCATGAGTTAGAACAGGCGGGGATCTATCCAGATATTATCATCGGATGTAGCTCGGGGGGGATCATTGGAGCACTCTACGCAGACAATCCCTCTATAGCTCATCTTGAGTCCTTCCTCATCGGCCTCAAAAAATCTGACCTGATCGATGTCTCCCTCTTCGCGCCAAGATATGGCATAGTGAAGGGGGCCTCCCTGCGAAACTTCTTAGAGGAAAAATTGACGGCAAGAGAGTTTAAAGAACTTAAAATTCCTCTCATCGTAGTTGCTACGGACTTAAAGACAGGAGAGTTAGTTGAGTTGGGCGGGGGAGAGATCATTCCAGCGCTGATTGCTTCCGCTGCACTTCCTGGAATATTCAGACCCGTCAAATATTTAGGGCGTTACCTAGTCGATGGGGGCGTGGCTAATCCTATCCCTGTCGATGTTGCAAAGAAACATCAGGCCCAGGTCGTTATTGCGGTGGACGTAGGGGAAGATCTGGATGCTGAGGATCCCTCTCACTTCTTCGGTGTTGTGAAAAGGGGCGTCACCATCTCCTACCGCAAACTTTCAGAATATGTAGCACGGGGCGCCGACGTGGTCATTCACATGCAATTCCAGAGTCTTGGGTCATTTTCAGATGTTTTCAATCGACAGATCTACGATCATGGACGTAAGAAGACCAAGGAGGCCCTACCCTCTATCGAAAAAATCATTAAACAACGGCTCTCTTTACCGAAAGCGGTTTCCCATCATCTGGAATGACCGAAAGGATTGCTAAAAATTAGCTTTCTACGTAAAGTTTTTTTACTAAAAACAGGTTGGGATAGTGAGGCATTATTTTTTTGTTCTATGGATTTTGTCGTTTAGTCTTCTCTTTGCCGTCGATAGTGAGGGCGATAGCTCAGAGCAGATCTTAAATCAGATCGACATTAAGGCTTTGCGTGATTGGATCGATACCAAGAGAAAAGTCACGGTAAAGGAGCGGGGGGGGGGTCTCTCTCTCAGTGGGGAGGTGCGTGTTGAGCTGCAATCTGTCAGTGAGAAGAAAAATGGATTGCAGCAACGTGGGCGAGGTGGGCAAGTGCCAGATACAGCAAGGCATGCGTGGGATGTCGAAATGAATCTTATGTTAGATTACCGCACAGAGCGCACTTGGCTTGCTACTAAGATGAAGTTTGATAATAACATGGGGATCGAAAAGGGTTCCTCCGATCATATCAGCTTAGATCGTGCCGTTTTTGGCGTACACCTCGTAAATGCAGAAACCTATACTATAAATCTCGAAGTGGGCCGCAGCGCTCTCATTTACACTTTCGACTCCAAAGTGCAGTTTGGAGCAATAATGGATGGTTTGCTGTTTAAATATGACCAGGCTTTAGAAAATATAGGCGATCTTTTCTTCCATGGGGGGCCCTTCCTTGTCAATAGAAATATCGACCACTATGCCTACGTGGGGGAGTTTGGGTTACTCAATATTGGAAGGACGGGTTTTTATTCAAAGTTATCCGCGATCAACTGGAATACTAAACGCACTCACAATAAGTTGCGTAATGATGCCTTCCGCTTTTTTAATATTCAATGGATGTGGGGCTACACCACACTTCTCCCCAAAATGTGGGAAAAAAATCTCACCCTTTATGCGGGAGGATTAGTCAACGCTGCAGCTAGAGGGACAGACACGACGCGTGGTGCAAAAGAACGTTTTGCTTGGTATATGGGATGTTCTATGGGGAAATTACGCAAAAAGTGGGATTGGTCTCTCAATGTCAACTATCAATGGGTGCAGGCTCAAGCCGTTCCCGATTTTGATTTTAAAGGTATCGGGCGAGGAAATGCAGCTAAAGAGGGATTGTATTCTTCGAAAAACATGGGCGAGGGTTCGCCTAATCCCTATGGGGAGGGTGTGGGGAGAAGTAATTATAGAGGGTGGGCGATGGAATTCCTTTACCTCTTAACAGATAACATCACCATTTATCAAGAGTGGCGCCAATCTATCAATCAAACCTCACGCATTAAGCCCTTAATGTCATACAAGCAGTATGAAATTGAACTAATCTACGGTTTTTGAGGGGGTTCCTAACCCCAACATTTACTAATAGGGCGAAGCTGTAGCATGATGATCCTCGAGGTGGTGCGTGCGTGTCAGTAGGTCTATCCAAGAGATAAGGGGTTTTGAAAAAACACTTTTTGAGGTTGGCTGGAAGACAATATTATGTTCGTCTTGAGAGGTAGTTTCAGCGACTTTTTCGTACGATCTTTTTAAAGTCTTCCTGGAGTTTTAACCTTTGCTTTGAGATAGGGCAGAAGAGTTCCGTAATCCATGCGAGCTGTGCTTTTTTCTAAGCGGTGTATGTTGGGTTTCGAAATAGATTTCACGTGATGTTTTCTCCTGTTAATACCACGATATCGCTCCTTCAGGCTATAAGGAGGTCAATTTAAGATGTAGGATGCCATCCGATTAAGTGGTATGACCAGAAATACGCTCGAGGGCTTGAGTGAGGTCTTGCGGAAGGTCAATACTGAAAGAATCATGTTCAGTGTTGTGCACCTGAATGGATAATCCATACTCCAAGAACCGTAGTTGTTCGAGCTGTTCTGCGTGTTCTAGGCGGGTGGGAGGGAGTGTCGCGATTTTTGAAAGGGCTGCTTGGGTAAATGCATATATGCCGATATGTTTGTAGTAAGGGGTCCTGTCAAAATCGTAGATGTCCCGATAATAAGGAATGGGGGATCGAGAAAAATAGAGGGCGCGCCCTTTGGCGTCTGTGATTACTTTGACGGTGTTGGGATCGTCCACTACCTTTCTGGTCTGAATCCGTTTTTTTAGAGAGTAGATATCAGAGGGCCTTTCCTCTATGGCATGCAAGAGGTCTTCCATCATCCCACGGTGAATGAAGGGCTCATCTCCCTGGAAATTGACCCAGATCTCCCCTTGCAGCTCCCCTCTCTGCTGAAGTTCGATTAAGCGATCGGTTCCACTCAAACAGTCTGGTGAAGTCATAAAATATTTCCCCCCAAAACTGTCAATGAGACGTGCTGTTTCTAGAGCATCGATTGCAAAGGCGACTTCTTTAAACAACTCAGATTTTGTAGCAGCATCCCATACCCATTGGAGCATTGACTTTTCACCTAACATACTCAAAACTTTTCGGGGAAATCGACTAGATGACATTCTGGCTGGGATTACGCAAACGATTCTCATAACACCACCAAATTAATTTGTGATCCCTCTTTCGTTGACTACTGAAAATGCCCATTTTATGAACGTGGCCATATTAACTACCACCGAAGTGAGCAACCTTAACAGAGGCGCCCCAACCGCACTACAGAAACATGCTCTAACGAACCGATATGGTAAGATATCAACTCAAATTATTCAATCAATATGCCAAACAACTCCCACCTCACTACCTTTGAATTATGCTTCCTCTGACAAAAAGCGGGTAAAGTTAGGTCGGTGCCGCCGCTCTAGAAAGTTAACTATTGGCATTTTGGCCGTGCGTGTTACTTATCGACATTTTAGTTGTGCGTTGACAGATGCGCCATGTTGGTTACAAAATCCCTGGGCGTTTGCTTGGAGGTGTGGTAATGTTGCGGTGTTGTCGAGAAGCATACCTTTGCGCACTCCACGCTTGTTCCAGTGCGACTAAGAAGGCAAGACCTCTCCCATTTTACTGATATGTTTCGTGCCCTTTCTAAGAGCTTTCGTTTTGAAAGGGGTATGACTTTCGCGTTAGCGAGGCATTTTCTTTAAATAATTTTTTTTGTCCAGCACAGAGCCTTTTCGCCGGGAATACGCAAAAGATTTTTGATTTGGCTCAAAATTGAGAGGGCAGAGACTAAACTCAAGTAAAAGTTGTATTTGCATATATTAGGGGAAGTCTACTATATAACCGTATCTTACGTTAATGCCAAAATAGACCCTAATATCAACAATTTTCCACTCAACCGCTCTGGCAATAATAATTAACAGATTATATAATGTTCCCCTATTGACAGATTGGTGATAAAATTTAACTATCGGCTGGTAGATGTCCACTAAAGAGACGCCCATTTTGAGGGAACGATATAAATATGGCTTTCGCACTGAAATTGAATCTGAGACCTTTCCCAAAGGATTAAACGAAGATACGATAAGGGCGATCTCAACAAAGAAGGGGGAACCCCCATTTTTACTCGATTTCCGCTTGAAAGCTTACAAGAGATGGAAAAAGATGGCGCCACCAAGTTGGGGGCATCTCGAAATTAATCCGATTGACTTTCAGCAGATCCGCTATTATTCAGAACCTAAAAAAAAGCAGCAGCTAAACTCCCTCGACGAGGTGGACCCAGAGATTCTTCGCACATTTGAGAGGTTGGGCATCCCCCTCGAGGAGCAAAAAAAATTATCTAATGTCGCGGTCGATGTAGTATTTGACTCTGTATCGATAGGCACCACATTTCATGAGGCTCTCGATCAGTGTGGTGTCGTTTTATGCTCTATGAGTGAAGCAGTAGAAAAATATCCCGAGCTGCTGAAACAGTATTTAGGAAGTGTCGTTCCAGCCGGAGATAATTTTTATGCCGCACTCAATTCAGCGGTATTTTCTGATGGTTCTTTTGTCTATGTGCCCGAGGGGGTGCGTTGTCCTATCGAACTCTCCACCTATTTCCGTATTAATGAAAGGGAAATAGGGCAGTTTGAGCGCACCCTCATCATCGCAGAGGCGGGGTCTTATGTGAGTTACTTAGAAGGATGTACAGCTCCTGCATATGATGAAAATCAACTACATGCTGCGGTTGTGGAACTTATAGCTTTAGAAAAGGCCGAGATTAAATATTCGACAGTACAAAATTGGTATGCAGGCGACGCACACACTGGAAGAGGGGGGATATACAACTTTGTGACAAAGCGGGGATTGTGTGCAGAAAGGGGTTCAAAAATCTCCTGGACACAAGTAGAGGTGGGGGCAGCCATCACTTGGAAATATCCTAGTTGTATTTTGCGGGGGGACGATTCTGTCGGAGAATTTTATTCTGTGGCTCTCACACATGGGAAAATGCAGGCAGATACCGGCACGAAAATGATTCATGTAGGTAAAAGGAGCCGTTCCACTATTATCTCTAAAGGAATTGCTGCTGATAATTCGGCTAATTCCTATCGAGGCCTAGTTCATATCGCTTCAAAGGCGGAGGGGGCACGTAACTTTACGCAATGTGATTCAATGCTCGTGAAGAATGGGTGTAGTGCAAATACCTTCCCCTATATTGAAGTAAACAACGATAGTGCAGAGGTGGAACATGAGGCCTCTACTTCGAAAATGAACAGGGAACAACTCTTTTATCTGCAGTCTCGGGGGATTGTCTTGGAAGAGGCTATTCAGCTGATAGTAAATGGTTTCTGCAGTAGGGTAATCAAAAACTTGCCCTTAGAATTCGCAGTTGAAGCCCAAAAGCTTTTAACCCTTAAACTAGAAGGATCGGTTGGATAATGTTAGAAATAGAGGATCTCCATGTATCGGCGGAAGATGTTCCCATCTTGAAGGGGGTGTCCCTTAGGGTAAAGGCGGGAGAGATTCATGCGCTTATGGGGCCAAATGGTGCGGGAAAATCTACTCTCGCCAGGGTCCTCGCAGGAGACCCTCAATACAAGGTGATTAGGGGATCGATTACATTTCTTGAGCGAGATCTGTTAATGCTGCCGATAGAAGAACGCTCGCATCTTGGCATTTTTATGGGGTTTCAGTATCCGATTGAGATTCCTGGGGTGACCAATTTTCAGTTTTTACACAGCGCGTTGAACGCTAAACGCAAAAGCCAAAAGTTAAAACCGCTCGATCGAGAGGCTTTCCACAACCTTCTTATACAAAAAATGAAATCAATGCAGATTCCCGTAGAATTTGCTGAGCGCGCGATCAATAGTGGATTCTCTGGGGGGGAGAAAAAGCGCAATGAGATATTGCAAATGGCCATTCTCGAGCCAAAACTCTCTATCTTGGATGAAACAGATTCTGGGCTCGATATCGATGCGAGGCATATTGTCGCCGATGGGGTGAATAGGCAGATGAACTCTAGCAATGCCCTGATCCTAATCACCCACTATCAACAACTACTCGAATTCATTAAACCGCATTTTGTGCACATAATGATTGACGGAAGGGTAATGAAGTCAGGAGGAGCTGAGCTCGCGCTAGCGCTTGAAAGGAAGGGGTTTGAATCTCACGTATGAACTTTCTGAAAACTCTAGCTTCACACTATAAGGGGCGCGACCCATGGAGGCGGAAAGCTTGGGATATGTTTCTCGCTAAAGGGCTTCCGACACACAAATGGGAGGCTTTTCGACATGTCCCCTTAAAGGCGCTATATGAGACGACCTTTTCCCCTTTGGAGCAGGGGGAGGCTGCCGCTATTCAAGGGGGGAGGGGTTCTTGCACATTTGTAAATGGCGTCTTTCGCAATGAACTCTCCCAGCTGGATGGGGTCATTTGCCTCCCATTAACTCAAGCAATACATTCGTATGGTCTCCTCCTCCAGAAAAACTGGTCCCACGTGTTGGTGGAAGAGACCAATCCATTCCATTTGCTCAACCACGCCCTCTTTGAAGAGGGATTATTTCTCTACGTTGCTCCCCGAGTTCATACAAGTGTTGAGTGGACCTTTCTTTCCACTAAGAGCAAGCAAATGCATACGCCGAGAGTCGAAATATTCCTGGGACAGGAGGCGAGCCTCACCATCAGCTCACATGTGCGGGGAGAGGGGCAATATTGGCATAACGAGAGTCTCTCCATCTCTTTAGATAAGGGGGCGAATCTCCTCCTGGAAGAGAGGTTTTCCCACTCTCGTGATGCCTGGGGCTTTCATACAAAGCGCGTACGGCTTAAGGAGGGGGCAAAGTTTCGGTGCAACACCCTTTCTAAGGGAGCAAAGGCAGAGCGCCATGACATTGAGGTGATCCTTGCAGGGGAAGATAGTGAAGTAGACCTAAAAGGGCTTTCCCTCATCGCCAGAGAAGCAGAAATTCATCACCACCTTTTTGTTAGACACGAAAAACCACACACTCTCTCAAACCAGCACTATAAGACAGTGCTTCAAGATAGTGCGTGCTCAAGTTTTGAGGGGAAGATTTATGTAGCAAAAATTGCACAAAAAACAAAAGCCTACCAATTGAACAATAATCTACTGCTTAGTCCCAAGGCTCGGGCGAGGAGTAAGCCTAACTTGGAAATTATGGCAGATGATGTCCAAGCAACTCATGGCGCCACCTCTACGCAACCTAGAGCTGATGAGATGTTTTACTTTATGTCGCGGGGGGTAGACAAAAAAAAGGCTAAACGCCATCTAGTTAAGGGCTTCTGTCGTGAGCTTTTTAGCGAGGAGGTAGTTGATGCAAATTTTTGACGTGTGGAAGATAAGGGAAAATTTTCCTATGTTAAAGAAGACCATGAACGGTAAGCCACTGATCTATCTAGATTCTGCAGCGACGACGCAGAAGCCACAGGTCGTGATAGATATGATCAAACACTTTTATGAGGAGCTCTATGCGACTGTCTACCGCTCCACCTATGACCTCGCCACTCACGCCACAGAGCTCTATAATAGAGTGCGTGAGAAAACCCGACATTTTATCAATGCCTCCACCGAAAAAGAGGTGATCTTTACCCGAGGCACCACAGAATCAATTAATTTAGTCGCCCGTTCTTTCGGAAGAGCTTTCATTAGGAGAGGGGATGAGATCGTTATTTCTGAGATGGAACACCACTCTAATATCGTTCCCTGGCAGCTGCTCTGTGAAGAGTATGGTGCGAAGCTAAGAGTGATCCCAATTGATGATAGGGGAGAGCTGCGCCTCGACATTTTTCACCAAATGCTAAACGAAAAAACCAAACTCGTAAGTATTGCACACGTTGCAAATGTGACGGGAACGATCAATCCTATCAAATTGGTGATCCAAAAAGCTCACCACTATGGAGCTAAGGTTCTGATTGATGGGGCGCAGGCCGCCTCCCACATGCTCGTCGACGTACAGGATCTCGACTCAGACTTCTACGCCTTTTCAGGCCATAAAATGTATGGTCCTATGGGGATTGGTGTTTTATATGGGAAAAAAGAACTCTTAGAGATGATGCCTCCATTCATGGGTGGGGGAGATATGATTGACGAAGTCTTCATGGATCATTCCACATTCCAAGCTGCCCCTTTTAAGTTTGAGGCTGGCACCCCCTCTGTGGCGGAGGTGTTGGGGTTTGGTGTAGCAATCGACTATATCAGATCGATTGGAAAGGAGGCTATCAGTGCATGGCAGGAGAAATTGCTTCAGCACGCGACGGAAAAACTTCTCGAACTTAAAGGAGTGCAGCTGATTGGAACTGCTACACAAAAAACTTCTATTCTAAGCTTTACGTTAGAGGACTTGCATCCCCTCGATTTAGGAACGATCCTAGGTCTCAAGGGGATTGCTGTTCGTACAGGCCACCTCTGCGCTCAGCCAACCCTGCGTCGCTTTGGGGCGAATACACTCACCCGACTCTCCTTTGGTCTCTACAACACCCACGAAGAGATCGATGTGTGTCTTCATGCTATCAAAGAGGCTATGGCACTATTACAACCTAAACTGGCCCATTAGAAGGGGTGCTGTTCGAGCAGAATCTCCTCCAGCTCTCTCTGACGGCTCTGCCAGCCCTCCCCGATAACGAGGAGATCCAATTGATAATCTTGGAGATAATATCTGACAAGATCCTTAGCATCTTCTGGGGAAAAGTCTCCAGGTAGCAACGCGAGAAATGATTGAGACCTTGATAGACATAGACAGTACCTTCTCCCCCGGCGCCATCATATGTGCCCGCTAGGAAAATGGGCACATCATCTGTTTGAGAAGGATTCTTTGCGAAAATCCACACATTTACGTTGTACATACTCGCCTGCAATAAAATTTCGTCCGCTCCAAAATAATACGAAGAGGTGTTGATATAGAAAAGATACAAGTCGAGAAGTGTTTTGCGAAGCAAAAAATTATTTTGTTGGCCATCAACCAGCGCATTCCAATCTGGGTATAAGGCAGCCAATGCGCCGGCCAATGCGCCGGCCAATTCGCCTTGGCCCTCGGAAGAAAGTCTCTGGAGCCGGTTTTCTACATTGGCTCGGAACATTTGGGCGTCAGGGGTACGAGGGTCGCCCCAATTTTTCGCATGAAACATCACAAAATCTTTTATAACTTCGAGATATTTTTCTTGCACCTGGGGATGGCCGGGGAAGGTGATCTGTTCTTGCACCTGGGGATCTTGCTCGCGGGAGGGGGCCTGTTCTGGCCCCTGCGCCATATTGCGGAGTTTTTGCCTAAAATGTTCTCTAGGAGATATCCCCCCCTCTCCGTCGGGACAATGATACACTCCATCGGCACCCTTTTCGCCTAAAAGGGCATGGAGGGCACATGAACCATCAGCGTAGGTTTTGCAATTGATATAGGTTTGCCCCCCCCATTGAAATCGAGTTACTTCCTCTTTCGGCACATCTGCTGGGCCAGCAGGCTGTGCATCTATCAGTGAACTGCAGGGGTTATCAGTTCCTCGGGCGGGAGGAGATAGAAGGGCAGAATTACTCGCTGGATCTATTGATGCCATACAAAACCTCATGGATATATCTCTGATGGTACCACGGAACAACTTAACATACAAATTTTTTTACAACTTAGTTTTCAGCAAATATAGCGCGTAAATAATCGATACTCACTCGTAAATCTGGAAAATCGATTGGGGGCAGTGTTAGGTGTGGTAATTGACTATGTTGGATTGAGTGGAAAGAAAGTTGCCGGAGCATGGAGGGGCAAATTACTGCCAGTATGCGACAGGAAAATCCACCGAATTTGGAGAGGTACAGCGACTTGAAATGGCCCCACAAAATACTTTCGTTCTAAGTTGTATATTGGGGAGAGAGGGTGAATTAATGCATTTCAGCAATTCTTTGCGGCATTAAGCAGCTCATAATAAGCGCATTAGAAAGCGCGCGGTTTCTGGGCGGCAACATAAATAGCTAACATGCCCAAATTTTTATGGGAGTGTTGAAAAACGCATGCCCCTGAAGCATCGACATTGAGTGCTAATATGCCTAAGTCTTTTATATTGAGTCGATTTGAGCTGTCTTGTGCGCTCTAGTCGACGAACAGTATGCATATTTGAGTAATGTTCTATTTTGGGCCCGTTTGGAGGGGCGGTTTTTCAAACCTCCTCGTTTCTCAACAGGCCCCTTATAATGTCGAGCTGTTTTAAGTTGGCTCATTCGTCCTAGTTAATGGGCGGAATACATGTTCGATTAATATCCCACTTTAACCCTACTCAACATCTTGCATTTTCCCGTCCTAGGAACCGATCCTGAAGCTCAAGGAGATTGTCTTCATGCGGCGTCAGCATCCCCTTCTGTGCTCAGCTAACTTTGCGCGCGCCCCTTTCGCCCTCTTATAATACTCACGAAGGGATTGACGCTTGCCTCCATACCATCAAAGAGAAGGTTGCAGTATTATACTATGCAGCAAACTCATGCGTTAGAAGGTTGTGCGGGCAGAGGCTCCCTCGCCGCCCCCCCAAAACTTCTCTGGATGGCTCCGTACACCATCCCTGAAAGCAGGATAGCCCAACCAACAATTCGGGAAATTATATTTGACAAAATTCTTAGTGCCCTCTGAGCAAAAGTTTCCGCTTCAGCAGCAGTGGGGTGCGCGCTTGAAGGCTCAGGCCTGGAGGCAATAGGTTGTAAGGGTTCACACCGCGAAAAGTGGTGGTTCTCTTGCCAGATATAGACAACATTTTCTGCGCTGACATCATCGAGGAGATAGTCGCCCAATGGGAAAAAAGGCACAACATCTCTGTGAGAAAGGTTTTTTGCGAAAATCCGAACGCTTATATGACGTATGCTTGCCTGCAATAGGATCTCTACGTCTACGAAACAGTACGCGTGGTGATGAATATATGCGAGATAAGCGTTGAGAACGTCTTCTCCAAATAAGAAATCGTTTTGTTCTGCCTCAGAGGAGTCCAGCAGACGCGCCCAATCTTCATGCAGGGCGTCTAATCTTGTTCGTGCATCTTCTGAGAGTGCTCTCCGAAAAGTGCGTAGTAAATTTCGGTCGCGCTCGGTGAAGTAGGAAGGGGGCTGGGCCCAGTTGCGCACATGACTCCTCATAAACTCTCGCATAGCCGCGAGATAATGTGTTCGCACCCCCGGTTCGGAAGGAGGGCCATTTCGATTGTCCCTCGGTATATTTCGGAGATCTTCGATGAAATGCTCTCTGGGGGACCGTCCATCTTCGGGGGAATAGCGATACACTCCCCGGCTATCCTTTTCGCCCAAAAGGGCATGAAGAGCGCACAAACCGTCTCCAGCAGTATTGCGCGCAATGTAGGATTGCCTGTCAAAGTGAAATTGACCTGTGTTTTGACTCTTTGGTCCGCGGAGGGTAGCTTCTCTCTGAGCGGGGGGAGGTGGGGCGGCAAAGGGCAATTCGGGAGAACTACACACTAGATTTGTTGATTCCATACAAAACCTCATCACTATACTTTCACATAGCATAATAAACAATAATTTAATATACAAGGAGGGGTTTTGTAGGGCGTTGAGAAACGTGTACCTCTAAAGTGTCGACATTGATGGACGCTATTTTCCTGAGCCCTTTACATTGAGTCAGTTTAAGCGTATCTGTTCAGGGGGGTAGAAAATATACTGCAAAGAAGGGCTAGGCGTTGATGTGAAGGGGAATGCTGAGAAACGTGTACCTCTAAAGTGTCGACATTGATGGACACTATTTTCCTGAGCCCTTTACATTGAGTCAGTTTAAGCGTATCTGTTCAGGGGGGTAGAAAATATACCGCAAAGAAGGGCTAGGCGTTGATGTGAAGGGGAATGCTGAGAAATGCACACCTCTAAAGTGTCGACATTGATGGACACTATTTTCCTGAGCCCTTTACATTGAGTCAGTTTAAGCTGGCTTATTTGCTCTAACGGGTGAGCAATACATATATTCGAGTAATATTCCATTTTGGGTCCGTTTAGAGCGACGTTTTTTCAATCTCCATTGTTTCTCAACAGGCCCGAAGATATTTGGAGATAGATCTAGGCGATGCATGTTGCGCATTTAATTATTTGACAATAAGCTTTTTGTTAAAACGTCTTCGCGGCGCGAGTAATCATAGTTCTAAGAAAAATCTTGTGATTTGAGCGGCTCTCAATTCCTATTTTGCGCTCTCCCGAACAAACACATATAAACCAGTCCCAAAAGTACGATTATCGTACTGCAAGCCAGAGAGGTAATAATCCAGGAAAAAATGGTTGTAGAACAATCTTCCACCTTCTGACAACAGTCGTCTACGGCATTTGAGTTTTCTACAAGCTCGCAACGCGAAAAATGGTCGCCCCTGTGCCAGATATAGACAACCTTTGCTTCTGCATTGTTAGGGAGATAGTAGTTTGCTCGCACAATCCGCTTGACATTTGTTTTATCGGGGTTTTCTGTGAGAATCAGAACGTCCATATTATACATACTTGCTCGCAACATGATCTCTCCGTCTGAGAAATAGTATTCGGATCGACGAACATATGCGAGATAGGCGTTGAAAACTATGTCGCCAAGTAAGAATTTCTCTTTGACCGGCTCAGACTTTCCCGACAGATCCTTCCACTCTGCATATAAATTGGCTGTTGTGTTTGAGGGCATCTGCCTAAAAATGTATTGCAAACTTTTGTTGTGCGCGGATTTGTCGTGCGCGAGGATGGAGCTGCCAGAGGAAGAATCTGTAATTTTCTCGATATTCGTCACAAACTCTAGGACAACCGCGAGATAGTATGTTCGCACCTCTGACTTGGAAGTGGAACTGTCTCGATCGTCCCGCGGTATCTCTTGGAGTTCTTTGATGAAACGCTCTCTGGGAGGCTGCCCATCTTCGCTGGGACAATGGTACATTCCCCTGCTATCCTTTTCACCAAAAAGGGCATGAAAAGCGCATGAATTGTCCTCGGCACTAGTTAAACACACCCTAAGGAGGCAGGTGTTATATTGTATCATCCTGCCCACAGGCTTTTGCTTTGAGGGAGAGGGGGCTACAGGAGGGCTTTGGCGCTCTATTTCCTTAGCAGCTGTAGTATATTGGCCTTGCGGCAGTGACTCTCCTGGAGAGGCGAAAAGGTTGGGTAGGGGAATTTCCATCAAAATTTCACAATTGCGCACCACATGATGCCACACACGGCAATTTAATCCACGCTAATTGTTTGCGTGCTAATGTAACGGGTGGGCAGTACACATATTTGAATAATATTTTTAGGTTCGGTTGGAGGAAACCCATAGTTCTTGAGTAGACCAAACAGGAAGCGTACAAAAAGGCTTGAGAAGTGGGAAAAGCTTCCGGTATGAAGTAGGGGCGATATCGGAGTTTATTCGAATATTGGATTACTTGCTGGAACATATAAAAGTCGGCATAGCCCCTCTTCTGAAGAAGATTTGCCTTTTCTTTGTTGAAAAAGCCTCAAAATTTTTGGGTGTTTATGCCCAAAGATGGTGAGCTCCTTGCTAACGGTTAAGCGAAAAGAGACCTAACGGGCATGGTTCTGTGGCAAAAAACGAGCTACGGGTCCAAAAAAAGGCAAAAGGAAAAATGTTTCGCAGAAGCTATGAGAGCATGGAATCTGCGCATCGATTGGTGCTCATTTGGCCCCCTCTTGCCTTCTGAAAATTTTGAGCTCCTCAAACGCCTCGCAAATCACTTTAAAATTTTTTGGTCCTGAAGGGACTGACGTGAGATAATCTCTATTGAATTATATGGCAATGATTGGTAAAATGGGGCAAGTTAGCAGGAAGGGCTTCGGCTCTGCGGTTTTATGCTTAATGTCTTGAGGAGTGTCAATTAATGTCTTTAGATAAAGGGACTAAAGAGGAGATTACCAAAAAATTTCAGCTGCACGAGAAGGATACTGGATCGGCTGACGTGCAGATAGCCATTTTAACTGAGAGAATTACGGAATTGACAGATCATCTTAAGTTAGCTCCTAAAGATCACGCTTCGAGGTTGGCTCTTCTCAAGCTCGTGGGACAGAGACGCAAACTGCTAGATTATCTTAACTCTACCGACACCAAGAGATATCAGACGTTGATTAACCGTCTTAATCTTCGCAAGTAGTCCTCTGGCGCCACGTGTTAAGGATCGCCGGTCGTGACGCTCCCAGTGTTTTAAAGTCTCGTGCGCTGTCCATGTCACCTTTTTTGGGGGGGGTGTTGCAACTATTCGCCTATCTTGCTACCATTTTTTAGCCTGTACCAAGCATTAATTTGACATAACAAAATTAGGAGTTCGATTCAAATATGGAACAAAGTACTCATCCTGAGCCACATTCAATCACAATTTCGATCAGAGGGCGTAGCATCACCTTTGAAACTGGGAAAATAGCGCGGCAAGCTAATGCTGCCGTTATGGTACGTGCTGGCGACACAATGCTTCTTTCCACTGCTTGTAGCGGAGATACCCTCCCAGAAGCTAATTTCCTTCCCCTAAAAGTCGACTATCAAGAAAAATTCTCTTCTTCTGGCAAGACCCTCGGAGGTTTTATTAAGAGAGAGGGAAAGCCCACAGAAAAGGAGATTCTCACGTGTCGCCTCATCGATCGCCCACTGCGTCCCATGTTTGAGAAAGGGTATTGTGCCGATACGCAAGTGATTACCACCGTTTTTTCCTATGATGGCATACACCAAACAGAACCTTTAGCTATCTGTGGGGCTTCTGCAGCTCTTGTCCTCTCAGATATTCCCTTCAGAAAGCCCATTGGAGCGGTACGTGTGGGTGTGGTCGAGGATCGTTTTGTGGTCAACCCTACCCTTGAAGAGATGGAGGATTCAACCCTCGATTTGATTTTGGCTGGAACTGATGATGCCATCCTCATGATAGAAGGATATTGTGATTTTTTCACTGAAGATCAGATCATGGAGGCCATAGAAGAGGGGCATGAGGCAATTAAATTGATCTGTCAAAGGTTATCAGAGTGGCAACAGGTTGTCGGGAAAATAAAAAATCGAGAAATGTTACAAGTAGTCCCCGAGGGACTGATGAAAGAGGTGGGTTTGATCATGGAAAAGCCCCTTCAAGAGGCTATTCGCGTACCTCGGAAGGAGGAGAGGGAGATAGCTCTTTCTCTGATCAATAAGAGAGTGGTTGAAAACCTTTTACAGGGAGAGGCTCCAAAGTATGCCCTCCACGAGGTAGACGAGGCGATTAAGCTAACAACCGCCCACCATATGCGCCAGATGGTATTACAGGAGAATAAGCGATGTGATGGGAGAAATTGCGAAAGTATTCGTCCGATTTATATCGACATGGGTCTTCTCCCACGGACTCATGGAAGTGCCCTGTTCTCGCGAGGAGAGACGCAGTCTATTGCTGTCTGTACTCTAGGTGGGGAGACAATGGGGCAACGCTATGAGGATCTTAACTCTGATGGTGTCCGTCGTTTCTATCTTCAATATACTTTTCCTCCCTACTCTGTCGGAGAATCTGGGAGGATGGGGTTCCCAAGTCGCCGTGAGGTGGGACATGGAAAATTAGCTGAACGTGCCTTAACTGCAACAATCCCCCATAAAGAGAACTTTCCCTATACCATACGTCTAGAATCAAATATCACAGAGTCTAACGGCTCCTCATCTATGGCGTCGGTTTGTGGAGGGTGCCTTGCCATGATGAATGCGGGGGTCCCTATTGGACGTCCCATCGCAGGGATTGCCATGGGACTCATCTTCGAAAAGGGGAAATATGCCGTCCTTTCGGATATTCTCGGAATCGAGGATGCTTTGGGAGATATGGATTTTAAAGTCGCTGGAGATGCCCAAGGGATCACCGCCTTTCAACTCGATATCAAAGTTGAGGGGATTACCCCGTCAATCATGAAGGTGGCTCTAGCGCAAGCTAAGCGGGGGAGGGTCCATATTTTAAATAGGATGCTCGAGGTTTATCCCAAGGCGAGGGAGACCCTGTCTCAGTATGCGCCACGTATTGAGATCTTCAAAATTAAGCCTAGCCAAATCGGAACGGTCATTGGTCCTGGGGGTAAGCAAGTGCGTGCCATCATTGAAGAGACAGGTGTGGAGATCAACATAGATGATGACGGGAACATCAATATCGCTTCAACTTCCAGGGAGGGTATGGATCGGGCTCGTCAAATTATTCATGATTTGACGGCCGAACTAGAGATCGGAAAGGTCTACACTGGGAAAGTTGTCTCTATCAAAGAGTTTGGGATGTTTATAGAAATTTTCAATATGCAAGGGCTTTGTCATATCTCGGAGATCTCCCATTCCCGTATCAACAATATCCACGATTACTACAAGGAGGGGGATATGGTCGATGTGAAAGTGCTTGATATCGATAGAAATGGGAAAGTGCGCCTAAGTCATAAAGCTCTGCTTAAAGCTCCCTCTTCCCGGAGGTGTCAGGGATGATTCACACTACTCCTCCGGCCAAAGTGGTGTCTTTTTTAAGTATGAGATAATATCCTTGGTGGTGTGGAGTGATCGATTAATGGCGAGGCGTTCCCCTTCTTTTAGGAGGATTCCCATCTTCTTGCCCGGCTGGATTCCCTCCTTCAGCAGATCGCTTGATGAGAGAAGGGGGGTCTTCGACTGAATTTTACGGATAGATTGTTCCAACTGCTTTTTGCGTGTGTGATGTTCCTGAAGGAGGGTTTGCCTTATGTCGAGAGGCAAGTGAATTGCGATGATTTTTAAGCAGACGGGGTATGAAGGGTGGGCATAAAAATGGGCCCATTCAGAGAGCTCTCTCCTTGAAGGTTGTTGAGGATAGAGGGTAGCTTTAGCATGATGATAAAAATGAAGAAAATCCCAATTTTTCTTGGAGAGTTTAAGGTAGAGAGCTAGCTCCCGTTTCTCTTCGAGAGTACTGGAGGGGAACAGCTCGAAAACTTTGGCAACTACTGGGGCCTCTTCGGGGAAGGAGGGGAGGGAGTGCACGCGATCGTGAATATCCCCGATGGATATATCCTTAAGGGAAGGGAAGATCTCTGGCAATAAATTGAGGCGGTGCAATGAGATGAGAGCAAGGTCAAAATTGGGATATGCGGCCATTTTGGATAGTTCGTTCCAAATGCGTTCAATCGCTACGGCTGGGAAAAGAGTATGAGCGTGCTCCAAAATAGCCGTAAGGGTTTCTGCCTCTATCGAAAAATGAAAGCGGCTGGCGTAGCGCACAGCGCGGATCATCCTGAGACGATCCTCTATAAAGCGTTTGTGAGGATTGCCGATCGCACGCACGATGCCCTTGTTAATATCCTCCTCTCCTCCGACGAAGTCATATAGCAGTTTGTGTAAAGGATCGTAAAACATCCCGTTGATTGTAAAATCACGCCGCTTGGCATCCTCTTCGGGAGTAGTGTGCTCTATGCCGATGGGCCTTCTGCCATCTTTGTATCCCCGGTCCCGTCGAAATGTCGCTACTTCAAACTGAAATCCTCCCTCTACGACGATGACGATTCCAAAATTGAGCCCGACGGGAATGGTCTTGGAAAAAATCTTCTGAATTTCTTCCACTGAAGCTTCTGTGGCAATATCGATGTCGTCGGAGGGATGATTCATTAAAAAGTCCCTCACCCAACCCCCAGCAAAATAGGCAATGAATCCCTCCTCATAGAGTTTTTCGATAATGGAATATGCGACACGATAGGAGGTCATGGGCGGATAGCGCTCGATTAAACTTGCAGAAAAGAACTTCCCGAGTTTATTGGGATAAACAGGGGCCCAGGGTAACATTGGGACAGAATATTTGGCAACTATTGAAAGGGGAGGCAAGCGAAGCTGTTGAAGGATCATTTTATTGGTATCGATGTTGGGGGAACAAAGGTTGCGCTATGTTTGGGGGACTCTCGAGGGAATATCATTGCAAGTGAGCGAGTGAAAACCTTCAGCCTAGGAGGAGCTAATAGAGGGTTGCCCAAAATTATCGAATTCATTGGCAAGCTGCTGCGTGATCACAACTTAGGTCCGGAACATATTCGCAGCGTGGGGCTAGCTTGTCCTGGCCCTCTTTCCATTAAGGACGGAATGTTACTCACTCCTCCGAACCTTCCGGGGTGGCACCATACCCCCATCGTCTCATACTTACAAACACACCTAAATCTCCCCATTTTTATGAATAATGATGCCAATGCAGGGGCTCTCGCAGAATGGAAATTTGGCAGTGCACAACATGTCGATCATCTGATCTATCTGACCATGAGCACGGGAATAGGTGGGGGAATAGTAGTAAATGGAAAACTTTTAACGGGGCCTAGCAATACTGCAGGGGAAGTGGGTCATTTTGTGCTCGATCCCAACGGAGTTAAGTGCCCTTGTGGGCAACGCGGATGTTTGGAGGTTTATTGTGGGGGTGGTAATCTCGCGAAGATGCTTCAAGACATGATCAGTAGTGGGGCAAAAACTAAAATTCTCGATGAGGCCCAATCCTTGGAGAGAGTCGATATGAAGAGTTTAATTACAGCGATGAAAAAAGGGGATCCCTTAGCCACAAAGATATGGGGGGAGTATATCGAAAAACTTGCTCAAGGAATAGGCATCCTCCTCATGGTGCTCAATCCCGACGCAATCATCTTGGGAACCGTTGCGGTACAGACACAAGAGCTTATGATGCAACCCCTTTTTGCCGCCCTACCTCGCTTCGCATGGAAGGGCCCCCTCGCCCATTGCTTTATTGGAGTGAGTAAGTTGGGAGATAAAATCGGGGAGCTGGGCTCCTTAGCCCTCGCTATCGATGGCCCTTTTCTATAGTCAACCTGTTCTAGGAGGCTGCTACGCTGCTACGGCGACACCATTGTCGTGAAAGGAAAGCCACAACAACCTGCTGCAAAAAGGAGGGGGCAACTACAGGCCTCCAGGGGTCCGCCCTTCAAATCGGGGGGGACATAGGCCGACTACTAGAGCGGGACAAAATACCCTGTAACACAGGGTCATTGTTATATGTCAGCAAGCGCCCCTCGTTATCTGAGACTTGGCAGAAAAAGAACAGCAAGAGATCCCAGACGACGAAGATCCCGCCGCAAGCAAAAGTTCCCAGGTAAAGATATCCCCACTTTGGCTGGTCCAAATAGAACCTGTGTGCGCCAAGTACGCCGAGAAAAGCACACAACAGGATCGCTAGTACAAGACTCTTTCGGGCCTTTTCTCCGGAAGAAACAGGACGTCCCACCCCACCGCTATCGCTGTTGATGGTGCTGGTGCGCCGCTGTTGCGTAGGATGCCGGCTCTCAGGTGTGCCGGAATGGGCCTTTGAGGAGAGGATATCATCGGCTATTTTTGGGCTGTGGCGTACTCGTGCGCGAATGCGCCCATATGTCCGTCTGTCGCAGTTAGAGGAGCGGCGCAAGAAAGCTGCACCCCGGTGAAGATCTGAAACAGCCATAAATGCTCCCAAACGTTAAACAGCCAATCGTTGTACAAGTAAGCCGCAATAATGCGCCACACAAAACATTACTTTAAATAATGGGAGTGTTGAGAAATGCACACTTCTGAAGTATTGACATTGATGCCAATATGCCTGAATCTTTTATGGGGGCGTTGAGGAAATGGGATTTTCGAGTCGAAAAGTAGCTAATTGCCCATTTCAGTAAAAATTTAAAGGGATTTCGGTTGATTTTTAGACAAATATATGATCGGAATCAGCCCCTTTTGTCGGATTCCCCCCCCGATTTCGTGCTTTCCACGAAATCAGGGCTAGGGGGGCCCGTTTAACCCAGTTAGAAAAAGGGCATCCTTGTACCCTGATCAAGTCCGCTTGAAATTGTGAGTAAATGCCTGCAAGATTCCCTGAAATTGATTCTTGGCTAATGCCTATGTAGCGAGCACACTTACATTACTAACGAAAATACCACTTCGCAAAATATTCTTTGCTTTGTGAATAGCGTCGATCTCTCTCAAAGTCTTTTCCCCTCATATTGTTTTTTAAAATTGCCTTGCTGACATATCCATTTTGCTTCATGGTCAGAGAAGCTTTCTTGCTACAATAACCTTTGTCACCAAACACCATTCCCTCCTTTGGGCAGATATGTTTAAGCGCTTTACCATCAGGCACATTTGCTGGAGTTACGGCAACTTTAGTAATCAACCCCCAACTTCATGCAAACGGATAGGTGTCTTTTGTACCCGTACCAAAACTTTGTTTCCCCTTTACATCCAATCCTCGCTTGTTTACCGTTAGTCACTTTTTTTGCTGTTTTTTTGTTGAAGACTTTAAGTTTTTTTTATTGCTTTGTCTCGCTCTATTGTATGGGCTCGTCTTGGAGATAATTTGTGATGCATCTACGAAATTAAATACTCGTGCAATGAGTCCATGATTTTTCAATTGGGCTATTAAAAGGCCTCGAACAACCCGGCTAACTGCTTAGTTCCAATCTTAGCTCTTAAGTGCGAAAAACAAGTATGATTCGGTGTCTTCTCTAGTAGGGGAAAGCCACAAAAGAATTTCCCCACATTATTTTCTCTAGCAAAAACCGCTCCAGTTCTCGGTCACTCAAATTCTCCATCTACTGTAGCACGAGAGCGGCAAACCCTGATTCGATGTGATACCCTTTACGGCCTCTATTCTCACAGAAAAGCGCTTTTAGAGGTGCGCACAATTTCTTGAAATTCACTAATGCGTAGCAGTTTGCGATAAGGGTGGTTTGCGCATACTAGTTTTATCCTCAAGTTTTTATAGGGGAATTAACCCCTTTTAGGGGTTTTTGTTTGAAGTTGCCTCTAGAAGAAAATCCACCAGCGGCCTCCCATTTCTTGAGCAGGCCCTTTATGTTGACTCAATATAAGAGATTTAGGCATGTTGGCAATCAATGTTGAGGCGCAGAAAGTGTGCGTTTCTCAACAGGTCCATTGTGATGAAAGAAACATGTGAAGTTTTTCACCTATCAAGCAGAAGGCGGATAATAGAGAGAGTTTTTGTTTGGTTGGAGAGATGGCGTCGAAGACCACTTGCAAGATGGGGGTGCATGCCTAAAATTTGGAATTGCTTTGTGGTGTTAAGGCGGCGTAATTTACACTTGAATGATTAGCTTGTTTAGAAAGCCGTCTATTCAGCATGAGAAGTATGTTTTGGATGATTAGAAAAACACTCCAAACAAGGTGACAAAAACGCTGCCAACTCGATAATGCAATGCTCTTGTCCTCATCGGTCTGGCATGGGTTTTTGAAAGGGAAGTCGGTTTCATCGTATTTAAAGGGGTTCCCTTCGTCAGTAGACTTCTGAGAAGAAGGCGGTTGCCAGCAAAAACAGTCACTAACATAAGTAAGCATAAACACCCCCTGGATTTTGTCTTTCAATAAAAACTCAGTTGATTGTACAATAAGACACAATTATGCGCAATAACAAAACATATTTTATGTGTGTGGTAATAATGTTTTAACCCCAACAAAAAGGGTGGGAAGTGCGGAAGGGAGCGAGCACGTCCCAAAATTAGTTGGATGAACGGCTAAGAGATTTTCTGAAAGCAGAAAAATACAATCCGCTGGTTTTTAGTTTGTTGCGACAACAAAGCCCTAATACAGTCTCTACAACTCTTTGCTTGTGCGAGCGCTATAACGCACCCCATCTGTATGGGGCACATTGCATCACTCAGGATGTTTCCATCTTCTCTGCTTTGCGGATCTCCTGGCCTAAGCGCCCAAGGTCATACCCTTCATAATCGATAAATCTAAAAAATGGTGCAAATTCTGGGAAAACCCGGGAGACTTGTTTTGCCATCTCTTGAGCAACATAACGGTAGGAGGGATGCCCCGCGGGGGAAGAGCGCAATTCGCATATCCACTGCAACATACGCAAATTTACATGGAAGTACCAATGCACGTTATAGGCCATAGGAACAACGTATTGCGCCTCTTCGGGAAGTTCTTGAGCGATTTCATCATACACTCCCTTGGCTCGGTTCATCGCCTCACGATACCCCTTCTCCATCTCTGTTTCGAGGATATCTGGGGGGATATAATATCCCAGATTACAAGAGAGGGGTTGCCGTTGTTGCGTCAATATACGATGGCGTTGTAAATCGCGGTAAATGCCGAAGTTGGCAACAATTTCAAATGTGAATTCAGCCTGTTCGAGTGCACGTGGTGATTTATGCCTTCGGTTTTGACGAAAAGCGTATGCTGCCTCAAAAATCCTGGCGAGCTCATCTTTGGTTAATTTGCGACATACTTCTTGCAGATCTATGAGACTTGCGTTGGACTGGTCGAAGAGGAGGGCCGCGCCAACCTTAATAGGGCTCTCTACATCATAATCGATAAGGTTCACTATAGCGGTGTGTTTGGTCGGTTCTAGGGCGGATGTATACTGCTGGGTGATGATCCTCAGCTCTTCACAAGTCCTCTCCTTAAATTCATATAACGTTTTGTAGTACTTGTGATTCACATCGGCGCGACGAATAAATGAGGGGATCACTTTCGAAAGTTCCTGATAGCTACTACTTCCAATCTCTTGTAATTCAGCAAGATTTTGACAAAGGAGCTTTTGAATTAAATTTTCAAAAAACCGTCCATTTCCACAAACGCCCATGTTTGTTAGGGCGCTGGCGGGCAAAAGGCCACGTAAACAATCGAGAACCTTTGCTTTCAACGCCGCGGTGTAAGCGACCTTGGAGACATCCTGCTCTTTTGGAAACCGCTTCTCCATGTATTCAATCAATTGTGGAATAAAACGGCTATAGGTCTCAAATAGATGGTTGCATGTGTCTATATAAATATCCCTGTAGGCGGAGGTCATCAGAATTGGTTCGCGATAAAATAGATATTCTCCTTCATATTTTTGGTCAAAATAGATATAGCGAGTGGATTTTTCGAGGAAGGAGCCTCCAATACGGTTATCTTCAATTTTCTTTGCCGCTATCATCGAAACATTTTCCATTGCAAGGTGGGCTCCTCCAAGCTCTCCGATGGAATCATCTCCATAACCATCCAAGATGCGATCATAAAAATTCTGCGCCTTCTTAATAGCAATACTTTGATCTTCTGCAGCCTCTTCGGGCGATGATTCCTTTTTCTCTCCAGAAATTGAAGAGAAGGAGGCCTCTTCACTCAATATAAACTCTTTGAGCAGTAGCGAGCGGAGGCCTAGGCCGGAACGGGAATAGCGGGAAAAAAGGGCGCCTTTAACCACCTCTGGAAGATTTCGCAGACAAAAAATATGACTCGAACTATTGGTCACATACCGTTTAATCATGCTGAGGTGTGACTCACTAAATTCTTCATAATCTTTCAACATTGTTTGACACTCCTTGCCTTTTGTGGTGGTAGATGTTAACCATTTTCATCTTTTTTCTGGAACTGGACGCCTTGGAGACCATTATAAGTGCACCTCCCATAGTTATGCCAGATAATACTTGTGATGATTGCGTCCATGTCACCATCACTATCTATCCTCGCGAGCCGTGGAGGGAGTGGTAGAGGCATCTGCCAGTGAAGGCACGGGCTCCAGTATCACGCAACCATACAGATAATGCGTAGGGAATAAGCACTTTGCTGCTTTTAGTTAAAAAGAGGTCTAGGGGGATAGTAAATGATATGCCTATATCCCGATACTTTTTGCTATTAACAATATCATGGGCAGTAGTCCAGCTATACCAAACATCGAAGCGAAAACCGCTGGCGAAATGGTGGCCCACCTCGAAACGCACCCCCTTATCTCGAGCAAGAAACCGCCCAAGGCTTACCTTAAAATCCAACTTTAAGGGGTCCACTGTGTAATACAGATCGAGAAAATATTGATGGCCAATGAAATGCTCGTATTCGACAGAGGTGCCATTCCATTTGCGTATCTTTGTTGTAAAACTCCAGCCGCGATAGTTCCGTTTTAGTAGAGTGGCTCCTTCCACGCCTATCGCCCAATTTTGTCTGACAGGATAGTAGATTAGCTCGACGCCTATGCCAGCATAAGCGAGCTCAAAAATTCCCATTGAGAAACGCCCATACCACCCTCGGCTCAAGTAAAACCCATGTTGCACGTAGGCCTGTTCTAACAAAAAAGAGTGATTGCGTAAATATTTAGCAATATCAGAACGGACATTGATGATCTGAGAGGGATTGAAAACGCCCCTAGTCCCCACATTAGATATGTTGGATTTGACATTCCAAGTCCCTTGTATTTTGTAGTAGAGTTGGTCAAATAGGTATCCTTCAGGCCCACCCACTAACTCTATATCGTATTTACACTTCCCCGTTGAGCTTCCAAAAAATGTAAGAAATCTTGGGTGTAGAGTAAAGGCCCACGCCCCCTTTGGTCGATGATATAGGAGGCTGCCTTCGTACACGCTTGGAGGTGGAGTAGGTGTGCAAATTGGTGTAAGCGTTTGAAATTCAAAGACGCCAACTTTCCCTCTTTGTAGTCGTTGTAGATCGGTGGTGCGGAAATGGTATTCACATGCTGGGATGCCATCAGCTTCGATGACGACTGTAACATAGGCAATATTGGAGGGGGTAATCGAAGCCAAGACACTTTCAATGCGATGTTTAAGCTCCGCCGTGTCTCTGTATACCAAATTGATTATCTTCATCCACAATATGTTTTTTCCATCATTGTCGGTCGTAAGGTAAACACGAGAGAGGATAATCTTCTGCCCAGAGAAAATGAAGGCAAGTTCTTGTGACAATTCACGCTCATTGCGCAAATTTCCTATAGGTTGAGTGTTGACCGGGGCTTTGTAGAGGGGGGGATCCTGAATTTTTGGAAAGAGCCCTTTAGACTCCCCCAGATTGTAATTTATAGAGGCAGAGGCTGTAACGTCCTTGCCTCCGAGAGTGCTAATATTGAGTTGCAATGTGTCATACACTGTCGTAGAGCATCCACAATTGATACGCGATCTGAAATCCCTTCTCTGAGAATGCTTCCACTTATTGCGCCTGTAATCAATCCCATCCCATTCTGCGTGGAACACCAATCGATTTAGCACGGGGATAGAGCTCCGTAGGAATGGGGCCAAGCTCATGGATCCGAAAAACCCTCGAATGCGCCCTCGCCCATAGCCAAGGGTTATTTCAATGGGGAATGCCCCACAAAACCCTTGTGTTGCGACAATGTAGCCCGAATAGAGGCGCTTGGATCCGTAAAAATCTTCGAAGCCGATTGCAATTTCTGGGACGTTGTCAAAGCCATCCTTTCTGCGTAATACGCCTAGCTTGAGGTTAGCCACCCGAGCTGAAAAATCCCCAGCTTGTTCAATATCTGGGTCGGGGAAGTGAGAATGAATGCGATAATTGATCCCCAGTTCTAAGCGGTTGAATCCCTGGATGGTTACGGCATAGATGCGGCATGGAGGGAGATATGAAAATCCCAAAGATACCATCCCAGCCTCATTCATACGAGCTGAAGGCATATTAAAGCACCCGCCCATCAAGGTATGGTTGTAATGAAACGGGAAAGTTGCATTGATCTCTCTATTCACCTTCTCAACCAGGGAGAGGTCCTTGAACATGGAGAAGACATCCTCCTCGGCAAGCAAGATCGAAAAAGAGAGGATAAACGCGCAGAATATTCTCAAAAGATTATCAGTATACGAAAATATCGATGAAGTAGATTCTACCACGCTCCCGATTAAAAGAGAAAATAATCAGAGCAGGAAACTTACAGCTTGCCTTAAAGAAGCAGGCTGCACTCTACCCTCTTTGTTATTATAGGAATTTCAAGTCCAAAAGGGGATGACTTCACGATTAATGACCTTCTTTTCCGTACGAGATAACTGATAATGGATGACAAAAGCCTCCTCCCCCTTCTCTATCCTGTCGTATACCATGTAGTAAGATTCGGGTAGGGGGTAGATATACGCCTGGCTCCTCAGGAGCACATTGCGCAAAGCTATTTGATCCCACACATTTCGCTCCATTTGAAGAAGCCGTTCACACTCAGTGTCCCACCTCTTCAATATGTCAAAGGCTGAGGGTGTATTATTAAAGTAGACCGTACCAGAGATCATTTTCGATGGATGATAGTTAGGAAGATGTTTTACGATGCGCAGGGCTATATCTGGAGAGAAGTTCTCAAATAGTAGAGGCTTCTTTACAATTTCAGCATCTGCATCGACCCAAAGGACAGCAGACTGTAGCTCAGAGAGCTTCTGCAAAATATATTTTGGCTTATAACAGCAATTGCGTTCCCAGTTGCCTAAATTCGGGATGCTATCGACCGAGTAGGGAAGAGCGCAGGCATTGCATGAAGCGATGAGTTTTTTTGCCCGCGCTGCGTAAGCGGTGTGCTTTGTATAAAAGCAGATGACCGTGGGAAACATTTTAAAAGGTTCCTGAGACAAGTTCCAAAGCTACCTCTGGCTAAAATTGTGAATGTAACACTAAACTGATTTTTATGTCTGAGGTCAAATACTCTCGACAGTGCGTGTGTTCCTGCATTGCTCACACATTCAAATATATGTGTAGGAGTCTAGACTTGATTTGTCTTGCTTAAAATACAGAAGGAGGGCTACCCTGCGGAGGCTTCTTATGAAGGCTTCTGGCTGTAGGGTGTGATTGAGTTAGGTAGAGGATAGCTGCTGGGCATGAGCAGGTCTGCTAGGGTAGTGATATGGGTGAGAGTTCTTGTTGTTGTTCTCTTGCTTCTGTCTTGCAGTATTTTTTATTTAGATGTCGGGAAAACATCTAGGGAAAAATCTAGTTACTGGAGTGAGCAGAGAAAAGGGGCCAACGTCTTTAATCTAAAGATGAATTTAGAGGACATAAGACAAGCAAAAAAGTATGGAATTAAGTTTATAAGGTTGGCTCCCAACAAATGGGTCAGCTCTCATCCAGATTTTTTGATAGGTGACATTTACAACTACCGTGGAATCATCAGGGAAGACCTAAAGCGGCTGAGGGCAGTTATAGATGCGTGTTATAAGGAGGGGATGCCCGTAGTCCTTACTATGCTTAGTCTCCCAGGGTCACGTAGCTGTCCAAGTCCTCCAAGGGACCGTCTCAACATATGGACTGAGAAAAAATATCAACTTCAATCAGCCAGCTTGTGGCAAGATTTGGCAAAAGAATTTAAATCACATCCTGGGGTAGTCGGCTACAATATACTCAACGAGCCACACCCAGAAAGAATGTATGGCGCCGAAGGTCCATTATTCAATCTAAACCAGGAGCATGTGCAAAATCTTCTGTTTGAATTTTATGATTTGGTGATAAAGGCGATCCGCAAGGTTGATAGATATACTCCGATAATCCTCGACAGTTCCGCTTATGCCGATCCGAATACATTTAAAGGGCTTAAATGTCACGAGGATAGGGGTGTTCTATATTCCTTCCATATGTATGAACCATTTGCGTATACCAATTACAAACTTAATGGGGGTAATTTTAGCTATCCTGGTGAGGTGCAAGGAGAATTTTGGGACAAATTTCGATTGTGTAAGTATATGGACGGTGTGGTTCAATTTCAGAAGTGCCACAATATTGCTAGTAATAGGATTGTCGTAGGAGAATTTGGAGGCAATCGGAGGGCATCCGGCTTAGAGAGGTATTTTCGGGATCTAATCGATTATTTTTCAGAGCATGCTTGGCACTTCGCTTTTTATGCCTTTCGTGAGGATTGTTGGGAAGGGATGGATTATGAGCTCGGTTGTAAGGCCTTGCCGCAGAGTTATTGGGATGCGATAGAACTTGGGCAGGAACCACCACAACTGGAACGTAAAGATAATCACCCTGCATTTTCGGTCATTAAGGAGGCTTTAAATAAATAGCGTGAGAAAAATTCCAGGATTGCTTGTGCGAGAGGGAGTGGTTTGCTCAGGTTCTTCCTCGCGGTGGGCAGAGCTTTTCTGTTATGCTGGAGGGGTGGAGACGATATGCTATTTACAAATCCGAGCCTTGACGGATGTAGGTGGAAATTGTACGAAATTGTGGATTTGGTATCGCTCTCATAGGGGGTGAATGCTGCTTCCGTTGGGGGGCTCTCCCATGGAGTGGATCGGGGGCCCCCTTTTGTGGCGTTGGCGAGTTTTCAAAGAATTAATTGACAAAGATCGCTCCTTCGTTCCCCGGCAAAAAATAGAATTTTGAGATTTTTCACTCATTACTTATAATGTCGGGCGGTGAGCATGGAGGCCCTTGTGAGAAGTGATGTTGAGCGTGTAAATTCAAGGTGGGTTTGGATTTGCTTGCAAGAAGCTTTATATTACTTGGGAGGATGGCAAAAACTGTGTAGATGGACGGAAAGGGTGGGGTTTTTCTTAAAACGGAGAGGAGCAAATTGAAAACAGTGTCAGCACACGAGAAAAGTATGAACTTGGATGAGGAACGTGCAAAATGTGAGACTATGGACGATCTTACCGGAAAGAGCGGGTTAGTCCAACAATTAATTGGAGGAATGGTCGAGAGACTTCTTGAAAAAGAGATGGAGGTTTACCTTGGGTATGAGAAACATTCCTCGGCGGGAGATAATTCAGGTAATAGCTGGAATGGCAAAAGCAAAAAAAACATTTATAGTTCTTACGGAAGTTTCATAATTGAGGTTCCTCGAGATAGGCAAGGGGAATTTAAGCCAAGGTTAATCAAAAAGAGGCAGACGCGTATTGGTTCTTTTGACGACAAGATTGTCTCTATGTATGCCAAGGGGATGACAACGCGCGATATCCAAAGTCATCTCGAAGAGATCTATGGAAAAGGCGTCTCACAGTCGATGATTTCTGAGATTGCGGGCGAGGTGGTGGCTACTACTCAAAAGTGGCAAGCTCGTTCCCTAGAAAAAATCTATCCTATCGTTTTTTTTGATGTGATTCACTATAAGGCAAAGAAAAATGGTCAAGTCTTGATGAAGTCTGTCCACTCGTGTTTTGGCATTAATCTTGAGGGGGAAAAAGAGATGTTAGGTATGTGGATGAGGAGAAGCAAAGGGGTGAAATTTTGGAGGCAAATCTTCGGTGAGCTCAAAGATCGTGGGGTGAATGATATTTTTATTGCGTGTATGGGTGGCTTCAAGGGGTTGCCTGAGGCGCTACAATTGGTCTTTCCCCGGGCAGAGGTGCAGGTTTTGTCTAATGCACAAGATGTTCCAAGCGCGCATATGTGAGGGGTTTATCTCTGATAAATATTTAAGATTTTAGAAGGCGAAGGCTGTTGAGGCCCACCAAAATGGTCCCTCCTTCGTGCAAGAGAACCGCTAGCCATATAGGGACAAATCCGAAAAGGGAGGCACTGCTTGCCAGTAAGATCACTCCTAAGGCCAGGACGAGATTTTCACCGACAACTTTTACCGTCTGATGTGCTTTTTTATAGAGGTAGTGAATGAGGGAGAGATCGTCTTGAAGGAGTACTACGTCCGAGGCAGCTATCGCTGTCGCACTGCCAATTTTTCCCATAGATATTCCAACGTTGGCGCGTGTCAGTGCGGGAGCGTCATTAATTCCATCACCCACCATAGCTAGGGCACGTTTTCTAGAGAGCTTAGAGACTATCTTTACCTTGTGTTCGGGACGTAATTCGGCATAGATTTGGTCGATCCCTATCGCTTGGGCCACAGTGTTAGCGCTCCCTTCATGGTCGCCCGTAAGCATGGCGAGTTGTAGGTGGTCCTCCTTAAGCTTTTTTATGGTCTCTATTGCTCCACTACGGATCGTATCGAGAAAGCGGAAGATAAAGAGGGTCTTTCCAACAAGTAAAAAACTGACCATCTCATCTCCCTTTTTCACGGGAATTTGTGGATGGACAAATGCTTCATTTCCTATCTTTACTACTATCCCATTAACAACTCCTTTCAGTCCCAGCCCGGCGACCAATTCAAAACAGGTAATAGGAATAGGTTTGATGTTTTTTTCCTCCGCAAGCATACAGATTGCTTTAGCCATAGGATGGGTCACGTGTTTCTCTAGACTATAGGCGATACTCAACGCCTCATCTAGGGCAATGTCAGTGGTATCTGAAAGGCATTCGACTTCAACACAGGTGAGATTTCCCGTGGTGAGTGTCCCAGTTTTATCAAAAGCAATCATCTTGCATTTAGCCAAGGCGTCCAACATCACTCCTCCCTTCAGCAGGATGCCATGTTGAGCGCAAGCGCTGATTGCGCTAAGATAGGCCGTGGGAGTGGCGATGATTAAGGCGCAGGGAGAGGCGGCAATTAAAAAGGTGAGTGCACGGTAGATGGCCCCCTTCTCCCCCAAAAAAGAGATGGGAAAGATGAGTGGGCAGATCAGGGCAATGAAGAGGAAGATCAGGATAATCGCGATAGCATACCTCTTACTAAATTTGTCTAAAAATCTCTGGAGATGGGGCTTCATCCTTTCCGCTTCACTTACAAGGCGTATAATCCTGGAAAGGGTAGATTCACTGCTCGTTTTTGTTACCTCGATTGTGAGGATTCCATCTAGATTGAGGCTTCCCGCTTGAATATCATCCCCAACTTTTTTAGAGATGGGAAGGCTCTCCCCGGTTAAGTGGACCAAATTCACGAAAGCTCGGCCGTCAATGATTATCCCGTCGAGGGGAACCACCTCCCCCGTCTTGACGAGAAGATGAGTGCCGATATCGATCTCTCTCACCGCCTTTTGATAGAGCGTTCCATCTTCCTCCACTATTGTTCCGATCGTCGGGGAGAGGTGGTTGAGATGGTGTAGGGCCCCTCTCGATTTGTTAGAGACAGCTCTCTCCATCGCCCCAGAAAAGGCAAAGAGCACGAGCAAAAGCCCCCCCTCCATTTGACTCCCTATGATGAAGGAGAGCAAGGCTGCCAAAGTCATCAAAACATCGATGTTAATCTCTAAATTTTTGATATCCTCGATGGTATGCAACAGAGCGGGAGTACCCGACAGAAAGTAGACGAGTAATAGACAAAGATGGGACAGGTTAATGTAATAGAAATGGAAAATAAAAGCTCCCAGAAGGAAGATTCCCGACACGATCGCATTTTTCAATGTGAGATTGTTTGCCCAAGAGCGGGAGCTCTTCTCCAAAAAGGGGCTGATACTCTCCTCTAAGCCTGAAGAGAAAAATTCATCAAAAATATAGGGGGTATTCGTCATTGTGATGATATCCAGCGCACTAATAGATAAATCATACCAACGCTAAGCGCTCCAATAGATAAGTTCCACACTAGGGATTTAGTCAGATCATTCCCCTCCAGCTTGCTGGAGAGTAGGGTCGCTGCAGAGAAAATGAGGGAGAGGGAGATGATCAGGCCGACACATCCATAAATGTAGGCGCCTAGAGCGCCTCCCGCGATGGCTACTAGAACACCTATGCCAGCTCCAAGCGCCTGTTTTAGGGGGTGTTCATAAGATTCTAGCGCAAGGCCCAATTCTTCCTCCAACATTACGAGGAGAAGGCGATTATCGTCGGCCATTAATATTTCGACCACCTGGCTTAACAACTTCCCAGATAACCCCTTTTGTTTATACATAGCGAGCAGCTCTTCCTTCTCTTGTTTGCGGTGATGCTGGATCTCCCACCTCTCCTGTTCAATCAACCTATGGAGCCTTTCTAGGCGGGCCCACCCTAGGAGGCTACTACGCCCCATTTTCCATACAATCCACCCAACTAAAAAAGCGCCAAACAACCAAGAAGTTGTGTGAGTGATAAAAGTTGGAAAGACCACCCATATTCCTATGAGTAAAATTGCCGTTTCTTTAGCACTATCCACCCCAGCAGAGAGGTGTCCTGGGGTTTCAACACCGTGAGCCTCAGCTGTGGCCCTTACCCCTTTTGCACGGGCATTCTTTAGATGTTCAACAACGGTCTTACCCTGGAAGTGTGCGTGGTTCACCATGCGCTGATGTTAACACTCCGCAGGGAATTTGGGCAACTTTGTACGATGGGGGCGCAAAGACCAATACCCTCTACTCTACCTGTGGGTGCTACCGATACTCTGTTTTTTGGAGAACTGGAGCATTTCTATGAAAGCCAAACAGCCAAAAAGGACAAATGTATAGTAAAAAGCTGATGGGATGGAGATGTTTAATGTAAGCGCCATGAGTACGATAAATTGGGCAGCGGTCGATACCTTCCCAAAGAGCACAGCCCTAAACTCCACGGTTTTCCAGGCACCTGTAATGCTCAAATAAAAAACGAAGAGGAAGAGGAAGCAGTCTCGTGTAAGTATCATCGTCGCATGCCAAGGGGTGATGTGATTTTCATACAACAAGGCTGCCAAAGAAAGATAAACAAAGAACTTATCCATGATAGAATCGAGGACCGCTCCCGCGCGGGACACATAGCAATACCGACGAGCGAGATACCCATCAACACAATCAGAGAGCATGGCAAGTACTATGACCACGACGCGCACTTTGACACCCCCTACAATGAAAAGGAGCACCAAAGGAGCACGTAATAACGAAAGAGCATTGGGGAGATTCAGCATGGTATCGTTGTCTGTATGCCTACCACGTTACGCCTGTTCACGACTTTAATCTACAATTTTCGTCGACCCCTTTTTTCCTTTTGTTGTACTTCTTGTAGAAGAAGAAACCAATTGCAGTCAAGCTAAAAACTGAAAATATGAATATGTTCAACACTTTAACTTTTTGAATAAGTAGGTCATAATGTCCCCCGATGTTGTAGTAGAGGAGAAAAGAGACAGTTGTCCACGTAAAGCAAGCTAAAGCATCCTTGAGGATAAATTTTTCAAAGCTAGATCGACTCAGCCCCGTCGTAAAAAAAATACAATTGCGGATGCCAAAGGGAATAAATCGCCCGATTAAAAGTGTGAGCAACCCATGTTTTTCGTAAAAACTTCCTATTTTTGTAAGCCGCTTCTCCGAAAACATTTTGGAAAAGTAGCGAATACGCAGGAGCTTAGCCCCTATCTTTCTTCCTATCCAATAGGAAATCCATGCAGAAAAATAGGAACCTACAAGCAAACTGGAATAGATGGCGAAGGCATGCCCTAGAGTACTTGTAGTCGCCACAAAAGCGGCCAACACCATGATTACATCGAGGCTAATTGGAATATTGCATCCGGCCACTAAGATAAGAACAATGATTATCCAAGGCACATATCCACTGCCTCCAAGAACAAACTGCAAAATCTGATCCATGAGACCCCAACTCAACACCTACCCGCATTATCACACAGTGGTGGGAAAAAACAAAGGGAGAAAGATATTTTCCAGCCCCTTTCAGCACAAAAAACTTTAAAGTGATCTACCAGGCGTCTGAGAAGGCCCAAAATTTTCAGGGCAAACAGGACCATTTCAAGCATTAGCACTTGCAAAACTCCACAAATTTTTTTTAGCCTCAATCTTTCAGGCCCGCCAACTGGTTAGGGCGAATAAGTTAGCTCAAATTAATTCAATATAAAAGATGTAGGCATGTTGGCAATCAACAGCGAAGCTTCAGAGGTATGTATTTCTTGGGCGCTCCCAATGAGGCCCAAAATACTTGCTTTATCTCCTGTCCTATAGTATAGAATACGCCCCGTTTTTGCTCCTCGGGCGAATAATAGCTTGTGTATGAGGCTCTTGGTAACTTGAGAGGGTTTTTGTGTTGGCGGCGGGCCTTGCTTTTTGCGGGCCAAGAATTTATCATTACATCCGTAAGTGGTGCTCTGAAAGAGTAGATCCGCCGCATATAACGGAGGGGCCTCCGCCACCCTCGCCGGAGGGCGTCTTCGGGTGCTTGGTTCTCTTGATCCACTTTTCGGGGCTTTACCGGGTATGGTCCGGACAAGTATGGATGCTGGGTCTTTGGCATACGAGCTTGTACGATTCCGGTTGGTTGGCGGGGCTCCTCTTCTCTGGGTACTTGATGACCTCTTGCCCCCCTTTGATTGGACTGTTGCTTACTCTGGGATCATCTATTAGTTATTGAAATTACGAGGAAAACGGTAGAGTGTTTCTTTCCCGTGCCCGATTGTCTCACTACCACCGAGCTCCTCAGCGCGGGCATCCCAGGGGATACAAATAACGGTTGGGACTACAGCGCTGTTGTTTTTTGGAGGGAAATCATTCGGGAAATAGTGCAAGTCTTCGTGAAGCGCTTATTCAGAAGAAACACAAGGGGGGGGAGGAGTCTGTGCGGAGGGAGGTGTCTGTTGTCGCAGCTGGTGCCGTTCTATATCTAGTGTTTCTCGACCTTCTCTTTATGACCTATTTACCCTTTGCTTACGTCTGGAGGCTCTTTCCTTTTGAATTTGCCTCCCAAGCTGTCGCAGCTAGCACTGAAGAACTTGACAGGCTTGGTCTCGAACGAATAGGTCGCAATCAAATACAAGAAGGGCTAGAATGCGGCATCTTTCTTAGTCCTATGATCCATCCTTGTAGGCCCCTTGCATGTTCACATCTCTTCGAAGAGTCTGTCATCGTTCAATGGGCACGAAAACAGAACTTAATGGGGCCGAAAATGTGGCAAATCTGCCCCTATTGCAGAGTATACATGCTATCACGTGACCGTTTAGAATCAGCGCATATTAACGAACAAAGGGCCCTATGCAACGGTATGGTCGCGCCGCAAAATTGGCTGTCAGTGAAGGAGAATAGCAGCCTCCTTGGACAATTAAGGGGGGCTGCGAGACGTATTCTGAGGGAGATCAAGTCATGATTGGGACTTTAGCACCTCCTTCTCAAGGCATGGAGTGCTCCCCGCTTTGCTTTGTGCTTCACCTGAACAGTTTATGTATGAAACTGATAACAATTTGGGTGGCTTTTCATGATGATATGTGCAGTAACACCTGCTAATTATCTTCTTGATTTCCAAGCCTTGAGACACAAAGCAAAGGGGGACGCTGTTGTCCTTTTATCGAGACCTGAATTTTCGGAAATTGAGACTAGTTTTCATGTCCATTTAGCGGGCTTGCTCGAGAAATAGAAGACCACTGGTGGATTTCCTCTAAAGGCAACTTCACACCAGAACCCTTTAAGGGACAGAGCTCCTTCATAAGGAATTGAGGATAAAATAAGTATATTCAAGTCCATGCTTAAAGGAGGCGAGATGTGTTTGAAACTCATATAGGAGATTTAGCTCGCAAGCAGAGCGCCCTCATCGCAAGCTGCTACGCATTAGTGGATTTCAAGAAATTGTACGCACCTTTAAAAGCCCTCTTTTGTGAAGATAGAGGTTGTAAAGGGTACCATATAGAATTAAAGTTTGTCCCCCCTTGAGTAGCTACGGGGGATGGAGAATTTAAGCGACCGGGAACTGGAGCGGTTTTTGCCAAGGAAAATACTGCAGGAAAATGCTTTCGCGGCTTTTCTCTACTAGAAAAAACACCGGATTACACTTTAAGGAGCTAAGGTTGGAATTAAGCGGTTAGCCAAGTGATTTGAAGCCTTCTAATAGCTCAATTGAAAAACCACAGACTCATCGTAGAGTATTTATTTTGCGGATGCATCACAAATTACCTCAAAGACGAGTCTATGCAATAGAGCGAGATAAGGCGATAGAAAAAAACTTAAAGTCTTCAGCAACAAAACAGCAAGGCGGCTAACGATAAACACGCGAGGGTTGGATGCAAAGGGAAAAAATGGGCCATGGTTGCAGCGGTTAATAGTGGATGTTAAAGCTTTTCTTGGACAATGAGATGACGGCGGCTACAGCTTTCTCAGCGTCAACTCCCTCAGCCTCAACTTCAATCTCCGCTCCCTGGTCAGCACAGAGCAGTAAAAGTTCTAGTATAGACTGCGCATCCGCTCGTACCCCCCGACAATAAAAAAAAACTCTTGCTCTGTAATCTTGAACACATCTCACAATTTCAGTTGCCGGGCGAGTGTGGAGCCCCTTATCGTTGAGGACAACGAATGAATTTTTAACTTTACAGCCCATGACGGCAGCACCCAAAGCTTTCGTTCAGCGATGGGACTGAGGGTATTTTACCCCGAGTTTTTTATCAAGACGAAATTTTATTTCTCGACCCCTCCAGGGGTAAAAACTTGCAAAGTGACTTGCCAGACGGTTGAAAAACCCAAAATTTTCGTGGCAAATGGAACCATTTCAAGCATGAGCACTTGCAAAACCTTCAAAAATTTTACGCTTTAATCCGTCAAGGCTACCACCTTAACTGTTCCCCTAAAATTTCACCCTGTTCTTTAGGAGCACAAAGCCCCAGTCTTCGCTAACCTAAATTGTTTTTGCAACACTTATTATAGTTGTCGACTACATAACAATCCCACGAAGAAATTCAAAGATCTCGGTTGAGCGGCAGAGCAAATTTTTCATTTGCAATTAATCTCAAAAACACTATAAGCGCACATCTTAGTCACTTTTCCCGAGGGAGATAGCATGAAGGTTTTTGTTTTGATTGTTTTGATCTTTTTTAAAGGGCAGTCGTGGGCAGGGTGGGCCGAGGAAACGCTGCAACAGCTCACCCTGCAAGAAAAGATAGGACAACTTTTCGTTATCCCAGCACTGCCCAACTTTGAAGAAGCCTGCCTTTCTCAAACAATAGCAACCTACCACATAGGCGCAATTTTGATGAAACAGACTTCCAGCCCTACTCAGCACATCGCTTTAATCAGGGCTCTTCAAACCCATTCTAACCTGCCGCTGCTCTGCATAGGAGATGCCGAATATGGTCTTGCCATGCGTATGCAGAACACCCTGTCATTCCCCAAAAATCTTGCATTGGGCGCCATCAGAGACGAGCATTTGTTGTATGAATTTGGTGAAATGGTGGGGAAGCAGTGCAAATTGGTAGGCATCCATCTTAATCTGGCACCCGTCGTAGATGTAAATGATCCCTCAAGTTGTCCAATTATGAAGATGCGCAGTTTTGGAGATGACCCAAACGCAGTTTCCATCCGAGCGGTCCAAGTGATCAATGGCATGCAAAACGCGGGAGTTCTCTCCTGCGCCAAACATTTTCCCGGACATGGGTCTGCCCAAGTCGATTCGCATGAAGCTCTACCTACCATTTTTTCCTCCTTAAGTCATTTAGAAAGGGTAGATCTCGCCCCCTTCAAACAGGTCATCGACCGAGCAAATGTGGCGGCGATAATGTCTGGGCATCTACACGTTCCTGCCTTAGATGAAAACAACCCCGCCTCCCTTTCTCATCCCATCATAACCAACCTTCTAAAGAAGGAGTGGGGATTTGAGGGTCTGATCATCACAGATGCCCTCAACATGAAAGCGCTCAGTACAAACTATACGACAGAACAGATTGCCCTGGGCGCCTTTATTGCGGGACACGACCTTCTCCTTTACGGGGCACATCTTCCTAACGACGTTCGAGAGATATTAGAAAAGACAATTCCCCACGCTTTTTCAGCCATTGAGCGGGGGGTGATGGATGGGCGAATCTCCGAAGCAGAGCTAGACGCCCGCGTTCTTAAGGTGCTCTCTGTCAAAGAGACATTGGGGCTGCACCACGACCATCTTGGCAAAGCCTCCCATGAAGGCGTAATGGACAAGCTCCATTCAAGAGAAGCCCGCGCCCTACAACAGAAGCTTTACAGCGAAGCCGTCCTCATCGCCCGCAACGGTGGTGGTCTTATTCCAGCAAAATCGGCGAAATATGTAAAACTCTGGGAGGAAAAACGCCCGCCAAAACGATGCAAAAGCACTCTGGTGATAGGGATAAACCACCTCAACCAATTTCCAGAATTACGCAAAATTTGTGCAAAACACCCTCGAGTCATCATAGCCCTCTTTCTCCCCCACTATCTACTGCGATACACCCCCGAAACCCCTACCGTGGTGGGGTATGAACTATGCGCAGAGAGCGAGCGAGCGGTATGGCAAACTATTACCGGAACGAAGTAGGAGCATTTTCTTGAGAAAATGCTCCCTATTGACAACCGCCTATTTTCCCTCCTCATCCAATACTTCAATTTCCGCTTCTTCGATGTCGGGCTTGTCTTTCTTAGCGGCTTCTCCAGCCCTTTTGATATCGGCACTCGACACACCCGGACCTCCCGACTGGGAAGCACCAGCCGCTTGGCCCGGTTGCTGCCCCCCCTGCTTCTGCATTTCCTCACCAATTTTTTGCATAGTGGTGTTGAGGTCTGCTGTCGCCCTCTCAATAGTGGTAGAATCTCCATCTTTCAAGGTATTTTTCACGTTATCAATGCAGGTCTGAATTTCTTGTTTAAGCGATTTTGAGATTTTGTCCCCATAGTCTTTAAGTGCCTTTTCGGCCTGAAAGATGAGGCTGTCAGCCTTGTTGCGTACTTCCACTTCCTCTCTCTTTTTTTTGTCCTCTTCCGCATGCTCCTCCGCATCTTTTACCATGCGGTTAATCTCATCTTCATCGAGACCCGATTTAGCTTCGATACGGATTTTCTGCTCCTTGCCAGACCCGAGATCTTTCGCAGAGACATGAAGAATTCCATCAACATCGATGTCAAAGGCTACCGAAATTTGTGGGGTGCCTCGCGGCGCAGGGGGGATTTCAGTCAAGTCAAAACGGCCTACCTCCTTATTGTCTTTTGACATTTTTCTCTCCCCTTGCAGCACGACAATCGTGACCGCTTGTTGATTATCCATGGCAGTGGAGAATACCTGCTCTTTCTTTGTCGGGATTGTCGTATTCCTTTCCACAAGGGGCGTGAAGACTCCTCCTAGGGTTTCAATCCCCAGGGTGAGCGGGATGACATCTAGGAGGAGGACATCCTTTACATCGCCCGCGAGCACTCCCCCCTGAGTTGCAGCACCAATCGCCACAACCTCATCGGGATTTACTCCCTTATGCGGCTCCCTACCAAAAATCTTCTTTACCTGTTCTTGGACAGCGGGCATCCGCGTCATCCCCCCGACAAGCAAGACCTCATGGATCTGATCTGCTGAGAGGCCGGCATCCTTTATAGCATTCTCACAAGGCCCAACTGTTCTCTGTATCAACTCATGCGTCAGGCTTTCTAATTTTGAACGAGAGAGAGAGAGGGAGAGGTGCCTGGGTCCATTTTGATCCATTGTAATGAATGGCTGATTAATTTCAGTCTGTTGAGTGCCAGAGAGCTCAATTTTTGCCTTTTCCGCCGCATCTTTAATGCGCTGCAGGGCCATCTTGTCGTGAGATAAGTCAATGCCTGTCTCTTGCTTAAATTCATCGAGGATCCAATGGATAACCACATTATCAAAATCATCTCCCCCAAGATGGGTGTCACCATTGGTAGAGAGAACCTCAAAAACACCGTCACCCATCTCCATAACAGAAATATCGAAGGTCCCGCCTCCCAGGTCGAAGACAGCAACTTTTTGCTCTGCCTTCTTATCAATGCCATAGGCGAGAGCAGCTGCCGTAGGCTCGGGAATAATTCTCTGAACAACGAGTCCAGCAATTTTCCCGGCATCTTTAGTAGATTGACGTTGAGAGTCATTGAAATAGGCGGGAACGGTAATCACAGCATTAGTGACCTCTTCTCCTAAATATGCCTCAGCGGTCTCCTTCATTTTCTTGAGGACCTGGGCCGCCACCTCTTCTGGAGTTAATACTCTACCATCTACTTCAAACACCGCGTCGCCATTGTCATTTGCAGCCACTTTATACGGCACTGTTTTAATTTCAGAGGCGACCTCTCCAAACTTTCTTCCAATAAACCGCTTAGTCGAAAAAAGGGTCTTTTCTGGGTTGGTAATGGCTTGGCGTTTTGCGGGAATCCCAACTAGCCTCTCATCATCTTTGTAGGAGACAATGGATGGCGTGGTGCGCGTTCCCTCTGCATTAACAATTACCTTGGCCGAACCACCCTCCATCACTGCCACGCAAGAATTGGTGGTCCCGAGGTCAATTCCAATAATTTTGCTTTGTCTTTTTTTTGTAGCCATAATTAGCTATCTCCTTGATTCTTTTCTTCTGGTAAAGTGTTTTTGCTCCTTTCTGTAACCGCCTTTGCTATCTTGACGCGGGCGGGACGAAGCACTTTATCTCCACATTTGTACCCTTTAACAAACTCCTGGATGATGACTCCCTCCTCATACCTCTCTGTCTCCTCTATCTCAATCACCTCATGCAAATGAGGGTCAAATTTACACCCCTCTGAAGGGAAAGGGAATATCTTGTGATTTGCCAACACATCTCTAAATTGGGTTAAGATCATCTCAAACCCTTTGGACCAATTTTGCATATCCTCAGAGTGCTGCTGAGCAAAATTCAGGGCATTTTCAAAATTATCTAGAGGAGCAAGAAACTCATGGATAGTGTTTTCTACGGCAAATCTGGTGATGTTGTGTTTCTCTTTTTGCATCCTTTTACGAGAATTTTCCATTTCAGCGAGGGCTCTAAAATACTTTTCTTGTTCGAGCCTAACTTGGCTTTGAAGAAGCTCCATTTCATTATCTGGCCCTTCATCAGGACGCCTCCCTCCCTTGCCTTGAAATGGTGGACTTTCATCACCCGCTCCATCCACCTTTACGTCGGGGTGTTGTTCTTGCTGTTTCTGGGGAACATCTTTATCCACTTGTTTGTCAAGTAGATCCTCTCTTTGTTTTCTAGATCTTCTGTTCATCTATAACTCCTCACTCTGATCTTCGAGTTGCAATTTTTGCTCCTGGGTTAGAGTTGGTAGAGGCTTGGTCTGCACATTGATCTGCTGCCTCGTTGATTGACGGTAAGTAATCTTATACTTGTAGAGATTACGTGTCAGCACCTTACTTAAAATTTCGGAAAACTTGCGCATGATTCCAAATATTTTTGGATAGGACATTCGGAGGGGGCCGAGCAGCGCGATAGCTCCTACAGACTTTCCATGGATGAAATAGGGGGTAGCGATGATAGCACTGTGCAGCGCCGAAGTAATTGGATATTCGAGGTCATTTCCAATCCAAAATTTCAAATCTCCTGTCTTTACGCAACGGTTTAATAGGGTTCTCATATAATCTGTATCTTCAAAAATTGACAGACTAGTTGCGAGAATTGTCGCATCCCTAAATTCGGGAAAGCGAATTAACTCTGAAAATCCCGTCTTGTAAATATCCTCACTGCTAAAATTCGAATAATTCACGATATGTCTGAGTAAGATCTCATTATAAAATTGAAGAGCAAGCTCCTCCTCCTGCTTATTGAGCAGGGGACGATCCAATCCCGTCATGCGGAAGCGGAAATATGTCTCAATCCTTTTAAGGGAAAAATTACTGAGCTTCTTCGGAGTATAAAAAATCTCAGTATGCACCAAGCCAAAACCTGTAATTAGGACGCATAAACAGCGGGTAGCATCAATCTTGACGAGCTTGATGTCGGAGATCAAATCTTGATCAAACCTGGGAGAGGAGAGGAATATAGCGCTTTGAGCTAAGCGGCTTAAGACTTCTGAGGCCCGTTGCAGGTATCGAGCGACTTCCTTTGTATCTCGGTCGAGCTCCTTCTCGAGTGTTGCGAGATCGATCGAATCAATTTCTTTACAATTGATATGATGATTCGCATAGAATTTATACGCTAGTGGGGTAGGAATTCTTCCCCCAGAAGAGTGTTGTTGTTTAAGCATCCCCTGAGTTTCGAGTTTAGTGAAATAATTGCGAATTGTCGCAGAACTGATATGATCTAACCCGCTTTCTTTTAATGTATTAGATCCAATCGGCTTTCCAGAAGTCAGATAGAGTTCGATCAACCCTAAAAGGACAGTCTGCTCCCGATCTTCACACAACTTTTTTTTAGAAACAAGCATAAATAGCAATAACCCCACCATTGTGCTAATTCTGCCTGTCACTATAACAGAAGGTGGCGATCAGGGCAACAAAAAAATTAGCAGTATCGGATGGAGAGTGCTTGGTCATTTGGTTAACTGCTTGATTAATAGTTGATTAACTGTTTTCAAGAAAGAAGCTTAATGCGTTAGAGGAGTCTTTTTAAGAGACCAACGTTTGAATCCCCTTCTTCCCCATCATCCTAGCGATCGACTAGGCGCGGGAGATAAGGGGCAACCATTGCCTTACGGGAATTTAATCCCCCCGCATTGTAACGAAGGATGGCAATTGGAGGATCTGCGCTTTTTTTCGAAAAGGAATACTTTATCGACAAGAAGCTCTCTTTAAAGGCCTGAAAGAGGTTCGGAGTATGATGTCCTAAAAATTCTACCTCAAAAGATAACCGGGCAGCTGCGGGGGAGGATCTAAAGCCATTGAGAAATAGTTTGAGTTTTTCAAAAGCTAAGCCACCTAGAGGGATCCAAAACCACATCTCATCCTGGTGCGCATATTTTGTCTTGATCCCACGAAAGAGCTCTTCAGCATTTGGCGTCGTCGTAATCATATGGAGATGCAACATGATCTCCCGATTATTAGAGTAGATGTTCAAGGCCTTTTTATACCACTCCTTGCGCAGCGAGGCAGCATACTTCTGAAGGAGGGGGTAGTTGCAGGTGAAGACCTTTGTTTGCCCTACTCGATTACAATAATTGAGAATTTTGGTGTCTGTAAAGATATTAGATGATTTGCCATCGATGCATCTTCGAAGGTTTTCATCTACCCCCTGCTCTTTGTGAAGATAAACTTTACTATAAAGAGAATAGAAGTCTTCATTTTGGAGGAGCCTTTCTGCTGCCCTTTCTGTAAAATTTTCATTCTCCTTAATATCGTCAAAGTGGACAATCTCCACCTCTTTTTTCAACATAAGAGACTTTAAACGGTTAAGAAGAGAGGCCACACACTCTACGTCGGAACGGGTCACTTTGGTTAAAAGGTCTGTGTCATCCAAGATAGCATAGACAAAATGAAGATACTCTATAGTCACACGTCGCGGATCGACATAATATTTATGCTTTGTTTGGGCTACCCTTTTCTTTTGAAGGAGCCGTTGATAGATGCGCAAATTTTGTAGACCAGAAAGCTTCCCATCCATCTCCCGCAATTGCTCATCGATCATGGCCTCAGTCATATTTCCCAATCCATATTGATCATTAATGTTAAAAGCCATTTGAGCCACGATCACATTAGAGGATTGTGCGTCACTGATAATCACCGTCGGAGGCACCTCTGTTTGCAACCAGCTTTTGTGATGGTCGATGACGCTGATCACATGCAGGTCGTAAGACACCTTCATCTCTTCCCGGTTACAAAAATCACGTAGGGTTACTGTGCCCAACTTCCCTTTTTGGAGGTCTATGGCCCGTACTATTCCAATAGGAATTTGGCGCCCCTCTCTGTCGGTATGATTCACCGTCATATAGGAATAGTTGCCGATTATGGAGCGAATTTCCTCTATGTCTGTGTGATCACTGAGGTAGCGAGGTGGAAATCCGAACACGTCCGTCTTGATACGAAGTGCAATTTCTAATCGATCGACGTGGTCCCGAATCCTATTCAAAGCATCGGCAAGCATCTTGACGAGCACCTCTAACTGCTTGAAGATCAATGGGCGGTTCTCTATAAGCAGTCCAGAGGCATCGAACAGCTCCGATTTAACGAGAGACTTCATCCAAGAAATAATTTGCATGAAGTCGATAATGCCCACTTGCTCTATCTCCAGAGCAAACTCTTCAAAAGAGGCGTGGATTCCTTTTTTGATCTTGAGCACCTTCACTAAGTAATCATTCATAGACCGAAGCTGATGGGGGGGGAAGTCGCGCGCGGGCTCACACTCGCCAATCTTAATTTTAAGAATGTCCTGAATAACTAGTGAGAGATGCTCGAGGAAAACACCCTTTTCAGTAAAGCAGGAGATAAGGCGAATATGGAGATTTGCCTCTAACCACCTCAAGCAATTGTTGAGTGCCATGATGACCCCCCTAACTCCCTCCACGTCAATAGTCCTCCAATCCCCCAAATAGTAGCCCCCATCATCAACAATGACGACAGAATGACGTTGGCGATCGGGATTGAAATTGAAAAACGGGTCATTTAGATGCCCTTTGCTTAAACCACTCTGAGTCATAAGGTCGAGACTGTTCAAAGAGAGAGAGAGCCGGGTTCTTGCCAGAGAGGAGAATACATCCCTCCCTAGAAGATTATGGAAAAGAAGCTCAATCTCTACCTGCGTATAGGGGGGGCCGCCTGGAATGTTCCACACATGTAATCCTTCGCCCACCCTCGCAGCAAAGGCATCTACCCATCCCCAAAATGAGGCAATAGTGGTGTCTAGGTCGGGAGAGGTATGTCCAGTAACAAAATGTGTTCCAAAATAGCTTTTGCCCATGCCAATGGGAAAATAACATTGGTAAGTATCTCGTGGCAGATATTTTCCCATGACCTTCGCCCGTACTTCATAGTTTTCCTCTCGAGTTAATGAAGAAAAATGATTGAGCCACAGTTCGAACGAAGAGAGAGAGTAATTCTCCAGGACCCCCTCTTTTTTAACCCGACTAATAAAATCGATGACCGCCGTGAGAAGAAATATAGGCTCCTCTGCTTTTTGAATCAGCTCACACAAGATACCACTGACGACAACACTTTTCTGATGATCATTTTTTCTCAGAAAATCGTCTCCCTCAAAGGAGGAGAAAAGGGGGTCGAGCGCATCAAAAGTCTTTGACGGAATAGGAAAATCTCCTAGGAGAGGCCTCTGGTTTCCCATATAAATACATCCCAGCTAAATAATTCCTCCCCTCTATATTGAGCCTTTATAAAGGCAAAAAAACTTAAAATAAAGGGGGAAATCGGATTGAGCAGGACTCGAACCTGCGACCTCCCGCTTAGAAGGCGGATGCTCTATCCTACTGAGCTACCAATCCCTGACCGAGTGGACTTTATCACAACGCCGTATTTTGCGTCTCAAATTTCGTGACAACACATGAAGAGAAAAGACCCCGGGCTTCTGATAAAAAATATTTTACTCAATCAAAAAAAGAGAGTCTAGTATATTTGCTGGATTAATAAGTCAGAAGAGAGCGTATGTGGAAATTTAAGGTAGGGAATATTCAAATAGGACAAAACCACCCCCTTGTGGTGGTTTCAGGTCCCTGCGTTATTGAAGATGAAACGCACACGCTAAGATGTGCGCAGTTTCTCAAAGCGTTGTGTGAGCGACATGGCATTCAGCTTATTTTTAAGGCGAGCTATGACAAAGCAAACCGTTCTTCAATCAACTCTTTTCGTGGGCCAGGGCTAGAGAGGGGCCTGGAAATCCTACAAAGAGTAAAAACGGAGTTTGATCTTCCCATATTGACAGACATCCACCATCCGGAGGAGGCCGCCCCTGCAGCCGAAGTATGTGCCATAGTTCAAATTCCCGCCTTCCTCTGTCGCCAGACCGACCTAATTTTAGCAGCCGGAAGTTCTGGTGCCGTCGTCAATTTGAAAAAGGGACAGTTTATGGCCCCCTGGGATATGAAGCATGTGATCGAAAAACTCGCTTCAACGGGCAATGACAAAATTATTCTAACTGAACGCGGGACCTCCTTCGGATATCACAACCTCGTTGTAGATATGCGCTCCATTCACATACTCCGCAAATTTGGCTTTCCCGTCTGTTTCGATGCTTCCCATGCGGTACAACTACCTGGAGGAATGGGGGATCAGTCGGGTGGACAACGTGAATTTATCCTACCTCTTGCCAAAGCTGCTCTCGCAGCAGGCGCCCACCTCCTCTATCTCGAGTCCCACCCTCACCCAGAAAAAGCAAAGAGTGACAAACATTCCGTGATCTCCTACGACGCATTGGAAATGTTGCTCAGAGACGCGGTGTTGCTCCACGATTTGATCCAAAACAGCCTGGCAATATGCTAAAAAGAGCCACTATCACAGTCCTATTGTTCTTGCTGCTAGCTTCAGCTGCCGTCGTATATGTTACCATCCATCCCTGCCCCGCTGAGGGGGATGTTGGGGCTACTAAAGGGGGTGTGACACAGGTGGGGGAAGAGGTAACGGGAGAGGAGCCTCGCACCATTCAACAAATGCGCAATGGGGGCTCAAAAGATTTTTGGATTCATGATCAACATATAGGCAGAATGCACCACCGCATAGAAAGCTCCCACTCTGTTCTGACTGCGCAGGAGGGCGGCAAACAGCTCCATTTCACAGAGCAAATATTTAACATGAAGGGCTACATTCAAGAAAAAGTGGAGAGAGACAATGACATGCAACCGGTGCAGCATGTGCGTTATATTGAATCCGAGGAGGGACTCTACCAATACTTCGACCGCCACTTTGAGGCCGAAAATATCCTTTTAGCTCTTTTTAGGGTGCCGGGAACCACCCTGCCCCTGGAGCTTTCTCCAGACGAAGCCTTTTTAAGGGGCGTCGCCGAAGGGGCCTCTCTCTCTCTTGCCGGTCGCACACCCAACTTTCATGCGCAGATGTTTAGGGCAGATGTCCAACAACCGAACCCCTCCACTGAAGGGAGCTGCGAGTAGGCTGCGGTTATTTGTGAGAAACTCCGTGCCTCAAATAACCCCACGTTGCACCTATGCAGAAAATGATCAACCACCGAGCCCCTGCACGTAATCAGCTTGGGGGATAAGGGTTTTAATTTCTTCGGGGTGAGTAATTACAATCTCAAAAAGATATCCCTCTCGCTCTGGGGAAACATTAATCAAATCGATGTTCTCCTTTAAAGTCGTATTGACTCCCACTATCTTCCCAGAAACAGGGGTATAAATACCCGCTGCCGCCTTTGCCGATTCTAAGACTACAACTTCCTCTCCAGCCTTCACCTCCCGTCCTAGTTCAGGTAGTTGAACGTAGATGATCCCCCCCAGAGATTCGCGAGCGTGCCTTGAAATACCTACCACCCCCCTTCCGCCGGCCCTTACCGAGATCCATTCATGGGAGTCTGAGTAATAAGTGTGTTCATCTGTCATGCTCCCAAGATGCCCAAATTAGAGATCTTGCGCAAGAAGAAAATTACCATTCAGCATATCATTTCTCACTGAATATTCCCTAAAACCGCCTGACAGACGCTCGCCAACTGCGTGATATTGGTGCACTGCTGCAGTGTCTTTTGCATTTCGGTGTCAGTGCTGGGGGCAGCTACTTCTTCTCGCTCAGAAGAACTCCCATCAGAACTGTTTCCGCTATCATCGTCATTGAATGACAACTCTGACGTTGCTCGGGGCTGTGGTGCATGGATACTTTTCAGTACCGCCTTCACCACCGCATCTGTTTCCTTGGGAAACTTCTGTTGGATGTTCTCAAGGAGCGCCTTCAGCTTATCTGTCCCATCTTGAAGAGACTCTGTTAATTTACTATAACTATCCTCCACTTCGCGTAAGGTTTTTGTGTGGGTTGCCTGTAGGCCTTTATGTCTGTCCAATAAACTCGCCCACTGGGTGTGACTGTTTTCAAGCTCCTCGGAAATTTTTTGATTCTCTTCAGAAACTTCTCGAACTTGCGTTTCCAACTTGCTTTTCTGCTCTATCAGCGTCCCATTACGCTCTATCTGGGTCTCATTTTGCTTTTCCAACGCATCTAGTTGCTTCTGAAGCGTTGCGTTGCTTGCTTCTAAGCGCTCTATTTTACCATCTTTTTGAAGAGACACATTGTGCATTTGTAGCGAGAATGTGCGCGACTCTTGCTCCGATACTTCGAGCTGCTGTTGTGCTTGTTTTAACTCGTTTTGCAGGGCGGAAATCTCCGCAGCCTGTTGATTAAGTATCTTTTCGCTGGTTGCGCATGACTCTTCCTTCTCTTTTAACTGCTCTTGCAGTTTTGTTTGAGCTTGCTTCAACTGCCGGATGTGTTCTTGCGCTTGCTTGTGTGCTTGCATTGATTTTTCGGAGTTAAGTTGTCGTCCGGGCAACTTCTCTTTTTCCTGAAGTTGTTGCTCCAGTCTTGCGCATTGTTCCTCTTTTTCCTGAAGTTGTCGTGCCAGCTCTGCGTGTTCGGCTTTTTCTTGTGTCTGCGACTGTTTTAGCTGATTTAGCTCTCCCTGCGCGCCAGTGAGCTGGGCTTGTGCTTGTTTTAGCTCAGTATTTTGTCCCTGAAGTTGTCGCTCCAGTTTTGCGTGTTCGGCTTTTTTTTGTGTCTGCGACTGTTTTAGCTGCTTATGTACTTCAGTGAGCTGGGCTTGTGCTTGTTTTAGCTCAGTATTTTGTCCCTGAAGTTGTCGCTCCAGTTTTGCGTGTTCGGCTTTTTCTTGTGTCTGCAACTGTTTTAGCTGATTTAGTTCCCCCTGCGCGCCAGTGAGCTGGGCTTGTGCTTGTTTTAGCTCAGTATTTTGTCCCTGAAGTTGTCGCTCCAGTTTTGCGTGTTCGGCTTTTTCTTGTGCCTGCAACTGTTTTAGCTGATTTAGTTCCCCCTGCGCGCCAGTGAGCTGGGCTTGTGCTTGTTTTAGCTCAGTATTTTGTCCCTGAAGTTGTCGCTCCAGTTTTGCGTGTTCGGCTTTTTCTTGTGCCTGCAACTGTTTTAGCCGATTTAGCTCCCTCTGCGCGCCAGTGAGCTGGACTACTTGCGCCCACCACTGTTTTAGCTGCTTATGTACTTCAGTGAGCTGGGCTTGCGCCTGTTGTAGTCTAGCACTTAGATCTTCTTTTGCTTCCGATGATGCTTGCAGCCCCTCTCTTAATTGCGCTAATTCAGTGTTTTTCTCCTGAAGTTGTTGTGCCAGCTTTGTGTGTTGTTCCTCTTTTTCCTGAAGTTGTCGCTCCAGTTTTGTGTGTTCGGCTTTTTTTTGTGCCTGCAACTGTTTTAGCTGATTATGTACTTCAGTGAGCCGGGCTTGCGCCTGTTCTTGTTTTTTCGATGATGTTTTCAGACTCTTTTCTAATTGCGCTAATTCAGTGTTTTTCTCCTGAAGTTGTCGTGCCAGCTTTGCGTGTTGTTCCTCTTTTTCCTGAAGTTGTCGTGCCAGCTCTGCGTGTTGTTCCTTTTTTTCCTGAAGTTGTTGTGCCAGCTCTGCGTGTTCGGCTTTTTTTTGTACCTGCGACTTGCTTAGCTCTTCTTGTATTTGTTGTATTATAACATTTTGTCCCTGCAAGTGTTGTGCCAGCTCTGCGGATTGTTTTGTTCGTGTCCGCAACTGGTTCCACACCTGTTGTAGCATGGCATTTTGTTTCTGAAGTTGTTGTGCCAGCTCTGCGTGTTGTTTCTCTTTTTCCTGAAGTTGTCGTGCCAGCCCTGTGTGCTCGGCTGTTTCTTGTGCCTGCGACTGTTCTCGCTTCTCATGCATTTCAGCGAGCTGGGTTTGCGCTTGTTGTAGTGCAGCTTGTAGATCTCTTTCATTTTCCAGATGCTTTTGCAGATCAGAAGCTTGAAGTGTAAAATCTTGTTTCGGCGCCATGTGTTCGTTTGTTAGTCGCGTTGGTTCATTTGCTGTTTCATTGAAGTGTTCTTGTAGTGTTGAATCACGTTGTGCCTGCGCTGCGCTTTGTGTCTGATGTTGTGGAGGTGAAATCAGTTCTTGGCGGTTTTGCTCATTAACGGGCACTGCACATGCAGTGGTGTTTTGCGGCGACATGGAGCTGGAGCTTGTTGCGCTTGTCTGCGGAAAGAGCTGAGTATCACTTCTGCTAGTATCGTGAGGTGACTTCCGGTACAATGATGCGAATGACTGAAAGAGCTCTTCTACCATAGCGGCAACAGCTTGCTGCGTTTTGTTGTCCAGAGAACATTGACGGTCGTCAAACTGCACGCCGTCTTTTGTGAATTTGACGGTAACAGGACCTCCCCCTGAATAATGCTGTAAAAACTCAAAAATGGCCCTATTCTCAGCTACTAGTTGGTTTATTTTCTTTGCACCCAGAGTGTGCAATGGATCAGAGGGAGAATCGCAACTATGGCAGCATGAACTACCATCAAGGAGTCGAAGAGATTGTAAGGAGACACACGGCATGGATTTAAGCTTAATGTTGTTATTATAATACTAGATACACACATTGATTATAGCATTCTCAATAAAAAAAAACAATCAACACATTTTGTTTCCTGTTGTTTGCGCTTTAGTTTCAGCACTCTTCAAAAAGTTCATTTTTAACAATGGAAGACTTTCGCCCTTCTCTCTTGCCTTAAACAGGTCCGTTGAGAAATGCATGTTGACAATTAATGCGACGCTACAGGGACATGCATTTCTTGGGCATTCCCCTTAAAGGGTGATGCTACGCAGGGAGCCAACAAATGTCTGACGGGGCGTGTCTTAAAGCAAAATTGCCCCCTTAAACCATTCAATGTAGGTAAATAGGTCCATTTCAATAGACTTTTTAGATCTGTTTTAGTTAGAAGGGTGAGGAGAGCGGGAGAGGGGGGGGGTTGAATGTAAGAATTTTTCTTGGTACCATGGGGCCGCTTCCACCTATTCAGAGGGTTATTTCATGGATGAGACGAAGATGAAACAACAACGGGGAAAATATCCCCTTATTTTAAGATTTCATCGGTTGATGGATGCTTTTGCAAAATCGGACGATGAACGTGATTTCTATCTCGATCTTATTGAGGGATTTATCATATTCGTAGATATAGAAAAAAATCTTGAGGAGTTGGAGCTTTTAGAGCAGGAACTATCCTTGCACGCCGAACGGTATCGTCAAATTCCCAAAATGACTTTTTATGAAACCAAGAAATTTATGGAGGGGTTCGTCAATGAAAAGGTTTATGATATCGATACGAAGGAAAAATTGCTCGATATCATCGCCGCAAAGGAGGCGCGAGAAAATTTTCTAGAGTTTATTTACGATCATCTACCAGAGCTCGAGAAATGGCAACAATATTACCACGAACGTTTTCGTATCCGCATCATCGAATGGTTGCGCAACAATCGCATTATTTTCGTGTTTGAGGAAGACCTTAACATTCCAAAAAATACTTTGGAGAAGGTAAAGCACCAGTTTTTGGAGAATAAAGCCACCAAAGATGTGCAAAATGCCCGTGAAACCATCGCCACCAAGGCAAAGACTTATTACTGTAGTGAAGCGCTCAATCCTAGACCGAGGAGAGGGCGCCCTCCTAAGCAGGTTGCAAAGGTGGAGGTAGATCCACAGTATACAGGCGATATTTATAAGACTGTTCCTGCAGGAGTCCACCCATTTCTCTTTATGCCAGACTTTACAAGTAGTGTAACATTTTCTGCGAAATATGATACAGAGGCTCAGTTGGTAGCCAGCCTACGCGGAGGAGCGAGTGTTAAGATTCATGCTCAACTTGAGGTTCTGTCCCAACGTTTGGAGTCTCTGCGGCACATCTCGGCCTGTTTGAAGGCCGAAGAGTTGGATGATGATGGCAAGTGGTCGTTTGAGACGGTCAGTAAGAAAACTGTGGCGCTGACAGAGGGTGAAAAGGGGAAACTTTCTAACCTTGTCAAGGAAGTTCTGCCTAAAAAGCAACGGGGACGTCCCGTGAAAAAGAAGGAAGAAATCCAGGAATTTTTGCAGAAAAAGCAAAAGGCAGGCATTAAGCAGGTTTCTCAGATTAAAAAACGGGCTTTGAAAAAGAATCCGGAGGGACAAAAATAGATTCTACTACACTTATCGGTACACCAAACACCAAGAAGAGGTACCTGCACACATTAAGAGCCCTCTATAAAGCGCGCTTTATAGACGAAAAGATGCAAAAGCTCATAGGGCAGAATAAAGGAGGCGCTTTTTTTGTTTATAACCTTGGCCACGAGCTCGTTGGGGTAGCAGGTGCTCAGGCATTACAGCCGGGTAAAGACTGGGGCTTTCCCTATTACCGAGATCGCGCCTTCGTGATCGGCCTGGGATGTGCTCTCGAAGAGCTCTTGGGGGCCTGTTTGGCGAGGGAGGTTCCCCACCACTCTGGCGGAAGGATGATGCCAGACCATTTTTCCCACAAAGCTCTTCGTATCCCGTGTCAGTCGAGTGTTGTTGGTTCGCAATTTCTGCAAGCTGTAGGTGTCGCAAAAGCTGCGTATCTCGCCGGGAAGAATGAGGTGGTGTATGTCTCTGGGGGAGACGGGGCATCCTCGCAGGGGGACTTCCACGAAGCTCTCAATTTTGCCTGTATCCATCGATTAAGCGTGCTCTTTGTTATTCAAGATAATAGATGGGCAATTTCTGTCCCTTCGCGTGAACAGACAGCAGGTGGATCGATTGCCTGTATAGCCCGAGGGTATCCAGGATTAAGTGTCTATGATGTAGATGGCGGTGATTATGAGGCACTGATGGCAGCCTTAAACGCCGCAGTGAAGAAGGGGCGCGCGTTTGAGGGGCCCTCCCTCATCGTAGCTAGAGTGCCTCGGATTGGCCCACATAGCAGCAGCGACGACCCACAAAAGTATAAGGGGGCAGCAGATTTTGAAGAGGACCGTCAACTCGATCCCCTTCCGCGCTTCGAAGAGTGGGCCCTCGGAGGGGGGCATATTACCCCAGATGAGATAGAGATAGTGCGCGAAGAAATCAGAGGAGAGATAGAGGTGGCTGCGCAGCACGCTGAGAGCTATCCCCCGCAGAATGCCGATAACGTGCTAGACCACATTTATAAAGATGCCAACATAAAGACTTTCGAAAAAGGGGAACGGGGGGAAAAGGTAGTGATGGTGGATGCCCTCAATCACGCCCTAGATGAGGAGATGGAGCGTGACGAAGGGATTATCGTTTTTGGGCAGGATGTGGCTCGCGAAAAGGGGGGGGTTTTTGGCGTGACGAGAAGACTAACTGAGAAGTATGGAGCAGACCGCTGTTTTAACACACCACTTGCCGAGTCTACCATTATCGGGATAGCTATTGGAATTTCTGTACATAGCTATTTCAAACCTGTTGTTGAGATACAATTTGCCGATTATATCTGGACGGGGATCAACCAGCTCTTTAATGAGCTCTCTAGCTTTCATTACCGTTCCAACGGCGAGTGGAACTGTCCTGTTGTCGTACGTGCTCCCTCCGGAGGATATGTCCAGGGTGGTCCTTACCATTCGCAGAGTATCGAAGCCTTTCTAGCGCATTGTCCTGGATTGAAGGTAGTGATGCCTAGCAATGCTGCCGATGCTAAGGTGTTACTCAAAAGCGCCATCCGCGACCCCAATCCCGTGATATTTTTAGAGCATAAAGCCTTGTACCGTCAACGTGCATATTCTGCCAGACCCGAGCCAGCGGTAGATGAGCTCCTTGCCATAGGCAAAGCCCAAGTGGTATGTTCCGGCGGGGATATTACTCTAGTCTGCTGGGGATTAACCGTGCAGATGGCCTATGAAGCGGCGCAAGAAATTGACGACATCGATGTAGAGGTGATAGACCTTTGTACGCTCAGTCCCTGTGATTTTGACGCTATCCTGAGGTCGGTGAAGAAGACTGGACGACTACTTATTGTTCATGAGGCACCACAAAATTGTGGTTTTGGCGCGGAGATTGGCGCATATCTCGCGGAGCATGCATTCGAATATTTAGATGCCCCAATCAGAAGATTGTGTGGGTCAAATACCTGCGTTCCTTATGCTAAGCATCTGGAGAATGTTGTTCTTCCACAGAGGACAGACATCTCTGCCGCGATACGAAAACTCGCACAATATTAGGACAGACTGCTCCCTTGGGGGTATTTTCGGAATGGGACGTGCGCAGAACAATTAGGAACTACAAGTGGTTGAGTTGGGAAACTGATTCAGCGCTACCTAAAGAGTGAATTTTTCAATGGACTATTAAAAGGCAAATGTCAACGCAAAACTGAAATGTCGTAATCAATCTTCCGAAGTGTCGACATTGGTTTAACTTTCTCCCCCACATTTTTGATTCTTCTTCTTCCTTGGTTGTGGGATTATTTGTAAACAAAGTTTGTGAACAAATCTACAGCTGCTCGAATTGTGTGAAGCATTGAAAACCAATAGGTTCCAAGGCTCTTTGCAGCAGCGGTTTTTGTCTTGCGACAGCCTCAATAAGGCTTTAATATTCAACATGACGTAACTCAAATACATTTCTTTTCCCTTCTGGCCTCCAATTGCTTGTTATCTACGATCTCTGGTCCACCGCATCGGCATTCTTCCCATATAACATAGCGAATTTCTTTGTTTTGAAACTCTACGACTAAAGGTTTCCCAGGTTTTTCTATAACTATAACTTTTTTATATCTCAAACGATTTGGAGTTTCTGTTTGGAGTGGATAGATCTGACTGTTGTATTGAATGCTAAGGCTTTCAGAGATGCACCTTTCACTTCGAGTGGCTAGGATTTTTCCTAAATCTTCTTTAGAATTTAAGGGTCTATGTCCATTTTGAGGATCTTTGACGGCCTTTCTTCAATAAGACGGTCTTGTAACATTCCGTGTTTTCTCTCCACCCTTCCTTTCGCTTGTGGGTTATGCGCACAAATCAAACCGATATTCAATGTCTGGAGAATTTGGTGAAAGACTGTGATTCCTTTACTCCCACCGCCACGAGCAACCCTAAATACGCTATGCTTATCAACTCTAAAATTTCCTTTGCCTCCAGAACAGTTCCTAAAAGACGACATTTTAGTGTTGCAGGATTTGCGACATTATCACTTTGCGCTTACAGCGCGGCTCGATGCAAGTGTTTCGTCAAGTGACTGTGTGGGCGAGTTGTTAGCTAACCAAACGTGGATGGGAGATGAGTATGCAAGCTGTGTCGTCAGAGGGCTTTGTGCGGGAGTGTTTCTTTGTGGCTGTCTTATCCACGGTCACGGTCCCGCCATCACCTGCCAGTGTTGGAGGGAACTTGTTCGGAACAAACGGCGGAATGTAGTGAATACTATCTTCAGGCGCTGGCATGATGCTGACCAAGGTGTGTGTGTAGCAGAGGCCGCCGAGGGAACGTCGTTCACGTCAGATCGGCCACTCCCTGAACATGTTGTTAAGAGCTTGCGTCTTTACATCATGTGTCAAGCAATCTCACAGTTCTTGCTTCAGTCCGGAGACACATCGCAACTATCGTGTAAAGAATGGGGCAAAAAACTAGTTCGTGCGGAGAAACAGCTACTGTGGACTCGAGTTGTTACGCGGTGAAAAATGGGGAAGGCACGCCAGGAGCAGATCCTACGACTTGAATGGGAAAATAGAGCCCGACAAAGAGGCTTCGGTGGAAGCAACCAGAGAAGGGCCCCAGGTTCCGGTGGAGGTGGATAGAGGGGGCGGTGATTTTTCAAAGGATAAATCGAAAGACAGCCATTGCTTTGCGCCTCCTTTGCTAAGGATTTAGCAAGGACACAGGATACATATGCCGATTGACGACGTCAGACCTTTGGGTGGTGGGGTGGATCGCTTTGTGCGTTGACAGTCGTTGGGATCTGGGCTCGTTGCCGTCGCTTTTTGTGAGCAACCCCGGAGAATATTTCGCTTACTTCGGGTATTTTGGTTTGAGCTTTGTGCGTATTGTGCACTCTGCGCCCTCTTCTGTTCTGTTTATCTGGATTGTTTCCCTGTCGTGTGCGTTTGTGTCTATGCAGATCTTGATCCATGATCGGTGTTTAAATTTTCCAACCAACTTCTCTTCCCACGTATTTTTTCTAAAGACTTTGACCCCTGTCGCATCCAACCGCACCACCTTTGTCCTGCTGTTCTTCAATTTTGGTAAGATGGGGTCGAGTTTTGTCGTAACTGCCCTCCTACAGATCAGGGAGTAGCTGGGTAGGTTGATATGGTGAAAAAGGAGCAGGACATCTTTCGCAAACTCTTCTAGATCTCGATATGAAATTTTATACTGCATTTTCAATATCAACAAAAATTGGATGAGAGGAAGGGAAAAGCTCCTAGGACGCCCCCGCTGCTTTCTTTGTCTTGCAGGCCTTAACACTGCAGCGTCTATATAGAACGTTAAGCTTTTTTTGCTTACACTATCTTTTTGCTTTTCTTGGCACGTGCACGAGCCCATAACGCGCTCCTATTTGTTGTCCGCGGTATAATTATCTTCCGCTTTTTAATGCATTTTCATCAAGTATCTAATAAATATATTGCGTTTTAAAGGGCAAATGCCCTTGTCTTTTGTTTTTAAATTAGAGTGGGTTGAAACAAAAAACTCCCTCCATTTTTATGCATCAAACTAATGAAATTGTTTTTTGACTTTGATGGCCTCGAAAGTGTCTCGCCCCCTTAGAAGGGAGCTATAAAGCCTTATGGGAGTGTTGAAAAACGCATGCCTCTGAAGCATCGACATTGATTGCCAACATGCCAATCAGTTTAAGCTAGCTCATGCGCCCCAACCGGCAGGCAGTACACATATTTGAGTAATAGGCCATTTTAGATCTATCTGGAGGAAAATTTTTTAAAACGCCCTATTTCTCAACAGATCCCTGTATGGCGAGATATATTTTGCGTATAATTTTCTATTTCGCGACAATGAAGCTAGGGCGTGGGCCTTGAACAAGGAGGGGTTTTATGCAGCAAGATGTTCGCTATCAAAAAATAATGCGTTTGTTGAATTGCACGATTCGAGAGATGAAGAGGGACTTGCAGGAGGTCGACAAACTCTGTCTTAAGGATAATAAGAAGAAAATGGCCGAAAATATGCACAATATTATGAAAACGCTCGAAGAGAGGATAAAAAGGTATGTTCGATCTAAAAAACGAGAGGATCTTAGGTCTGCATGTCGTGAACTCGAGATCTTGCAGCCCTCTTTCTCTTTGAATTACAACGAAATTTGTTACGATAGTGGGTTGGATATGTTGAACAATGTACTCGTTGAGATGAGACACTATCTCGTTGAGGTCAGCAAAGAAAAACTACTAAGCGTCCAAGAGCGGAGGGCCGCATATTTACAAGATATTTATAATCAATTGTCTGGTGCCGTAGATCAGTTTGCCAGATCCCGTGAGCATGCAGATTTTAAAAGAGCTCTTACAGAGATAGAGAGGCTAAGGCCTGAGTTTATACTCAATTACACCGCACTAATTGCAGGGTGAGGAGTTTTCCCCACTATCTGAATACCCCCAGTTGGTATGAAAATATTTGCCGCGTGGTTGGTCAGTTCGTTCATATGTATGCGCCCCAAAAAGATCACGTTGCGCTTGAATTAGGTTCATGGGGAGTTTTTCAGATCGGTATCCATCAAAAAAGGAGAGAGCCGCACAAAAGCAGGGGGCAGGTATTCCAGACGTCACCACATGAGACACTACGCGGCGCCATCCCCCCTCGCTTTTAACGATTTCCTCTTTGAAAAAAGGATCAAAGAGGAGATTTTCTAAGGTGTGATTTTTGTCAAATGCCCGCTTTATCTCTTTTAGCAGGTGACTGCGGATAATGCACCCCCCCCTCCACATCAACGCGATAGCGCTATAATCAAGTTCCCACCCCATTTTTTTTGCGGTAGCTTGCATGAGCATAAACCCCTGGGTATAGTTGATGATCTTAGAGGCATAAAGGGCTTGATGAGTGTCTCTAATTAACTCTTCCGCATTTCCCTGAAAGAGGCTCTCTCTCCCTGCAAAACATTTGCTCATTGCCCTCCTCTGAGTTTTATGTGCGGAGAGGTAGCGTGCAAAGACGGCCTCTCCAATCAGCGTCGCTGGGACATTCAATTCTAGGGCATTGATGCCCGCCCATTTCCCCGTTCCCTTTTGCTGTGCCACGTCCAAAATAGACTCTACCAAGGGAGCTTCCCCACTCTCCTTATATCTGAGAATATGACCTGTGATTTCTACCAAATAACCGCCCAACTCTCCCCGATTCCACTCTTCAAAGATTTGAGCAATTTTTTCTTTGGAGAGTTTAAGCCTCGAATTGAGGAGTTGGTACGCCTCGCAGATGATTTGCATATCGACATATTCAATGCCATTGTGGATCATCTTGACATAGTGGCCTGCTCCCCCCTCTCCCACCCAGTCACAGCATAGATCTCCCTCTTTAGATTTGGCACAGATCGCCTGTAAGATGGGTTTTATTACGGGCCAGGCTCTGCGGTCTCCCCCAGGCATAATAGAGGGGCCATGACGCGCCCCCTCCTCCCCTCCAGAGACCCCCATTCCCAAGAAAAGAGTATCGCTCCCTTCCAAAAATTTGCAACGCCTCTCACTGTCGAGATAGTAACTATTCCCTCCGTCGATGATAATGTCCCCCCTCTCCAAAAAGGGAAGTAGGGTATTGATTGTTTGATCGACGGCGTCCCCAGCGCAGATCATTATTATGATCTTGCGCGGGTGGGACAACAGCGAGACAAACTCTTCAAGGCAGTAGGCTCCAATTAACCGATCCCTTTTCTCCGAATTTTCTTGTAAAAATTGGTCAACCTTGGAGGTTGTGCGGTTGAAGACGGCCACTTTAAATCCGTGATCTACCATATTTAACACGAGATTTTGACCCATGACGGCCAAGCCAATCAGCCCAATATTTGCTCTTCCAACCATCTCTATCCATTCCTCCCATATTCTGAGGTGTGACGATCAATTAATTATTTACTGCGCACTTGTACACTACACGCTCAATTATCGCCAAAGGCGATTATTTTTTGGGAGTAGAATAATGGTTGTTTTAGCCTGGTAGGGACAAGTCGACGAAAGCCTTAATTCTTGACGAGGGGTTTCTGAACACCTACACAATTACCATTTCCCGGTCTTTATACCCCACAACACAGGTCTTTTTCTCGCAACTAGCGCTATACTCATCTTTTTATAAGCTCCCCCGTTATTTGCTTTGCTCAAGAAATTTCGTCCCCTATGTTGACGTCTGAAGCGTCCGAGAGAATATTGCGATAGCCCGTTTTTGTGATCACAAACATATCTTCGTGTCTAATCCCGCCTGTTCCTGGGATGTAAAGTCCAGGCTCAATGGTGATGACCATCCCAGCTTTTAACCTGACATCTTTGGTCTGTTTGCCAATCAGTGGATATTCGTGTACATTCAGTCCTAAGCCGTGACCTAAGCTGTGCAGAAAAAATTTTCCTGCCTCCCCCATAGCTGTGCGGGCGATATGATCCAGTTCTGCGACTTCAACACCTGGACGGAGATGTAGCAGCACTTCCTCGTATGCCCGCTTAACGACATCTGCTAACTTGTGCATAGGTCCTGAGACCTTTCCGAAAAAAATTGTCCGTGTCATATCGCTCGCATATCCATCTACGACCACTCCGAAATCCATGAGGGCGACATGCCCCCTTTCTAACTTATGGCGCCCACTATGGTGGTGGGGAAACGCAGAATTCACACCAAAAGCGATAATGGGGGCAAAGGAGAGACCCTCAGCACCATTACGCCTGCAATAGTTCTCAAAGAGGAAGGCCACTTCAGCTTCTGTGATGCCTACCTTTAGCCTCTCCCGAATATGTAGAAATCCCTCCCACGCCAACTCCGCACTTTTTCTAAGGATACGCAGCTCTTTGTTATCTTTGATCGCTCTCTGTTTCTGAGTCAAATCCTGGCAAGGGCGGAGCTTTTTCCCTAATTTTGAAAAGAATAGTTTTAACTTCCTGTATCTAGCAAACGAAATCTCCGGATCAAAACCGATGGTACACGTCTGCTTCCAACTCGGAGAATTCCAGAACTTTTCGCAGCGCCCATCTTCCAGTGATCTCACGCTGAACGGGGCTATTTTCCCCGCCAATGCCATATAACGCCCATCTACACAGAGTGTTACCTCTGTTTGTGTGATATAGAGCGTCCCGCTGGAGAGTCTCACCCCAGAGAAATAGAGGATGTCTACGGGATTTTCTAGCACAAAGGCATCCAACTGCAGACTGGACAGGGTGTATTGAAAAATCTTAAGGCGCCTTTTGAAATAGTTGTGTGATTGACTCATAACTTAAATAAACCATCGTACATTTTCCATTTGGGCAAAAATAAGGCGAACTACTTTTTAAAAGATGTTTTACCAAAAGCTTAGCCTCGAGCATGGTCCACCCCTTCTTTCGAGATTTTGCATAACGAGCAACGGCTATAGCGAGATTCTTTTGTTGCTCCTTTTCTGAGATCTTTTCGTCAAAAATTTCAAGCAAAGCATGGAAAAGGGAGAGCAACCCATCCTCTCGAATCTCTGGAGAAAGAGCCTCCACGATCAAACAGCTATTTCCAAAGGGACGCACCTCTATTCCCATGTGTGCTATCTCTTTTAAGTGCATTTTAAGTTTTTCACATTCGTGGGGAGCAAACTCTAAAATATGTGGATTCACGAGGGATTGAAGGCTCTTCACATCTGACATAGAGAACCTTTCAAATAAGAGGCGCGCATGGGCCGCCTGTAGATTAACGAGAATCAATCCATCATAGGGCGGAGGTGCGTGGGGGAGGTGCACTGTACTCATTCTTCCATCCAGGATGAGGAAATGGCTGAATTGTCCAACGACGGGAAGCTCTTCTATCGCGTTTTCAAAACTAAATATCATGGGAGAAGCTTCTCGCTTTTCTTGGCAACGGAGAGGGGGTTGTGGACTCCAATTAAACGATTGCAACTTCGAGGGCAGAGGGGCCTTGCTCTTGACCATCCCTACTCCCCCCTGTAAAGCTAGGGATATGCCCTCAATCACCGCCTCTTGAATCACACAACGTTCTCTTAGACGGACCTCCCTCTTCTGCGGGTGCACGTTAACATCGACCCACTCTGGGGGGAGGGTTAGGTGTAAAACAAATGTGGGATGCTCTTTTGAGTCCAAAATAGGCCCGTAAGCATCATAGATACTACGGATAATCTCAAAACAGAGAACACCCCTCCCATTGATAAATAGATACTGCCCTGAACGATTTTTTCTTAGGCGGGACAGGGAGCCGAGGAATCCATGGAGATGGCAGCAGCTATGACTATAATCTACATAAAGGTGACCTTTTAAGAGTTGCTCATCTAACACTTCTCGACACGTCGTCTTTAGGGTGCCAGCTCGAGAAGAGAACACCTCTTTCTCGTCGGAGAGGTATTTGAATGCACACTTTGGAGCTGCAAGGGCAAGTTTTGTGAGAATTTTAAATATTTCTGTTTTTGAAGCTATCCAGGACTTTTGAAATTTCTTTCTCGCTGGCACGTTGTAAAATAGGGAGCGCACCTCAATTGTAGTTCCCACGTTGTGAGCTCTTTCCTCCGTCTGGCCAAGCTTACCTCCATCACAACAGATACATGCTCCCACCATAGCCCCTTGTGGACGTGATGTGACACATATGCGAGATATTGCCGCAATCGAAGCCAATGCCTCTCCCCTAAACCCCATTGAAAGTACCTTATGAAGATCTTTAGAACTCTGAATTTTTGAGGTGGCGTGCCTCGCCAAGGAGAGGGGAAGGTCTTCTCGACCTATCCCGGCTCCATCATCACTGACGCGAATTAAAGAGAAGCCCCCGGCCTTAATTTCGACCGTAACAGATGCCGCCTCAGCATCGATAGCATTTTCTACAAGCTCTTTGACTACTGAAGCGGGATTTTCAACGATCTCTCCCGCTGCGATTTTATTGATCGTTTCTTCGGAAAGGAGATAGATGGACATATTTCCCCTTGCTAATTATTCTTATTTTGTATGCACTATGATACTTCACTTGTGGCCTGGAGACAAGGATGAAATTGTTGCAAACTTGGGATTTAGAAACGATTTTCCCAGGAGGCAGCGCCTCCTCCCGCTTTAGAACGGCCTGTGAAGAGGTTGAAGCTAAGTTCCCCGCATTGGAGGAGTTTTTGCGACAACGGAAACTCTCCAAGGCGATAGCTCTCTCACAAAAACTGAACTTACAACTCAGGGAGATGACCTCCTTTGTCTCTTGTCTCATTGCACAGAATGTGCAAGACTCAGGGGCATACTTACTAGATGACCGCATTAAGCTGCTGCAGGCAACCTTTGATACTCTGATGACTTTGCTGGGTGAGTCGCTCAAAAAACTTTCGGGTCAAGATTTTGATAAGCTCGTAGCGGCGCATCGAGAGCTCGCTTTTTTCCTAAGGGAGAGGCGGGCTCTTTCACAAAAGAGACTAAAATTTGAGCAGGAGGCCATGATCGGTGACTTTAAAACTGATGGATATCATGGATGGTCTAAAGTGTGGTTTTCATTTGTAGGAGAGATGCGCTTCCCCTATGAAGGGGAGGAGCTCTCCTTTGGGCAAATCGAAAGTAAAGTGGCGAGTTCTGAGCGTGCTGTACGTTGCAAAGCCTTTGAAACTATCTCCTTCCAATTTAAGAGGTACCGCTCCCTCTTTGCACACATCCTTAATCACTTGAGTGGATTTCGCCTAGAGATCTATCGACAACGGCGGTGGAAAAATTGGTTTCGAGAGATATTGGAGGAGCATCGTATAGAGCAGGCTGGCCTTGACATGATGTGGCGAGTGATTGGAGATAATAGAGCTCCTCTCTACGAATATCTGAGATGTAAGGCCGCTCTACTTAAAATCAAAAATCAGAGGCTTAGTTGGTATGATCTGGAAGCTCCCCTCTATGCTGTAGATCGACATCTCTCCTACGAGGAGGTCGCCATGGATATTGTCGCACATTTTAAACGGCTTAGCCCCAAGATGGCCGCCTTCACCAAAGAACAAGTGCTAAAGGGCCGATGGATCGAGTCAGAAAATCGCCCAGGAAAGGGGGCCGGAGGATTTTGTGCGCCCTTTCCTTTGAAGGGAGAGAGCCGCATCTTTATGACCTATTCGGACACTAGGCGTGGCTCATGCACTCTCGCCCACGAGCTAGGTCATGCGTTTCACAATTCTGTGCTTTTCCCTCTCCCTGCAGAGGCTCACTACCCTGCACAGCACATGGCAGAGACAGCCTCTACCATGGCAGAGCTCATTGTGACGAAGGGAGCTATCGAGGGAGAACAGGACCCTAAAATGCGCCTCTATCTTCTCGATAACTATCTTAGCCGCGCTGTAGAATGCCTCCTGAATATTTATGCACGCTTTCTCTTTGAGACCCTATTTTATGAGGAGAGGCAAGGTGGGGTTGTCTCCCATGAAAGGCTGAGTGCCCTCATGGAAGAGGCCCAGAAAAGGGCTTATGGAGGGGTTCTGGCAAGTTATCACCCCCTTTTTTGGGCGACAAAGATGCATTTCTATCTATCTGAGACTCCCTTTTACAATTTCCCCTACACCTTTGGATATCTCTTTAGCCTGAGTATTTACACTATGTTTCGGGAGGATGTCAATTTTGAAAGCAGATACATAGCACTCCTCAAAGATATGGGACTGATGAACACTGAGGAACTCCTGCGCACACATCTTCAAATTGACCTACATACCCCGGTCCTTTGGCGACGTGCCCTCGACTCAATAAAACAAGATGTGCAAAATTTTTTAGACCTTGCAAAACAATACTTATAATTGGGAGGGGAGGCGGTAATTTGACGCCTCTGCAACTACCAGCTATCCTCTCGCAAAATATAATTTGTTTTGTAGGGTGGGGCATGTTGCCTGTAAGCTCTAGTTCTATGATTAGAGCTCAACGAGTCTATAAAAATAGGAAACAGAGGCGGCCTCGGGGGGCCCGCGCCCCACTCCCAAAGAGGACCATAGCGAGCTGGGCTTGGCCTTTTCCCCTTAACATTTTCTAGGTATAGTGATGAATACCACCCTCTTTGACGCGTACGCTAAGAGTGTGCGCTCAAAGAAAAAAAAGCAAAAAAGTTTTCCAATAGAGGTGCGGGGTATCGTGTTATTCTTTGATGGATAGGAGAAATTCGGCATTTGAATTCGTCTTCTTTAGCCTATTCAAGAGGAGATTCATCGCGTCAAGTGGAGTGAGATCTGATAGGGCTTGTCTGAGTGAGTAGATTCTCTCGAGTTCTTCGGGATGGAGGAGAAGATCCTCCTTTCTAGTACCGCTCTTTATCACATCGATTGCGGGATAGACGCGACGGTCCGACAGACGACGGTCTAATACGAGCTCCATGTTACCCGTCCCTTTGAACTCTTCGAAGATGACCTCATCCATGCGTGAACCAGTGTCGACCAGGGCAGTAGCAATGATGGTGAGGGAGCCGCCATGTTCCACATTACGCGCAGCCCCAAAAAATCGCTTTGGTTTGTGAAGGGAGTGGGCGTCGACACCCCCCGTCAAAATTTTGCCAGAATGTGGTTGTACCGTGTTAAAAGCACGAGCTAATCTGGTGATAGAATCGAGGAGGATGACGACATCTTTTCCAGTTTCAACGAGGGAGCGGGCCTTTTCAATCACCATCTCGGCAACTTGAGTATGGCGCTCTGGAGGTTCATCAAAAGTTGAAGAGACCACCTCCCCTTGGACCATCCGTTGCATATCTGTGACTTCCTCGGGGCGCTCGTCGATGAGAAGTACGATGAGGATAATCTTGGGGTAATTGGTTGAGATAGAATGGGCGATATTCTGGAGAAGAATGGTCTTCCCCGTCTTGGGAGGGGCAACGATGAGCCCCCGCTGCCCTTTTCCAATGGGGGCGGCCAGGTCTATGACACGCATAGAGAAAGGGTCTTTGCCCGTCTCCATAACTAAGCGCTCTGTAGGGAAAAGGGGAGTGAGGTTATTAAAAAATATCCTCTCTTTTGATTTTTCTTGCGACTGGTTATTAATGAGATCTACTTTGAGGAGGGCAAAATACTTCTCCTTTTCTTTGGGGGAGCGAATTGTTCCATAAACAGTGTCCCCCTTTTTTAGGTCGAAACGACGAATCTGTGCGGGTGACACGTAGATATCTTCAGCTGATGGGAGGTAGTTATAGTTGGGAGAGCGCAAAAACCCAAACCCATCGGGGAGCACCTCGAGAACTCCCTCCCCAACTAAAACTTCATCCCTAGAAGTGGACTTTTTTTTAACTACCTCAAAGACGATCTGAGATTTTGTGAGGGAAGCAATATTTTCTAGACCAATATTTTTTGCATACAGGCTGAGTTGATCGATATTCATACGCTGGAGGTCGGCAATTTTCGTGATGGTAGGCCCTGAAGTAGACGAACTTGCGTGATGTTTTTTAGAAAAGGGTGGGGTGGTTTTTTTCGTTAAAGTATTATTATTCTCTTCGTTCATTGGGAACTTTTCTCCTTGTTTGTTTCCACAGGTTCTCAATAAACTCGAGAAGCTGCTGTTCTAGTTCTTTTATTGATCCATCGTTAACTATTGCATAGTCAGCATACCGAGCTTTTTTTTCTACAGGCCACTGCCATCTCATCCGCCTTATATATTCTCGCTCAGATAAAGTGCAGCGTTCTTTTGCTAAAGCCTCTGGGCATGTCACCGCGACGATAATATCAAATTCTTTTTCCTTTCCGATCTCCTGTACCAGGGGCATTTCAACGACAAAAAACCGATAAAGCCCCAATTTTATTTTCTGTCTATACTCTTTCCAGATTATTCCAAGCAATTTCGGATGGAGGATCGCTTCCAATCCCCTCAACTTCTGCTCGTCAGAAAAAACGACCTCCGCAACCCTTCCTCGGTCGACCTTCCCATCCGATACAACATCCGACCCCAAATAACCTACAACTTGATCAATGCTTAACTTGTCTTCAGAGAGTAGTTGATGGATAATATCATCAGAATTGAGTTGGTAAGCCCCGTATTTTTCAAGAATACGACAAACAGTCGTCTTCCCAGAAGCGATCCCACCCGTCACCGCTAATCTCTTCAGAATTTAACACTCCCCCCAATTTTTTCCAACAGAGATATTGACCTCTAAGGGAATAGAAAGGGAGGCGACATTCTCCATAATCCCTTTCACAGTTTTCTTCGTCCACTCCACATTCTCCTTCGGTAGCTCAAAGAGCAGCTCATCATGAATTTGTAATATCATGTGGGCTTTTGTGTCTATCTCTTTATGAAGTTTGATCATCGCCAATTTAATGATATCGGCCTGAGTTCCTTGGAAGGGGGTATTTACAGCTAAACGTTCTGCAGCTGTGCGGATTTGCCCATTAGGGCTGTGAATCTCTGGGATAGGGCGTTTTCTTCCAAATAATGTGGAGGCAAATCCCTTCTTGCGCACACTCTCCTTACACTCTTCTAAACACTCTTTCACTTTTGGATGTTGATCGAAATATTTTTGTATGAATTCTGCCGCAACCTGAAAACGTACGCCCAACCCCTCGGAGAGGCCGAAGGGCTGCTGCCCATAGAGGATCCCGAAAATCACAGCTTTTGCCTGGGTGCGCATTTTTTTTGTTACCTCTTCTGCAGGGACATTGAATACAGAGGCCGCCGTGGCGGTATGAATGTCTTCACCTAGTTGGAACGCCGAGATAAGGTTGGGATCTCCACTCATGTGGGCGAGTAAGCGCAATTCAATTTGCGAGTAATCGGCGGAGAGATAGCACCAATCTGGATTTTTTGGCCTGAAGGCCCTGCGAATTTCCTCCCCCCATTTTGAATGGAGAGGGATATTTTGCAAATTGGGATTTTTGCAGGAAAGGCGCCCCGTCGCTGTGACCGCCTGCATGAAGGAGCAATGGACGCGTCCACTCTTTTTGCAGATCTGAAGGGGAAGCTTTTCTACGTAGGTAGAGCGTAGTTTTTCTAATTTGCGAAATTCTAAAATCCTTTCCACGATTGGGTGGGTGTATTGCAACTTTTCTAAGATATCGGCTCGTGTGCTTTTTTTCTGTTTCCCAGGAGAAATTTTCATTTCATCGAAGAGAACAGCCTGGAGCTGTTTGGGGGATCTAATGTTAAATACTCTGCCGGACAAAGCATAAATTTCTTCCTCTACAATCTTGAGTTTGTCTCTAAGAATCATAGACATAGACCGCAACCGCCCCTGATCTAAGTAGACCCCGAATCTCTCCATGGCGACGAGTACTGGAATGAGAGGCAACTCGACTTCGTGGAGCATGTGTGATAGATTTGCCTCTTTAACCTTTCTCTCAAAAAGTTCCTTTAAGCGGCACGTATAATCCACATCTTCGCAACAATAATTTCCTAACGCTTCAATGGGAATTTCTGAGGGGGACCTTTGTGTTTTATCTACTTGCATAAGCTCTTTAATAGAGACATTCACCTTGTTGAAATATTTCAGGGCCAAGTGATCCAGGCCGTGTAGATGGCTTTGCGGGGTCAAGAGATAGGAGGCAACCATAGTATCATAGCCGATGCTCTTGAGGTCGATGTTATGATTCTTAAGGATGTGGATGTCATATTTGATGTTATGTCCATAAAAGAGGATAGCGGGGTTTTCGAGTAGAGGCTTGATGTGCTTTACTACCAAATCTAACCCTAGCTTCCCATTGGTAGGAATATACCACGCCCTTCCTGGCTCGAAACAAAACCCTATTCCAATGAGAGATGCCTCCATCGGATCAAGTATATGTGTCTCAGTATCGATACCGACCATTGAGGCTTTTTCTAAGGTCGTAATTAGTGTTTTTAGCTGGTCTAAGGTGTCGACAATTTGGTAGTCAACCCTATCCTCGGTGGTAGATGATGGTGTCGATTCGTTCTCCTGTTGCTCCAACTCTCTGAGTAGAGAGTTAAAATCCATCTCCCGGTAGAAGGCGCACAGATTATCCAAATTGGATGACTTGATCTCATAAAAATCCTCATCATGAGGGAAAGAGCTATGAGGGATAAGTCGGGCGAGGCGTTGGCTGATCCGAGCATCCTCTTCGTGAGTACGAATTTTTTCTGCCCACTTTTGGTTGTGCATCGTCTGCAGGTTGGAGAGAATCCTCTCCAAAGAGCCATACTTTTGTAAAAGGGCTGCAGCGGTTTTAGGGCCGAACCCGGGAATTCCCGGAATATTATCCGACTTATCTCCCATGAGTGCTAAATAATCGACAACCTGCTCTGGCCTTATTCCGTATAACTCCTCTACTTTTTGCCGATCGACCAAAAGATTATTTTTGTGGATGTTGAGCAAAAATATACGATCGGTGATGAGCTGGCAAAGGTCTTTATCATTCGAACAGATAAAAACTTTCATCCCCTTCTCCTCTCCCAATTTTGCAATAGCGCCGATGAGGTCATCAGCCTCTACCCCCTCTTCAGAGAGATAAGGGATACCCACATATTCACAATATTTATGGGTTAATTCTAATTGAGAAAAGAGATCCTCAGGCATTCCTTTACGGTGACTCTTGTACTCTTTATAAATTTCAACGCGTGCCCGTTTATTGTTGGGTCCATCGAAAACAGCAACGAGGTGCTTGGGCGAGAAGTCTCTGATAATTTTCTGGACTGAACGGATAAACCCGTATAAAGCTTGCGTCGACTGTCCACATCTATTAGTCATTGGACCAATCGCAAAATAGGAGCGAAAGAGAAATGAGACCGCGTCGAGAATATATAAAGTTTTCACTCTTCTCGTTTAAAAGGTTTTTTAATAAAGCCCTTAGTCCGAATCGACCATTACTTGAGGATCTGGAGAAAAGAGATAGAGAGGGCGGTTCATCAATTCTGGGTGAAAATTGGGGTCAACGAGTAATTCATGCGTGAGTCTCCCAGAAAACATTGGAGATCTCCCCTCGAACAGGTCGGATAACATCGGGCGGATCACCTTAAGCTCCATGACCTGATATTTCTCTTCCTCCTCCATACCTATCTGTTTTAGAAGCTGAAGGAGAGCGCTTTCATAGGAACTATTTCCATCATCGATATAACCATACTCTGCGGCTTTGATCGGATCGTAGACTCGAGCTCCATACTCATGAACCAATTTATTACGGCTAAGACTAGGGCGTGCCGCTGTGACAATAGATAGAAAGAGCTGGTAGTTGTAAGCGAGAATCTCCTGGAGTGTTTGCCCCTCTTTTGGAGCCCATTCTCGGAACGGGTTGAGCTCATCTTTATGCTTCCCCTCCGTAAGGGTAAGTTGTTTGACTCCATACATCTCCATGATCTTTGCGAAGTTGAAATTGGGCCCCATACGCACCCCTACAGAACCGATCACTCCCACTGGGCTAGAAAAGATCCTGTCGGTACAACAGGCGATCATCATAGCGCCCGACGCACACAAGCCATCCACATAAGCATAAATAGGCACATGATACCGAGCTTTATAATCGCTCAACATCTTGTAGATATTGTATGAATCAACAACAAGCCCTCCTGGGCTATTAATATGGAGCAAAATCCCCTTGACGCGATTATTTTTCAGTGTGCCTTCACGAGAGTGCAACAATTGAGTCTCGATCGTTTTGCTATTCAAATAACGACCTCCAATCACGCCATGAATATTGATACGCAATATCACGGGAGTAGAAGGAGGAAGGGGGCGACGACTGCCTTGAGCATCTGCTCCCATAACTGGAGTTGTTTTTTCCGGTGTAGTTTGAGTTTTTGTTAGTGTTGCGATTATAAATCCGAGAACTAACAACCCAACAATTATCCCACACATCCCGCCAAAGAATTTGAAAAAGGCACGCAACATAGAAATAATGATTGACTCACGCTTGGTTTCCATAAAAATCGACCTACTGGCTTGATAATTTCAATTGTACCGCATGTTACTGGAAGCTTTATTTAGAATCAACTATCGCCTCCAAATTGCTAGGACCACAGACATTAAAAGAGATACTTTTAATAAGGTAGCCTTCAACGGAAGCCACCTTGACATTAGCGGCAAGTAGACTTCATCTTGATGTTGCAGTGGGCAAAAGATTTGTGCGACCGGGAACTGGAGCGGTTTTTGCTAAGGAAAATACTGCGGGGAAATTCTTGTGCGGCTTTTCTCTACTAGAAAAGAGACCGGTTCTTCTTAACCATTGTCTTGCTGCTGGTACTAAATATGTCACTCGATTTCCAGTGGTAGGGTCACCTACATATTTTACGGTGGGTGCTTGAGTGATAGGGCATCCTCCGAAGGAACGAAAGAATAGGGTCATCACGAAATCTCTCGGGAATTGAATTGATTGGTTTCGTGGTTGTGGAAAATAAAGGGAGTGTTGAGAAACGCACACTTTCTACGCCTCGATATTGATTGCCAACATGCCTAAATCTTTTATTTTGAATAAATTTAAGCCAGCTTATTTGTCTTAACGGACGCAGTAAACACATTTGGGTAATATTCCATTTTAGGTTCGTCTGGAGGAACATTTTTTCAATCCCTCCTATTTCTCAACAGGCCTATAAATTGTTGTCCTCACGTAAATTTATTGGTGCAATAAACTCAGGCATCGATCTACTGACGTTTCTCAGCGCTCTCTACAGTTGATATCGGGCAAGCCAAACTCGTAGCAGCGTTGTTATGTAGGTTATAGCCCATCAAGGAATAACCCTTATTCTATTTCTACGTTGAATGATAATGGGGTCTCCAAGGCATGCATAAACTCTTTTAACGCTAGTGCATCATCATCGCTGTCGAGAGAGTCTTCTCCTACTTCAAGGCCACCCAGTTTCTTTTGAACAAGCTCTAGAATGGACCGTCGACACTCATTGTGTATCTCCTCTGGGAGAAAATGCTTGAGGATCATTACGGCTGGTGAGACTTCTTCTGTGAAACGAAGTGTGCTGATCATGTCTGCTTCTAATTTTGACGGAGCTAGTGGATTAAGCCAATTCTTTTGAGGCTTCCTTAATCTAGCATTTATATCTGAAACATATTTGCTCAAGGCGTCTTGAGTTTTCTCGGTAACTTTAGGGGATAATGATAATGCCGTCACCCATTTATCTACTCTATCCTTTTGTGCTTGGTCTAGAGAGTTCCTTTTTTGAGACAGATACGACAAAAAGCTAAGGAATACGCCTTCTTCTTGTAGGGATTGGTCTTCTTTTCGTAATTTTGTTTCAATCGAGCGGCAAGTGTCTAAAACATTTATAGGCTCATGTGTCTCTGAGAATGAGTTGCAAAGCATTAAATAAAAGACGGCATGAGCACTGAAATATTGTACCCCTAACGATTGATCCTTCTGCTCGAAGTATCGTGAATATAGACGTAGGCATCGATCCTGCTGCTGCGGACTAAGCCGGGATAAAGTTGTTTCTAACAATTTTTGTTCGTGTAAAGCCCACATTGCCCGTTCGAGGGACCTCATTTCCCATCTTTTTGCCTTTCCGGCCACAAAGGAGCTGTAGTTCCACATGGGAAGAAAACATTGATTACTTACATGCTGCGTAATACCAGCAAGCTGGCAGTATTTAACATAGGGCAGCTTGCTTCTACCCCGGCATTCTGCAGTGGTTTCGTCGTTGATGTCTTCGTCTTTTGGCCAAAATATAATGTACAAAATGTTAGCGGCAGGATCGAGTGTGGGCCCGTTGATGACGACTTGTTGGAGCTGTGTGGATACTCGCATACACCGATTGAGGTCTCCAGGGGGTAGGTGCTTCAGAATTTGTTGGAGTAGTTCAGGAGGGAGTCGTGAGAAGGCCGAGGGGTTTTTCATCTCGTGGACGCGTGCGTGAATTCGAAGAGACACTGCCTTGCGTTGCTCTTCGCTAGAAGCAACAATAGGTATTTGCAGTGGTGTCGACGACGAGATATGCTGGCGGTCTTCCCCTAGGGCGGCCTCGTCTTCCCCTAGGGCGGCCTTAAGGGATGCTAATGGGGCGGTGAAATCCTCCCCCCCTAGCGTCTTCTGTTGTTCTTGCAATTTTTGAATCAGAGTCAATAAGCTTGTTCGCTGTTTGTCTTGCATCTCGCCTTTGAGAAAATATTTGATGAGCACTAAGATCGGCCAGGCTTCCTCTATGAAATCCTTCGTTGAACACTGCCTGGTTGTGATGTTGTGAAATGGCTTGCGTTCCCACGGGAGGGCGTCTATTTGAAAGGTCTCCCAGCGGTTTTTTATCGCATCTATGTGGCTGCTTAAAGTGCTTTGATCCTTAAGGAGGTTAACTGCAGGGATCCCTAAGTCTGTTATCTGCTGATCTAATGTGTCCTGTTGCTGTTTGTCTAGCCCTGCTCTCTTTTTCAACAAGTAAGTCAAAAAATGCCATAGTATCGATAGAGTTGTGCCCTGTTCTTTTTCTCTATCCAGAAGAAGGCAAACATGGAAAACATCCGAAGATGCGCGCACCTCTGAGAACAAGTCACGATACAGAAAAAAAAAGATTGCGTGCACTGCAGGGAAATCCTCTACCTTAAAATGAGCCCAGGTGTGTTTGTTAAATAAATCTCCTAGCTTCTTTGAATATAATTTTAAGCATAGTTCTACACATTGCGACCTTTGTGTTGGTCAAGGAGAAATAAAGCTTGTTCTAATGAGTCGTCTGCGTCTAAACGACGCTCTATTTGATCGAGGACGGCCTTCATCTTCCCTTCTTGGATTTCTTCATTATATTTCTGCCGTATATGTGACACAAGCTCAGAGGATTCACCCTTTTGGGGGAGTGGCGGTAGGAACGGGATGAATGGTTCCTTAGACTTCATAATCTTGTGGACGACGCAATAAAATTGATAAGACACTTTTGCGACATCTGCAGGCTGCATTTGCTTCCCTCTCCCCCGCAGACTCTCTTTTCTCGGCAGACATCGCTCCAAAATTCTCTGGAGTAGTAAGCCTTCAAAGACCTTATTTGATGCGCATGCGGAAGGCGCACTCGTACTTAATCTATTCGAAACAACTTCTGGTGAGATGGGGAAATCCATAACTAAACCTCTGTATTTGAACCACGTTTTATGTTGTGGGGTGCTGTAAAAAATACACTGGGAGTGCCCAAGAAATGCACACCTTTGAAACGTTGATATTGATTGCCAACATACCTAAATCTTTTATATTGAGTCAATTTAAACTAGCTCATTTGCCCTGACGAACGGGTAGCACACACATTTGAGTGATACCCCATTTTAGGGCCACTTTGAGAGATATCTTTTCAGAACCCCCCATTTTTTAACAAAGTCTTTGGTACTAATCCAAAAAGACTAGTTTTACATATTAGCGAGATGTCTTGTGTACAATCTGAACAGGAACGGACTGATAAATCACACAGTCCAAGTCCGTGAACCCATTGCCTGGAGTTAGTATTAGGCTCATGTTAAAAAGGGTGTCTTCAAATACTCATCACCTCTCAGCAGAACCTATAACTAATATTATAAATTAAGATGGCATAAAAGTCAATAACTTGATTGTGCAAAGCACTGGAACCTAAGTAGGTGTTTATTCAGAGTGGTGCAACATGGGGGAGTGTAAGCAAATTTATGAGAAAACGGATGGGGGGAAATAATTTTCTTTCAAAGGAGTTATTCTAAAGGAAGGTTGGGCTTATGGGGATCAGAGAGATGGACCAAGCCCGTAAGGGGCTGAAAAAAGGCGCTCTCTTACTTTGTGCAATTGCCTTGCGAAAATCGACTAAGTGGAGGAGACATATAATGGGCTTTCACGCGACGCAGAATACACGTTCCGTTCTTTAGCTATCCGCGAAGGCATCAACCGTATACTGCTCTACTCTATGTTGCATATATGTGGGAATTTCCACCTTGATCAGCATATTGTTTTCTTTATATGATTGTTTGATTACGCGTCCTTTATCCATGAGGGCGTTGATGAGTGCATAATTTTTTTGTGGAATAGATAGAGTAACTACCATTCTGAGCTTTTTCAAAGCGTCCATTATCATATGCATCAGTTGATCCATTCCCTCTCCAGTGCGGGCTGAAATTCCCACCACTCGCGGATATTTTAGCTGTAAGTGAGTCAACATTTTCCGATTTTCTACGAGATCGATTTTGTTGAGTAGTGTAATGATGGGGGTTTTTTCCGCATGTAGTTCTTTGAGCACTTCATAGGTCGATTTGGCATGTTCTTCGGCCATAGGGTGGTTTGCATCGATGAGGTGGAGTAAAATGTCGGTATACACTACTTCTTCTAAGGTGCTCTTGAATGCCTCTATGAGCGTATGTGGAATTTTTCGAATGAAGCCGACTGTATCGATTAAGAGGATATCCTGATGATTGGGGAGGGAGAACCTACGCGTAGTGGTATCGAGTGTAGCAAAGAGCTTGTCTTCAATCAAAACATTGGCTTTAGTTAGCCTGTTTAACAGGGTTGACTTTCCGACGTTGGTGTATCCTATGATGGCAAATGTGGGGATATGGTTACGCATTCTTGCTTGACGCTGCACGTCGCGCTGGCTTTTCACCTCTTCGATTTCCTTTTTGAGTTGGGCGATGCGACTGCGTGCAATGCGCTTGTCTAATTCGATCTGACGTTCTCCTTCGCCCTTTAAGAATCCCTTACCACTTGCCACTTGACGCGATAGGTGAGCCCACAACCCCCTCAGGCGTGGCAGTTGATATTGGTGTTTTGCGAGTTCGATTTGCAATTTTGCCTCTTTTGTGTGGGCACGCTGCGAAAAAATTTCTAAGATTAACTCTGTGCGGTCGATGAGGGGTAATTTAAAGACGTGCTCTAAATTTCGTTGTTGATTGGGTGAAATTTCAGCATCGAAGATGACGATATCAGCATTCAATGTGACCGCGTTTTGAGAGAGCTCCTCCACCTTCCCTTTGCCCAAAAAAGTCGCTGGGTCGATCTTTCTGATCATACAAGGAAATTGTTTTACTACTTCAAACCCCAGGGTGTAGGATAATGCCCTCAATTCATTTAGATGTTCTTGGCAGAGCAACAACTCGCTTTTATGGAGATAACCTCCTACCAACATTGCCCTTTTGAAGCTGACGCTCTCATTCTTGGTTTCTTTGTACAATGTCTCCTCTCTCATAATGTTAGCTCCATGCCATCATAAGCCAACGCAAACCCTTCTGGGAGTTCCTTCATTATTGGGTGGTGGTGGATTTCATGGGAAATATGGGTGAAATAGGTGTGTTTGACCCCTATCTTCTCCACGAGCTCTATCGCTTGACGTATATTTAAATGAGCCGTCGAACTTTCCCAAAGCGTAGCACTGATGATGAGCACTTCAATGCCAGCGAGCCTGCTTAGGACATCTTCATCATACTCCATGATATCTGTCACATATGCCAGATTGTTAAATTGCCACCCATTAACCTTCATTCCCAATTGCATGTAAGAAATATACCTCACGTGAAGGCCTTCAAACAGCGTTGTACCATAATTATTATTTAAGATCTGGCATTTGAGATTTTTTTTAGACGATAAAAAGTAATGATATTGAGCTTCGAGCGATTCCAATGTCTCTTTCGAGAGTAGGCATGGCATGGGTTGCCCCATGCGAAATATATAGATGCGCAGTTCGTCGAGTCCTCCCACATGGTCATAATGGGCATGGGTTAACAACAAGCCGTCCAGCCTATCAATTTGGTATTTAAGGGCTTGTTGACGATAGTCGGGGCCGATATCAATTAAAAAACATTTCCCCCCGGTCTTCAGTAGAACAGAGGGACGTAGTCGTCGATCTTCGGGGGCCGATGAGGTGCACACCTTACAAGAGCAGCCGATAACGGGAATACCCATCGATCCACCCGATCCTAAAAATAGCAACTTTCCCCGCATTACACTCCGCACTGTGGTTTTATCTGGACTTTTCTCTCTTTCTTAAAATTTCTTCAATTTTCTGGAAGGTAGTTTCAATTCCTTGAGGATATGTTCCCCCCGCCTGTGCGAGCTCCTTCTTCCCACCGCCAGAACCTTTGATGATTTCAGCCATAGGTTGGATGATCTTATCTGCATGCAACCCTTGGGCGACGAGATCGGGGGAGATCGCCAAGAGGAGGTGACACCTCTTCCCCGCGATGAGGGAGAGTAGGATGACGCCCGTCTGTAGCTGCTTCATCAAATTTTTCGCAATTTTTAGGAGCTCACTTCTTTCAACCTCCACTAGGGCATGGATAAGGGGAATTTCTGCGATTTTTTTTACGTTTCCTAAGAGGGTAGAGGTTACATTATGCAGGTGTTGCTTGCGTATAGTCAGCACTTCGTGTTTGAGCACCATATTCTCCTTAATGAGGGTGGAAATGCTTGTTTTGACTTTAGAAATGTCTGTATTCAAGAGGGTTGCGATACTTTGCAAAAGATCCTCTTCACGGTAACGCAAGGCGTCGGCGCGCTCTTCGATCACACCTTCGATACGACGTACCCCCTTAGAGATGCTCTCTTCTCGTGCAATGCGGAAATAGCCAATCTCCCCTACACGTTTGACGTGAGTGCCCCCACACAACTCCTTAGAATACCCCCCAATATCCACGACGCGCACCATTTTCTCATACTTCTCTGAAAAAAATTGCTTGATTTCTGGGTGTTTACGTACCTCTTCGATGGGTAATTGATAGGTCGTCAGCGCACTATTTTCCCAGATTTTGCCATTCACATAGGCTTCAACCTCACGTACCTCTTCACTGGTTAAAGCTTTATGATGGTTAAAATCGAAGCGGAGGCGGGTAGGGCCGACTAGAGATCCCGCTTGTCGAACATGAGCTCCCAACCTCTGCGTCAGGGTATAATGGAGCAGGTGTGTGGCGGTATGGTGCTTTGAGGTGGCTATGCGTCTTTTAGTGTCAACTTTAGCGGTGATAGATTCACCCAGCTTCAGGGAACCCTCTTTTAATATGCCTCGGTGGACAATCATTCCCGGACGGGGGGCAAGGCAGTCTTGAACAACGAAGTGGGCATTTGCATGGAATAAGGTCCCTTGATCTCCCACTTGGCCACCCCCCTCTGCATAAAATGGGGTGGAGTTAAGGCTGATAAAACCCTCCTGTCCGCTCTTCATCGAGTCCACATGGCGCCCGTCAATAATGATCCCTTGTATGAGAGATTCTACTTGCGCCTCATCATAGCCAACAAAGGTGCAGGTGCCATCGCGCTCAGCCCACTCACCAAATAGTGGCATTTTCCCTTCCAGTGAGGGATCATTCTCCCGCGCTTTGCGCGAACGATCGCGCGCCCTCCTTTCAAGGAGGTGGTAGGCGTCTAGGTTGACGATGAGCCCACGATCTTTTGCAGCGAGAAGGATCTCCTCGAGAGGAAATCCGTAGGTGTCTTTAAGCTTAAAAGCCTCTTCTCCAGGAATCTCCTTGAGGGCGCTGTTTGCTGCCCGTTTGGTGATGGTGTCTAAGACATTTTCTCCCCGTTTCAAGGTGCGGAGAAATCCCTCTTCCTCGGCGGTGAGTATTTCGCTGATGCACCCCTTCGCTAACATGAGCTCTTGATAATCTGCTCCCATGACCTCTAGTAGCTGAGGGAGTAGGTTTGCGAGGAAGGGGCGCTCAAATCCAAGCATGCGACCGTAGCGAAGGGCACGGCGTAAAATTTTGCGCAGAACATAACCGCGATCGGTGTTGCTGGGCAAGACACCATCGGCAATCGCAAAGGCGAGTGTGCGAAGATGATCGGCGATCACGTGAAAAGAGGGGGTGAGATGGGGGTCATTCGGATGGTATTTTTTGCCCGAAAGCTCCTCTATTTTTGTGATCAAGGAGCGTAAGATATCTGTCTGGAAGATATTGGAGGCATCTGACATGCACAGAATTATCCGCTCCAGTCCCGCCCCTGTGTCGATGCAGGGCTTGGGAAGGGGGACAGTGTGACCTGAATGATCCCGGTCGTATTGCATAAATACGAGGTTCCAAAATTCGAGAAAACGCTCGCCACTCTTGTCTTTCAGCGGATGGTTTGCGGGAGAAAATCTATCTCCGCGATCGTAGAGCAATTCACTGCAAGGACCACAGGGTCCGCTCTCCCCCATGGACCAAAAATTTTCTTTTTCTCCCAAGCGGATGATTTGCCCCTCTTTGACGTAGGGCCTCCATAGTTCGAATGTCTCTTCATCAGTTTCGAAGACTGACACCCATATACGCTCCTGGGCAAATTGAAAAATTTGGGTCGCAACCTCCCACGCATAGGCGATGGCCTCTTTTTTAAAGTAGCCGCCAAAGGAAAAATTGCCGAGCATTTCAAAGAAGGTGATATGGTGGGAGGTGTGCCCGACGTTTTCTAAGTCATTATGCTTTCCTCCGGCACGAACACATTTTTGTGACGAAGTCGCGCACATATAATCTCTCTCACTCTTCCCGAGGAACACATCTTTGAACTGATTCATCCCCGCATTGACAAAGAGGAGGGAGGGGTCTTCATGGGGCAAAAGGGAGGAGGAGGGGACGAGGGCGTGTCTTCTCTCCTTAAAGTAAGAGAGAAAAAGTTTCCTCACCTCGCGGGACAGTATAAAGGAGTGGTCATTTTTACTTGATAACATTATACTTAGAGGACGAAGATAGGGGATTTTTTGGAGAAAAGCAAGAACGAAGTGTTTCTTAGATATTCCGGGCATTGAATTTTGGTACACGCATGGACGAAGAACTTAAAAAAATTTTAAAAAAGATAGCCAATACGATTAGGCAACTCTCTTTCGAGGCTGTACAGAAAGCGAACTCGGGGCATCCAGGTCTTCCTATGGGCTGTGCTGAGTTGGGGGCTTACCTTTATGCCTTGCTACTCAGGCATAACCCAAAAAACCCTCATTGGATTAATCGAGACCGCATGATCTTGTCGGCAGGGCATGGCTCGATGTGGCTCTATTCGTGTCTACATTTAGCAGAATTCGATCTCTCCCTAGAGGATATTAAGCAGTTTCGTCAACTTCATTCTAAGACTCCTGGACATCCTGAGTATGGGGTAACTCCCGGTGTAGAGTCGACGACGGGTCCCCTAGGGCAAGGAGTTGGAAACGGTGTAGGTCAAGCTTTGGGGCTAAAAATCCTCGAGACGAAATTTAATAGTGGAGCCCACAAGATCTTTGATGCTAAAGTTTTTTGTCTTGCTGGAGATGGGTGTATCATGGAGGGAGTCTCAAGCGAGGCGAGCTCTCTTGCTGGTCATCTCTGCCTCGATAATTTCGTCCTCATCCACGATGCCAACCGTGTCACTTTGGATGGGTTTCTCGAGCAATCGTCGACAGAGGATGTCGCTGAGCGCTACGAGGGATATGGTTTTGACGTATTTGAGATGGATGGGAATGATCTAGACTCTATCCATTCTGTGATGAGCTATATTTTAAACAATCAAACGCGGCCGATTTATATTGCGTGCAATACTATCATTGGGAAAGGCTCCCCTCACAAGGCGGGGACGAGCAAAGTGCATGGGGCCCCTCTGGGGGAGGAGGAGGTTAAAGAGACAAAGGAGGCGTTGGGACTTCCCGAGGAGCAGTTCTATGTTCCTCAAGCTGTGAGGACCTTCTTTGAAAATAGGGTGACGAAACAAATGCAGATGGAGGAGGATTGGAAAAAAGCCTATGAGGGTTGGCTTGAGACCCACCCGGAGGCGGGAGAGGAGCTGCGTACCATGCAGGAAAGAATGATTCCCGCTCACCTGTTAGAGACTTTGAGTCACATGGAGGTCTCCCACCCCATTTCTGGGAGAAAAGCTTCGCAAGAGGTGTTACAAGTCTTGGGGAAGGCTTTGCCTTTCTTGTATGTGGGGTCGGCAGATCTCTCCTGCTCTGATTGCACAGTTTTACAACATTTCCCTATCCTCACTCAAAATGAATTTCAAGGGCGCAACATCAAGTTCGGCATTCGAGAGTTTGGGATGGCGACTATTGCGGCAGGATTGTTCCAAACGGGAATGATTTTGCCCTGCATAGGCACCTTTTTCACCTTCTCTGATTATATGCGCAATGGGATACGCTTGGCGGCGCTGTCCAAATATCAGGTGATTTATCAATTCACCCATGATTCGGTGTTTGTAGGGGAAGATGGTCCTACACATCAGCCTGTGGAGCATTTGGCATCTCTGCGCGCTATGCCAGGCTTGCATGTCGTACGTCCCGCAGATTTTAACGAAGTTAAAGGAGCGTGGATAGCTGCGCTCCGTTATCACGGCCCGACGATTTTGGTGCTTTCTCGACAGAGCCTGCCACTGTTGAGTGAGACGGCTCTCCCCTACGAGGAGGGGGTATCGCGAGGTGCTTATATCGTGAAAAAGGAGAAAGATCGCCCCCATTTTTGTCTGTTTGCTACAGGGTCGGAGCTCTCCTTGGCTCTTGATGTGGCGCACGCTTTGGAGAAGAGGGATAAGCATGTACGTGTCGTTTCAGTGCCTTGCTGGGAGTTGTTTGATAAGCAAGATGATGTGTATAAGGCGAGTATAATAGAGGGGGATTTGGGGAGGAGGGTCTCTATCGAGGCAGGGGTGAGCTTCGGCTGGAGCAAGTTCATCGGGGATAAAGGCATCTCCATCTCTGTCGATGATTTTGGCACATCTGCTGCGGCTAGAGATATTGCAGAAGAGTTTGGATTTACAGTGGATGCTGTCTTCGACCGACTCCTCTCCATTACATAACATGCACTCTAGGGAGTTCTTGGGAAGACTTGTGATGGGATAGTGCCAATTTTTGCCCGTGGGTTTTACTATGATCAGCTAATTAATCAAACAAGATGAAGACAAAGATCGCACTGATTGGACGTCCCAATGTGGGGAAATCTGCTCTATTTAACCGTATAATGGGTAGGTCTATTTCCATCGTCGGAGAGAGGGAGGGGATTACGCGGGATCGGCTTTATGGCAGAGTGGAGGCTTTTGGCCGCTCCTTTGAAATTATCGACACAGGGGGAATTGATGCTGGTGGCCATATCCCCTTTGCCGATGAGGTGAGAGTTCAGGCCGAGATCGCCATGGAAGAGGCGAACAGTCTGATCATGGTGGTGGATGGCAAGGTGGGGGTCACCACTTTAGACGAATATATTGCCGCCCTCCTGTTGCGTGGGGGCAAACCGCTCATTCTTGCCATCAACAAGGTAGAAGATGATCGAGGTGAAATGGCCATGATACCCTTCTACGCGTTGGGGATTAAGACAATGCTCCCCATCTCCGCAATTCATGGAAATAATATAGCAGAACTTTTGGAACTCATCGGATCCCTTTGCCCTGGGGAGGGGGGCGAGGAGGTGTTGGGGGTGGGGATCAAGGTTGCTATCATTGGAAGACCTAATGTGGGTAAGTCTACGATGATCAATACTCTCTTCGGTGAAGAGAGGTGTATTATCAGTCCTGTTGCGGGAACGACGCGGGATCTGGTCGACGTGCCCATAGAGTATGAGGGGGAGATATTTACATTTATCGACACGGCAGGAATACGCCGGAAAAAATCTGAACGTGACGTGGTCGATAAATTTGCCTTTATTCGAAGTGAACGTGCTATAGAGCGTGCTGACATCTGCATGTTGATGATTGATGCCAGAGATGGGATAACTACACAGGAAAAACATATTGCCCATATGATCGAAAGGAGGGGAAAAGGGGTGCTCATCTTCTGTAATAAATGGGATTGTATCAAGGGGACGCGCATGGAGCATTGTAGAAGGCGGCTCGAGGATGAGGCCCCCTTTCTTAACTTTTGCCCTAAACTCTTCGGTTCCGCCCTCGTTGGCACTAATGCCATTAAGATTTTCCCCCATGTCAGAGAGATTTATGGATACTTACAAAAGCGAATCGCTACAGGCGAACTCAATACCTTTGTTGCAAGTGCCGTGCGGAACGTTCCTCCCCCGGTGATTAAAGGGCGGCGTTTGCGGATCTACTACATGGCGCAAGTAGATAACCACCCCCCGCGTTTTGTGTTTTTTGTCAATCACCCAGATCGTTTAGCTGAGGCATACAAAAAATATTTGATCAATCAATTTCGCATAACTTACAAGTTCAGTGGAGCGCCCTTGATATTTCACTTTAAGGGAAAACGGGGTACCGGATCCCACTTATAAATTTTTTCGTTGCACTCCGCAACTTGGTAGATCCATTGCTCCCTATTTTCTCGCAGCAGGCGGTCGCACCCCATCATATACCCTCTAAGTAATCCATGCGCCTTTATTGCCTCTAGCATATATTGTGAACTCGTTGGCGAGAAATGGCTGCGAGGTCCATCCGCTGGGGAAAGGACATTTTGGCGGAAGAGAATAACTTGCAGGGCGATGTATGTCATGAACTCGGTTCCGTTGCATTCTTCGTGGGGGATGGAAGAGGGGTATAGGGGCAAGACCATCTCGGACTCTTTCCCCCAGGGCTCTACGTAGCCGAGTTCGGAGAAGAGAGGGAATATGATGATGGAGAAAAAAATGGCGAGCGTTTTCAACTAGAACCCATATTTTAGCATCAAGACGGGAAAGAGCCCGTTGTGTGTTAAAATGGGATAAGCTTGCCTTGCATAGAGATGCTCATTGTACTGTTTTGCTGCTTCGCCAGCTCCGTAGATTCCTCCGAAATACCATCCCATCTCAAAACTCGTCGTAAGGATACCCGCTGCAACATTTCCTTTCGTATAGAAATGGACGGCAGCATAGATAAAGAGGGTATTGAGCAGAAAAGAGGTAATAGCCGACTGCCTTTGTCCGACATAGAGATAACCAGCCCCTGGAATGAGTGCATTAGCCCATTGTGCTTTGCTTACTGACCTCTTCTTGGCATGGTAATTATTGATAAGAGCTATGGCGCAAGGCGCTATCGAAGGTTCTTCTACGGCCTCTTGCTTGAGAGCTTTGAAATCTCCTTCGAGCAACACTGTTGAGAGTTGAACTCTTTTGGCCGTTTCTGGATAGTGGTGTTGCAGGATTTGCAAAGTATAATCACTCTTTTCCCTCTGCCCCACTTTTAGGTAACTCTCGTACAGGATGAGGAGCAGATCGTGGTATGCGGGGAAGGAGGCATTGAGGTGGTAGAGGTGGGATCGATCGAAAAATTGAACTACCTCATGATATCGCTTCCCTAGGTAGTAACTGAGTAAAATTTGATACTGAATCTCTTCAAACCGTTGTTGCGCCCTTTCTGGAAGGAGAAATTCAGCTCTTTTAAAGGTGGTGATGGCTCGATAGAAATCGAGCTCTCGAGCAAATTTTTGAGCGATTAGGTATTCCCGGCCCCACTCTTCCCCTCTCTCCCCTATCGAGAGGGGGCCAAAAGAGGGAGGAAGTTGTTTTAGGTAGCTCTCTTGAGCGAGATAATCAATTTGTGGTTGGATTGTATCTGGCACCTTATAACACCCAGCCATCACCAACAACAGGGATAACAAAAATGGCAAAACACTCAATCGCATCACTATTCCTACGTTCAGAGGGATAATTTTAACAGAAAAAAGGACAGAAGTCGAGAGCTGCAAAAAAAACTTTCGCCTAATGCATCAACAACACAGCCCCCATCGCACCAATTGATGGAGAAGAGCCCTTTTTTTCGGCAAGCCACAAACAATTTTGAGAGGTCATTTGTGTTTCCATTTAATGTTACATCCGAGGCTTGGATGTTGATCAAGGCTGATAGGCTTTCCATGTAAGATACAATCGAGAGCTTCAGAGAGATCCTTGCCGGTCACTAGATTGTGATTTCCAGGACGAGAGTCGTCGAATTGTCCACGGTAAATGCTCTTCATCTCTCCATTATAAACGAAGAAATCGGGTGTGCAAGCCGCTTCATAGGCTTTCGCAACCTGCTGGGTAGAGTCAAAAAGATAGGGAAAGGGAAAACGCTTTTCCTTGGCAAGCTTCCTCATTTTCTCTGGATTGTCATCGGGGAAAGCTTCAACGTCATTGGAATTGATCGCAACAAAAGCCACCCCCTTACGGATATAGTCATAAGTCAGAGCTACGAGCACATCCAAAATGTGTTTGACATATGGGCAGTGATTGCAAATAAACATCATAACAGTTGCGACATCTGATTGAATCTCCCGCAACGAGATCTCTTCTTGGGTTATGACATCAAAAAGCCTAAAATCAGGGGCTTTTCGTTTGAGAGGACTCATAGTGGATAGAGTGAGTACCATGCCGACCTTCCTTGTGGAAATAACGATCAAAATCGATTACCCCACTCTTTTGCACGATAATCAAAAAAATTGTCAAGGGAATGATCCATTTCATAAAAAAATGCCAAGTATGGTAGAAGAGACCCCACCCTGTCCCCAGGGGAAACTCACTTTTGGCAACGTCACTTTTCAAGATCCACCCAATAAAGAGTGAGGTCAAGAGCCCGCCAATAGGGATGAGCCATGTTGAGATCAAATTATCCGTCGTATCCAAGAAGTTTAGGCCATAAACTGCTTGCCAGTTGGGGAATATCCCGTGAGAGAAGGCGAAGGCGCTGGGCACACCAAATAAGAAGGCACTTATACCTACCACCAATACTGCGGGTTTCCGTGGCCAGTTAGCGAGTTCCATAATGTTGGTTGCAGGCACTTCGATGAAAGGAATAGCGGAGGTGAGAGCTGTAAATACAAACAATATAAAGAAGATAGTGGAGAGTACGAGTGCGCCCGGAAGCTTTGCGAAGAGGAAGGGGAGTGTCTTAAAAATCAACCCGGGCCCTTGCTGTGGTTCAAACCCAAAGGTAAAGATGATGGGAAAAATAATCATGGTGATCAGAATAGCGACGACAATGACCATAACCCCTACAATACAAGCCATGTATGGGATGTTCTCTTTTCTTTGCATGTAACTTCCGTAACTGATCATGATGCCCTGCCCTAGACTCAACGTAAAAAAAGCGAGACCTAATGCTTCGAGTGCGCTGGAAAATTTGAATTTGGCTAGGTCGGGATGAAAGACAAAGTGGGCTGCTTTCCCAAAACCCTCAAGTGACATGCTATAGAAAAATAGGCCGAGTAAGATGACAAAGAGCATACGCGTCATAATTTTTGACCAAAATTCAATCCCCTTGCGCACTCCAAAAAGGACAATCCCAGTGGTGATCAAAGTGAAGAGAAAGTGCCAAAAGAGGGAGATAGAGCCTGAATGAGAGAGTGTGTCAAAGATCGCAGAGACTTCGGGAGCAGAGAGCTTTTGGTAGACACCGCTCAGAGACATTAGAATGTAGCTCATTCCCCAGCCAGCAATCACACTATAAAATGACATGATCAAAAAGGAGGAAATCACGCCCAGCCAACCAGACAACTTCCAATAAGGCTTTTCCTTTGCGAGTTCCGCAAAAGCCCCCACCGCCGCACGTTGACTACCCCTTCCTAGCAGTAGCTCTCCAATTAAAAGAGGAATGCCAATGAGGATCACACAAGCAAAATAGGTAAACAGAAAGAGCCCTCCACCGTTGTTTCCAACAGTATAGGGGAATTTCCAAACTAACCCCAATCCAATTGCAGAACCTAAAGCGGCTAAAATAAACCCTAATCTTGATTCCCAATGTTCACGCATGCTCTTTATCCTTTGGTTGTTAGTAAATTATCAAAATCGTAAATCCCGCTCTTTTGAACGATAATGATCAAGATCGTGAGGGGGACAATCCACCGCAAAAAAAATTGCCATGGTCTATATAACCCTTTCAGGGTAGTACCGAACACAAACTCCTCTCTGGTCACATTTTGATCCATGATCCAGCCAACGAAGAGTGCGCTGAACAACCCTCCAATGGGAATGATCCAGATGGAGACTAGACTATCCATCGTGTTTAAAAAATTCGTGCCATAGAGCTGCACCCATTCCGGGAAAATTGTGCGGGTGTTGGCGAAAGCGCTGGGGATACCAAACAGAAATGTCATGCTACCAGCCAGTGATACAGCCTTAGTCCGTGTGCAGGAATACACCTCCATCAGATTGGTCGCCACTACCTCTACAAGGGGGATTGCCGAGGTGAGTGCCGTAAAGACGAAGAGGGTAAAAAACATCGTTGAAAGAATAGGCGCCCCCGGAAGTTGTACAAAAAGACAAGGGAGCGTTTGAAAAATCAAGCCCGGGCCAGCCTGCGGAGAGATATTGAATGTGAAGACGATAGGAAAAATGGTGAGGGCCGCTAGGGTTGCTGTTACAATGACAGAAAAAGCCACGATACCACACATCTGTAAGACGCTATCTGAGCGCTTCATGTAACTTCCATAACTGATCATAATTCCCTGCCCAATGCTAAGGGTCCAGAAAGCGAGCCCCAACGCTTCGATTACACTAGACAGTTTGAACTGTTCTGGATTGGGATAGAAGATAAACCGTGCAGCTCTCGTAAAGCCCTCTAAGGTCAGGGTATATAGGAAGAGCAGCAGCAGCAGGACAAGCAGGACCTTGGTCATAATCCGCGTCCACCTCTCGATTCCTTTGCGCACACCAGAGATAACAATTGCCACCGTAATTGATGTGAATAAAAAATGCCACAGCAGAGAAATATCTCCCGAAGTGCTAAGTGTCACGTACATCGCCTGGACGCTTTCCATTGAGAGATTTTGATACACCCCATTTATTGACATCAAAATGTAGCTCATTCCCCAGCCAGCAATCACACTATAAAATGACATGATCAGAAAAGAGGCGAGCACCCCAAACCATCCCACGATCTTCCAGCCAGAGCGTCCTTTACCGTAATGTTGGTATGCCCTAACGGCCGCGCTCTGAGAACTCCTGCCCAGGATGATTTCCGCGATAAATAGGGGAATACCCACGATGATAAGACAAATAAGATAGGAGAGCAGGAAGAGCCCCCCGCCATTTTGCCCCACCGTGTAGGGAAACTTCCACAAGATCCCCAACCCAATTGCAGACCCCACAGCCGCCAACAGAAAAGGGACGCGTCCCGTCCAATGTTCCCTAACTTGATTCATATCCTCTGATCTCTAGCTTACGACGAACGAGAGAGTGTAGAGAACCGCGAAAAAAGAGGAAAATACCCAAATTTTCTACCGGTGAAGAATAAAGCCAGAATCAGAAACCAGGCAACACAGAGCTCCACCTACGATCCCCACGACCATCCCCGATCTAAGATCTCCCTGGAAAGCGACATCCCTAGCAGAGATGGTATTCCACCGAATAGGGCAAAGTCAATGGATAATTTAATCCTCGAGCGTGTAGTTAGCCTTCTGCAGGCTCTGCCCGTTTTGCTTTTTAGGTTTGTGGAGAAATTAAGATAAGTTGCTGTTACACTGCGTATTATTGAATATAAATAGGTGGAGTGAATAATGAAAAAAGCACATAGAAGAGGTGTGATATTTCAGATAGGATCTGACGTATGCTAGAATCTTATATTACCAGGTAAAAAAGGGCAATGGGGTAGGGTTGCAAAAGATAATCGTTTGTTTCTTAACGCCGTTTTCTGGATCATTCGTCCTGGAGCTCCATGGAGGGATTTATCTTCAGATTGCGGAGACTGAAAAAATATTCATCGACATTTTTGTCGCTGGAGGGACAAAGGCACTTGTGAATAAGATATTAGAGCGATTAATAGGTGGCCCTGATTATGAGTGGTTAATGATAGATGCAAGTAGTGATCCCTCCGATAAAAAACAGGAAGTCTGAACTCACTTATGATAAACACTTATATGAACCAAGACATCTGGGGAGAAATGCAACCCTTCATTTAAACGATGGAGAGGTATAGCCATAAGATATGCAAAAAATAGCGCATCTTTTTAGCTGGAGTTCAAATCCGATGCATTGCTGTGTGGGCTAGTATCTTATGACGACACTATCTAGCTTAAATCGACTCAATACAAAAGCTTCAGGTATGTTGGCAATCAGTGTCGACGCTTCGGGGAGCTGCAGATTTCAATATTCCTTGTTTGTGTAACTCTATCATTTTTGTAAAATAGACCATCCAAGCCCAGCCAGAGGGGCTCATTTTCATGGTTGTAGTGCCCTCATCAAATTCTTTTTGGAGATCGTGCATGTTGTAGCCAACGGTAGAGCAGATGAGCTCCTCCAAAGGCTGTTTGAAATTGTTCCATGCATTAGTCCAGTTCAAGAGATCCCTTCCAAATTGTTCATTCTCTGTATGTGTCTGTGCGAGTTCTTCCTGTATCTTCTCTAATTCCAATCTCATCTCTTCACATTGTTCGTTTAGGCTGTTGTATCCACCCGTCAATGAAACGATACGTGTTTTTTTGCTTTTGTTTATCTCTCCTTGCGCTGCTGTTTCGTCTTTCAGGCACGACACTTCTTCCTCCCTTTTTTCTAAGCTCTTCTGCAAGGCATTCTCCCTTTGTCTTAGGTCTCCAATAGTTCCGTTTAATTTTTCGATCTCTTCGTTAAGAGTGGTGACAACACCATTAGTGTTAATTAATTCGGCGCTAGTTTTTTCCAAGGTCTTTTCTAAAGTTTCGATCTTTTTTTGCTGAGTTTTCGTTTCCTTTGCCTGTTGTTGTGCTGTATCCTCTTTGGCCTCGTTCAAAAGACAGATCTGTTCTCTCTGCTCACTTAGCTGGCTCTTTTGTTGTTGATGGGCGCCTTTTAAAGTGGCCACTTCCAGGAGCAGCGCCTTTATGTTCTCTTGATGTTCTTCATAATGTTTGCTGAGTGACACATACGCTTCTTTACTTTTAGTTACCTCTTGCTGCAGTTGCGCATTCTCCTTTTCGCTTTCCAGGTAAGTTGCTTCAAGCTCTTTTACACGCTCGCTTTTCTGTGCGAGAAGAGTGCGCATCTCTGTGGCAGGGCTCGAGAGTTCAGAGTTTTTTGCCCAAGGATGGTTTCCTTCAACAAATCTGTGGTGCATGTCCATATTTGCTTTGTCTTGTAAAATTGCAGTGTTTTCACAGCACTTTTCCCATACGGGGCGGTCTCTTTGCGCCGAGTCAAAACGTGTTTTTCTTAGTTTTGCTATCTCATAAGCTCGTACAGCGGTTTGTTTTTCTACCCACTTTCGCTTAACACCTGTCCCTCTATCTTTCTGGTTCAGTGCTGTGTGGTTGGGTGCTACTTGGGTGTGCAATTGTCGTAGGGTGAGTTTCTTTTTCTTTTGGGCAAGCTGTGATTGAGATTGTGTTGGCTCAGAATTGCCCTTCTGAAGGTGCCGCGCTAGCTTTGCATGTTTCCTTTTTGTTTTCGTGAGAGCCTCTTTCTGCTGGCTCTGCTCTGCTTGCGCTTGTTTCAGCTCTGCGCGCAAGGCCTCCACTTGGAGTTGTAGTTGTTCTACTTGACAGCTGGTGGTGTGTTGTGTGTACGCTGTATCCTGCCATGCTGTTGTTTCAGTAAGTGGGTGGGGACCATTTTTTTGTTGTTCCAAGATAGATTGATAAACAGCTTGGACTTTTCGAAGCAGTGATATGACAGTCTGCTCAATCTCTGGGTCTGTACTGACTTTTTTGCTATCGTGAGGGGGATGTATAACGTATAGAGAGCAATCTGGCATGATTCTAATGGTCCCGACGTTAAGTCCATGCTGTGAATTGAACTGGTCCGCGACAAGCTGATTGCCTAAGAGTTCGATCATCTCTGAATAGATTGAAAGAGAAGTTTCTGTTGGATTGGTAAGTTGTTCGTACGCACTGCGATAGTTTTCACGAATATTCAGATTTCCGTCTGGAAGTAGAATATCCAGATGCCATATGACGTTCTGAGACATGGCCGCACCCCATAGCTTTGTTCGTTGGTTAGCGATAGATTGTGTTATCGTATTCACTCATTATAGTACAAACCTCTTGCAGCAGATCCGCCCTAACTTTCCAAGCTATTGATAAGTAAGTGTTTGCTGACGTCATGCAGCAGAGTTGTTGATTCATTTCACACCCCAAATGCAAAATTATGTGCGGAGAGGGTAACCTTTTGAATATTTTCGGAGCAAGAAGTTCCGTGTCATGTCAGATATTTACAAAAGTCTATCCAAGAAGAGAATAAACGCTCCCTCTTCTCGTTCCTTTCCAGAACAGAGGGTAGATGTGTGTAAAATCCGTGTTGCATCGTAGTAAATAAGACCTAGTCATCGCCACCGCGCGACGGGAAGTTTTTTGCTAGGGCTCTGTTTTGGAGCGTTTGGCTCTTAATTTTGTTGTGGGCAATCTGCGCCATGTCAATTGCGAGGCGATTGCGCTCCGGATATCTCGAAGGGATGGTTTTATGCCAATGTGCAGATGGTCATGGTGTGCGTTTTCTCCATCGTCTTTTCTCTGCGGAGGTGCTCTTCATGATATGATCGTACCATGGGGCCGGGTGCACTATCCTGCTGGCGCTTGTTCTTGGTCGTGCGGTAGATCTGAGGGCAGATGTACTGGATTGAGGCTTTGGCCTAGGGCATTGCGCAAAGTGTGGAGCAATCCCTCTCTGCTTGACCCCCTCTCGCCTTGTAGGAGTGTATTGTCGCCATTATGAAGGCATCGGGAGCAGATGATGTGATACAGATGTGGGAGCTGGTCTTCTAGGAACGGTTCTTGGAGTCCACCTGGGAGGCCCGCAGGCAACGCCTCTGCGACCAGATCTAAAAGTATATCTAGGATTAGGTCTATGACTAAGTTTGAGCGTAGAGCACACATGTGTCGCTGTGGGGGCACGTCTTGAAATAGATTCGGGAAAAGTAGGTTCCCATCATCATCTTGAAGCAGTTGTTGGACCCGATTGCTAAAAAGTTCGTCAGCCCAAGCCGAGATATGCAAATATGAAAGGCTCTCAGGAAAGCTCAGAAGTTTTTGGCGCAGGGCGCGGAATAGGTTGTGTAGTTGGTTCAGTTGAAGCTCTCGGAGCCGACGTTGGAAGTGATTCTGGATGCGGTCTTGGAATCGGTTTTGAAGGGCATCGACTGCAAGGTATTCTTCAGAGAGAGGTTGGAATAATCTTAGACGTGCAGCCCTGAACAGGGTTTGGCATAGTACTGGAAGCTGATCTTGGACCTGCCTTTGGAAGTCATTTTGTTGCAAGCCTTCATCAGAATCTTGGAGGTGTGGGGCTTGGAGCAGATGCAACAGTGGCTCTATGGGGGGCCCTAGGAGCCAGTCTTGAAGTATTTCCGAGAGCGCATCTTGGATAAGCCCTTGGACTAGCCGGACATCACGTAGGTTATCACACAAATTCACCATAGAATTCTGTCTAATACATTTTGTTGCAGGATGTCGAAGCATGCTTAGGACTATATGTTGAAGATATTTTGGAAGGTGGCGTTGAAGTAGTTCCCGGAGCCGTCCTTGAAGCTCATTCGGGGATAGTTCTTGCGGGAGTGGAGAGGGGTCTTGGTCTAGTAGATTTGCGATCAGCCCTTGTGGTAAATTTTCGAACAGCCCTTGGAGCCACCGATCGAATATCTCTTGGTTTCCTACTGGATGGTGGGCCCAGGAGGGGTACATTAATTCTGTTTGGAAGGGCCCTACTTGGATGGGCTGGCCCTGAGGAGCCTCCGCCTGTGTGGGTTGGGCTCGAGGAGCCTCCGCCTGTGTGGGTTGGGCTCGAGGAGCCTCCTCCTGTGTGGGTTGGACCTGAGGAGCTTCCGCCTGTGTGGGTTGAGCCCGAGGAGCCTCCGCCTGTGTGGGTTGGGCTCGAGGAGCTTCCTCCTGTGTGGGTTGGGCCTGAGGAGCTTCCTCCTGTGTGGGTTGAGCCCGAGGAGCCTCCGCCTGTGTGGGTTGAGCCCGAGGAGCCTCCGCCTGTGTGGGTTGGGCTCGAGGAGCTTCCTCCTGCGTGGGTTGGGTTTGGATGCGGTTGAGGTCAATACCCCCAATAATGATTCCTGCCAGCAAACAGATCCCTTGTGCCGAGCACACGAATGATTGAGCAGCGGCGAGCCCTTGCTCTAGAAAATAGTTTTCTGCATCTCTTAAATTAGGGCGACAGGTCCATAGGCCTCCCACAAGAGCTTCTGTAAGGTAGCATAGGCAGTTTAAGAGAGATAGGGCAATAAATGCCCCCACGTAGGCTCCAGATACCCATCGCTGAGACTGCAATGCAGACTCTCGTGCCTGGACGAGAGTTTCCTTGGTTGTTTGTGCATCTCTTGGAATCTCTACACGAATTCCCAAATTAATTACTACACTGCTGCCCATTCGAAAGACACCTCCCATGTCTTGAATAATGAGCTCCATTATAGAATTGTTTTCGCAAAAAAGTTAAGAAAAATTTGAAAGGGAACCCGAATCCCAGAAGAATGCTCCCTGAGAAGCGGGGTAAAATTGTGGAGAGGACAAGGGAAAAGCATCCTGACTTTGGTCCAACATTTGCAGGAGAAAAGATTTACCAGAGAAGGGCTAGATAGTGTCGCCATAAGGTGCTAGTCCACATACCAATGTATCGGATTTGAACTTTAGCTAAAAATGACGCAGTATTTTTGCATATCTTGCGGCTATACTTCTCCACCGTTTTAAATGAAGAATTGTACTTTCCACTAGATGTCTTAGTTTATCATAAATACGTTTAGATTTCCTATTTTTTCTCGGAGGAATCACTACTTGCACCCCCCTTTTCCCGGCCAATTGAATAATTTCATTGCTGTCATATGCTCCATCTGCTAACGGGCTCTCTACCACAATGTCTTGGATCAATTCAGAGGTTTCTTTACACTCAGGCTGAGTACCTTCTGTAACAATACATTCAAGCGGCCAACCATGTGCATCCGGAAATATGCAGTTTTGATGAGCCCCCTTTTGTGCGGCTCATGCCCTAGATTGCCGCCTATGGCCCCAGTAGCATGAGGGTGAACCTTGTGCCTTTGCTCCTTTAGCGACAAAAATGTCGATGAGTATTTTCCCAGTCTTTGTAATCTGAAGGTAAAGCCCTCCACGGAGTTCCAGCACGAATGATCCAGAAAACGGCATTGTCTCGTTCTACCTGATCATAAAGGGAAGAACTGTTTTCGCAAAATTGTCAAAAAAATTTTATCCCCATAGGAAAACAAAAACAGAGTCTTTATGAATGACAATAGATATATCTTTGCCGAGCAGGGCTTTGTTTTAGGGCGTGTTGCTGCAAGGGGTATCCCCAATTTTGTTGTGGGGCAATCCGTGCGCTCTATGCCAATTGCGAAGCAACTATGCTCCAGATGTCTCGAAGGAGCGGTTTCATGCCAATGTGCAGACGATCATGGTGTGCGTTCTCTCCATTGTCTTTTCTCTGCGAAGGCGCTCTTCATGATATGATCGTACCACGGGGCCGGGTGCACTATCCTGCTGGCGCTTGTTCTTGGTCGTGCGGTAGATCTGAGGGCAGATGTACTGGATTGAGGCTTTGGCCGAAGGCGTTGCGCAAAATTTGGAGCAATTCCTCTCTGCTCACCTCCTTATTTTTCTCATATGAGAGCATGCCGCCGTAACTAAAAAGACACCGGTGCAGGATGGTTTGGTACAAATGTGGAAATCGGTCTTCCAGGAATGGTTTTTGGAGTCCACCTGGAAGGTCCTGAGGCAACGCCTCTGTAATTAGGTCTAAAAGTATATCTAGGGTCAGGTCTACGAGCAAGTCTGGGCGCAGGGAATGCATGTGTCGCTGTGGGGGCAAGTCTCGAAACAGATTCGGGGAAAATTGGTTCTCAGTATCACTTTGAAGCAGTTGTTGGACCCGGGTGTTGATCAGTTCTTTATTCAGGTCTGAAAGCTGGTCAAAACTAGGGTATGTCGGCAAAAAAGTATTTTGATCCAGACATGCCTGCCGCAGAGCGCGGAATAGGCTTTGTAATTGGTTTAATTGAAGCGCTTGAAGCCGATGTTGAAAGTGATGTTGAATGTGGTTTTGGAACTGGCTCTGAAGGACATCGATTTTAGAGACAGTCTGAAACAATTTTTGACGTACACTCCTGAACAGGGTTTGCTGTAAATCTGGGAGCTGATCTTGGATCTGTCTTTGGAACCCATTTTGTCGCGAATCTTCACCACAGCCTTGGGGGAGTGGGTCTTGGAGCAGATGCAACAGTGGCTCTGAGGGAAGCGCGAAGAGCCAGCCTCTAAGTATGTCCGAGAGCGACTCCTGAAGCGACTCTTGAACTTGACGGTCCTCACCCAGAGCTCTATGATCAGGCACAGGAGGCTGTCTGACACGTGTTGTGCGGGGATCTCGAAGCATGCTCAGGACTATATATTGGAGGTGTCCTGTAAGATGGTGTTGGAGTAGTTTCCGGAGCCGATTTTGAAGTTCATCTGCGGATAGTCTTGACAGGGGAGGAGAGGGGGCCAGTGCCATGTATGGGACCAGTTCTTGTGGTAATTTTTCGAACAGCTTTTGGAGCCACAGATCGAACATCTCTTGGTCTCCTGCTTGGCGGGCATCCCAGGAGATGGGTATGCGGTGGAGAGCTATTTGGACGGGCTGGGCTTGAGAGGGCTCTGCAGCCCTTTGTGTGCCTCTTGGACTCTCTGTGCGAGTTTCCGAATCAATCACCATATTAACCATCAGAGGTAGAGCTGGGAGTAGATTTGCTGGATTGAGGCTTTGGCTGAGGGCGTTGTGCAAAATTTGGAGCAATTCCTCTCTGCTCACTTCCCTATAGGTATCCATTGGAGGTATGTCGCCACCAAAAAGACACTTGAGACACTGGCGCAACAAGGTTTCGTACAGATGTGGGAGCCGGTCTTCTAGGAACGGTTTTTGGAGCCCACCTAGAAGGGTAGGAGGCAATGCCTCTACAATCAGGTCTAAAAGTGTATCTAGGGTCAGGTCTACGAGCAAGTCTGGGCGCAGAGATTCCAGGAGTTTCCGTGGGGACAAGTTTCGAAACAGATTTGGAAAAAGTGGATTTCCAGCACTATCTTGAAGCAGTTGTTGGGCCCGGTTGGTAACAAGTTCTTGAGTTAAGTTCGAGAACAGACCAAATCTGAGACATTTCGGTAACGTATTTCGATCCAGACATGCCTGCCGCAGAGCGCGGAATAGGTTTTGTAATTGGTTTAGTTGAAGCTCTTGGAGCCGACGTTGGAAGTGATTTTGAATGTGGTCTTGGAATCGGTTTTGAAGGGTCTCGATTTCAGAGACAGTCTGAAACAATTTTTGACGCACACTCCTGAACAGGGTTTGCCGTAAGTCTGGGAGCCGATCTCGAATCTGTCTTTGAAACTCATCGTGTCGCAAGCCTTCATCACAGCCTCTTAGCTCTACTTCTCTAGCCGGTTTTGCTCTTTCCGCACCTCGTCCCGCTCCCCTTCTACCCCTGCGAGTCGCGTTTGCAGTTGATCTTCCGCTGCTGCGCATGCCGCCTCTGAGGGGGAGTGAGCCTTGGAGCAGATGCAACAGTGGCTCTTTGAAGGACTCGACGAGCCACCTCGGAAATATTTCCGAGAGAGACTCTTGGAGCGATTCTTGGACTTGCTTTCTCGCAGCCAGGCCATCAAGCGGCCCAGGCGCATTCTGATTAACACGCGTTGTTCTGGGATCTCGAAGCATGCTCAGGACTATATGTTGGAGATGTGTTGAAAGATGGCGTCGAAGAAGTGTCTGGAGTCGCCTTTGAAGCTCGTTTGCGGATAGTTCTGACGTGAGCAAAGAAGGGTTTCTTGCCAGTAGATTTGTGATCAGTTTTTGTGATGCTGTTGCGAACAGCCCCTGGAGCCATAGCCAGAACAGCTCTTCGTCTTCTTCTTGGAAGTGAGCTCTCCAAGAGCTGTGCATGATGGGGCCTACTTGGATGGGCCTGGCTGGAGGGGGCTCCGCCTGGGCGGGTCGGGCTGGAGGGGACTCCGTAGCCCTTTGCGCGTCCATTGGAATCTCCACATGAGCTCCTAAACCAGGCACTACATTAACCACTTGAACGACACCTCCCATACTTTGAACGACCAGTTCTACTATGGGATTGTTTTTACAATTGCGTCAAGAAAAAATTTAAGGAAACAAAAAATAGGGCCTTTAAAATGACGATTGGACATATCTTTGCCGAGCGGGGCTCTGTTTGAGCGTATGTTACTGCAAGAGATATCCCCAATTTTGCTGTGGGCAATTTGTGCTGTGCCAATCGCCTGATTGCGTCGTACTTCGCATATCTCGAAGTAGCATTTTCATCTCGCGATGTGACCAAAATATGCAGCTGGTGATATGACCGTGCTACGGGGCCGAATGCATTATGCCCTTTGGATATGAATTGCTTGCTGTAGCGTATATAAGAGTCGATATAGCTCTTCATGGTGTCTCCCTGCGTTTTATTGACGTAGTGGACACAATCTTAAATTAAAATTTCGTTTTATAAACCGTTCAATATTGACTAAAGAAGGGGAGTGCCCAAAAAATGCATACCTCTGAAGCATCAGAAAAATTCTTAACCCCCCTTGGCATTACTGTTACGTGATTTAGGAGGTTGAGACAAGGCGAGCCTTTAGCCAAAAATTCCAAAATTTTTAAAAGTTTTTGTTATAATAGGAGGACGCAATAACAAAATCTATCACTAACCAACGAAAAAATTATAGGTACGATCATGCTTCAAAACATTTTGCAGTATGCAGATATTCTGCTTTCAAATAGAAATCTAAATATTCGTGAAAACCATCACAGTGTTTACGAACAATTTACTAATCCGGAAGAAACGGCTCTTTCAATCTACCCAGAAGTGACTAAGCTCTTGGGCAATATGTATTTGATTGATCAACTCAATGGACAACATATACTTGAAGTCGTGACCATTAGAGTGATGCCGGATCACTCATTACACATTATACATTCCCCTCAAGACAGCCGAAGGATTAGCACAGACCAAGATATTGATCGGATTGTTACATTACTGCTTCAAAAAGTTCGAGCTGTTTATCAATACATTTTAGTACAGCAGGAAAATGGGTCCGCCCCACTACCGGAAGCAACAGCAGGACGGGATATAGCGCAAACACAACTCACCACTGGCCATCAAGAGAGACAATTACAGACCCAAATGGGGGGTCTGTGCGCAAGTCCGGAACGAGCTCAAGCAGGGCAGCGCCAACTAGAGGAGCCTCCCGCAGGAGTAAGAGGGGAATACGTAGGGCTAGAACAGCTCCTTCGAGGAAGCATTTCTGAACTCGAACAATCACAGGTGCAGCTTGCCCAGAGTCGGGAAGAGAGGAGCCAGCTAGAGGAACAATGCAAGGCGCAACGCCTTGAGATGGAGGCGTTAAGTAATGTGCGTACAGAAAACAAAAATCTTCGAAAAAAAGTTGTAAGACTAAAGGTATATCTTCGAAGAAAAATTGCGAAGCTAAAGATAGATCTTCAAAGAAAAAATGCCCAACTCATCGAGGTGCAAACCAAAATCCTGGAATTCGACATAATGCATGGCAATCTACAGTGGGAGCTGTATGAGGCAAACATACAGGCAGACAATCAAAGAGATAAAATCCAAGAATTAAAATGGAGGGAATACCATCTCAAGGCGGCACAAGAGATCATCGAGGTTTGTTTCCTTAAGGCAACGAGACAATGTGCTCCAAAACGTGTTGAGATAGAAAAAAGACTAATTGCGGCTTTTGCAGTAGTGAAAGTGGGGCAGGACATAATGCACGACACACGGCAACAAGAGCAACTTGCTCAAGATCAGGAAGAGAAGAGTCAGCTAGAGGAAAGAGACAAAACCCCAGAACTCGACATAATATCGGACGATCTGGAAATACTGGAAGCTCTGAATGCGGCAGCTATACTGGAAAGGTCTGAATGGAATAGAGGATCTGCATGAGGTAGACATGTAGGTAGGCAATCAAAGAAATAGAAAAAAGGCTAATTGCCGCTTGTGTAGTAGCGGAAGTGAGGTGGCCCTAATTAGGGGCAGCACGCGCAGAAGCAGAGGAGCAACTCCCTCAAATGCGAGCGCGGCGTGCAGAAGTGGAGGTAGGGCGGGACTGTCAACACCGATTCAATTTTGACCTATTTTTGTCAAATTCCCCGATCGAAAATTGACCAGGCTCAAAAAATCCCTTCGAATGTTTGGCCTTCTTCCTCGAGCAAGGAGATGCGCAAGCCCACAGCTCTTTGTATAGTAGGCAAGACGTTGTCGGACATCTATAATAAATATCACAACGACAATCTATGTCAGCAAAGACTGAGGTTTTGCACCCACAAGAAGCAAGGCAAGATTTTAAGCGAGCACCCAAAAGGAGGTGTCAGGTCTAGGGCGCTTCAACCGCTCTTTCCAGTTCTTCTATTCTTTTGACACCAATCTGTGCTCCTGTTCTCCTTCAAGTTGTCCTACCTGTAAGAAAAGGCCTTGTATTGCCCTTGGGAGGTTGTCAAATTGACAGGCCGTGCGTCCCCAGGGGCAATCTGCTTCCTCCTCTTGAATTGATGATGGGACAGTTGCTAGGGGTCGATGTTTGAACAAGATCTTTGCAATGGCTTCCAAGATTGTTTCGAGATGAGATGCCCTTTTCTGTAGTAGCTTCAGCTCGAGCAGCTGGCTCTGGTTTGCTTGCGCTTCGTCCCGCTCCCTTTCTGCTTCTGCGAGTCGCGTTTGCAATTGGGCGAGTTGTTCTTTCATTTCTGCACATGCTGCCTTTGATTGGGACCGGAACTCCCTTAGTGCGCTCTTTTGATTTTTTAACTCTTGATCTGCATATTCTAGATCTTTTTTAAGCTGTTGCACCGTAGTCTCTCTTTCTTCCAATTTGTTGCAAGATTGTTTCAGTAGGGACTCTAGCTCTTTTATTGTGCTTCGAGATTCGTAGCTCTCTTCGCTAGCCGTCTTTAGTTGCTCTCCAGTTTCTTCCAGATTTTCTCTTAGGTGATGGATAGTGCATTTAAGTGCTTCCACATCTCGTTTCTTTAGTCTTATGGTTTCTTCATGCCTGTTCGTCGAATCATTTTGTTGCAACAACGCTTGTTTTAGGCGAGTTTTTCGCAACTCTGTTCGTAAACGATTCACCAGTTCGTTGTGTTCTTTCACCTTCTTTTCGTACTCTTGGCGCCCTTGCTCCAAACTGTCAATTTCTTCTTGTCTTTCCTTGTCAAGGCGTTTTTTATATTCTTTGAGTATGTTACGTTCGTCCGCAACTATTCTTTCAAGTTCTTCCATTTGTTTGGCACTAATCTGCTCTTGTTCTCCTTCAAGTTGTTCTATCTGTAAAAAAAGGCCTTGTATTGCCCTTGGAAGGTCATCAAATTGAAAGGTCGCGCGCTTCCAAGGGCAATCTGATTCCTCCTCTTGACTTGATAATGGGACAGTTGCTAGAGGTTGCTGTTTGGACAAGATCTTTGCAATGACTTCCAAGATTGTTTCGAGATGAGATGCTCTTTTCTGTAGTTGTTTCAACTCGAGCAGCTGGCTTTGGTTTGCTTGTGCTTCGTCCCGATCCCTTTCTGCTTCTGCGAGTCGTGTTTGCAGTTGGGTGAGTTGTTCTTCCATTTCTGCGCATGTTGCCTCTGATTGAGACAGAGACCCCCTTAGTGCGCTCTTTTGATTTTTTAACTCTTGATCTGCATATTCTAGATCTTTTTTAAGCTGTTGCACCGCCGTCTCTCTTTCTTCCAGTTTATTGTAAGATTGTTTGAGTAGAGACTCTAACTTTTTTATTTTGTTTCGAGATTCGTAGCTCTCTTCGCTAGCCATCTTTAGTTGCTCTCCAGTTTCTTCCAGCTCTTTTCTTAGGTAGCGGATAGTGCATTGAAATGCTGCCACATCTCGTTCCTTTAGTCTTATGGTTCCTTCATAACTGTTCTGCAGATCATTAAAATTTTGTTGCAACGACGCTTGTTCTAAGCGAGTTTTTCGCAACTCTGTTTGTAAACGATTCACCAGTTCGTTGTGTTCTTTCACCTTCTTTTCGTACTCTTGATGGTCTTGCTCCAAACTGTCAATTTCTTCTTGTCTTTCCTTGTCAAGGCGTTTTTTATATCCTTTGAGCGTGTTGCGTTCGTCTGCAACTATTCTTTCAAGTTCTTCCATTTGTTTGGCACTAATAATCTGCTCCTGTTCTCCTTCAAGTTGTTCCATCCGTAAGAGAAGATCTTGTATTGTTCTTGGGAGGTCATCGAATTGACAGGTCGCGCGCGCCGTCCAAGGGCAATCCGATTCCTCCTCTTGACTTGATAATGGGACAGTCGCTAGGGGTTGATGTTTGGACAAGATCTGCGCAATGGTTTCCAAGATTTTTTCGAGGCGTGCCTTTTCCTGCGCTTCGTTCCGCTCCCTTTCTGCTTCTACGAGTCGCGTTTGCAGCTGGGTGAGTTGTTCTTTCTCTGCAGCGAGAGTGGTTTTTAGCTCCTCTATTTCAACATGTTGCGCGGCGCATTGTGTCTCTAGCTGGTTTTTTTCTCCCTGCGCTTCGTTCCGCTCCCTTTCTGCTTCTACGAGTCGCGTTTGCAGCTGGGTGAATTGTTCTTTCTCTGCAGCGAGAGTGGTTTTTAGCTCCTCTATTTCAACATGTTGCGCGGCGCATTGTGTCTCTAGCTGGTTTTTTTCTCCCTGCGCTTCGTTCCGCTCCCTTTCTGCTTCTACGAGTCGCGTTTGCAGTTGGGTGAATTGTTCTTTCTCTGCGGCGAGAGTGGTTTTTAGCGCCTCTATTTTAACATGTTGCGCGGCGCATTGTGTCTCTAGCTGGTTTTTTTCTTCCTGCGCTTCGTTCCGCTCCCTTTCTGCTTCTACGAGTCGCGTTTGCAGTTGGGTGAGTTGTTCTTTCTCTGCAGCGAGAGTGGTTTTTAGCTCCTCTATTTCAACATGTTGCGCGGAGTATTGTGCCTCTAGTTGGTTGTACGCTTCCTGCGCTTTGTTCCGCTCCCTTTCTGCTTCTACGAGTCGCGTTTGCAGTTGGGTGAGTTGTTCTTTCTCTGCAGCGAGAGTGGTTTTTAGCTCCTCTATTTCAACATGTTGCGCGGCGCATTGTGTCTCTAGCTGGGTTTTTTCTTCCTGCGCTTCGGAGAGTTTTCTTTCTACTTGAGAGCGGAATTGATTCATCTTATCACAGCAATTTTTGAGGGTCTTGTGCGCTGCCTCAAGATGGCATGTCTGCTGTTCTAATTCTTGGATTTTGTCTCTTTGATTGTCTGCCTGTATGTTTGCCTCATGTAGCTCTCCTCGCAGGCTGTTTCGCATCATGTTGAGTTCTAGGATCTTGGCTCTAGCTTTGGCGAGTTGGGTTTTTTTTCTTCGAAGATGTGTCTTTAGCCTCGTAATTTTTCTTTGAAGATTTTTGTTTTCCGTACGCGCACTGCGTAGCTTCTTTATCTCAAGATGTTGTGTTCTGCATTGTTCCTCTAACCGACTCTCCTCTTCCTGATCTTGGGCCTGCCTTTGTTCTACTTGATGGCTGGTGGTGAGTTGTGTTTGCGTTATGTCCCATCCCGCTGTTACTTCCGGTAGTGAGGAAGGACCATTTTCCTGCTGTGCTAAGATGTGATGATAAACAGCTCGGATTTTTCGAAGCAGTAATATGACAATCTGATCAATATCTTGATCTGGAATGACTTCCCGGTTGTTTTGCGGGGAATGTATGATGTGTAGCGAGCGATTTGGCATCACTCTGATTGTTATGACGTCAGATTGCCCATTGAGTTGATTCATGAAATGCGTATTGTCCAAGAGTTGAATTACTTCTGGATAGATTGAAAGATCCGTTCCTGCTGGATTGATAAGTTCATCGTGAACATGGGGGTGGTTTTCGCGAACATTTAGAAGTTTGTTTGGAAGCAGAATATCTGCACACCGCAAAATGCTTTGAGGCATGATCGCACCTATATTTTTTCATCGGTTAGTGATAGATTTTGTTGTTGTTACAATACATTATAGCAAAAAAAATTTTTAATTGGTTTGCAATTTTTTGCTGAAGGCTTGCCTTAAAAGGTTTGTTGGGAAATAAGGGGGTTTGAAAAATGTTCCTCCAAACGGACCTAAAATGGAATATTATTTTTACTCAAATATGAGTATCGCCCATCGGTTTGGGTGAATAAGCTGGCTTAAATTGACTCAGTATAAAAGATTTAAGCATGTTGGCAATCAATGTCGATGCTTCAGGGGTATGCATTTCTTGGGCACTTCCTTTATCGGATGATCATCCCTTGAAATTGACTAAAGAACTAGTTGAAAGGCGGTTTCAAAAACTGCCTCGAGGGGGAGATGGAATGTGTCTGTCTAGAACCTATCTCAAATAGTCCTCAGTGGTTTCGCGATTATCTTTTAGAGATGTGGGATTGCGGCCCGCTCTCGTACTCTCTCCATTGTGTTTTGTATATATAAGAATATGCGAGGTTATATAGAATGAGGAGTTAACTCTACTGCTTAGAAGGAGTGTTGCTATGGCTCAGAGCGCGAAAAGCTTTAATAATCAAGGGTATAGTGTGGCTGTTGTGGGGAAGAACATAGAGGTGACTAAACCTCTTAGGGACTATGTCGATGAAAAGATCTCCAAGATCGAGATGATGACGCCCCAGATTATAGACGTGCGAGTTAGATTGGATGTGCAAAAGGGAAATCATATGGTTGACGTTGTCATAAAATTTTCACATTTTAAAATATATGTGAGCTCAAATACGGAGAATATGTATTCAGCGATCGACAAGGCCTTCGAAAGGCTCTACGTTAAACTTAGGAAATGGAAGGGTCGTATACAAGATCACCACGCTAAAGGAGTTGCGGCAACGGAGATGGAGGTCAACGTCCTTGAACATATTGGCCGAGAGGTGGAGGAAATGGATAGGGAGATTATTGATAAGAATAACCACTCCCTGGAGCAGGAACTTGCTCCTCCCGTTGTTGTCAAGAAAAAGAGTCGTCCTCTCAAGATGCTTACATTGGATGAGGCAGTGATGAAGATGGAGCTCTCCGATGATCACTTTATGATCTTTCGTAGTGAAGAAGAGCAAAACCTCAAGGTGATTTATCGTCGTCGAGATGGTAGTTATGGCGTTGTCTCCCCAGAATAGACAGGTTTACGATTTCATCCGCGAAAAATGGGTAGAGGCAACTCGAGAAGAGGTGGTGAGACAGAAACTTCTCTTGTTTATGGTGGAGTCCCTTCAATACCCTAGGGGGAGCTTGGCCGTAGAGAAGGGGCTCTCCGAGGTAGTGCGCAATGCGCGGGTACCCAATCGACGTTTAGATGTTCTCTGCTTCGATATGGCCAATCTCAAACCTCTCCTTCTCATCGAATGCAAGGCGGTCGCCATTCATCGGAGGATGTTTACTCAGATGATGGGCTATAATGCATATGTTGGTGCTCCATTTATTTGCCTTGTCAACCATGAGGGGTCGATGTTTTTGAGGTGGAAGGATCACAGAGTAGTTCAGAAGGGGATTCCCAACTACTTGGAGCTTGTAAATGCGTGTGTATAATAGGAACCTTCAACTGCTCAGAGGGGAAAACCCCTTTCTCGCCCTTCAGTTGTTAGTTGCAGAGATCTCGGGAAAACCCTGTAAGGTGGTGGGTTCTTTCCCAGAGAGCCATGCTCAGGTGCTCTACCTCTCAGGGTTGGGGGACGATAGATGGCTTAAGCAGGGGTTAGATTGGGTGGAATCTGACGAAAAGAGGAACCTTGTCTTCTTGGAGGAGGATTTGGGTGTTATTCATCGATTTCTTAGCCTCGACCTTGCCGGGAGGGTCGTGACCCATCCACGCATCACCCTGGTTTCTCCTCCGTTTAAGGAGGCATTGCGGCCCGTTGTTTTGTCTCATCTCTACCAAACTTGGGATTATGCTGGAGAGGCCCCCGTGCGAGAGGTGGTGACCCAGCTGAACTTATGGGCGGAATCTATGGTCGCGCTCTATCGTGACTTTGGAATATCGCAACTTATGAATGTTTTTTCTAATCTTTTGACTTCTTATGGTGTGCGCTCTGGGGAGGCGCTCTTTGGGAAATTTGCGCAAATTCCCGCGATTATTTGCGGTGCAGGTCCCTCGCTTGAAAGGCATTTTGCAGAACTTAGGGGCTTGGAAGATAGGGCGCTGATCTTCGGTGGAGGATCTGCTCTTGTCCCTCTGAGTGAGGGGGGAATCTCCTGCCATTTCGCTACCGCCCTCGATCCCGCCTCGCCGAAAGAGCGCTTTGCTAGGCAGAGTTATCATGAAGTTCCCCTTTTTTACCAAAATCAGCTCTCCCACTCTGTCTTTTTACTCGCCCAAGGGGAGAAGCTCTGTTTGGGTGAAAACGGGAGTTTTCCGCTAGAAGAGTGGCTCGACCTTCCCCTTTCTCCTTGTGATGTAGGGTGGAGTGCTACCACATTTGCAACTCAAATTGCCTATCAGCTAGGATGTGATCCCATTATTTTTGTCGGACTAGATCTTTGCATATCGGGGGAGAAAGCCTACGCGGGAGGGATGGATGAATTGCGTGCAAATCCCATAACCTGCACGGACCGTTATGGGAATCGCGTGGAAACACGCGCTGACTTTCTCTTGGCGAAAAGATGGTTAGAGTCCTTCGCACGGGGGCATCCTGAGCGTTCATTTCTCAACGCAACAGGTGAAGGCTTGCTCCTCGAGGGGGTTGCCGATGTGCCTCTCGTCCTTGAGAGAGCGTCGTATGACCTTAAGGCTAAGGCACATCAGTTCGTTGTCGCGGCGCCGCCTTTAGATCTTTCCCATGTGCAATCAAAGCTTGGAGAGTTACATGAAAGTTTGAATCGATGTATGGAACTTCTCAAAGATGATTGGGATGGAGTGGGTTTAGAGGGGGAGCCTTTTTATGAAGCTCACCTCATGCCTCTATGGGGAGTGTGGAGGCATCTATTGCAGACAAAAGAGATATGTGCCTCTATGCGAGATCCCGCAATAGAAAAACAGCTGCAGCAAACTCTCCTTTTTAAACAGGTGACACAAAGTTTTAAAGAGCTCTATGAAAGAAAAATATCAATTTGAGAATCAAAAACTTACCATTATTGACGCTGAGTTGGGTGTTCATATTGAGGGCCATTTTAGCCCTCCTATGATTCCAAAGGAGGATGTGGATATGGAGGGTCTCGTCGTGGAAAAAAATAAGATGGGAGGGGTGGTCAGTGCCTATTTTGAAATTGAGCAGAAGTTGGCGGGAGAGTGTCGTCGGTATTATCCAAGTGGGAGGTTAGAGATGGCATGCTTCTACTTGGGGGGATTGTTGCATGGGCCCTCTAGATTTTATAGCGAGAGTGGGAGGTGCCTTTCGGAGAGCTGGTTCTACAAAGGGCATAGGGAGGGCCGCTCTAGGCGTTACTACTTGTCGGGGGAGTTGTATGCAATAGAGGGATTTAAGGGGGGAGTGTTTCATGGCAAGCAGGAGTATTATTACGAGGGGGGGATAGTAAAATCTACCATTTTTTATGTTCAAGGCAAATTGGAGGGCGTGGTGGACCTTTACTGGCCCAGCGGGGGGAAGAAGCGGCAATGTCACTTTAAGCGAGGGAAGCGAGACGGATATGATTATATGTGGAGTGTTCACGGAATACTTCTGGACAAGGGAGAGTATAGGATGGGTGATCCAGTAGGGTTGCACCGCCGTTTTTACGAAAATGGGACCCTGCGGGAGACTCGCCGCTACCATAACCCACAACGCTTTGACCGCATGAAATGGGGGCGCGATGGCGCCATTCTCCTTCAAGGGATTTTTGATGACTCTCTAGATTATGAGGAGAAAACTTGGGATAAGGATGGGGCTTTGTGTAATGTACGTAAGGGGAAATGGAGGGGAGGAAAGTTATGTTGGGAGGAGGATGTCGGTTAAGGACATTTTATATGCGCGCTATCCCCATCTAGAATTTTTGCTTCGATTTGAGGAGAGAGGATCCCTCCCCTTTCCACTGCATGGAGAGGATCTTGACAGGGAGATCTCCCAGGTGTTTGCGTTGCTCCCATTGTCCAAGCTTCACCTGATCTATGTCTACGGGATAGGGCTTGGATATTACTATTTTCCTTTAGAGGAGTGGCTCCTTGAGAATAGAGAGCGTACACTGATTTTTATTGAGGAGAACTTGAGCGCTCTGCGCGCCTTCCTAGCGATGGATCATGCCCCTTCCATCCTGCGTCATCCTCAAGTACATATCCGTTTTAATATGAACAAAAGAAAATTGAGCAGGTTCTTGGAGGAGTGTGCACGTGAGTTTCCTTTTGAGAGGGTGGAGTTACTCTCTCTCGCTTCCTATAAAAGGCATTACGCCTCTCGCTTTCACCGAATTTGCTTGAAGGTGCGGCGACTTACCACTGTTCATCACGCACTCTTTGTCGAAAGCTTTCACTACCATCTTTTTTTTGAACATTTCCTCTCTAACTTTAAGCGCCTTCCAGGGGCATTTTTCGGTAATTATCTGAAGGGGCAGTTTAAGGATGTCCCCGCCATTATCTGCGGGGCCGGTCCTTCCCTATCTAGGGAGATAGAGTGTTTGCGCTCCTTAGATACCCGTGCCCTCATTTTTGCTGGAGGTTCTGCCATCACTGCCCTTGGTGGGTGTGACATCTCCCCACATTTTGGTGTGGCGGCCGACCCCAATGATGAAGAGTATTGTCGCCTGAAGAGGAGCACCACCTTTGAAACGCCCATTTTTTATGTAAGCCGCGTTTTCTCTCAGATTTTTAATACTTGTAATGGAGCTTATGGGTATCTTCAGACGCTATCTGGGGGGGCTGCGGAACGTTGGATGGAAGAGCGGCTAGGGATCGATGGGGAGCCCCTTCAGGAGGGGTTTAACATCGAAGCACTTTCAGTGACTACTATCTCCATGCAGCTGGCCGCTACTCTTGGATGTAATCCGATTGTTCTCGTGGGTGTAGACTTGGCTTTTACAGGGAAGTCTGCTTATGCAGAGGGGGTTGTTTGCGATCCTCGCCTCCTCCTTCAGGAGAGGGAGGGGGAGGTGCGCGCCTCAGAAAAGCTTTTAAGGCGACGTGATATCTACGGGAATCCCGTCTATACTCTCGTAAAGTGGGTTATGGAGTCGAGTGCCATTTCTCTCTTTGCCAAAAAGAATCCCCATATTACCTTCATCAATGCGACGGATGGAGGGTTGGGATTTAAAGATATTCCCCATAGGCAGCTTGCCTCTATTCCCTTTTTGAAATCGTATGATTTGTATGGAAAGGTGCACTGTGCCATTCAAACTCACCCACTTTCCATAACCTTTAAGCAGGTGATGTCCTGCCTTCTGGAGCTTAAATTGAGTTTCCAGAAGGCGCAAGCTTGCGTCGAAATGGCCCTTTCCGAGCTGAAAAGGGTACAGGGGGGGGGATGCGATCCAGAGACTGGCAAGGTGATCTTTGCTCAAATGGAATTAGAATCTTTAGATGCCTATCTCTGTTTTTTACAGGGTGCCGACTTTTACTTGCAAAGGATCTTGACCTATAAATATCGCCCCTCGACGTGGGATACTCCAGATGGTGAGGTGAAATGGAAAATTCTCTACGCGAAATGGGACTTTTTCGATCATATGATCAAATTTTATCTCACTCAAATGGAAGAGGATATTTGTGTGCAAGGGCGCTAAGAGACAGGGGGCGCCAACAAGCTCCCTATCCACCTGAAATCCACTAGATTGCGATTAGCACCAACCCTGAAAAATTTTTTATTTTTTTGCAGATTGCTCAGATTTTGATAGATATCATAGAACAGACGCGACGAGATGATCTGCACGAACCAGATAAAAATCCCATAAACGCAGAGAGCCTTGCCTCAAACGCAGGAGGGTCGACCTCTTTTGGGGTAGCTTAGGACAATCGGTATTGCCCACAGCAAAGGCAATAAAATTGTTTCCGAGTATACTGGGTGACCTTGTGAGTTTTTTCCGGGAATCTTTGTTGATGGGTCAATCCTTTCCCTGTCAACGCAACTATTCCCCGTGCTTCTACATCTATAAGGGGATGTTGAGAAATGTACACCCCTGAAGCAATCGATATTGATTGCTAACATGCCTAAATCTTTTGCGTTGAATCAATTTAAGCCAGCTTATTCGCTCTAATGGATGAGCAGCGCACATATTTGAATAATATTCCATTTTAGGTCCGTTTGAAGGAACACCGTTTCAAGCCCCCTTATGGTCTGAGTAGTTCCTATAGCATTGTCTGCTACAATTGAACAGACATGGCAACTAATTGCGATTTTTGAAAATTGGGGTGATTCTATTGGAGAGGGTAAGCGTTGTGGTTTTGTCCTTGAGGGTAACGGTTAATTGTTTTTCCTCCTTCATCCATCCAGAGGCAGTAAAGGACAAGAGCTCTCTTGTCCCCGATATCTTTAGGTGAGAGATAAAGATGGGGCGATTAAAAGTATTGGGAAGAGAGAGAGGTTCATCTGTTGTGCGTCGACAGAGTAGACCTCCACTTTTTTGTTCGATGCAAAATTCTATGTCGGCACAAGCAGCACGTGATAGACGTCGCGTCAAGTTGATTTCCTGCTCGAGTTGCGCGACGCTACGGGTGAATCGATAATAGTCGAGCATAGGCCGGGCGTTGAAGAGCAAAACTCCTCCTAAAGTGGTGAGAACTGCAATGGATAGCAGGATCTCTACTAGGGTGAAGTATCTGCGTCGCCGTCTTGTTTCCAAGGATACTCTGCTGTGATCCCTTTTTGTGTACAATAGAGCTCATATTTTTCAGAAGAGAAACGGAGCTCCCCAGTTTTATCGTCGAAGTGAAACGTAAACTTACTCCCCCAGCCATCCTCTATGAGGTCCTTGGGGCGACGTACGAGGTCTGATTTGTTCAGCACCTCTTCGACCGACTTTGCGAGGTCAGTACTATCTTGCGGTATGAGGTTATTATTGAGTGATTCAAAAATTATAATTTCGTAAAGTTTTCTAGAGGCCTCCTTTGTTTTGAATGCCCTGCCATGATCAAGACTTCCACGCATATTGTAGCCGACGACACTTCCGATGATTCCGATGATGAAGATCACGACCATAACCTCTAATAGAGTCATCGCATATTTCTTTTTCATACATAACCTCTAAAAATTTTTACTGAACAAAAGCACTCACATCAGTCAAAGGTAATAGCACAGAAAGGAGAATGAGGGCAATAATCATGCCGAGAAATAGCAATATTGCTGGTTGTAGGAGAGCCGTGATCCTCCCTAAGCTCTTCTCTACGCTCTCTTCATAGATATTTGAGAGGTGTCCCATCATCTCTGCGACCTTCCCCGATTCTTCAGCAATTGAAAGTACTCGGATGACAAGTGATGGAATCAGTGGAGATTGAGAGAGCTCCTCGGAGAGGCGCCCTCCCTCCGCAACTTTTACCTCTGCGCAGGTAAATACCCTTTCTACGTGGGAGTATTTTATCACTTTTTTTGCGAGGCGTATGCCCTCGATTAGGGGAATTCCCCTGGCACAAAGCACAGAAAAAACACGGCTAAAGCGGGCTATGATCATCTCAACGAGCAGCTGCTTAACAATAGGAATATAGAAGAGAAGGTGCTTAGCCTTTTCCCTACTCGTTGGGTGGTGTAGAAAGATGAGAAGCGAGGAGAGGACCCCTATAATTCCCGCGAAGATTGCAACTGCATGGGTATTGAAGATATGGCTCAAATAGAGGATCGCTCGGGTGATCGGGTGAAGGGTTTTTCCTTCAAATAATTCTGCCATTGAGGGGATTAAGAAGAAGAAGAGTATCCCTAACACGCCTAAACACAAAATGCTGAGAAAGGCTGGGTAGATCATGGCAGAGACAATCTTTTTCTTAAACATCCGTTCACGACGGGTCAATTTTGTGAGTTCTTCGAAACTCTCTATCAGAGTGCCTGATTCTTCTCCTGCCCTGACTATTGAAATATATACCAGATCAAAAACCTTAGGATATTCTCTCAAGGCATCAGAGAATCGACACCCTCGCTTCACCTGATCGCAGAGGTCGAGCAAAAGGGGGTGCATCTTTGTGCGGTAATATTTCTTCTCGAGAATTTGCAGGGTCTCGTGTAGAGGCAAACCAGCCTTTAATAGTGCGTGCATATCGCCCGTAAAATTGAGCAATAGAGTAGAGGATAGAGTTAGACGTTCCCCCTGTTTTTTGTAATGTACCAGCTTTGTTACAAGAATCTTTTGTTTGTATAAATACTCTTTAGCCAGTTCTATGGAGTCAGCATGGACCATCCCCACATTTTTTTTACCATTCTTGGTGAACGCCGTGTATTGATAGAGTCCCATTACGAATATAGCTCGAGTTGTCTTGTGACGCGTACCACCTCCGTTGAGGTAGTTATGCCGGCAAGGGCGAGCGTTGTGCCTTGAACCCGGAGAGTGCGCATTCCTTCTTCCACAGCGATTTTCTGCATGATGTTAGAATCAGCACTTTTTAGTAGCTGCATTTTAATGCTTTGTGACATGGGCATGAGCTCATATATGCCACACCGACCGCGATACCCAGAACCATAGCAGGCCTTACACCCCTTGCCTCGGTAGAGCATTTGTGTAGTTATCCCTAAATTTTTGAGTTCTTGAGCATCTGGTGTATACCCTACCTTACACTGATCGCAGATTTTTCGCACTAAGCGTTGAGCGAGCACCGCTAGCACTGAAGAGGACAGAAGATAGGGCTCAATGCCCATATCTACCAGGCGTGTGAGGGCGGAAGGGGCATCATTGGTATGAAGAGTGCTCAGGACCAAATGTCCCGTCAGAGAGGCTTGAATTCCAGTCTCTGCAGTCTCCTTGTCTCTGATCTCTCCCACCATAATCACGTCTGGATCTTGCCGTAATATGTGGCGTAGCCCTTTGACAAAGGAGAGAGAGATCTTGGGGTTTACCCCAATTTGCGCGATGCCCTGAAGTTTATACTCTACTGGATCTTCAATCGTCATCACATTTACCGCCTGTGAGTGGATCTCTGCAATTGCACTGTAGAGTGTGGTAGTTTTTCCACTACCAGTCGGGCCTGTCACTAGGATAATGCCCTGATTTTGTTGGAGGTATTTGCGAAAGATATCGATATTTTCCATTCCTAATTTATCTAATCCTAGGAATATATTGCTTTTATCAAGAATACGGAGGACAAGCCTTTCGCCATGTACGACGGGGACGGTGCTGACACGGAAATCTACTTGCCGTCCAGCCATGAGCAATTTGATCCGGCCATCCTGCGGCAGTCTGCGTTCAGCAATGTCCATCTTTGCCATCACTTTAATGCGCGTGATTAATTGTTTCTGCAATTCGGGGGGGGGGTATGACGAAATTGAAGCACCCCATCGATACGATAACGGATAGCCATCCCATCTCCGAGAGGATCAAAATGGATATCGGAGGCGCCCTGCTGAATTGCCTCGATAATAATCATGTTAAGGAGGCGAACTACGGGAGGGTTCTTTTGTTGCTCTAGAAGGTCGTACTCATCCTCTCGGTCTTCCAGGAGAGCTCCATTTTCCCCCTTTTTCAATCCCTCAATAAATTGGGAGGCTGCTTTTTCCCCTTGGTGATAACATTTCTCGATAGCTTTCTCAAGGTGGTTTTGCGGACAGAACACCTCCTTAACATCACAGCCAGAAATGCATCGAATCTCTTCAATCACCTCCAAGTTACATGGGTGGGAGATAGCGACGAGGAGTGCTCCCTCTCGCTCTTCTAGGGGGAGGGCGAGTTTTTGCTTAACAAAAGTGTAGGGAAGTTTCTGTACTTGATCTTTGACAAAGGAGTAGCCTGTAAGGTCGTGAACCACCTCCAGTCCGAAGCGCTTAGCTAAAAGGAGGGTTTCATCCTGATCAATCATCGACATGGCCAAAGAGTAACTTCACGCTATTATTAAATAAAAACTCTTTCTTGCGCATCTTCGCCGTTTGAATTCTCTCGAGGAATTCGGGAAGATCTCCCGGCCTTTTGATCAATTGTTTGCGGCGTAATTGCTCTAATTCTTCCTTATTATCAGCGACGACATGGGGGGTGATGAAGATAAACATCTCCGTCTTCTCATCTGTCATGCGCGAATCACCAAAAAACTTGCCAATACCTGGAAGTTCCCCTAAAAAGGGGAGTTTGTTGCTCGTGTCCTCCGCTGTTTTCTCGCACAGTCCCCCTAGAATCACTGTTTCTCCATCGAGTATGCGCACTTGGTTGGTGATATAACGCCGACTGACAGGAGGTCGGTCATCTTTTGCTGTTTTTTTGATCGTATCGAAGTTGATATTAGTCTCAAGAGTTATACAATGTGCTCTATCTTCAGAGTAGCTGGGGGCGTGGATAGTGGGAGTGATCGTCAAGGTTGTTCCATACTGAGAGCGGACAAATTTAGAGAAAAGGGTAAATCCCTTGCCTGTATCGAGAGGTGTTGCCCCCACATCAAGCGAGATCTCTTCGACGAGGGAGATTGTGGCGGGTGTTTGGTTAAGGGTCGTGATCGATGGGGCTGCTTTGATGCGCACATCCTCTTGGTTCATGAAAAAATTGTAGGCGATGTCAAAGGCGGGATGAGCATGAGCTTGTCCTCTGCGAGAGAGGACGAAGTCTAGAATGCCTCGATTGGTGATTCCATGACCTGTCTCATACCTGAGTCCTGTCTGATTTATTTTATGAGCTTTCGATCCCAATCGTAACAGGTTGAGGCCAAAATTATTTTCATTTTTAATCCGTTTTTCGAGGAGAAGCACTTCAATTTGGACCATTTTCTTAGGAACATCGAGTTGATGGAGCAGTGTTTCTATGTTATTTAGCTGATCACGCCGTACTACCATCATGATAGAGCCAGTTTTGGGGCAGGGTATGAAGTTAGTTGTTTGTGAGGGTGTTTTCCCCCTTTCTTGCATCTCGCCGGCCGCCATGATGGCTGTTGTGGCGGGCACGGGAAAGGTGCGGGGGGCTGCTATCTCTTCTGGAGATGTTTCGACCTCCAAGGGGCCGGTGGAGGATGGGAGGGGAGCGGACTCACTTTCTGTTTTTGTTTTCTCCCTCTTGACATCAGCACATACGAGCGAGGCGTATACCTTTTCTAAGACCTCAGCTATATCGGCTGGGTCTCCATAACGACAAGTATACCAAGATATTGTCATGTTCGTAGGATCTTCTACCTGTCCTTCGGTCTCTCTTATGAGTCTTTCGGCATGTTGCACAACTCCCTTTAATCCTATGAGAACTAGAGAGTTTCTATGCTTAAGTGAGTGGGTGACCAACTCCTCCCCCTCTCCCTTGGGTAACCCTGCACGAGATTTATTGGGTACATCATCGAAATAGGCTTTGATGATTTTTTCCATTTCGTCGGGATGGATGTGAGAAAGTGGAATCACCTTGATGATTTTTTCGTTTTCTTGATTCCATATTGCTTCATAGAGAGAGAGGAGTTTTTCTATCTCTTCCCTGGAGGAGACAATAGCGATCTTATAACCTACCTGATAGAGGAAAGTCATTTTTGGATCTCGAAAACGCTCGAAGAACTGTATGACTCCCCTGATCCGTTCTGGCGGGGGAGAAAAGATGTAGATGATGCGCATCTTCGTGGGAAAGTGCATGAGATTTTGCGGAGTGCTCAGAATCTGGTTGATGGCAGTTAAATCTTGCTTTAAGACATAGAGTTGACGGGCGTAGGGGTTAAGCTGTTTTATGCCGATTCCATTGCAAGATAGGATGAGCTCCAAAAGCTCACTCCATGACTCCCGAGGGATGGGCATCCCCGAATGTAAGTGCAGTTTCATAGAAAAGATCTCTGGGGGGATGACGTAGAGGTAGTCATTGGAACCATACTCCATAACGAGTTGGGGAATGGTCGTTTCCTCTTGATCCCAAAGGGCATAGCCCTCATCTTCCTCCCGACCCTCTGTCACGGCTAACTCATGCCAGCTCTCCTCTAGGGCATGAATCTCCTTGCGGATTTGGTTGATCTCCTTGAGAAGGCTTTGATACTTTTCCACCTGTGTTCCATCTCTCTGGTATGCGTTGACCTGTTCATACTTTTTGTGCATTTGCCTCTTCAGATGGCTCAGCTGCATATTCAATGTATCTAAAGAGCTGCGCAGATTTTTTTCATCCTTTTTCAGTGGGGAGGAGCTCTGTTTTTCTTCTATGGTCTGTGCACTCAAATATAGGGCACAAAAGAGTAATAATAAGATCTTATATTTCACCTAACTTTCCGTAGTCGCTTGCTGCCTGTATTCCTCTGCCGTGTGTTGTTGGCTTAATTGCTTGTGCGGTGAAGATAATCGGTCTCTAATAGAGGTGCCTCTTTTTGTAGGAGAGGTGCTTCCTCTTTCCTTCCCCTTAGAAATCCGAGAACAGGGGATCATCACGCGGTGCATCTGGACACGCATCTTGTCGAAGAGTGTCCCACGGAAAACTGGCTTTCCATCCATTTGTTCTACGCCGTCAAACACACATAGCTCCCCTCTAAGCTCAAAATGCACTACCCGCTCCACCTCCCTCGGAGTTTTCAAAAGATGCCAACCTGTTGGGGTGAGGATTAGCCAATCTCCCTTTTTTAAGGTCACCTTCTTGTCATTGACCTGGCAGGAGACAAAGGAAGCACTACGTTTTCTCACCTGTGTGAAGGTGGTTTCTGCGCTAGAGAAGATCCCCTCCGACTCTTCCTTAGAGTGGGTGATTTCCACCCACTCTAAGCCTTCTCTGTCCCAGATCCTCCACCCCATGCTGTATGGAGAGACACGGAGCAATTTCGCCATTGGATAGGGCGTCGTTTCATCCGATTGTTGCCACCGCTCATTATCCCAGATGAGGGTGTCTCCTTCCTTGACATGCAGGAAGTAGGGTGAATCCTGCCCATTGAACTCCAACCGTTCCATGCCGACAAATTTCCCAAAAAATTCTCCTCCATAAATTTCGAATAGACGATCAGGAGCCCACCATCTCGCCTGCCTTAACTCCCTTATCCCCTGAGCCAAGATGGAATCTCCTTTAAGAGGCGCATCCCTCTCGTGGATGTGCCCAATGCTAAAAGTGGAAACCTCATCTATGAGAGACTCTCCCGATTTAGAGGTGAGATCTAACCCCACCTCCAATTCGGGTTCTTCTAGCTCATTCAAATAGGGCTTAATCCACAAGGGGCTGTCCGACGCTCGCGTAGGGGACAGATGATTCTGCACGTAGGAGAGGAAGAGTTTTTGACCGAGAGTTGCTAGTATAGGTTCATCACCTCCTCTTAACCCTATATGCAGATTCAAATTGTGAAGGGGTGCATCCGGACGCGTGTTTTTTCTTAGGAAAATAATCTCTTCCCCTAAATTTGGGAAAGGGAAATTTTGCACCTTTGTTTCGAGTGCGAGAGGGCCTCCCCCGATACTTTGGTAGTTAAAATGAGGGGTGTTATTTCGGTTGCCCTCATATTGCTTTGGTGTAACTATCTCTTGCTCAGCCATGAAAAAAATTTTAGTGGCAAAAACAAGAGAGATAGGGAGGGTCAATAGAAGTAGTATTTTATTTAAAAGGTTGAGCTTGCCACAGACAAAAACGGGTGAGCTGCATTTCATAATGTCAAAATTGGACTCTTCTAAAAATTTTTGATTCGGTTATCGCTTTTATCTTATGCGTTTTAATGAAAAATTTCAAAGGAAATAGGAAACATCTAGATTACAAAAAATTTGGTTTTTTTTAGACTCGCGAATAGGAGCATAAAAATGATTAGACGTGTGTTGCATGAACAGAAAAAGAGTGAAAGATGGATAAAAAACTAAAAGAGGGTATGAGCGTCCAAGAGCTCGAAAATTTTGGGAGAAAGTACCTTTTCGAGATTTTCTTCGCCGTGTACTTTTTGCTTGCTACGCTACTTACTTTTCTATTTTTTGGGGCTGCGTGGAGTGTTTCCCTGTCGGGAATCGGTGGAATTTTGGGTGTATGGCTCCCCAAACAGGTCAGTAGGGCCGCGCGGGCTTTCTTCCGTTTTGTATTTAAGCAGGAGGAGGCGACTAAATGGATCTTGGCGGCCGTGGGGGTTGTTGTTTCATTTTTCTTGCCACCGCTAATATTTTTTTTCCTGGGGTTGATGGGGGGTAAGGGATGCCACACATCTATCCCGGCAGCTACGAAACCATGCAGCGATGATGAGGGGGAAGATGAGGAGAGAGGAACAGAATAGGTAGGAAGCGATTATTTGCCTATCTGCTCTTCTCTCTCTCGGATATAATCTGCTAAAGTCACTTCTTGGAGGGTGAAATGGTGGAGTAGTTGCTTAAACCCTCTCGGCTGTGTGACGGCGGCGGCCTCGTCCGCTGAAGCGTCCTCCTCCCTCTCCCAACCACCGTATCGTTTAATCTCTTTCCATGTAGTGAGCTCCCCCGCGGTATCCTCAAGCTCTTGGCAAAGGGTTGCGATGCGCATCAGGTTAAAGGCAAAGAGGACCGAATGGGTTTCCTCGCCATCTGTTAAGAGTGTTTCTTTGAGGCGTCTAGCTTCTGTTAAGGCCTCCGCATACTCCCCGTTGCTTATCTTTAACGAAGTCTTGGCATAGTCTGAATAGTAGGGTCGTTTTGTACGCTCGAGTGCTTGCGTTATATAGAGGCTAGCCTTATCTATGTCGGTAAGCATCAAGAGGTTCTGCCCTATTTGGTGATCGTAACGGGGGCGAAGTTCCGGGCGCTTTTTCATTAATTCTTGGAGCCGAACAAGACTTCCCTCCTCTTTTTCTGGCTCCTGATCCCATCTCACAAATGCATTGTGCGCCTCCACATAATCCATTTCCACGCCCACCTTTTTGTGTATTGCCTTTATGACAATTACACTCAACACCACAACTATTGGGAGAGTGTAGCATAATACCCTTCCCCACCCGAAAACGAACGTCTTTAAAACCTCGAACTTCACCTTTGATCCATTTGCTGAACAGGAAGGGCCCTATCTTACCCTATCTCAAGATTTTCGACAAACCCCCCTGACAATGAGCTGCCTATGCATCTCGGGAATCTTGAGGTGAAAAAAAAGGCTGAACGACCCTTTCCAAAGCCTTAGGGGAGCGAAGATAGGAGAGCAATATCCCATAGTTTGTGACGGGGACATTGGCGGCAATTAAGTCATCTAAGCGTGCCCGAATCTTTTGTTTATCGATCATACACCCACCGCAATGAATAACCAATTTGTACTTTGATAGAGTGTAACTTGACAGATCTCTCCCGAAGGCGTGATCGATGTAAATCATATTTTTGCCGAAGAGTTGCTCGATTTTTTTGGGGATCTGTACTGTTCCAATATCTTCAGCCATGCGGTTGTGGTTGCATGCCTCTGCGATCAAGACTTTATCTCCCATTTTTAATTGTTTGAAGGCTTCAATACCATTTACAAATTCTTGCAGCCTCCCATCGCTCATCAAGTAGGCCATGATGACAGAGAAAGTGGTGATGTTGACGAGGGGTGCGCGATTTTTGTCCAAAGTCCAGTTGTGAATGATGTCTATAGCTTGAGAATCTGTGATAAGGAGCTGAAGAGAGCTGCCGAGAAGTTTCAACGCCCTTTGAAAACGTCCACGTTCTCCCTCGTCGGCACTACGCGCTTTTTTCAGGTCCATGCGGTAAGCAAATGTGGGGACAAATCTTCTTATAAGCTTTTCTTGGACAAGGGCTTGTGGTCTTAACAGCCTTCCTGAGGGGGTCTCCTCATCCATGGGGATGTTAAGGAAAACGATATCTTTTGAGGTGAGATGGGGTAAGAAATAGGTTGGTTTGTTTAAGAAAGGGGCGTTTTTGGTAATGAAATCGATAACTTGGGGGGCAGTTTCTTTATCCATCAAGTCGACAGTGAGGTGTTTAGTATGACAGTGAAGCCTTTTAATGATCTTTTCAGTAAGAGGTTGGATCTCTTCGGGATTAGAAATTTTTTCTGAGAAGAGATTGAAGATCAAAAGGAGGTGTTTATTTCGTGAGCGAGCGAGCGAGATGACCTGTTGCTCTATTTCTAAGTCGAGTTGATTGATAGGGTCGATCACTAGGATAGCGAGATCGCACTCTTTAAGTGTTGTGCGACTCTTCTGTAATTTCTTCTGCCCCAAAGTCCCTCTTTCATCCATCCCCGCGGTGTCGAAGAGTTTGATCGGGCCGAGTTCATGCACTTCCATTAGGGCTTGTTTGACATCGGCCGTCGTTCCTGCCGCTTTGTCGACAATGGAGGTCTCTTGTTGGGTAATGGTATTCATAAGGAGAGACTTTCCCACATTAACGCGCCCAAAAATTCCAATATTTTTTCTCTCAATCACCGACAAACTCCCCTCTGTTTTTACGAGAGAAATAGTGGGGAGAGTCCCCCAACATGTTAAGCCCCACCTCTTTACCTATTGAGGTTAGTCTCTGGCAGAGGCAATCTTGGCATTGTTTAGCCGATTCGGTCAAACAGGGTTTCCCTTCGTAGAGCTGATAGTGTTCTCGATAGTGCACTGGCGTGATGATGGGCATTAGGATATTGGCACCTGCTTGCAAGGCGAGTTCGCGCCCTTGTGGATGTAGCGCCTGAAGGGCTGTGGTGGCGGCGATGTTGACATCTTGCAAAAGAAGGCGGGCAACTGCTACCATCTTAACGGATAAAAGGAGGCGCTCTTGTTCATTAAATCGTAGGGGAATGTTGCCGAGAGGAGTATCTGAATGAGGGATATAGGGCCCCATTCCAATCATGTCGACATTAAAATTTTTAAAAAAAAGAAGATCATCGGCCAGATCTTCGATAGTTTGAAAGGGGAGGGCAATCATCACTCCTGTCCCTACCTGAAAACCTATCTCCTGTAGGTGCACAAGAGATTGTAACCTTCGATTGAAGCTATGGTCCCTTGGATGTAACTTCCTGTAGAGTGTGGGGTTGGATGTCTCAATTCTTAGGAGGTAGCGATGTCCTCCGGCGTCAAAAAGTTCCTGGTAAACCTCCCTTGGAAGCTCTCCGAAGGAGAGGGTGAGACCGAGATTGGTTTGGCTTTTAATTTTTGCTATCACATCGACGATAAATTTTATTTTCGATGGAGAATGGAGCTCTCCTGTCTGAAGAGAGAGAGAACCGTATCCTTGCGCATCAGCCCAACGAGCTACTGCGAGAATTTCATCGAGCGGCATACTATATCGCTTAACTTTGCTGTTGCTTTTCCTAAGGCCACAGTAGTAACAATCCTTTGAGCAGTAGTTAGAAAATTCTAGAAGCCCTCGGTAAAAGACCTTTTTGTTAGAGAAGCGCTCTGCAACGCAGTTTGCCTCAGCGAATAAAGCGTCCATCTCCTCTTTTGATTCGATCTTTAAAAGGCGGATCAGCTCTTTTCTAGAAAAATAGGTCTCTTGCATTGTTTTTGACTTTGGCGAGACGTTGAATTAAAGTTTTCTTTGTTTGTTCGTTGGGGATAGAATCGACCTCCCTTTCTATAATCTTAAAGCCCTCTTCCCGCATAGGAGCATCTGCAGAGTCGATCAGATACTCTGCAAAGGTTAAGAGGGCATTGGGATGGCATAAACTTTGAATATTTCCGCTCTTCGCGATCTTCATGAAAGCCTCTCCCGTTCGGTTTAGGCGGTAACAGGCAGTACACCAACTTGGGATAAAGCCCAGTTGAAATAATTCTTTAACAACTTCTCGGGTGGATCTTACATCATTCAAGGCAAATTGGGACAGGGTAGGATCCGTTTTTTTGCTGTAACACCCAAGGCCATTCCTAGATCCTGCTGAAATTTGACTGACACCGATATGATAAAGTCTACGGCGCATCTCGGGGGATTCTCTAGTAGAGAGGATGATGCCTGTATAGGGGATAGCGCAACGCAATACTGCGACGAGTTTTTCAAAATCCTTGTCATTTACCGGGTGAGGTGGAGATTTTGAAATTTCTGAGTGAGGAGCGGCCTGAATGCGAGGGATGGAAATAGTATGGGGCCCTATGCGAAATTTTTGGTCTAAATATTGTGCGTGGGCGAGGAGGCCCAATACCTCGTAGCGGAAGTCATATAATCCAAATAAGGCACCAAGCCCCACATCATCTATTCCTGCCTCTAGTGCGCGATCCATCGTATAAAGGCGATACTCATAGTTAGATTTAAGGCCGTGTGGGTGCATCTTTCTATAGGTCTCTTCGTGGTATGTCTCCTGGAAAAGGGCGTAGGTGCCTATATTATCGACCGCCTTGAGCGCTTTGAACTGGTTCGTGGTGAGTGAGTGAATTTCCACGTTAATACGTCTGATTGCCCCAAAGGGTTTCGTTCTAATTGAGGAGACCAATTTTACTGCACTTAGAAACTCCTCAAAGGGGTAGGAGGGGTGATGGCCGCACAACATCAGAAGGCGGCGGTGTCCCTCTTTCTGTAGGACCTCTACTTCCTTGATGATCTCCTCCTCTGACAGGACTCTCCTAGGGAGCTCCCTGTTTTTTGCTCGATATCCGCAATAGAGGCATCCCTCAGCACACAGATTGGAGGTATAAAGAGGCGCGAACAGGACAATGCGATCCCCGTAGATGGCTCGCTTTATCCAGAGGGCGGTTTCCGTGAGATTTTTAAAAAGTTGAGGGTGTTTTTCAGCATCGATACTCAATAATATTGCAGCCTCTTCCAAAGAGAGCCCCTGCACATATCCCGAGTTGCCCGGGCGGCACGCACGCTCCTTTGCTTTAGCCAAAATTGCCGTTATCTTTTCTGAAGAACTCCCCTGTTTTTCTGCCCACTCAAGGACAGCGGGGATAGATTTTAATGTCTTCAACATATCGCGGACTTTACTTCTCGTTTAACAACCCCTTCCGCCACCTTAACTTTTTTGAGGAGATTTGGCAAACCCTTTCTTTGAGAAAAAATTCTGTCCGAAAAAATGTGATAATCTGATAATGCCCCTTTCTTACGTCTACAGATATAGGAGATGAGTATGAGTATGCTGTTGATAGGGAAAAAGGCCCCACAATTTCAGGCCGAGGCTGTGGTAAATGGAGAGATTGTTAAGAATTTTTCTTTGGAGTCTTTTGGAGGGAAATATGTGATATTGTTTTTTTATCCGCTCGATTTTACCTTTGTGTGTCCGACAGAGCTTCATGCTTTTCAGGAAAAGCTCAGTGAGTTTGAGGTGAGAGGCGCACAGGTTGTTGGGTGTTCCGTGGATAGCGTCTTTTGCCACCTTGCATGGTTAAAAATACCCAAGGTTGAGGGGGGGATCAAGGGAGTCACCTACCCCATGGTTTCCGACTTGAACAAAGACATTGCCAAGCAGTATCACGTGTTAGATATGCAAGCTGGAGTGGCTTTTCGTGGGCTATTCTTAATGGATCAGCGGGGGGCTGTTCGTCATCAATTGGTCAATGATCTACCTCTTGGACGCTCAGTTGATGAGGTACTCCGCCTGCTAGATGCGCTGATTTTCCATGAAAAGCATGGCGAAGTATGCCCTGCAAATTGGAAAAAAGGGGATAAATTAATGAAACCTAGCCAGGAGGGGCTTTCTGCGTATTTCCGTTCATGACATTGCCTGATCTCCCAGATTTTTTGAGGGTGGTAGTGAGGTTAGGTAGTCGTAAAGGTCCCTCTCGGTCATGATTATCACTGCTGCGTGAGCCTTTATTACAGTGGTAGCGGCGTCAATGATGTGTGTGTCTCCCACTCCTGGGAGGAAGATGGCGGTCAGGCGCGGCACTTTTTTTTTGTTGAGGAGTTGTTGCATTCCTCTAAGATAGTCTTTAGTGCTAAATCCCTCCTCTTTAACACGTATAAAGATCACCTCTTGTTTATAGAGTAGAGATTGAATGGCAAAGAAAATGCCAAGGCTATCATCCGTAGGATGTCCGAGAAGGTCGTTGAGATGTATGAGAGACTTTACGAAAATGAGGGAGCTTACCTCTCCCTTCTCTGCCTCTCCAAATAGGGCTATTATTTGGTGCATAGCAACGGATCTATTTCCATAGCGTCAGATATTTTCATAAAATGAGTGGGGGGTGATCCTCTAACGTGAGCAGAGCATCTACCTCCATAGCCACTGGATAATGAAATTGACTTTCTTTTGCAAGTGGGAAACAAAAAAGGCAGGGGTTAAATAAAGGCTGGGGCGCGTGTGTTAATTAATTGTTTTCTACTTTAGGGCTGTAGAGTGCATCCTCTCCGAGGTCCTCCTCGATTGCAAGCAAGCGATTATACTTTTCAATGCGGTCAGATCGGGACAACGAACCTGTTTTGATCTGTCCAGAGCGACTGGCGACGCTGAGGTCGGCAATAAAGGGGTCTCCAGTTTCACCTGACCTGTGAGAGATGATCACGCCATATCCGTGACATTGTGCCATCTCAATAGTCTCTAAGGTCTCTGTCAGAGTGCCGATCTGATTCGGTTTGATGAGAATAGCATTGGCAACACTTTGATCAATCCCTTTTTTGAGAAATTTACGATTAGTGACGAAAAGATCATCGCCGACAAGTTGAATTTTTGGACCGAGACGTTCTGTGAGCAATTCCCATCCCTCCCAATCATTTTCATCGAGGCCATCTTCGATGGAGTCGATTGGATACACGGAACAAAGATATTCTAAATAAGAGATTTGGTCCGTAGCAGTGCGTTCCTCAAAGGGCTGTTGCGCTCCCTTTTTCTTTTTGTCGTAATAGACTCTTTTTTGTTTGTCATAAAATTCTGATGCGGCACAATCGATGGCTAGGGTCACATCTTTTCCAGATTTATACCCGGCCTGCTCAATAGCTTGCAGTATAAAGGAGAGGGCCTCTTCATCAGAGGATAGACCGGGAGCAAATCCCCCTTCGTCTCCAACTGCAGTGGAATATTCCTTCTCTTTAAGGAGTTTCTTTAAAGACGAGAAAATTTCTGCCCCCCACCGCAAAGCTTCCTTGAAGGAAGGGGCCCCGATGGGGCGAACCATAAATTCTTGGAAATCTAGGGGGCTATCGGCATGCGCTCCTCCGTTGATGATATTCATCATGGGCACAGGTAGAAGGGTAGTATGACTCCCCCCGATGTAACGGTAGAGTGGAGTATTGCAGCACATGGAAGCACACCGCGCTATGGCAAGGGATGTCCCCACGATGGCATTAGCCCCGAGAGAAGACTTGTTTGGCGAACCATCCTCGGCAATCATCGCTTTGTCGAGCTCGGTCTGGTCGTAAACAGAGCGCCCCTTTAAGAGGTGTGCGATGGGGCCGTTCACATTCTGCACCGCTTTTGTTACCCCCTTTCCGCCATAACGGTGGGGGTTTTTGTCGCGTAACTCTACAGCTTCATGCGCACCCGTTGAAGCCCCCGATGGGACTCCTGCCCACCCTATCACTCCATTATCGGCAGCAACCTCCACATACACTGTGGGATTCCCACGCGAATCTAAAATTTCTCGTGCACGCACGTGCTGAATCAATGGCATAACCCCCTTTTAATCGAGAACTCAATTCTTGTCCAAATGAAATTTTTAGAAAATAGAGGACAAGCCGCAGTGAATAGAGTGGTGCAGATGTAGTTGACGCCCTTTCCACGTCTTCGATCACTCTTGCAAGGGGCCTGCTCTAAGGAATGAGGGGTTTTGAAAAAATGTTCCTCCAAACGGACCTAAAATGGAATATTACTCAAATGTGTATGCTGTCCGTCGGCTTGGGCGAATAAGCCAGCTTAAATTGCTTCAATATAAAAGATTTAGGAATGTTGGCAATCAATGTTGACGCTTCAGAGGTATGCATTTCTTGGACACTCCCTTCCACAAACTACGCAATTTGGATTGTTGGCAAAGAAAAGTTTCTCTATATGTCATTTTTTATTTTGTTAGAAATTATTAAAATTTATAAGAGTGCAGTTTTATTTAAAATAAACACATGCGTATAAAATAAATAAGGCAACTGGTATAATGTCTGTTGATGAATGTTAATTTTGGTTAATTATGGCAGCTGCAGATGCAATTCCTTTCTCCTCGGTTCCTTCTACCCCGGTTCCTTCCACGGAGGGTTCGGCAGCTAATCATTCCCTTTCTGCTAGAGAGGTAGATGAGTGCCTAGAGCGTCTATTGGGCTCCGTGGAAAACGTCAAAAGTGAAAAAAAGGGCAAGATAGACAATCTGCGGATGAATCTATTGGGGCGGCTTAATTTTGGCAGTTTTGATGGGGATGGGTTTCTCCTGACAGGCGATGCTGCCAATATGGTATATTTAATGCCCGCAGCGGCAGTAAATTTTTTCCCCTCAATAGCTACCGAAGTTCAAGGATTTCTTATTGGACTGGGGGTTTTCGGGGGATGCATTAACATTGTCGTCGGTATTTGCTCCCTTGTACAGGGAGCAAGAGAGTTGCGAAAAGGCCATAAGTTAGAGGCTTTTCGCCTCTTGTTTGATGGAGTGTTAATGATCGCTGTTGGGGTGGTCATGATTGTAGGACCTATTCTTGCTAAGCTTTGCCCTGGAGCGTTGATCACCATAATCTTGAACCATCCCGCCGTTCTTGCAGTACTATTTGCACTGTTAGCTCTCATTATCAGTATTGAAATTTTTAGAAAATTGATCCCTATTATACGGGGGACTGATCCAGGACGTCAGTTGTTGCAAGCTTTTCAAGCTCTCGAAAAGACTCAAAATCAAGAACAGATAAAGCCGCAGATAGAGCAAATGTTAACGCACTTTTTTTACAAACCCATTAAGGATGAAGAAACAGGTGAAGAAATATCCCCCCCCCATGTTGTAGAGCACTTGAGGACCCTCCTCAGAAAGAACGAGGTAGATGCCGCCAAGAAGTTGTTATGTCAGCATATGGACGTTGTTGAAGGTGATATTGGGGTGAGGATGGCGATAGAGGTGTTTCAACAGGCCCTCGCTAGATTGCAACTTTTGATTGCTCTCTCCACTCCCGAGGGCGAGGCAATTTGGGGCAAGGCAGTTGAGTGGGAGAAGGAATGGGAAGAAGGTGATGACAAAGCTGGTCGTGATCTTTTAGTCCGCACGAAGGTACTTCGGACACAATGCAACAATAACCTTCATACAAGGGCGTGGGGTTCAGGGCTTGCCCTCTCATTAAAAGATGAGGAGTGGAAGTGTCACTGTGGAGGATCGTGTAACAAAGTGGCTGATACTTTGGCAGCATCGCACAATATTTTGTTGGTATTGCGAAATCTTAAGAGTGGAAACGAACGTCTCAAAAAGGCATACTGGGAATGGAAACGTGATTTATATTTACGTGCACTCCAGCAGGGGTTTGACATTTTGGCAAGCTTCGCCTCTTTCTGTGTTATCGGTTGCAACGTTGCGAAGATGCTGCGCCCAGCTGAGATCCTCGGAGGAATTGTGTGTGTTTTTTTGTGGTTTGGTAACTTTATCCCGTTCATCTTAGATCTCAAAATGCCCTACTCGCGCAATGTGCCGATTAGCGTTGAAGGGGTGAACCCTCAAGAGGTTACTACCCCCCCCTTGCTCCAAGGGCGTGGGGACGACGAGGGAGACGTTTCCTTTCTATCATCAACGACACCACTACAGGCTTCAGTGCCAATGGTGGCGGCGGTGTGATAGCTGATGACAGAATAGGGGAGGCAGAGTAGGGGGATCTGGTTTAAATTCCTTTGGAGTCTCCTCTCTATATTTGCGAGTATGACTTTAGTTTGTTGCGTAGGGTACGCACGCTGATACCTAGGATCTGCGCCGTTTTAGCATAATTCCCGACGCACCAATCTAAGGTGCGCAGGATGTGCGCTTCTTCGAGCTTTTTGAGTGTGATGGGGATAGTGGGGAAGGCGGCAGATGTCGTTTGATGATCTGAAGGCTGCATGATGAGGTGTTCCCCTCTAATCTGAGGGGAGTAATCCATTACGGCAGTGTGTTCAATCACATTTTTTAATTCGCGGATGTTTCCTGGCCAAGAATAATTGAGGAGCTTTTCCCTGGCACATTCGGAGAGAGCCTTGATAGATATCTGGTTGCGACAACACACCTGCCTAAGGAAGTGCTCAGCTAGAGGCAAGATGTCCTCTTTGCGTTCGCGCAGTGGTGGTAAATAGATGGGAATGACGTTGAGGCGATAGTAGAGATCTTCTCGAAATGTGTTGTGTTTGATAGCTCCTTTTATATCACGATTAGAGGTAGAGATCAACCTAACGTCTACGTGAATAGGCCGCATTCCGCCGACACGCTCAAACTCTTGCTCTTGTACTGCTCTGAGTAATTTCGCTTGCAGAGCGAGGGGGATTTCTGAGATCTCATCCAGGAGCAGGCTCCCCAGGTCTGCCAGTTCAAACCGCCCCATCCTCTTCTGAATTGCTCCCGTAAATGCCCCCCTTTCATGCCCAAAGAATTCTGATTCGATCAAGGTATCAGAAAGGGCAGCACAATTCACGCAGATGAAGGGAGATGTCTTCCGCCTCGACAGATTGTGAATCATCCTTGCGACTACCTCCTTCCCGGTTCCAGATTCACCGCTGATAAATACATTAGAGTGGCTTCGCGCAATTTTTTGAACTTGCTGGAGAATATGTTTCATCTTTGGATTATGTGCAATGACGACGTGTGCAGGTTGGGTACATCGACCCAAAACTCTTTTTAAATCTTCTTTTTCGATGGGAAGGTTGAGGACATTCTCAACCCCCTGTAAAATTGGCTCTTCCCGCCTCTTTATTAGGACGATGGGGGTTTTTGAGGAGGTGTAGTGGGGTGAACGCTTCAGCGCTTGAAAGCCCCCTAAGTCACTTAATATCAAGTCAAATTGCCGGGTTTTTAGGAGCTTCAAGGCCCCAGGTCCATCTTCAACGAAAGATAGATTAAGCACCCCCTCTTCGTTGAGAAGCTGTATTAGAAGTTTCCTAGCAGAAGCCCCCTTTTCTACGACAAGAACATTTTTCACAGGACGTCTTTCCTCCCTTCTTCAATTCTCAAGCAATATAGGGATCGTTTTTTTTTTGCAAATTGCGATATACTAAGTTTCGAGATGAGCAATGTGTGTGTGTGTGTTCTTTTAATTCTCAGTGGTTTATCTGGATGTTTTGGCTTGGAAAAATCGGCAAAGGAAAAGTTGCGCAAACACAACCTAGTCATTAAGCCCATAGAACGTCAGGCGCATGAGCAATTTTTCCCCTGTCCGGAGATAGAGTTGCAGAAGAGGGAGGCCTATCCGTGGGAATTGAAAGAGGTGGGCCTCCATTCCCGCGGTTGCAAAGGAATGCAATTAGCCTCTTAATAGCGATTTTTATCATGTTCTCCAACTCCCCACGTACATCCTAGCCAGCAAAAAGTAAAAAATAGTTTGTACATTAAAAATAGTTATCATTTATAGGGAGGTTTAAGGCGAAATAGAAAAACCTTGTGGGGTGATAAAGATGAAAATGAATAAATTAAAAGTATTTTCCTTCCTTGTGCTATCTTCAACGGCTTTTGCTGCGGGGGAGATGGACCCTAATATTCCACTGCTTGAAAGGCAGGTGTCCGAGGTGCGTTTTGAGGCCAATAGGGAGGAGTATGGTGCGGGTGTAGCTACAGATGATGCTAATCAAAGGGCACAGGATTGGTTGTTCACTGGCGCCCTGCTTTATTGGCATGCAAAAGTTGACGGGACAGAGTTTGCCTATGTAAATCGGGGGACAGCATACACAATGCCAATTAACGGCAAAATTCAAGAAGTCAAGTTTGGCGGAGACTGGGGATATAAGCTAGGTGCGGGAAGGCATTTAGCGTGGGGTAATTGGGACACGGAGCTGCAATATACCTTTTTCCGCGCTCACGGCAAGCGTCGTCTTTCGATGAGTGATGGTTGTCTTTCGGTGAGTGATGATGGAGTGCAGTTTGGTGGTGGTGTGCCACGGGTTGATGCCATCGTACCCATGCGTGCTGCAAAGAGTGTTGTTGGAGTTCAAGAGAATGATGTCGGCAAGCTATTTGGTTTTTGTACGGTAGCGAACTCCGACTATCGCTCTCGCTGGCATTCTTTCTGTTTGAATTTGGGACAAAACTTTATTGTGAATAATAGCTGCCTCTCCCTTTACCCGCATGTGAGTGTCCGATTCGATATATTGAAGCAGAAGCAGAAGATATATCACACAGGGGGCACAGAGGTTGAAGATGTACTTGGCCTTGGAGATGGTGTTATTAATGTGCGAGACAAAACTAATTTCAATGGAATGGGGCCGCAAGTTGGAGTCTATTCTCGATGGGACCTTGGATCCGGCTTTAATCTATTGGGCGGAATAAGTGGTGCATATCTATTGGGTCGTTGGAAAGTGAGTCATCATGAGGATTGGATGCTCAGCCACCTCGATATCAACGAGGTTGATCTTTCAGAATGTCAATATGGCGCTTCTCCAACAATACAGTGGCAGATTGGCTTACATTATGATCGAGCCATCCGAGAAGGCAACCAGCATGTCAATGTAGGGCTTGATTTTGAATGTCATCATTTCTGGAAACAATTTCAAACGTTTCATCTAAGCTTCCTTCTCGACAGAGCTAGGAAAGAGCTTCACGATGTGAGTATGCATGGACTAACTGTGCGAGGCACATGGGATTTTTAGATTAGATCACCTTGCAATAAGGGGGGCTCCACAGGACGTTGGCCCCCCCGCCTTAAGGGAATATGTGTGCTTTACGGTCCGCATGGTTGATGTGTCCGCGTTTTATGGGGTGTGTAGACCGTAGAACTGCTAGGTACAAGCCTTGATAGCTCAACAAGAGCTATTTTCAAACATTTTCACATAGATGCCCGGCGCTTTCTACTCCGATGAACAGATACGACTTCTTGTCATATTTTCTCTCGATTGGAAAATCTCCCTAGAGTCGCCACCCCTCTGCATCGCAAAGATTTTTCTTGTCATTTCCGTGGCAGGCGGTTTAACATGAGTAGAAAATTTATAGGGTGTGGAGTGTTTTCTATGTCTGCCTCGAGAATTGAGAGGTCGTTTGCAGCTTATGTGAGCTGTGCGGGGGAGCCGCAAAGTGTGCGGGGTAGTAGGTGCTTGGCCCCTTGCTGGCAAGTCAATCTCAGGGCGAGATACAACCAAATTCCCGTTCAAATATGCTGACTACTCACTCTCCAACCTCGCCCCTAGACCGGCCCCTAGACCGGCCCCTAGATCCGCTTACAGATCCAGAACACTTGGCCCCCTCACACCTGAGTGAAGACGAGGCTACGCTTCAATTTGCGTGCTTCCGCTGGTCCGAATCTCTGAAGGCTTCCCTTCGGCAAAAGCTATTCCAAAACTTGACTACAGAGCGGATCCACACGCTGCACAAAGCAATGTTTCACAGAATACGCAAAGGGCTAGATCGATTTCTACCGCTCGCAAGTAGATCCGAAAGATTAATGTCATCACCCCATAAAGACGCAATTAAAAACGTCTTTCGAAAACATCTCAAAATGTGGCTTAAGGACTTGGTCGAAAAACAATTTGACAACCTACTTTCGCTTTTGCTCTACGATCTACTTCAAGATTCGTCGCCTCGGAGCTCAACCAAATACGAAGAGCTCTTAGCATTTTTGCTCCAATCCCTGCGCGTATGTGAGGCATTCATAAAGCATGTCAGAAAGCGACAGCAAAGACGAGAGACAGCTGATGAGGTCACAGATCTCAGCGAGCACCAAAAGGTTAAATCCCTGGTCGATCGCTGGTTTCGGGAAAAATGGGGGAAAGCTCAGGACCTCTGGGATCCCTGGTTCCAGCAACTACAAAAAGACGATAGAAAAGGCCTGCTCCAAGTTTTGTCGGAAGATCTATTCTCCCTTGTACTGAACATAGAGGATTCTACCCAAAAGAACAGAGCAGAGCTCAAAAAAAACCTTCTTTTGTTGCTCATGGAGATCTTCCCCCCAGGGAGACTTCGAGAGGTACTTCAAGAAGGGGGGTCATTAGAGCCACGCCAAGATCTCCTTCAACCAAGTTGTATCCAATACCTCTACCGTTCAGAAAGGGAGCAAAGCCTTTGCGAATGCCAGCAAGATTTTCTTCGAGTCTTGTTCAACAACCTAAATCAAAGGATGTGCCTAGGAAAAGAACCAGAAGAACTCCTTGGGTGGTTGCAAGATCAAACGCGACACTTTTTTCAAGACTGGCTTCAAAGGCAGTCTCAAGAGTTCCACTCAGCTGTGCGAAGGCATCTGCAGACACCACACTCGTGGATACTCCTACTCATAAATTGCCAATTGGCCGTAGTTAAGACGCCAGACCGGCTGAGAAATAAGACATGGATTGATCCCCTTCCAGACACCATGGCTGCCTACTGTGCAGCCTCATTTTTCCCAACCTTACGTTCAAATCCACTTCTAGATCCGTGCCAAGTTCAGCTCAGAAACCTATTTCCAGTCCATTTTCAACATAATGGGATCGGCCATGTGACAGCCCAGCATATATCTATCCAACAAGAAATGAACTGGACCGTATTTGTCCTCATGTATCACGACTGGGTCAGATCTCTGCAGCAATTTCTTTACAAAATGTTACGCTTGCATTCATCTACAGGACAAATTCAAAAGCTGTGCCAAGAAATGTTTACAAAGATACGAGAAGATTTGCGCCTTTGCCTAGATCGAGGACAGACTCTGCTTGCAGAAAGACTCGAAGAAATACGTCCCCGCAGAGTCCAAGGAGCCATCGAAATTGGGCTTCGAGCTCATCTTAACCTCTGGGTCAAGGATCTGATCACAGAAATGATTAAGAACTTAACGCCAGATTTGCTAAATAGCCTGCTGCAAGATAGAGATCGGTTTCGAGATCAACACCTAAAAGAAGCATCTAGAAGAGACCCGGCAGTTTCAGCTGAATATAGAGAGATCCTCATGTCTATTTTCCAACAACTGAAATCAACCGAAGGTTTCGAAGGGCTAGAACAAGCAGCAACAGAAGAAGATCTATTCTCCCTATTCCAGAAGATCGGCTCCCTGGTCGGAGAATATTTTCTACCGATGCTTTTAGAATACCCGGCGTACCAAAGGCTAGAGTCTGAACACCGTGCACAGTGGATCTCGTCCTTATCAAAAGACTTACACGTTCTTACATTCTTCGAAATATTTTCGGATATTCTCCCAAGAGCCCACTTCAAGTCCCTCGAAGAGACGCTCAACGCGTTGCTCCCAAAGATAGTCTCGGAGGTATTATGCCAGGAAGCGTTGCCTCCAGATCTGATTCAAGATCCCTACATGGGATTACTTCGACTCCTATTCCTAGGAAGTGATTGGGGCAATGAATGCGTAATGACCCTTGAAGGGTTCCATAAAACCTGCCTCTACCACCTATGCATAGGGATGGGGATATGCGTTACTCCCTCAGAAATGAAACAAGATGGAGAATTGGTTTTAAATTGGCTTAAAACACGTTTCCTGAGAGTGTTCATGAAGTGGTGCAACAACCTATACCGAGAAGAAAACTGGGCTTCAGTCGTACGAAGACGCTTAGAAGAACCAAGATCGCGCCGAGCCTTGGTCCGGCGCCTACAATTGGATATACCCTCAGACCTGCTGCACGAAGAATTACGTCCAACACCACCAGTACGCGAAGAACTACCTCCAGCACCAGTGCGCAGTGAAGCATCAAGCTCAGAGGTAGAAACAGCTTCAAAGGCAAGGGAGAGAGTTTTCCCCATGCGCCGCTCACGAGCACACGAAGAGGTATCAGGCTTAGAACCCGAGGGAGAGCCAACTGGGTGAATGCGCCCCGCCAACTAGACATGTCAAGTCCTGAATGATGTGTACTTATCTTTTGTGGGCCTGCTCAAGAAATAGCAGGCTAGGGGATTTCTTCTAGAGGCAACTTCAAACAAAAACCCCTTAAAGTGCACGTTTTCTTCGTAAAAAATTAAGGACAAAACGGGTATGCTTAAATCCATCCTCAAAGGGGAGCGAGATATGTTTGAAACCTGCCCAAGAAATACATGCCCCTGAAGCATCGACATCAATTGCTGATATGCCTAAGTCTTTTATATTAAACCATTTTTAGCCAGCTTATTTGCCCTAATGGACGAGCGGCATACATATCGGTCGTAGGGCCCGCTTTTTACATGGTATTCAATAAGATCTCTTGTCGATAGGATTGCATGAGTTGTACCATGAAATAGAGATTATGAGTTGAAGCCAAAAACATTGCAGTCAATTCTTTGGCTTTAAAGAGATGATGCAAGTAGGCCCTAGAGTAGTTTTGGCAGGTAAAACAGTCGCACCCATTCTGAATGGGTTCAAACTCATTGCGATAGCGTCTTTTAGAAATTTTTATTCCTCCCAGGTGGGTGAATAGGGTTCCGTGACGTGCCACCTTCGTTGGGTAGGAGCTATCAAAAGTATCGATGCCAAAAGGGATACATGCTTTGATCGATTCAAGATCGGCAATTCCCAGGAGGTGATTTGGGGCTTGTGAAGGGAGTTTAGGCAGGAGTGTATTGAGCATCTGGAGCATTTGACTTTGACTACTTCCCATACTCCCACCAATGGCAAAGCCATCGAAGGGAAGCTCTCTTAAGAAAGAACAGCTCCTTTCGCGTAATGTGTCATTGACCCCCCCATGAATCACGGCATAGATAGCTTGATTATTGGGATGTTGGAGGTGGAAGCTGAGAGAGCGTTTTTCCCAGTTATGGGTACGTTCTAGTGAGCGCTCTAGAGCTTTTTGGCCGATATGGTAGGGGGGGAGTTCATCTAGGGGGATGATAATATCTCCTCCGAGAGCTTTTTGCATGGCGATCGATGACTCTGGCGTTAACAGAATAGTGCGTCCGTCGAGGTAGGAGCGGAAAGAAACCCCTTCATCTGAGACCTTGAGTACCAATTTCTTATATCTTTTTGCTCCTGTGCTTTTAAGTTCGTCAAAGACGGAGCCGTAGGACAGACTGAAGACCTGAAATCCCCCGGAGTCGGTGATGATCGGGAGGGTGCGGTTGATAAAATTGTGAATCCCTCCCGCCTCTTTAATCACCTCTATACCTGGCTGTATGAGTAGGTGATAGGTGTTGCAGAACATCAATTGGAGGCCAATGTTGGTGACTATTGCGTTGTCGAGCGCTTTGAGTGTTCCATTCGTCCCAACGGCGACAAAATTTGGAGTATCAATTATGCCGTGTGGTGTATGAATCTGCCCTACACGTGCACGAGATTTTTTAGACTTATGTAAAATGTCAAATTTGAATTGGTGCACGTTGGATAAACCGTTTGGCGAGGATCGTAGCGGGAGTTATGCATGAGATGATGATAACTTTAATTAAATAGCTCACGAGTATGACATCTCTTATGTTGTGTACGAGGCCGTAGAGGGCGATAAAGCTAAATAGCAAGGTGTCGACCAGCTGTGTTAGAAGGGAAGTGCCGCAGAAACGCAGCAATAGAGCCATGTCTGGGAACTTTTTTTTCAATAGACCAAATAGTTCAATATCAAGCTTTTGAGTAAGTAGAGTGACAAAAAACGAGGCGAATACGATCCGAGGGATGCTCTTTAAGACTGATGTAAAGGCGAGATGCATATGATCGTGTTGTGAGGGGTGATATTTGAGGTGAATGTAGGACATCATGATGAAAAACAGGAGGGAGAGGAAGAGTGTCCAGATAGTGCGTTTTGCATATTTTTTCCCGAAATATTCTTGCAAAAGACTGAGTGAAAAGAGGGCTCCAACCGTGTATGCATCAGTGCATGTGATCTGAAGGGCAAAGCAGGTCATCTGTTTTGTCACGAAGAGGTTGGCTAGAATAACTTGCAAAATAAAACAGGCGGTCAATGCTTCTTTGCCCAATTTAAGGGAGAATAGTATAAAACTGACGAGTACAAAGATGTGTAAAGTAAAAAAATATTCGTTCATGAAGTGGAAGACTGTGGAGATGCGTGTTGCAGGGTGATTTCATCTGGAACGTGCAGTGTTGTCGTTGGAAATGCACACTGAGCGTCGTGGTTCTCGATGATTTTTATAGATTTGAGATAGATGTCCTGTTGTGTCAGCAGAGAGCCTGCCTTATCGATCGTCTTAGTAAAGCAGTGGATTAACAAATTAAGAGAAGAGGGGCCAAATTCATCAAAGCGGACCATTAACATTTTTTGAGTATCGATGTCTGGGTGATTTCTGATCATCTCCTCAATATTTTTCTGGATTGGTTCTATCTTTGAGGCATCATTGTAGCGGATACCCACTCGAGCTTTAATTTGCCTATTGGACATGCGTGAAGAATTTTCTATGGAGATATTAGAAAACACCCCATTTGGGACATAGATAGGCCGTTGCAAGAAGGTACGAATACGTGTGAGGCGCCATCCAATGTGTTCCACACATCCCGCAATGTCTCGATCTGGGGATTTAATGCAGTCTCCCACAGAAAAGGGGCGATCTAGGTAGATCATCAATCCCCCAAAAAAGTTGGCGAGTAGGTCTTTAGCGGCGAGGCCAATGACCAAACTTCCTGCTCCACCAAACGCGAGCACAGCTGAGATATTAACATCATTCGTCTGTAGATAGACCAAGATGGCGATTAAAGAAACTACCACTCGAGAGGTTTGAAAGATAGCGCGCACAGTCGTCCTGTCATATTTTTTCTTGCGCCCTTTCCGATCCCGCATGTAACCTGTCTCCATGTTCCTGATAAATCGGAGAGCGAACCACAATACGATCGCTATAAATGAGAAATTGAGAAATGTACGCAAGAAATTGAGTAGATTTTCGTAGCTAAAATGGAGGGCCCACAGTCGCAACGACAGGGTAAGACACAAAACCCAAATAAGCACATTGATCGGGCGGATTAGGGCTTGTAGTAGGGCAGAGTCCCATATTAAATAGGTCGCTTCCAGTCGAGGACGCAACCGTTTATAAAAATAATTAACAAAAAAGTAGAACAGTAGGGTTATCCCAAAAAGAGCGATGATGGATGTCAACCACTCTCGATGGGCGAACATGCTTAAAAGTTTAATTAGGGAGACTTTCATCACGTCCATTTTTGCATCTTCATTGTTGAGTTATAGAAACAATTAAGGTTTTCAACCGTTGTTATTGGCATCTAATAATTTTTGAAGTTCTCCTCTAGCATCTAACTGCACGATGATATCACACCCCCCGACAAACTGGCCACGAATGTAGAGTTGAGGGAGTGTAGGCCAGTTGGAATAGGCCTTTATCCCTTCCCTAAGTGTTTCATCTTGTAGGACATCGCGCGTTTCGAAGTGAGGAGCCCTCCGACTGAGAATTTCGCAAGCCTGGGCAGAGAACTTGCATCGGGGTTCCTCTGGAGATCCCTTCATGAAAAGGATCACGGGATGTAGCTTAATATCTTGTCTGATCTCTTGCTGAACATCTCTCACTCTTTCACCTCCTCCCCATTCGTTGGGGGTATACGTTTCTAGGCGACATGCGTGGAGTGAAGAGCCAAAAAAGTGACGCAGCGACTGCATCACAATTTGGTGTTGTTCCAACAGAGATTTTCCTGCAAAGTGAGAGGAGACAACGACCACTTCGAAATGCATTTCATCACCCCGAAAATCATTAATGATAACTTCTGCGCCTTCCAATGTATTTAAAATGGCACTTTTGATTTCTTGGACTTTAACCATAGCTCCGCATTGTAATAAATAGTGGGGTTATTGAAAACTCTTTTGTCTGTGAGGGGTAGAGCCTGCTGGCTTCATCTCGGTAGCTTTGCTAAAGTCGTAGGTGGTTTGGTCATAATGTGAGTCTGTTCAAGAAATAGAAGGCCGCCAGTGGATTTCTTCTAGAGGCAACTTCAAGTAAAAACCGCTTAAGGGGGTGCTCAAGGAAATGGGGCCTGTTGAGAAATAAAGGATTTTGGAAAAGCATTCCTCCAAACGGATCTAAAACAGAATATTACTCAAATATGTATGTTGCCCGTCAATCGAGGCGCATGAGCTGGCTTAAATCGACTCAATATACAAGATTTAGGCATGTTGACACTCAATTTTCATCAGCACTCCGTTTCCATAAACTACGCAATGTGGGTTATTGGCAAGGAAAAGTTGTTTGAGGCAGGAGGGGTTCCCCCCTCTACTGACAATTGCGCTTGGTATAGTGGGTGTGAAGGAGTTGGTGGGCTTTGTGCCCTCCAGGCTCTCCCAAAAAATCGCGATACAATTTCTTGACAGCAAAATTCTGTTGTGATTTGCGAGTGGAGAAATTTTTATCGATAGTATAAATTGTCTTTGTCCTCTCCTTAATGATCGAGAAGGTTGTGGGATGGGGTTGCCCCCCCCCACCGATACACCCCCCTCGGCAAGCCATAATTTCAATACATTGAAACCGCTTAGGATCCTCTTTCATAAGACCTAGGAGTTTCCTGGCATTGCCAAGACCATTGGCAACACCCACACCCAGCACATTTCCAGCAATCTCAAAGCGTGCCTCTTTGATCCCTGCACATCCGCGCACTTCGCAATAATCAACCTTTTTTAGCTCTTTATTTTCAAGTTTATCTGCAGCATAGCGCAGCGCAGCCTCCATCACGCCCCCCGTAGCTGCAAAGATCATCGCAGCCCCCGTAGACTCCCCCATAACCGGATCAAATGGGGTGTCTGGCAGGTGCGCAAAATCAATGCCAGACTCAGAAATCATCTCTCCCGCCTCTCGTGTCGTAAGGACATAGTCGGTGTCCTGGTAAGATGAGGCGCACATCTCCGAGCGGCGCGCTTCAAATTTTTTAGCCACACAGGGCATAATAGCAACAGAGACGATATCTTTGGGGTCTATTCCACTCTTCTGAGCATAATAGGTCTTGATCACTGCTGAAGTCATCTGCATGGGACTTTTACATGTGCTGAGTAGGGGGAGATACTCGGAGAAAAAGTGTTCGATGTAGAGGACCCAGCCTGGGCTGCAGGAAGTGATAAGAGGTAGGGGCCCTCCACTTTGAATTCTCTTAATGAGCTCTGTTGCCTCTTCAACAATAGTTAAATCGGCCCCAAAGCCGGTGTCGAATACCCTGTCAAACCCCATTCTTTTGAGGCACGTGACCAATTTGCCCGTCACCTTAGAGCCTACAGGCATTCCCTGCGTTTCCCCAATGCTGGCACGGATGGAAGGGGCAGTCTGTATGACGACATGTTTGGTCGGGTCTTTTAAAGCAGACATAACCTGAGAGATTTCATCATTTTCCATGATGGCTCCAGAAGGGCAGACCAGGCTACATTGCCCACAAAAGACACACACACTCTGCGCCAGGTCCCGATCTAGGTAGGAACCCACCTTCATATGATGTCCCCGACGGCTATAGCCTATAGCGAAAACCTCTTGCACGATTTGGCACTTTTGGATGCACTGTCCGCAGGAGATACATTTGTTATTATCGAAAACCAAAATATCTGTGGAGGTATCTACAAATTTTTCTTCCCTCTGGTTAAAACAGGGAGAATGAATGCCAAGCTTCTTGGCAAGGTTGGAGAGCTCCGTCTTTTTTTGAAGGAGCGATTTTGGAGAGTTGCCGAGCATCAACTCTACCACCATCTTTCTTAAACTCTCGATCTGGGGACTTTCTGTGATCACTTGCATTCCGTCATGCACTTTGGTATTGCATGCGGAGAGGATCTTTCCATCAATCTCAACCACGCAGACGCGACAATTGCCCCTCACTTCTAAATCGGGGTGATAACACAGGTAGGGTATGGGAATGCGATTTTTTTGGCATAGAGTAAGGACCGTCTCATCCCTTTTCGACAGATAATCCCTTCCATTGACCTTAACTGTTAACATACAAATTCTTCTTCGAAATAGTTAAGAGCCGTTTTGATATGTTTACTTGCTGTTTGGCCCAGTCCACAAAAAGAAGCCTTTTCCATACACTCTCCGAGTTCTTTCACAATTTGGTAATTCTCTTTTAACAGCGGGGTGTGTGTTAAAATGTCAAGCATCCGGATTGTTCCCTCTCTACAGGGCGTGCATTTTCCACAACTCTCGTGTGCGAAGAACGCGCTAATATTTTGACATATTTTTGGGATAGATTGATCAACGTCGACGGCAATAATTGTTGCTGAACCAAACATAGCCCCTCGTTTGCCCACTTCATCAATACTTAAGATAGCGTCATCGCGATACGGTAGACACCCTCCAGCACAGCCAAAAAAGAGCGCTTTAATCGGTTTCTTCGGCCTTCCCCTCTCTATCAACTCTCCCATGGTGATTCCCTCAGGGAGTTCATATATTCCAGGATTGCGCACGTTTCCAGATAATGAGTAGAGGCGCAAATCTTTCCAACCTCCCAAAACGATGAGGGGGACATGTGCCAACGTCTCTACATTATTGATCGAGGTAGGGCATCCCCACAGTCCTGATTGCGCGGGAAATGGGGGTTTTGCGCGAGGCTCTCCCCTCACCCCTTCGATGGAATTCATGATGGAAGTTTCATCTCCACAGATGTAGGCCCCCGCACCCAAAAATACCTGAATGGAGAGGTGGATAGCCTCGAGCTCCCTCTTATATTTTTGGACGATGCGTTCAAGCTTAGGCTTGAGATATTTATACTCTCCCCGCAGGTAGATATATGCCCTTTTTACTCCAATAGCGTATGCACTGATGGCGATCCCTTCAATGATCAGCTCAGCATTGTGGTCGGCGATAAATTTATCTTTAAACGTTCCCGGCTCCCCCTCATCAAAATTGCAGATGATGAACTTCTCCTCGCCGAGGGCCTCTCTAGTATACCGCCATTTTTGCCCTGTAGGGAAATGCCCTCCCCCTCGTCCGCGCAAGTTTGCCGCATCAATCAATCCAATGACCTCCTCCGGGTCCAAGGCAAGGGCCTGTTTAAAGGCTGTGAAGTGAGTCTGACGCATTATTTGCATTTCGCTAAAACCTCTCTAACCCTCTCCCGCGTCAAGTTAGTGTAGAGGTAGTCGTTAATGAGGGCCGCAGGGGCGCCATCACAACAGCCGATACACGACGTCCTCTCCAGGCTAAATTTTCCATCCTTTGTGACCTCTCCCACAGAGATGCCGAGGAGACTCTCAAAGATCTCCACAACACTCTCACAATCATTCAGATAGCACGAGGGAGAATTGCATAACCTGATCACATATTTTCCCCTCTTAATCATCCTGAAAAAGGAGTAAAACGTGGCCGTCTCGTTGATAAGTGCAATCGGCACCTCGATTTCTCGAGCCAACTCTAACAGGCGTGACGGGGGCAAATATCCCTCACTCTCCTGAATTTTTAGGAGTCTAGGAAGTAGATCGGAAAACCGCATAATTTCCTTTAAATAAATCCAATAGTTTTATATCAGAAAGATAATGTTATTTGTCAACACCAAGCGTCTAGAAAAATTTTTAAATTTTTGCAAATCAGGGATGTTTTATGGATAGGAATATTTTAATTATCACTGTCGAGAAAAGAAAGAAAACCGCACACACGGTGCAAAATATTTTAACAGAATGGGGATGTCGGATTAAAACTCGCCTAGGTATTCATGATGGAGTTCTTGACGACTGTTCGAATAAGGGATTAATTATTCTCGAACTCGTAGGGGAGACAAAAGATCATCTAGAGCTCGCCCGCAAACTTGACCTGCTCGAAGGTGTTCAAACCAGGGTGATAGAACTTTAACCTCCAGCCCTCTTCTTTGGGGGGAAGTGAAGAGGGGTCCCTTGGGCAAGAAATGCCGCCTCTAGCCATGCCTCGGAGCGTGTCGGATGTGCATGAATTGTGTCGATGACACAATTCAGCGTGAGCTCGTTATTTATGGCGAGTGTCATTTCAGCGATGAGTGTAGACGCTTCATTTCCTACCACGTGTGCCCCGAGTATCTTGCCCGTCTCCGTTTCTGAAAGGATTTGCGCAAAACCCTCTGTCTCACAAGAAGCCACCGCTTTCCCCAGAGCCTGAAAGGGAAATGTGCCAATTGAAAAATTGAGCTTTTGTCGTTGCGCCTCTTCGGGGGTGAGGCCCACAGAGGCAATCTCTGGGTGGGTAAAAATAACGGAGGGGATCGCGTGATAATGGATAGTGGTGTCAAGGCCAGATGCGTTGGCTGCGGCCACGATGCCCTGATGGGATGCCACGTGGGCGAGCATGGCAATCGCCGTAATATCTCCAATGGCATAGATACCTGGCACCTGCGTCTCCATCTTTTCATTCACCTCAATCACCCCATTTGTCCCCTCTAGCATTCCAGCTTTCTCAAGCCCTAATCCCCTTACATTTAATCTTCTTCCAACGGCGACAATCACCTTCTCTGCGCCGAGAGCCTCTCCATTGTTGAGATGAATAGTCAACCCATCTACTCCCTTTTCAATCGACTCCACGGAGGTATCGCTCCTGATCTCAATGCCCTGCTTTTTAAAGGCCTGAGTAAGCGCTGCCGAAATCTCTTTCCCTTGCATCTGGACGATGGTGGGCAAAGCCTCTATAAGCATCACCTTCACACCAAATGCTGCGAAAAGTGAGGCAAATTCACACCCAATATAACCGCCACCCACAATCGCGATAGAGCGTGGCAGCACTGTAAGGTCGAGAGCAGATGTTGAATCTAATATGTCTCGATGATCACAAGGGAAGGCGGGAACGTCAATTGGCTCAGAACCCGTAGCGATAATAATTTTTTCTGCATGAATCCAGAAGTTATCCTCCCCTACAACTTTGAGTTGTTTGGGCGCCACAAATTGTGCTGCTCCCCTAACGATGGTAATCCCATTGGATCTGAGTAATCCCTCTAAGTTGGTACGCAGCTTGTTCACCACCTGTTCTTTGCGGGTATGCATCTTCCCATAGTCAAAGGAGGGCGTACCCACCTCGATGCCATATCTCTCTGCCCTCTTTATCGTTTGAAAAATGCTGGCATTGGAAAGGAGGGCTTTCGAAGGGATACACCCCACATTCAAACATGTTCCGCCCAGGTGATGTTTTTCAATCAGCGCTACCCTCTTGCCCATCTGTGCTCCTTTGATCGCAGCCACATAGCCCCCGGGGCCTGCTCCAATCACCGCTATATCAAATTTTTGACTATTAGCCATTTAAATCTCCCTTTACCATGATGTGCGTATTTTACCGTTTAAAGGTCAAAAAGTAAATAAGCATCAATCTATCGCTCTACCTACCGTCGACGGATTAGTCTCAGGGCATGGGGGACGACGAACAGGGCTGTTCCCGTATCGACAACAATAGCCATCCACAAGGAGGTAAGGCCAACTATAGCTAACCCCAAGAGGATCACCTTTAGGGTTAAAGAAAAACCAACATTCTGTTTGATAGTTCTGAGTGTACGGCGAGAATGACGCACAAGCCATGGAACTTTAGAGAGATCATCTGACATCAATGTGATATCTGCCGTTTCGATGGCGGCATTGTTCCCCATCATACCCATCGCAATTCCAACACTCGCTCCCGCCATTGCTGGCGCATCATTGACCCCATCTCCGACCATAGCTACCCCTCCCCAACGATCCATTAACTCCTTCACAATGAGCAGCTTATCTTCTGGGAGAAGCTCCGCTCTGATCTCTTCAATACCCGCGCATTCTGCAATAGCCTTTGCCGTCTGCCTATTGTCTCCGGTAAGCATTATTACCCTCTCGACTCCTACGTCCTTCATCTCCTGAACGGTAGCCGCAATATTTTCCAGGAGTTTATCTGCTATACTAATCAATCCACAGACATGTTCTCGATTTCCAATGGCAACGAGAGAGTGCCCAGCATCCTCCAAATTGAGGGCCATTTGATGAATTTTGCTACTCTCTTGCTGCATCTCATGCATAAGACGGTGACTTCCAATCCAATACCACTTTCCTCGGAAGAGTCCCTCTGCCCCCTTCCCCTTGATAATGCGAACTCCCTTCGCATGCTGAATCGGTATATCTCTCTCCTCTGCAACCTTTAAAATAGCATAGGCGAGAGGGTGCTTACTCGCAGCCTCCAAGGATGCAGCACACTCGAGTAGCTCCCTCTCCGTATGCTTGTTGCAAGGGAAAATACATTGAACCTCTGGCCGCCCGTAGGTGAGTGTTCCCGTCTTATCAAGTGCAAGAGCCCGTAATTTGCTCATCCTTTCCAAAAATATGCCTCCTTTGATCAATACCCCATTCCTCGCAGCAGCGGAGAGCGCTGCCACGATACTCACGGGAGTTGAAAGCACCAAAGCACATGGGCAGGCAATCATCAAAGTCACCAGCCCTCGATAAAACCACTCCTCCCAGCCCCCCGAATATATGAGTGGGGGGATGCCCATAATCAGCAGAGCTAAACCCATCATGATGGGTGTATAAATACGCGCAAATTTCTCTATCCACTGCTGAGAGGGTGCACGACGTGATTGAGCCTCTTTTACTAGGCGAATAATGCGAGCCACAGCCGAATCCTCTGCCCTCTTTGTTACACGACACTCAATAGTCCCTTCCTCGTTGATCGTCCCCGCATACACCTCATCCCCTTCTACCTTAATGACGGGCAAAGATTCCCCAGTCATAGACGCTTGATTGATTGAAGCACTTCCCCTTTCTATGATTGCATCTAGAGCTACTTTTTCGCCAGGACGTACCAAGATGTGCGCCCCTATCTCTACCCTTTCCACTTCCCTTTCCCCTTCCCCGATCACATGTGCTTTAGCAGGACTTAAGTCCATCAACGTAGATAGAACGTGTCTCGCACGCTCCATATTCCAGTGCTCCAATGAAAAAGCTGTCGAAAATAAAAACGCTACAGCGGCTCCTTCATACCACTTTCCAACCCCTATTGCTCCGATGATCGCTACGATTATGAGTAAATTCATATCGGGCCGCATATGCTTAATGGCAAGATAAGCTTTTGGTAATGCGAAATAACCCCCAAGGAGGATTGCTATGAAGCAAAGGGGTTCCGCTCCCTTCATGTCCTGCAAATGAAGGAATAGGGCAATGCAGAGCGCAACTCCGCTTAATATGTTGGTAGTGAGGCGGATGCAACGTTTCCATTTCCCTTGCTTTTCAGCTTTTCCCCTATCTAACCACGGGATTGTCTCCATCCCAAGCTCCTTGATCCAAAGGAGTATTTGGGCTGGACCTACTTTACTCGGATCAAACACAATGGTCACCTTTCCCTTCAATAGAACAAGCTTAAGATGGAAAATCCCCGGGCGTTCCTCCAACGTCCTCCGTAGAAGGTCGGCTTTATCCGAGCAATCAAGTCCTACCACTTTAAAGGTTACCCTCTCTTTCATATCCTACTCACATCCCCTTCAGTTCTAGGACAGATATCTACTTCAACCGAGAAACATTGAGCCCCTAACGACCTAAGCATCAATATGTTCATCCAATCTTCTTGCCGACTCTGGCCTCAATTTACCACAAATGTTAAATGTATCAACGCAAGAAGGTCGTATTCGACTTTCTAAAGTGTCAACACCAATTTAATTTCAACCCAAACTTTTTGAGCCTCTCTCCGTACGATATAGTGAATTCCTTTGCCTCGAAGCTCTGTGATGAAAGATTCTCCGGGTCTTTTCTATGACCATAACTCTTTTATATCTCAAACGATTTGGAGCCTCCGTTTAGAGTGGGTAAATCTGATTGCTATGTGGGAGTGCTCAAGAAATGCATACCCCTGAAACATCGATATTAATTGCCAACATGCCTAAACCTTTTATGTTGCGCCAATTTAAGTAAGCTTATTCGTCCTAACCGACGAGCAGCACACATATTTTGAACAATATTTCATTTTAGGGTCGTTTGAAGGAACATTTTTTCAAACCCCCTTATTTTTCAACAGACCCCTTAGTTCCAAGCTTAGCCCGTTAAGTGTGAGCCGGTCTCTTTTGCTGCAAATAAGTTTTCCTGCACTATTTCCTTCGCAAAAACTGCCCCAGTTCTCGGGCGCTCAAATTCTCCATCCACTGTAGCGCAGGAGCGGCAACCCCTGATTCGACGTGATACCCTTTACGACCGATATCCTCACAGAAAAGCGCTTGTAGAGGTGCGTATAATGGCTTAAAATCCATTAATGTGTAGCAATTTGCAACGAGGGAGATCTGTTTACGAGCTAAATTTTTTATATGGGCTTCAAACATATTCCTGAGCAAGCCCAAGAACAATTGACAATAAATCTGAAGCCTAACTAGAATGCCCGCGCTTCCTTGGTGGAGTTGAGGTGCATGTAGGGGGTTAGGCTTTTCAGTTTGAGAGACTTTTGCAGCGGCGTGCTGTCGATGGGATAGGGAGGTTTCTTTGAATTTTAAGGTTTTCGTTGGTTCTTTTCAAGAGCGTGTTGTAGAAGAGGCTTAGTGTGGGCGTTCCTTCAGTGTCTGGGACAGGTCCTTTTTTGTTGTCACTGGGATCTGCAGTAATGGGGGTACCATCTTTGGGGCTACAGGGATCTGTGGCATTTGTTTTTGGAGGAATACTGCGGAGCGTCTTCGATGCTATCCTTGGGATCTTCTTTGGTCAACGTTTGGTGACAGGAGTTGCTATACGACAGAGAGTGCTCGATGATATGGCAAGAGACAGTCGGGATACACGGGACTGTGTACGAGGGTGCTGGCAAGGGGTGGGTAAGTTGTTGGTTGTGAATGGTGAGTTAATGGCGACAAGGCTAGTTCCAGCCTCCAATTCCACTGTGTATTCGTTTATTTTACACAAAGCGCTCGGTGATGTGCATAGGGTCTTTAATGAGGGTGAGAAAAATCCAGAGCATTTAATTAAAATATTAAAAAGCAGCATATGGCGGTATTGTTCAAAGGAGATCAGAAAAAATCATCTGAGCAAGAGCTCCTCTAGAAAGCGAGCGAAGGCGGAAAGGAAATTTCGGCGCGAGAGTTCCGGCGGGAGACGCTCAAACTTCAAAGTAATACTCTGTTTTCGTGTCTGCGCATCACACATCGATATATACTTCGTTGATAAAGAGGTATTTATCGCGCATGCGCTTGCCTCACGACGTCATTATCCTCAACAGTGTCCACCGCAACAATCTTATCTATACTGGGCGACGCTGGAATTAATGAACAAGAAAGAATTCTCCGAAACAGAAGAAGCGTTGGGGCAGTTGAGACAAAAGGCGTTAATGCGAGCCTGTATGGAAATGCATGACCCCTCTTTTGCTTCATCTTCGCAAAGCACTCGATCATCGAGGCTTAGTCAACAGACTACTACGTCCAAAAAAGCATCTCCGCTGTTGCGCGCTACTTCATCGTTGGCAGCCGATCCACAGACTATTGCATCTGGCGAGGCATCACTTCAGCCGGCGCACGCTACTTCACCATTGGAGGTCGATCCACAGACTATTGCATCCGGCGAGGCATCACTTCAGCCGGCGCACGCTACTTCATCGTTGGCAGCCGATCCACAGACTATTGCATCTGGCGAGGCATCACTTCAGCCGGCGTACGCTACTTCACCATTGGAGGCCGATCCACAGACTACTGCATCCGGCGAGGCATCACTTCAGCCGGCGTACGCTACTTCACCATTGGAGGCCGATCCACAGACTATTGCATCTGGCGAGGCATCACTTCAGCCGGCGCACGCCACTTCACCATTGGAGGCCGATCCACAGACTATTGCATCTGGCGAGGCATCACTTCAGCCGGCGCACGCTACTTCACCATTGGAGGCCGATCCACAGACTATTGCATCCGGCGAGGCATCACTTCAGCCGGCGTACGCTACTTCACCATTGGAGGCCGATCCACAGACTACTGCATCTGGCGAGGCATCACTTCAGCCGGCGTACGCTACTTCACCATTGGAGGTCGATCCACAGACTATTGCATCCAGCGAAGTACCTTTGCAGTTGAACAGCACTCTGTCATCAGAACCGAATAATAATGGGTTGTTGTCTTGGGTGAAGTATTGTGTAATTGGCCTAATGACGCTGTCTGGAATGGGTATACTCTTTGCTGGACTCAAAACAACAGTGAAGAAAGTGCGTGGAAACACCGCTACTCCACCTCCTACAGATGAAGATACTATTGAAATGCAAGAAAGAGTAATGCTCAATCCGACTAGACAGCTTGGAGATCAACAGGCAAGGACCACCGATTCAGAGGAGACCCCCTTAGAATGATAGTGCCGTCCCTTCCTCCATCCAAAGATCTAACGGTGGAATTGCTCTCGAAATAATGGCCCAGACTACAAGCAATATACCACATTTGAACTCCAGCTAGAAATGGTGCACTATTTTTGCATATCTTATGACTATACCTCTCCACCGTTTTAAATGAAGAATTGCACTTTCCACCAGGTGACTTAGTTTGTATAAGTGTTTATCATAAATACGTTTAGGCTTCCTGTTTTTTCTCGGAGGAATTGCCACTTGCATTTCTCTTTTTTTGGCCAATTGAATAATTTCGTTGCTGTCATACGCTCCATCTGCTAGCAGGCTCTCTGTCACGATATCCTGCGATCAACTTGGAGGCTTCTTTACAATCAGGCCAGGTGCCTTCTGGAATAATACATCCAAGCGGCCAACCATGTGCATCCACGGAAATATATAGTTTCGAGTTGAGTCCCTTTTTGTGCGGCTCATGCCTTAAAAGAAAACATTTTAGTGTTGTGAAATCTACGACATTATCACCTTGCGCTTACATGCAGGACAGGAGTTGTTGAATTTGACGAGATCGTTTAACATTAGTTCATCTTTCGTCGGGGAGGAATTACGGGCGTGCTTGCATGTATATCAAATGGTGAAAATGGGCAATAAGTATGCGAATTGCTGGTCTCTATAGGGGAAGCCTGGGCATTCAGGTAGCTTATGTAAGTGTAAAGGGGAGGCAGGTTGTGATCGATAGCCTCGAGAGCAAAGAGAGGTTGTTCCCGTGCGACCAAGAGAGAGCGACAGTGACCGGAATGGAAGGGAGAGATGTGTTAATCCGCCACCTACACTCCCCCCTCAAAACAAAGCGGGCCTTGCGGAAGACCATCCCCTTCCAATTGGACGTGTTAATTCCCTATCCCCCGGAGGCGGCGATCATAAGGCCTGTCTACATGCGTGATGAGAATGGAACCAGAGGAATTCTTTTTGCGACCTCTCAGGAATCTTTCGAGAGACATCTGGAGAGCTGTCGCGCTGAAGGAATAGACCCTGAGTGGGTCTCAGCTGTACCCATGGCTCTTTGCCGCTTCGGGCAATTCGTTTGCCCTCAGGTGGCTGCTTTTGTGGTTTTTCATGTAGGGCATACCCATACTCAATTGGTGTCAATAAGAGGGAAGATGGTGCAAAGTCATCTTACGGTGAATATTGGAAGTCAAGATTTTCTTCGAGCCTTTGACCAGGATAACTATCATCAATTTGTTGATGTACACGAGAGGACTGCTCCTCATTTACACAAATTGTTGACACGCTTTAGGCAAGAAGTGGATCGTGCTTTTTGCTTTTTTGCCCACAAAGGGGAAGCGGGAGCGCATACACTCCTTTTCTGTGGGGAGATGGCAGGCCAGATGGAGGATGCTCTGGCGGGGGACAAAATGCCGAGATTTTTTGTGCTTAAAGTTGAAAAATATGGCCTATGGGATGCTGAAACTATGTGCAAATTTTCTGTGCCCATTGGATTATGTCTTGATGTTTTAAAGGGTGACTGCAGGAGCATTCAATTGCGCCAAGGAAAGTACATTTCCAATCTTTGTGTGCAAAAGATTAAAAAAGAGCTCATGAAAGGGGGAGCGGTTGCCATGCTGCTCCTAGCGATCACGCTATTTTATTCTCACCTATTTTTCGGAAAAAAGGAGCGATATCTCTCCAAGAAGCTCGAAAATTTCGCGAAGCAGCATGAAGAAGCGTTGCCTACATTGGCGGGTGCAAAAGGGGTCAAAGGGCTCGGTGAGAGGGTGCGATTTATCGATCAAAAGCTCCATTCTTCTAAAATTAGTGATGGATATTTTTCTCCCCCACCACTCGTTAGCGACCTTCTTGCCTTTGTTTCGAGTCATCCAAACTTTGAAGATATCGAATTGTTGCAAATCGACTATGAATTACAATCCTATCCTAACCTGGACCATCCTCGAGCTAGATATGTGCCAAAAGTTCGCCTCTTTCTTTCGTCCGGAGAGGAGGTGGCGAGGAGGTTAAAAGACGTAATTGCGCATGGTGGAGAGTTTGTGGATGTCGATGCAGGAGTTGAGTGCAGTGCTAGGGAGGGTGGGTATGAAATTGCCTTTTTCCTTCGTGTGTAAGTGGAATTTTAAACAGATCATCCAGAGTAGGGGGATGATTCTTCTAATCTATTTTTTATTTTTCATCCCTTTTGTGTGGCTCTTCTTGTGGATTAGGGATCGCAACATTTATTATGAAGAACTTGCCAGCAGCATGATGCATATGCAGCTCAATGTTATGCGCTCTGTCGACAAGCAGAGAGATCGCAATATTTTTTTCAAAAAGTACGGGACGGTCGATCGCCTCTACGTCGACCGTGTATTGACAGCTGCCCCTCTGCTAAAGCCTGAAGTGACGATGCTCGAGTTGATCCATGCGCACCCCTCCTTGCGCTCGTGTAAAGGCATAAAGGAACGGTTAGAGTTCCTTGAAAAAGACAACCATCCCATCTTTATTGAGGAGGCCACGAGGTGTCGCAACCATATTGAAGAGATCGACCTCAGACAAAAAAGCCCTGTTGAAATTAACATCGAAGATTTACACACACTCCTTTCCCTTGTTGAAGGGGTGAGTATCGGGGAACATCACCCTCCTCGCGCTGCCCCCCAAATGATCGTACGCAATTTTCAGCTAAAAAGGAAGAAGTCAAATGAAGGGGAGGCCTTTTTATTGGAGATGTATCTAACACAAAGGGGAGGTGTAAGATAAGTTATCTAACTTGCTATATTTTCATTCTCATTGGAATATTATCGGGATGTGCGTATTACAGAAATGGTCCTGAAAACCGGGTGAGCAGCATACAACTTGTTGATCGTCACGGTTTTAAGGAAACTATTAGCACGCCAGAACGCTTGAAATGCTATCAAAACACTAATTTTTTGGGGCCACAACCTTATGAGAGGGTGATGCGTGTGTACGCGCGAAATATGGAGGGGAAAACGCCCTCTAAATTGACAACTTATCATAGCAATGGGGAGTTGTGGCAATATCTTGAAGTGGTAAATGGGCGCGCTTATGGAAAGTATCGCGAATGGCATGAAAATGGAATGTTGCGCCTTGAACTTACCTTGATCGAAGGTTTGGGAGATTTGAGTGAGGAGGCCCAATTGAGCTGGGTATGTGATGGCCTCTCTCGTGCCATAGATGCCCAGGGAAATGTGCAGGCTGAGATCTATTATGAGAAAGGAAAACGCCAGGGGCCTGCCCTATATTTTTATCCCAATGGGCAAATTAGCAAAAAAATTTTTTACAAGGACGACTTAGCAGATGGAGACCTCCTCCACTATAGCCCGGAGGGGGTTGTGATTGGAAGGATACCCTATGTCCGGGACAAGAGGGATGGATTAGCAACATTCAAAGGGGATGGAGAGAGGCCGCCCTACTCTGAGGAATATAGAAGTGATTTAATCGTAGAGGCGATCTATTACGATTTCTCGGGAAATGTCATCGCCTGCATTGAGAAGGGTAGCGGCAGGCAGGCGGTGTTTGAAAATGGCAAACTTTCGAGTATCAGGGAATATGAAGGAGGCCGTCCAGAGGGAGAGGTTAGTCAATATGACGATATGGGGCATGTGACTAACGTATATCATATAAAAAATGGAATGAAGCATGGGGAAGAGTGGGTTTATTATCCTCAGAGGGAGGGAGAGGCTCCCCAGGCTAAATTGTGTATTCAATGGCATAATGATCTGATTCAGGGGATTACTAGAAGTTGGTATTCCAATGGCACGTTAGAGCATGAGAGGCAGATGTATGACAATTGTAAGCATGGTACCATGTGTGCATGGTACCAGGATGGTTCTCTTATGATGATCGAGGAGTATGAGCATGATAGGTTGTGCCAAGGTTCCTACATGAGGCGGGGAGATATTATTCCGATCTCTTCTGTTATTGATGGTGAAGGGGTTGCGATGTTATACGATGCAGAAGGGGTGTGCATAAAAAAAATCCTCTATAAAAAGGGGGTTCCTTTCAATGAAGATTAGAGTGTAGGCAAGAGTATTAAAAGCTCCAGAAAGCTGCTTTGAAAACGTTTTCAGCTGATGCAGCATCCTGAAAGAAGACGATCCTGATCATAATTTATCTAAAAATCAAAGGAAGATCATTCGCTCAAAAAGATAGAAGAAGAGCTGGCCCGATTGAGAAGTGTTGCTTTGGGTAGGATGGGGCCTTGATATTGATGAAGTAAAACAGCAGATCTGGGAGTTGATCCAGGTGTAAGGGCGAGGAAAAACGTGACAAGAAGTTGCAATTTGATGTAACCAATCCCTTAAAGAGAGTCTTTCCATAATTTCAGCTGATGCATCATTCTTGACCGAGAAGAAAAGATGTAGGGGCGAGTTGGCGCCACCGTCTCCCTCGCATCTTCAGGAGATATCTTTCTATACTTGACATAATAGGCAAGGAGAATAGAGGGGCTTCTGCCCGCTCCCGATTTGCAATGAATATACACTTTTTTGTTCTTTTGTCTTTCCCGATCTATCCAATCCTCCTCTTTGGTAAGGTTGTCGAAACTCGGGGGGAAAAAATCTGGTTGAACCTAGCTGCAGGCGACATGTCCATGCCTCTTCTTGGAACAGCGCTAATGGTTTCCGGTTCAAAATTTTCCATGATGGAAAGAACAGCTTCGATGCCTAGCTCCTTTAACATATTTTCGTGATCGAGAGAGGTGAGGAACCGCTCCCAGATAAATACCTTCTTCAACCGTACTTCCACCATGCCCACCCAAAATAGCAATGCTTAACAACATTTATGACGAGAAGGACCTCAAATAGCAAAGATTTCCAATAATATGCAGTGCTAGCAATCCGCCCCAACGAGCATAATTGTTGCAGCAAAGGAATGTCTACCACAGAAAAAATGGCGTTGGAAAACAGAAAACCCCAGAACACTTAGCGCAATGACAATTGTCCTCACAAGAGGGCTACGGACAAGGTCCGCTACCCCTTCCTCCAAGAGGGTGCTGCAGAAAGGTCATGCTTCGACCTAGTTTGCGTAGACGGGGGCGCCACAAAACCACTATCTATATTTGTTGAGGAGAGGGGTTAACATTATCCCCTTGAACAGGATCTTTGCGCTCTGAAGGTAGGGGGGGTGGGGGTGGAGCTTTGCGATTAGCCTCATCAATCATCTTAAGCTTCTCCCGCTTCTTTTCAGGATCCCAACTTCCATCCATGATATGGAGAACGTCTTCCCTGTCTAGCACTTCAAATTCAATCAATGCATGCGCCATAGAGTCGAGTTTCTCCCTGTGAGCCTCTAGAATTCTCTTGGCATATTCGTACGCCTCATCCATGAGTTCGCGCATCTCCACATCAATCTGCTCGGCGGTTTTTTCGGAGTAGGTTTTAGTGCCCTGTCCTGGAATCATATATATCCCATCTCCAGGCCTTTCGTCATAAGCAACCAGACCAAGGGCATCGATCATTCCCCATTTACAAACCATATTGCGTGCCACAGTGGTAGCTCGAGCAATATCTTCTTGTGCTCCACTGGAGATATCTCCCACGCACAGCTCCTCAGCAACACGCCCCCCCATCGAAACAGCAAGGGCGTCGCGCAGCTCTTTTTTCCAATAATTGAGCTTATTTTTTTTTGGTAAAAAATAGGTTGCTCCCAAGGAGGCCCCTCTCGGAATGATGGTCACTTTCTCCACCGGGTCAGAGTGCTCAACGATTAATCCCACAATTGCATGTCCCGATTCGTGAAAGGCGGTATCTAGCTTCTCCTTTTTGTCGAGCTCTAAGCTCTTCCTCTCCTTCCCAAAACGCACTTTATCACAGGCCTCCGCCGCATCTTGCACAGTAACAGCACTACGCCCTTTGCGTGCAGCTAAAAGCGCCGCCTCGTTAAGGATGTTCATAAGGTCGGCCCCCGAACAGCCCTGAGTGGCACGCGCTACCCCCATAAGCTCGACAGTATCATCCAACTTGATCTTGCGTGCGTGCACCTTAAGGATCTCTAACCTCCCTTTAATATCTGGTAAGTCGAGCCTCACATTCCGATCAAAACGCCCAGGACGGAGAAGTGCTGGGTCGAGAACATCGGCTCGATTTGTCGCAGCCATTAAAATTACTCCCTCATTGGTATCAAATCCATCCATTTCAACAAGCAATTGATTAAGGGTTTGCTCCCGTTCATCGTGTCCGCCGCCAATTCCAGAGCCGCGATGACGCCCAACAGCATCGATCTCATCGATGAAGACAATACAGGGAGCATTTTTTTTCGCCTGACTAAATAGGTCGCGAATACGACTAGCACCTACACCCACAAACATCTCAACAAAATCGGAACCAGAAATGGAAAAAAATGGGCGATCCGCCTCCCCAGCGACTGCTTTAGCTATTAAAGTTTTCCCCGTCCCTGGGGGACCAACGAGGAGCACTCCTTTAGGAATACGTGCACCAAGCGCTGTGAATTTCGAGGGATCCTTTAAAAAATCGACAACTTCTTGAAGCTCTTCTTTGGCCTCCACGACCCCCGCAACATCTTTAAATGTCACTTTGTGTAGGCTCGGGTTCAACATTCTAGCGGGGGATTTGCCAAAATTCATCGCGCCAGAGCCCATCCCTTTCATCTGCCTAGAAAAGATGAAGTATAAGAAGAGGATCACAACAACGACCGGAAAGATGGTCAAAAAGATATAATTCAGGTAGTTGGGTGAAGGCTCCTGACTCTTAAAGGTCTTTTCAAGGACGAGATTGCGCGGTTGATCTGGAGCCTTAAATAGCGTTCCTTTATTCTCGTCGAAGGCCTCCCTCTCCTTCTTGGCTTGAGCAAACCAGAGGCTTAATTCCTCAGGACTCTGTTTCTCAAGTACCTTGGTCGAAAGCTCTCGATTATTGAAAAACCAAATGGTGTCGGCTACGCTCTGGCGAGCTTTGTTGAGTTGCGCCCTATTCTCGTCGAGCGCAGCATACACTTCACCATATTGATAGAGCTGCTCGGTATACTCGCGCACACTGCGCAATCCCTGTAATCTAACATGATTTTGATCCCGATCGAGCTCTTGTGTAATGCGACTCAATACTTGCAACTCTGCTCGATATTTTGCCAGAGCCTCCTGGGGAGTTGGCGTCTGGCTTAAAACTTCGTGTACTTTATCTTCAGCTGCCCGTATCTCCTGCTTTATTCCTTCATCGCCAATGCCTAATGTAGAAGATTTGTACCTTTGAAGCAGCCCATCTAACTGTTCGCCAAAGTTGCGCACAGATTGCGCGTTGGCAGTTTCTGCAATATCACGATAAAGCGCATGCAGATCGGTTAAACTCATCTCCTGTTTTCCAGGGAGGGAATGAATCGTTATGCTGTTTTCCCTTTGCTGTGTATCGTAGAAGGGGCTGACGACACAATACCCTTCTTTGGGAATTGGAATTCCACTTAAGAGGAGAAAATATTCGGCGCTCTGCCTCACATGTTTCTGGAGGGTAGCTAAGGTATGCGCAAGTGTCCCTTGTTCCTCTTGCAAGATGTGGTTTTGATTGAGCAGCTCCAAAAAACGATAACGAGAACGGGCATCATCGGTCAGACGCTCTTTGAATTTTCCCGTAAATGTCACAAGATTATCATTTTGCGCAGTTTTTTTGCTCTCATCCCGCTGGATAAGGTCAAGGTTCACCAAATGCTCCACTTGGTGGCTAAAAGATACTTTGCCCCCTTTGTCACCCGACAAATTCTGCACAGTCAAAATGATCAACAGGGCAGCTAGTAGAAATAGAAGAAACCCCCCCGGCAATCGCTTCCGCGGGGTTTCAGACTTGTTAGACTGATCCATGCGCTTTTTAAAGGTTTTTTTTAAGAATCTTAGTTCCTTTTTAGAATACCTCAATCCACTAATTCTTTTTATTACTGACATAGACTTTCCTTAGCAAGCTTAAAAGTAAAATCGCAACATAACTCCTTTAGAGTTAAAACTCCCAGGGACAGGACGATTTTATCTCATTTTCTTTTTTTTGAACAGCCTTCGTAATGAATTACAAATTAAACGGTTATACGCTTTCCTGTTAGACATTCACTCACAATTTTTCCCTCTCTAACAAAAACAGGGGCCCTCTTGTAAAAGAAAGAGGGGACACTGTGGGATAGATACCATTTTGTCAACCTATTTCTTACATGTGGTTCCAATTTTGCAACATCTTCTATCTGCACACTATTTCCCAGAAGAGGAAGCCTCCCTTGCCAAAAATTCATCCACGTCCCGGACCTGGACCCGACCGAAATCCACCGCTCCTTTTCCTTAAAGAAGTTCGGAAAGGTTCCTTTCACAACAAAGAGATACCTACTATTGATATAAAAAATGAGGGGGGGAGCATGTACCTGACGATTATCCCTTTTCTGTTGGATAAGATTAATTAATAAGTTCAGGGCTTCATGTGAAAGGTGAGCTCCCACCTTCCTAGCATACTCTTTCAAAAAAAACTTGAGTTCGAGGCGATGAAAATCAAGCGGTAGACACTCTCCAAAAGGACCCGAAATCAATCTCTGCGCGATATTTCGGCATTTTTCCTCAAAATATACCGAAAGTTCCCGACACAAGGAGCCCAGACGTAGGCAGTTCTTTCGGATGTTTTTTCCGAAGCTCTGTTCAATCTCTGGGAAAATTTTCTCCCTTATCCGAGGGCGAAGATATTTGGGATCCCGATTAGTCTCATCCTCAAAATAGGAAATGTGATTTTGATCTAGGTAGGAACAAAGCTCATCTTTTGAAAAAGGGAGAAGTGGGCGCCATATGGGCACCCCTCCGAGATGCCTGGTCGCATGCAGTCCCCCAAGCGCCCTCAACCCAGCCCCTTCAAAAACCCTCTTTAATACCGTCTCTGCTTGATCATCGCTGTGGTGAGCCAAAAGAATGGCCTGAAAATGGTGTCGATGGTATAGCTTAGTAAAGAATAGCAGCCGCTTCTCTCGACATCGATTCTCCACATTTGGCCCCCTTCCGCCCCCCTCCAGAGTATGCAGATGAAAGGGAAGTTCTAGCTGCCCTGCAAGTCTCATAAGTAGGTGTGCCTCCCGTTCACTCTCCTTCCTCCACCCATGATTGACATGGGCCAAATGCAAGGAGAAATCGAAAGTTTCAAGAGATTCGAGCAACAAGTAGAGGAGGGCCATTGAATCAGGCCCTCCAGACAAACCCAGCAATAGCTTAGATTTTTCCTTTAGATGGAGGGACAAAAAATCTCTGACGACGCGCCTTTTCATTGAGTTTATCGACCTATGAGCAAAATGAACTTTTAGGATATAATAACCTTGGTTTTTTCACTAATCATAGTAGCTTACAGGTGGGGCCATGCCAGTTTTATGGCGTTATTTGCTTAAAAATTATTTCCGGATCCTGTTCTTATCTATTATAGGATTTACCTCAGTACTCCTCACGATGAGGGTGGAGGTAATTGTTAACTTTATTTCGCTTAAGGTGAAGTGGCATACTGCCCTTGTCTTCATTCTCTGCCAAATTCCTAACATCCTCTCCGCAATCCTGCCAATTTCTGGACTCATCTCTTCCATATTGCTGTTTGAGCGGCTCAGCTACGATCGGGAACTCACCTCCTTGCGCACCTCCGGCTTGAGCATCACACTATTAATCACTCCCATTCTCATGGCCGCACTCTCCCTTTCTGTCATCAATTTTATTGTTGCCGCAGAGGTAGCTCCCTACTGTTGTCGCTATGCCAGTCATCTCATTCAGAACAGCGCCAAGGCAAATCCACTCCTTCTTCTAGAGAGAGCAGGCCAGATCGTGTCAAAAAATCAGCCAATGCATATGAAGAGGTCCTTGGCAGGTGCAGAGGGTGGGACCCAAGATGTCATCTTCGCAATCAAAAATCACTCTAACGTGGGCTTGAGTTTGATAGTTGGAAAAGAAGTTGCAATAGAAAATGGTGTGATCATAGGAAAAAACATCGCGTGTATATTTAATGTTGTTCAGAAAGACCCCACCCTGTACGACCACCTCATTATTGAGAATCAGGAGAGCACCTCTACCCCCATGCCCACTCACACCTTTGCCTTTCCACAGCAAGAGCCGGCGCATCCACTTCAGTTCAAGCACCTCTCTTCAAAGTATGGGTTCTCTTTCAGGAGAATTATTTCCATTCTCTCCGACCCGATAACGACACCTACAATGCTCAAAATAGCACAACTCGAACTGTGTCGACGGCTTTTCTTCTCCCTCATCACCTTTACTCTGACTTTCTTGGGGCTTTCACTTGGGATGCATATTGGGAAGATACACAAAAAAAGGCAAGTATACTTAGCGATCTGCCTCTCCATTTTAACTTTTGTGTGTTCAGTTGCTGCCAAATCCTTCTACCGATCCCCTTGGATAATGATATGCTTTTATTCCCTGCCCTTCCCCATCATTTTCTCGACCTCTTTTTGGTTGAAAAAACAAATTGTTAGGGGAATTGAATGACATTTTCCCATATCTGGCAGCGCTATTTTCTCAAAGAAATTCTAAAGGTGTTTCTACTGCTTCTCGTCTGCGCCTTCCTCTCTTATGTCTTTGTTGACTATTCGGTTAATATACAGGGGATGCTCAACAGGCAGATCTCTTTTGCGGATGTGTTCCGTTACTATGTAATGTCTTTTTTCAAGCGGTGTGACCTGCTCCTCTCCCTCTCCCTTCTAATTTCCAGCTTTAAGGTGCTCGTAACCCTCAATCGCAGGAATGAATTGCTACCCCTCCAAACAGCGGGAATCCCCTTGCATGCCCTAACGCGCCCCTTTTTTCTCTTGGGATTTGCATGTATCGGCATAGGTTACATGAATTTTGAAGGCATATTTCCAAAGGCCTGTGCATACATTCAAAATTTTGAAAATACCTTCTTGAAGGTGCAGCCCGGGAACCTTCACCCCTCAGCTCACTCCCTACCTCTCGAAGATGGCACTCACCTATTTTACCAAAGCTATGACCCTAGCAATAAAGAGTTTTCTGACGTCTTCTGGGTACTATCCACCGACGAAATCTATCATATGAAGACCCTCTCACTAAAAGAGCACTCTCTACCTCACGCCACCTTCGTCGATCTCATTAAACGGAATCAAAACAACACCCTAGATAAATTGTGCTCTTACGATCAACTATCACTAAAAACTTTAAAAATTGATTTTGAATTAAATGAGCTCCTCAACACACCCATAAATCATCACTCAATCACTGAATTAATCCGGTTCAGGCTCAATCCTTCCCCCATTTTTCGTGAAAATTGTGCTATCGTCTCTGCCAATTTATACTTCAAGATAGTGGTGCCATGGGCCCCAATCTTAATACTATTGGGTATTATTCCTCCTTGCATAAAATTGACGCGCACTCTCCCCATTTTCATACTTTTCTCTCTGATGCTCTTCGGTTATATCTGCTTCTTCACTATCATGAACGCCTGTCTGTTTTTAGGAGAGATAAACACGATCCCGCCCTCCTTGGCTATCTTTACGCTCCCGACTATCCTCTTCGTGTTTTTTGGAGGTAACCTTCTTCGTACATTTAAGAGATTGTCATAAAACTACAGTCCGAGAAATGCATATCATATGTGCTCACGTTAAGAGGTACGGCGTCAATATATTGGAAGACATTATGGGCCTGTTGAGAAATAAGGGGCCTTGAAAAAATGCCACTCCAAACGGGCCTAAAATGGAATATTACTCAAATGTGTGTGCCTCCCGTTCGCCAAGGCAAATGAGCTAGCTTAAATTGACTCAATATAAAAGAGTTAGGCACGTTGGTAATCAATACTAACGTTTCAGAGGTATGTATTTCTCAACACTCCCATTTTGGGTTGGCAGTGCAAAAGGTCCACGAAATCGATTTTCAATCTGCTCCGGAATCTTGACGTGGATGTGCTCAATGTGGGTTGGCATTTTGCGTGCACATCAGAAATTATTTTCTTGGATAAAAAAGGCCGATCAGATACCCTCGGTAGAGATCAACTCAGCCTGATGTGGTAGAATGACGCAAAAAAATGGTGCGACTTTCCTTTTGACGAGAGAGCAAGCGGAGCGGGAGAGAGGTTGGTTTCTCCTAGATGCTAAAGGGAAAAATCTCGGTCGGTTGGCTTCGGAGATCGCGAAAATTTTGAGGGGCAAGCATAAAGCCAACTTCACTCCGCACGTTGACAGCGGAGATGGGGTAGTTGTGACAAACGGTGAGCAAGTTGTCGTGACTGGCGGCAAAGAGGCTCAAAAAGTTTATCAATACTACACTGGCCACGTGGGTGGTAGACGTGAGATTCCATACCGCATAATGAGGCAGCGTCGTCCTGCGTATATCTTGCACCATGCCGTGCGGGGGATGATGCCGAAGACAAAACAAGGGAGAAGGCAATTGAAGAGGCTGCGCATCACCGTCGGTGAGAGCCATGGCTTCGCTGCGCAAAGACCCTTAAGGGTAGAGGTGTAATCGCGGGGTGAAAAGCTAGGGCAGTATGGTTAGGATGATCAAAGAGTTTATCGGAGTGGGGAGACGTAAGTGTGCTATTTCGGCAGTTCGACTCCGCAAGGGAAGGGGCAAAATTGACGTCAATGGTTGTAAATTTGAGGGGTATTTTAAGAGCGATTTGCAACGAAAGATGATCTTATCTCCAATAGAGCAGTTGGGTCTTGTTGCAAGTTACGATATCATCATCCGAACAAAAGGGGGAGGAGTAGAGGGTCAAATGGTCGCCACAAGGTTGGGAATTGCTCGCGCCCTCGTCAAAGAGGACGAAGACCGACGCGCTCCACTTAAGGCGAGTGGGTATCTAACACGTGATCCGCGCAAACGTGAGCGCAAGAAGTATGGGCGTGCAGGGGCGAGGAAGCGCTTTCAGTTTTCGAAGCGTTGATTCGATTTGCCTTCATTTACACTTTATCAAGTATTTGCGTGGTTGCACTTTTTGCCTTTGTGTTGACCTAAATCATCCGGTTTAAATATCTAGCTTATGAAAGGAGCACCTAAGACATTCTATATCCGCACCTATGGGTGTCAGATGAACCAACTCGACTCGGAAATTATCATTGGGTCGTTAGAGGCAATGGGGCTTCGGCGGGTCTGCACCGAATGTGAGGGGGATATCCTCATTTTCAATACATGCGCTGTGCGCGACCTCGCTGAAAGGAAAGTGATGGGAAAGATCGGCCAGATTGGCCGATCGAAAAAAAAATCGATCATTGGAGTGATGGGCTGTGTAGCGATGGCTAAAAAAGGGAAGTTGTTTCACAAGCTCCCCAACATCGACTTTGTAATCGGTACAAATAATATCTCTGACTTAGAGATGGTCTTAAAACTGGTCATAGAGACAGGCGAAAAACAGATTAAAACCGATGACAAATTCGAAGAAAATTTAAACTACCTCGTAGCAAACCGAGAAGATAAATATAAAGCATATGTTTCAATCATCCGTGGATGTAACAAATTTTGCACCTATTGTGTCGTCCCCCACACGCGAGGAAGAGAGGTCTCCCGCCTCCCACAAGATATTGAGGAGGAGTGCCGCGCTCTTGCCGATCGGGGGTACAAGGAGCTTTGCCTTCTAGGACAAAATGTCAATAGCTATGGCAAAGATAAGCCCGAGTGGCGAGAGCTGTTCCACGATCTCCTATACCGCCTCGACAAGATCAACGGAATTGAGCGCATCCGCTTTATGACCAGCCACCCCACAGATATCACAATCGATCTTATGCAAGCAGTTCGAGACCTTTCCTCCCTGTGCGAATTCATCCACTTCCCCCTACAAGCCGGGGCAGATCGCCTCTTAAAAAAGATGAACAGAATCTATACGAAGGAGGAATACTTCAGAAAAGTCGTCCTACTGAAAGAGATCATTCCCCGCGTCTCCCTGGGAACCGATATCATCGTTGGCTTTCCTACAGAAACAGACGAAGAGTTCGGAGAGACCCTACAGGCTTTCCGCGATATTCGCTATTCGGTAGCTTTCCTCTACACCTTCAGCCCGCGTAAAGGGACAGCGGCGATGCGGTGGGGAGACACGGTGCCAGCAGAAGTGAAAGAGCGTCGCTTGCAACAGCTCATGGCACTCCATAGGGAAATCAGCGGGGAAGAGTATCGTGCTACGCTCGGTCAAAGCATGGAGGTTTTGGTTGAAGGGTACAACAAAGAGGGACTGTTGAAAGGGCGCACCCGCTGCTGGAAAAAGGTCGTTTTTGCGGGTCCGCCCTCACTAATCGGAACGCTACAAATGGTCACGCCACATAGCATCCATCACCAAACGCTCATAGGTAATAGGGTCAGCATCCCCTGCACTCACACTTCCCCTTCGGTTGTATAAATTTTGCAAGGAAAAGTCCCATCAAAAACCACTGAACGAGGGTGTCCACGCCCATTACCAAAGCAAAACGATATCCAGCACCAAACCAGTTCCAGTTGAGGGCCGACCCTGAAAATCCCACGATCAATCCGATTATGGTCACAAAAAAGAGACGTTCCCCGTAGGTCTTGTCCACGATTTTCATGAGAAGTATTCCGATGAGACATGCCCCAATAAAGTGGATAAGAAAGGCATAAAGATAGTAGCCTGGCTGGCTCAAGTCTATGCCACCCTGTTTAATTTGCGCATATACAAAGGGGGCTTGTTTATCATCACACTCCTGTCTTGCACTCCTACATTTAGAGAATATTGGCGGCGCCATATACACCCCATCGACACTTACACTCTCCTTCATCACCCGCATGACGCACTTCTGGTCCTTAAATTTATTGATGACCATATCGTGCCAAGAGAGAACTTCCCAAGAAACAAACCCCCAAGCTAAAGCGATAAATGCCCCAATCACCCCTCCCAAAAACAATCTACATATCACACATTTCATATCTTAAAACCTCATTTTACGTTCCTTCATGGTTAACGGAATGTTCACCCTAACACACTAAAGCATTCTTTGAAACGTTTGTTCATCGAGTAGCTTGATGTTAAACGCCTTTGCCTTATCGTACTTCGAACCTACCTCCTCTCCACAGAGCAAATAGTCTGTCCTTTTGCTCACGCTGTTAGACACCCTCCCCCCCCGCTCTTTAATGAGATCTGTGGCCTCATCCCGCTTTAAAGTTTTGAGCGCTCCCGTTAGAACAAAAGTTTTCCCAGAGAAGGAGTGACCACTCACCCTTTTTTGCGCAGCGCAAGGCCGAACGCCAATGGCAAGGAGTCTCTCTATCTCCTCTTGATGGATGGGATCATGAAAAAAAGAGAGAATAGAATGGGCCACCCTCTCCCCGACCCCTTCAATGGTGCATAGAACCTCTTTTTTCACTTGAAGAAGTTCCTCAATGTTCCCTACGTGTTTGGCAAGGAGTGCCGCTGTCTGTGTCCCAACGTGGGGGATACCCAGGGCGAAAACAAAACGGGAGAGCGTGACGTCCTTTGACCGCTCAATGCTCTTCAAAAGATTGTGGATTGACTTTGCCTTAAACCCTTCGATTTGGGATAGCTCCTCTTCGGTGAGTCGATAGATGTCCGAGGAGCGTGATATAAATCCATATCTGATTAATTTCTTTACAATTTTTGAGCCGAGATACTCAATATTCATCGCACGCTTGCTCGCGAAGAAGATGATACGCTGAATACTTTGTCCTTCGCAACGGGCAGTATTCGGGCAGCGCGCTGCTACCTCCCCCTCCACGCGCACAACGACCGCAGAGCAGATAGGACAGATGTCGGGCATAGTCCATGAGTGAGCATCGGGGGGGCGTTGTTCTCTGATCACTCGAACCACCTTGGGAATAACGTCGCCTCCCTTCTCGAGGACCACGAGATCGCCAATACGAATATCTTTGCGCTCTATTTCATCTTGATTGTGCAATGTTGCACGAGAGATCATACTTCCAGCAAGGGCGACCGGTGTAAGTTCAGCTACAGGAGTTAACACTCCCGTGCGTCCCACTTGGACGACGATGCCCTCTATTCTTGTCTCTGCCTGTTCTGGAGCGAATTTATAAGCGGTTGCCCAGCGGGGGTTCTTTGCCGTTGCTCCGAGGCGGTCATGATCTCTCAAAGTATTCACTTTAATGACGATACCATCAATTTCAAACGGGAGTTGCTGGCGAAGCTTCTCAATATATTCTGCAAAAGCAAAAATTTCATTACTGCTCTTGCATACCCTAAAATAGGCACTATCTTCCGCAGGTAAGCCCAACCCGCTAAGATAGGTCTGCATTGCCGATTGAGTCTCCACTCCTTTCACAACCGCGCTATAGACGATAACTTCTAGGTTGCGTTTAGCAACTAAGGAACTGTCGAGTAATTTCAAAGATCCCGCGGCAGCATTGCGTGGATTAGCCCAAAGCAATGCATTGGCCTCTCTCCTTTCACTATTCATCTTAGCAAACTCTCTTTTGGGAATAAACACCTCGCCACGCACCTCCAGGTCGAGACCCTCCTTTAACACATGTGGAATCGAACGAATTGCCATGATATTAGTAGTGATGTCGTCGCCGAACCGCCCATCACCTCGCGTCACACCGCGCACTAATCTACCCCCCTCATATTTTATGGATATCGCTACACCATCTATTTTTAGTTCGACACAATATTCGACACTATCCCTGCCCAATATTCTCTCTATACGTCTGGTAAAATCGAGCACCTCCTCCCTTGAATAGGTGTTGCTGAGTGAAAGCATCGGGTAATCGTGCTTGACTTGACGAAAACCCCGTGTGGGCGTTCCCCCCACGGAGCGTGTAGGGGAGTCCTCACTTACCCACTCCGGGTGCTCTCTCTCGATCTTCTCTACTTTTTTGACGAGAAGGTCATATTCATAATCAGAGATTTTTGGTTGATCCTTTTGAAAATAGAGAGCATCATGCTCTTTTATCTCTTCGAGGAGGTGTAGGTACTCTTCTCGATTCATATCTCGATAATCAGGGTTGAGAGGGGAGGAAGATTCAGCCGCAGCCCTCCTTTTTCTATAGCGATTTCTGAATTAATCACACCAGACCCTCCATACTCTTGCGCATCGGTAGAAAAAAGTTCCTTAGCCCTCTTAGCCCCTTTATAGGGAATCAGATAGCAACCCAACTCTTCTCCAGAGAAGTGATGGACACAGAGGAGTTTCTCCTCTCTCCCTTTGCGAAGGTAAGAGAGCACTGAATTCATCGCATCACCCATATCTACACATTGCCATCCCCTTTTAGAAAAATCATCACTCCACAGAGCCTCATGTTGACGATAAAGGGTGTTGAGTGCTCGGCTGCAGTGCTGCAATTGTCGGTGCAGGGGCATCTGCAACAGGTCCCAATGAATCTCCTCCTTGCATTCCCACTCATTCCACTGGCCGAACTCTCCCCCCATAAAAAGTAACTTTTTCCCAGGATAACAAATCATATAGCTGAGGAGGAGCCTTAAATTTGCAAACTTTTCCCACTCATTCCCCGGCATTTTGGATAGCAGGCTTTTCTTTCCGTGCACTACCTCGTCATGAGAGAGGGGGAGGAGGTGTTTTTCTTGCAAATGGTAAGAAAATGAATGTACGAGGAGGTTATGCTTATTTGGGCGCATCTCTAGAGGAGTCTCAAAATAGCGCAGAGTGTCATTCATCCACCCCAAATTCCATTTTAAATCAAATCCCAACCCCCCAGATCCCCTAGAATCGGTTACCCCAGGATAGGAATGGGATTCCTCCGCGATCATGAATGCCCCAGGGTAATTCTCATGCACGCGGTGTGTCAACCCCCGCAAAAATTGGATAGCTTCAAGGTTTTCGTTCCCTCCCCTATCGTTGGGGACCCATTCCCCCTCCTTTCGGCCAAAATCTAAATAGATCATCGATGAGACGGCATCCACACGCAAACCATCAATGTGCATTTTGTCTAGATAAAGGAGGGCACTGCCAATCAAAAAATTTGAGACCTCATACCTTCCATAATTAAAAATATGGGTATTCCAGTGGGGATGGTACCCCTTCTGAGGGTCGCAATGCTCATAGAGATAGGTTCCATCAAATCGTGCTAAAGAGTGCTCATCTGTAGAGAAATGCCCTGGGACCCAATCTAAGATCACTCCGATTCCCTGAAGATGCATGTAGTTGACAAAATATTGGAACTCTTCGATACGCCCATATCGCCTAGAAATCGCATAAAATCCCGACACCTGATAGCCCCATGACTCATCTAGTGGGTGTTCCATCACTGGCATGAGTTCAATGTGGGTATATTCCATCCCTTTGACGTAGGTTGCGAGGTGGGGGGCAATCTCATGATAATCCAAAAAATCGAGGTCTTTCGTCTTCCATGACCCCAGATGTACCTCATAGATGTTGAGGGGTTGACCTAGGCCCTTACGCCTCCCTTTCATCCACCCGTGATCACTCCACACGAAACTATCCACCCCATGAATCACTGAAGCCGTATGGGGGCGCATCTCCCCCTGAAAAGCTAGAGGATCAGCTTTATAATGCACTTTCCCCTCAGAAGTCTTAACAGCAAATTTATACTTCTCTCCCTCCGACAAGCCGGGAATGAAGATCTCCCACACTCCAGAAGCTCCCATTTGCCGCATGGGATTCATTGCCATGTTCCATCGATTGAAATCTCCTATTAATGCCACGCCACTCGCGCAGGGAGCCCACAGAGAAAATTTCACCCCTTCGCACCCCTGGTGGGTGCAGAGTCTTCCTCCCATGACCTCGTAGATCTTCCAGTGCTCTCCCTTTCCAAATAGAGCTTCATCTTCCTCAGAAAATGTGGGGAGAAAGGCGTAAGGGTCGTGTTCCCATTGTCCATTGGGGTGGCAAATACGGTAATCTAGGTGTGTGATTTTCTCGCACAGAAAGCACTCAAACACCCCCTCGATCTCACTAGATCGAGCAGAGCGCATCTCCCCATGGAGTTCGAAATAGACCTCTTTCATCCCAGGGCGCCATAAACGGATAAGGGACCCACCATCATGCAAGCCTAAATATTGGTGAGGATTAGATGCTTCCATATTTGGGCATGGTATCATACTGCGCTATATTTATAACCCACATGAACTTCTCTACCAAACCGTGGAGGTGCACCTTCTTGACGCCTATAATATCCCACAGGTGGGGGGCAAGCTTGGGCAAGAGTCCGAGATATATGGCGCACGCTATATAAAAAAAATCCTTGATAGCTCCGGCCGTGTCCCACCTCCTCTATAACGGTCTTATTCCACGTGCTCCACGCTACCGTATATCTTCTAGCCAATCAATAGCAAATCTTAAATAGCCCCTCCCCTCTAGCTAAGAAGCGCTCGCTGAAATACTCACAAAAACCAATTGCAAGCTGAAAGAGCGGCTCCTCTTTAGCAACGAGCCCACTGTGTTGTTTGCGTGGAGGAATTTGCGTTGTTCCTTCGATCACTGCTTCAAAATAGTTTGCCGATGTTCCGTCACACACCGTTAAAAAAAAGAAATTATTGTTCGCATGCAGCTTGTTTTTAACTTTTTCTTCTAGAGAAACTGTTTCTATCTCCTTAGAGGTTAGTTCTTCCGAATTTATCAGTCCCCTTTCTATCATTTTTTGCTTGAATTATGGTTTCCCAGAAACGTGTTAAAAAAATCATGACGATCTGAAATCCATCTTCGACCGAAAACTCCCTGCGCATTTCCCACCTATCCTTTTCGTTTGGAAAAAGTAAGCGCATTCTTTACTCTTGACAAAGTCAAATCAAATTTATGGGAGTGGGTGTTCCTATGTTAAAAAGGCTCGCTTGCATATTCCTGTGTTTCACATTTTCGTATAGCACTCTGGGGGCTAATTCAGAGTGGAATCCGCCAACAATTTCTTCGGATCCCAGCGATGTAGGGCATATTTTTAGAAAGTCTGACGGGCATCTTGCTGTAGATACTCCAGAGAACCGTGCATTCATTGAATCTGCCGCGGCAAGTCGTGACAATCGGGCGGGAACAACCAGTTTTGGAGTGGATATCTACTTGAAGACAATGCCAGACGGAAGCCAAGCTTGGCAGAAGTCCGAAAAAACGCAATAACTAATGGAGGCAAAAATAACTTCCCCAGAGCGTGGATTCTCGACAGTAGCAAGGATAAGGGAAGGCACTTTATTACTACACCCAGGTTCACCAAGTACAACGCAAGTGATCTCAACTTTCAGGGCCATCTCGTCGTTAATAGGCTCTCCGCTTGTTATCAAGCCCATGTATAGCAAACGCCAAAATTTTCTGCTCCCTTGAGCGGGCGTGAGGTCGATGGTGTTGCAGGAAAATATGGGGAAATTACCAATCTCGATCTATCGGCCGAACAGGGCCAGCACACCATTTTACTTCCCACAGATGAGCTCACCCCAGAAGAGGGAATAGAGATCCTGCGCGATGTAGCAAAGGGGATCTACATTTATGATGCCCTTCCCTTCGTTAGCTTGCACAGTAATCGTCATTTGACACACTATCCAGTTATCCCACCCCGTCTATAGAAACACACTCACTGGCGAAGCAGTAGCGCTGCTCGATTATTGCATGAAGGGATTTACTAGAGGGCGATTTTTTTACGAAGACTTCCTCTACTCTTGGGATGCTTGCCGAGAGAGAGATGTAGACCTTTTGTCCTCTAATACTTTTACTTTCAAAAAGTATTGTAACGATTTAGGATTAGAGCATCGAAGCTTTGATGAGATTTTAGCAGAGCTAATGGGGGAGGACTCTTGCCATGGCGTTTTTTTTGATTGTTTTGATATTTCCCATCGTATCTTTGCCAAGCAAAATTCCATTACAAAAAATGGCGATACCCTCAGTTATGCCCCAGACTTCGATGTCACCGGCCTCGTAATAGGGACCCCTCGCAACGATAGAGAAGAAAAGCACTATGAATACCTAAGACAAGCTTGTGAGCTAATGTGCGATCAGATTAAGGAGACTCTCCCGAAACTCCCGATGTGCAAAAAGCACCTTCAAGTCCTATATTTAGCCAATTTCTTCGGGGACTATTGCAATACGCTAAAAGAGATTAATAAGGTTCCTTATATTGGGAAGGCGACTTCCTCAGAAGTAGCCTAAAGGACCTCCTAAAACATTTCCCCCAGCTCCGCTCTCCTGTGGACTACGAGGCGCAAGCCCCTTTCATGCACCTATTCGGGATGCTCACACAGCAAGAATTCGAGAGGGCCTTCACTTGCCTCAGGCTTGGAAATGTGAATAGTAGCCTCATGTCTAAGTCCATCAATATCGTCTATGATGGCCTATATAGGTATCTCGCACACATCAAAATGGTCACAACACCCATCCCCAGATCAGGGGCAAGATTTCGTTGCAGAAATTTTCAAATATTGCTGGAGACGCTATCAAAATGTGAGGGGGAACGCAGCAAACTGCCTAAAATTTATTCAGGTACAGGGCGATCTGAAAGATTCCAACACATATCGACGTGTTTGGTGCAAAGTAAATGAGCTTCTCCAGGAGGCGAATCAAGAAGAGAGGCAATGGCTGACTGAGTTTTGGGAGAAGTTCCATCATTGGCGTGTAGATCCCTTATCTGTCTGTTTTGGAGAATCTGGTTTGATATTTAATACTTTAGATGGGAGTTTAAAAAGCATACCCAATTGTCACGACAACAAAGTACACGTAGTCGGGAGGTGTAGTGTAGCTGTCTAGGAGAGGGTGTGTCCACATCACTTATGCCGATATGGAATCTAAATCTCCCGAAGAGGCGCGAGAAAAGGCAAAGGGGCTCCCTTTATCCTCTCCGCCCCAACTATCCCTTCAGCAATGAGGTCTTTTGGATGTTGTAGGCAAGTTCAGAGGAAGCATTCAAGACTGGCATTTTAAAGGTCCTTGCGGCCTCAGCTTCATCCATCATGCCGCCCGTGCCAACAATCCATATTTCTTAAGATATATGATCGATTAAGGGGCTAATTTGCTGATCACAGAGGACCAACGTTGGACTCCTCTTCATCATGCGGTTCAACAAGGATCTCTCGAATGCATCAAACTGCTCGTGCGGTTAAGGCCTGAGCTTTTAGAAGCCAAAGCTTTAGATGAGGAAACGCCTTTTTTCGTCGCTATCTAAAGTGGCTCTCATGCCTCAATAGATTTGCTACTAACTTTAGGGGCCAATCTTAACTACATTATTGCCAATGATTTAAGAGCCCTTCTTTGGGCGATTCAGTTTCAGGATGAAGGTATTGCTTTAAAATTGCTCCATCAAAAAAATATCGATATTCACTACTCTGTTCCAAGAGGGGGGCGGCAATTGAATTTGCTATTAGAGCGCAGCACCCGCGGGCCCTTAAAGAGCTCATTCGCATGAATGCCAATGTGAACAGATACACGCCACTACACTTAGCAGTCTCTCCTGGGCACGCAGAAGGGGTGAAGGTTCTTTTATCCTGCCGGAGGCTTCAGGCCAACGCCCTAACCCCGGAGGGAGAATCTGCACTCACCTTGGCGAGAACCCATGGTCATCGTGAGACTGAAAATATACTACTATCGTATCGGGATTTCCCCTATGCGTTTACGGGATATTTGCCAGACTTGTCGCTATCGTCGCAACTTCCACGTTAAAAGGGTTACTGTAGTGCACGTCAATATATGACTTCTATTTTTGAAATCGATCGAGTATATAAAATGAATTTTCTACAACGTCGAGGGGTTGATCAACCCGATAAGTTGCTCCCCGGTCTCTTAATCCCCTCCTCAGGCGATAGGAGCGGATCGCAGGTTGAAACTTAAGGTGGCACACCCTCTCGCGTTTAGGGTATAAAATAAGGCGGCGAATGGATTTCTTCGACCATTCGAGGTCGAGGATCAATCCCTCACACTCCACCCCCACAAAACGTCCAGCATGAATTTCTGGGGGGAGGCAGGGCAAGATCGACAGTTGTTCCTCTCGCTCTTGTACCAAAAGTTGACGAATTAACCGAGCCCCTTCTCCGAGCAACATCAGGGGGGAGCTTTCTTTGGGGGCCCCGGCTCGATCGGGGATTACCCCTTGGTAGTCAGTATCCTCAAGGCGTGGCACAAGGATTCCTTCAAACCCCACACGGAAGAGATCTAAAAAACATTTCCCAACTTCTTCCCGATCTTTTTGGCTTATCGTCATGCTGCATCGCGTGAGGAGGCGCGCAGTGCCCGCATTTAGCATAGAGATTTTAGGGACATTTTTGCCCAATTCAAACCAAATAGGCAGAATCTCCCTCAGAGAGAGGCGCCTCTTGACCAATGTCCAATCTTGTCTCTTATGGCACCCGAAATGCATCCTCTCCGCGCACACATTGGAGAAAGAGGGGGAGCCGCTTGACATGATAAACTCCTCTTTTCCCTTCAAAACGTGGGTAACTTCTTTGTGGGTAAAGGCCATTCCCCCCTCGGGTGCACGCTCTAGGAAGAGAACGATATCGTGGGCAAAGCTTAGCAAACGGTAAGAAAAAAATCCGTGACCCCCCCTCCCAAAAACCCTAACCCACTTGCGCTCAAGATCTTGCATTACTGTGAATTGACTTAAAGGACCCACTACCGCACAACGTACAAAAAAACTCTTTTGGCTCCCTTCGGAAACCAAATTTGCAAATTCAACGCGTGTGGGAAAAACTGTGACCTTCCAAGAACTGTTGGGGAGCAGACAACTACTTCCCACCTCATGTGCATAGGGTCTATAGTGTGCATTTATTCTGATCCTCATAAGTATCCGATCAACCCCTCTTTGCTGTTTTTTGCACATTTTACACGTATCATCTCGTTAGCCCTCAACCCATTAGCTGAAACAGAAACGGGTAAAAAATGTTTTGTGTATCCCCGGTGGTTGCTCTCCAACAATATTTCGAATTCCCGACCAATATAACGATTGCGCGATTGAAAGGCCACCCTTTCGACGACTGCATGTAACCGCTGCTTTCTCTCACAGATCACCCCACCCTCCACTTTATCTGCCATCCTCGATGCTCCAGTTTTGGGCCGATCACTGTAGGGGAATATATGCACCTTGGCAAATCCTACTTCCTTTATTAGATCGGATGTCTCCTGAAAATCTTTCTCCGTTTCTCCGGGAAACCCAACGATCACATCTGTCGTGAAGCTAAAATCCGCATCTTCTCTGAGAAGTTTTCTAGTGACCTCTAAAAAGTCCTGTTTTGTGTACGGCCTTCGCATACGTTCGAGTATCCTATTGGATCCCGTTTGTAATACGAGGTGAAGGGAGGGGCATATCTTCTTCCCAGATAGTAATACCTCTACCATCTCATCATCCACCTCATTAGGGTTAATTGACGAGACGCGAATACGCCTCAACCCCTCGACCTGTTCCAGCTGTCGGACTAACTTTGACACACTGACCTTCGGTGTGTGATCACTGCCGAAATCTCCAATATTGACCCCAGTAAGGACAACCTCTTTATACCCACCTTCCACAAGTAACGTCACTTCATCTAAAATGTCCCCGATCCCTCTGGAGCGCGAGGGGCCGCGCACAAAGGGGATCACACAATACCTACAGAAGGAGTTACACCCATCTTGAATTTTGACATAAGCGCGAGTATGGCCTTCAAATTTCTCGATCTGAAACTTTGGCCACTTCTCCTCCGGGAATACTGATGGAAGTAACACCTCTTTCTTGGCGTTGGGAATCAGGTGTGTAATGGCGGGAATCTCCTTGAATTTTTCTGCAGAACATCCAGTCACAACGAGCGTGTCAGGCCTGTGTTCTCTTTCTAATTTCTTGATCTGGTACAGGGAGCGTCGATCAGCGGATTGCGTTACGCTACAGGTATTGACGATACCAACTTCCACTTTTTCATTGGCAGAAGCCCTCCAATATCCCCTCTTTTGGAGCTGACCGGAGAGGGCTTGAGACTCATATTGATTTGTACGACACCCTAAAGTAATAATTTTGTATCTCTTCATACTTGAGCAAGTATAGAGAATTTATCAAAAACTGACACCTTTTACTTTCACTCTCCATTAGACAAGGATCAATAATTTCCGCTGTTTTATAAGTTGTTAGTTGTGTCAATCTTGTGTTTCTTTTCGTAGGCTTTTGCGAGAGTAATGGCAATGGACCTGCTCTAAGGGATAGAAGGCCTTTATAGGAATGCTTTGGACGATACTCCCCGCAACTTAGAATTTTTCTTGCAAACTTTTGTCAAATCTTTTAAATAATCCCTATCAATTAAAGGGTTTTTGCTGGAACCAAAGCTGAAGGAGATGTTATGAGTGTTGCCCTCTTATCGCCCACTAAATTCTTATATTGTGCCCGAGACGTCTGGCAATTACACACACACTCCCTCTCCCTCTCATTTCCGCAGGGCCAAGTTGCTCTTTTCTCCACCTGGAGGCACAGTGTGCAAGCAAAAGTTGTGGAAATAGGCAAAAAAGAGCCGCAAAGGGCTTCGCTTATCTCCCGTACACTCATTTTTTACCAAGGCACGGCCAGGGAGAGAGATGCGCTACGAAGGCTTGGGCTTGAGGTGCCGAGCTTCCTCATCCGAGAAGGTCTTCCTGGAGGGATGCTGGGCAACGTAGAGGGAGAGGTCTCTGGACTAATTATCGGGATGGTAAAGGGTGCCGTGCAGCTTCTTGTGGAGGGCAATAAAAAGGAGATGAAGGCGGGGATAGATATGCGTTTTATCAAGGCTCGGGCCCAACTTCCAGGGGGAGAGTGGGTTGAAGGCTACCATGAAGGGGGTCGGACCTTAAGCAAGCCTGTACGCTCAATTGATAGTTATTGGATGAAACGCTATCGCCTGCTTGCTTGTGGCGCGGGGAAGTTTATATCTGATCGAGTAAAATATGAGGGGGATTTTTTTGATGATCTCTTTCACGATTTAACGGGAAATGCACGCTACTTCATCGAACAAGATACCAAATATACCGGATGTTTTAAAAGTGGAAAGCGGTCGGGATATGGGAGTTTGGAAAAATATAGTCAAGAAGAGAGAAAATTCTATCTCTATTACCAAGGTACGTGGAACGATGACCAAGTAGAGAGTGGTGTATTCTTCTCTCCCCAAGGAGAGGAGATCGTGACAGTTAAGGAGGGAGTAGTGCAGCGCCGTGGCGGTGGAGCAGTATTTTGCAGAACCTTCCAAGATGGGGGCCCCGCCTCAATATCCCCCTCCCTCACGAGGCGGCGCCCCTGCTTTCTTGACCCAAAGATTCCTCCAGAAAAGGCTTACCCCTGTATCGCCAAAAAGCTCCTTAATCCTCGCGTGGAACTCTCTCTTGACGAGAGCGTTGATCTCCTCACTACCTGCATGCATTATGGGCAAGAACATTCTAAAAAAATTGAAGGGAAGGAAGCTATCATCGTTGTTGGTAACAGCGGAGCTGGAAAGAGCACCCTGGTGAACTACTTGGCGGGATGTACGATGGAACTGAAATCCCCTAAAGAGCTTGGTTTCACAGGATTTGAAGAAGTCGTTGCTGTGCGTCCTGAAAGTGCGGGAGGAGCTTTAGATGAGGTTGTGCCTATCAACTATACCCGAACACTTAAAACCTTCATGCCGCAGATCAAAATTGCTCCCGACTATCTTACTTATTGCGACTGTCCGGGTTTCCTGGGTGATTGCGGGGAGGAGATCAACATCGCCAATGCTGTCAATATTAGGCGCTTTATCACGAAGGCAAGGAGTATCAAGGTAGTCATCCCCATCAATTACCATAGATTATTGGAGAACCGCGGACAGAGCCTTGCCGAGATGTTGCAAATCTGCTCCAACCTCTTTGGTCATGTGGAAAATCTCGAGCGCTATTATGCCTCCTTACTACTGGGGGTTACTCAGGTGCCTCTAGGGGTAAGGCTCGAAGAGATAAAGAGGTGGATGATCGAAGACACTCCTCCCATCATGCATATGCTTTCCCAAAGGCTCTTTATCTTTGACCCCCTGGATCGCCCCTTAGAGGGAGGATGGAATCGTGCCACGTGCCTCTCTCGGCTTCAAGCGCTTCCCCCCATTGAAAATCCCGCCGCTATCTTCAAAACTGTCCTCACCGAAAGTGACGAGAAGAAGCTCTTTGGTATTGGCGAGCAGATAGGGGAGGAGATCAAGCAAGCCCTGAAGGGCAAGGAGTATACGCTTGCCGCTTCAAAGTTAAGACACCTGCAATCCTTAAGCCATATTGAATATATCTCCCTAAAGAGGGTGTTTGATCAAAGTTTGATCCATGCGAGACACCATTTTCAATACATTGTCGATGTTTTTAGAGAGCGTTGTAACTTCGAACAACTTTCCGCAGCAAATGAGCTTCTAAAAGAACTAAAGGGCGCTGCTGAGATCTTTGGAGAACTTTTCGGCAAGATGATTGACCCTCAGCTACTTAGCGCTATATATCAGGAGGCGGAGGTGCGTTGTCACGAGAGGCAGGAGGGGGAAAATCTCCAAAAGGAGAGATTTGGACGGGCCCAAAGTCGCATCGCAGAACTCTTACAGCTCCTAGAAGAACAAAAACAAAAAACCCTTGAGCAGATGCAGGCCCAAGAGGAGAGGTTCAGAGAGATGCGGGGTGAGATGAAGGGGCGGCTACAGGCCATCCAAAGCTCTTACCTCCAGATGGAGGCAACCTTGCAAAAAGAGAGGGAGGGGCAACTTGCCAAAAGAGAGGCGGCACTTTCCCTGGCTCAATCTTTTCAACAAAAGGAGAGCCAATTAGAGATTGTTAGAGAGCGACAAGGGCTCGAGAGCGCCTATCGTCAAAAATTGGAGCAGGCGAAGGTGGAAAGGAAAGCTCTCTTAGCAGAACAAACGGCTCTCAACGAGCACAGAGAAAAAACAATAGCCGCAGAGAGGGAAAAGCTCCAAGGAAAGCTCCAAGCCATTGAGGCTGAGCGAATGCAGAGAATTGCCGAGCTGCACTCTAAACCTTCCTCCTTTCTCGCTTTTGGCGGGGCCGAGTGGGGAAAATACTTTGGGGAGGTAGGAGAAGAACCGCCCCTTCCCCCACATGTGGAGGAAATCTTAAAAAGTCCCTGTCCATTTTGGCCAGAAAAAAGAGTCGAAGATACCCATATGTTAGTCCTCATCCCCCAATATGTTAATGGCAAACTTTTTCATCTTAATGCTCTTTCTGAACTCGTCAGGAATCCACGGACGGGATATAAAACGCAATATGATTATTACGATGATATTGTACAAAGTGAGCTAGGCGAGAAAAGCTTTGCCTCTCATTGGGTTTTGATGACGCAGGATGTAATTCCAGATAGTCGCAACAAGGTGTGGGGAGAGCAAAAGACTTTAGTTCAAAAGTATGCTAAGCAAAGCACAGCCTCGTACGAATTGCCAACAGCTTTAGAGGCCGCGACTGCAATCTTGACGAAGCATGTTAAGGCGGGGGTACGATTATATCCACATGAACCTCGGTCCTATACTCGGTGTCAAGAGGGGGTAATTCAAAACCGATGGCCTGTGGCCATCGGGGGATTTTCTCCTGAGGGGCTCTTGCTCTACTACGATCGTTATAACGATGTGGATGGTGTGGCGTGTCTTCGAAGGTTCTAAGTCGTTGAGGCCTGAATTTTGGTCCCATAAAGAATAACAAAATGGTCTTGACAATGAGATGCATCATACAGGAATCAGGGCAAACAGGGAATAAAGACCCCGTCGACAAAACCGACACTGGAGGATATTTTGCGCTCTGCATTAGAACCTTAAAAACGTCTGTGTACGGAATACTACCATATTGACAAATCATCACCGCCGTCCCAGGAATTGGCTTGGTTCTTGAGGGCTTTAAAACACTCTGACAATGTTCTAGAACCTATGTCCGGTATTGGACGGTTTCTTATCCCACTGCAGCGGAAAGGAATAAAAATTTTTGGATTTGGTAATTCCATCTCAATGATATCTGCTTGTAGGAAACAATGCAAGAATTTGTCCGGACTTTTTCTCACTCGATTCCTTCAACACGTTCTCACTAAAGGAAAGGTTTTCTGATATTATCATCCCATTCGGATCTTTTTGCTTGATTACAAATGAGTTAGATGTGAAGGAACCACTGGTGTATATTTGCGAATGGCTCGTTCCGAACGGGAGATTTACTTTTGATATGGAGGCTGTCTACTCCTTGCCTGCAGTTGAGGGCATTCCATCAGTTTCTTGGGTGGAAGGACATGATGGATCGTTGATTGTATTAAACTCAGCTTCCAGGTTCGATAAGTCATCAAAAGTTCAAAATAGTCTCAACGAATATGAACTTTGGAAGGAAGGGAGTATTGTGGAAACTGAATTAGAAGAATTTAGACTCTATAATAAAGAGGAGATCATCTCCTTGTTATCTGAAGCAGGCTTTGTGTGCAAATTTGTTACAATTCCGTATACAGATACCCAAGCTAAAGAAAACGAGGGATACATCCAGTTGGAGTGCGGCAAGGTTTAATGTTCCTCCAAGCGAACCTAAAATGGAATATTACTCAAATTATGTGTGCTGCTCGTTCATTAGGGCAAATAAGCCGGTTCAAATTGGTTCAACATAAAAGATTCAGGTATATTGGCAGTTAATGTCGATCCTTCAGGGGAAGGCACTTTTTGGGCACTCTCTCTAAGGGCCTTGTTTGTTTTTTCAACAGAGGCATCTAGTCGTAACGAAGCTTAAGTATCCAACAACATTTATTTGTAGTTTTTCAACAATAAAAAATCCTTTACTTCTTTTGTTGCGTGATTTAGCATCATGGTTTCTCAGCTTAGCGTATGGGTAGGCTAATGAAGAAATTTTGCTACTTTACCATTTTCTCGCTTCTGCCTCTCTCACTATTGATTGGAGTTTTCATCATGTTCAGACCAGATCTCAAACGGGGTACAGAACAAAGCCCCCATGTTCTTAGGACGGCCCTTATCTGCGATATCGCTACGATGAATTTCTCTGCGAGCAACAAAGGAAGTCCCCACAACTCCTCTCTTGTTATTCCCTGGGTTTTTGAAGGATTGTTGCGCAGGGGGGAAGGAGATGTGCCGCATCCGGCGATTGCTCATAAGGTCGATATCTCTTCAGACCAAACGAAATTTACCTTTTATTTGAGGGAGTGTGCGTGGAGTGATGGTGTTCCAGTTACCGCACAAGATTTTGAGTATGCGTGGAAGAGGCTGCTCGATCCAAACTCTTCCGCTGTCATTTCAATGCCAGATTTGGTTACCTCCATTAAAAACGCAAATAAATGTCTTGCTGGGGAGTGTAGTGTTGAGGAGTTGGGCATTGTCGTTATCGATGATAAGACATTGTCAGTGGAGTTAGAATATCCAGCGCAATGTTTTCTCGATATTTTAGCTAGCTCTTTCTTGATGCCCGCTCCCAAGCATATCGCAGAAAAAGATCCCACTACTTGGGCGACACGAGAAAATTTTGTGTGTAATGGTCCCTTTCTCGTGTCGAAATGGATAAAGAACTCAGAGTTGGTTTTTGCAAAAAACCCCCATTATTGGGATCAAGAACATGTTTATTTAGATGGAATTCAAGCCCATGTTGTGCCGCACTATCAAACGGCTATAAACATGTTTGAGAAGGGGGAGTTAGACTGGGCTGGGTCGCCATTTATGACTCCACCTCAGGATTGCTTTGGATCTGTTTTAAATGGGGTGAAGGAAGATATTAAGACCTATTTTTTTGCATGTAACAACGACAAATACCCGCTGAATAATAGAGAGCTTAGAAAAGCCCTTGCCTACGCCATGGATCGAGAGGCTATTGTGGAAAATGTGTTTTGTAATTACGCACAGCCCACAACCTCAGTGCTTCCTGTTTCATTGAGGTTGAGGAACACTCCACTATTTAAAGATAATAATATCCCAGAGGCTAAGAAGCTTTTAAATGAGGCCCTCGAGATACTTGGAGAGTCGTTAGAGACACTTCCTGCGATTGAGATATTATACCAATCAGATATCGATTTTGCTAAGCAAACTAGCCTCGTTGTACAGGACCATTGGAAAAAGAATTTGGGGATCAACATTGTTTTGAGGGGGGTGTCGGGACAAGCTGCGGCTATTGATGCTCTCAAGAGAGGGGAGTATCAGATTTGTATGGTAGGGGTGTCAGTCCCTGTTTTTGATGCACGCTTCGTTTTTTCCTCCTTTCGGAATAAAACCGATGCGTGTAATTTGTGTAATTGGGAGAATACAACTTTCCAGGACCTCATAGAGCAATCAAATCACAGTATCGGCGACATCGAGAGGACTCGGCGGTTGTTGGAGGCCGAGGATGTTTTGATGGACCAAATGCCAGCCCTTCCTATCTGTTCTCCAAAAAAGCTGTACGCTAAAAATCCAAAAATTAAGGGAGAGTTGGTCTCCTATCTTCAATTTGTAGATTTTAAATCGGCATATTTTGAAGAGTAAAATGGTCCTTGCCATAAACCGGTTCTTCACAATAGACTGCGTGTGTGGGCTCGGGTTACGTCTGCTTGTGATGTTTGGTTGATGGAGGAGGTTGGTATTGGTTCTTTAATGAGGGGAAGGTTGAGAGGCTCTCCCATGGATTCTGAAGAAGATGGCGCGAGGGGGGGGCGCTTGCCGCCATGGCTGCGTCGCAAGCTCCCTTGTGGTTTTTTGTGCGCCCAGACTCGGAACACTCTTAAGAAGCACAAAATTTATACCGTGTGTGAGGAGGCTGGGTGCCCCAATCGATTGGAGTGCTTTTCCAAGAAAACAGCTACCTTTCTCGTCCTTGGGAAGGTATGTACGCGAGCTTGTGGCTTTTGCGACGTTGATTTTTCAAATAGTCCGTCTCCTCCCGAAAAGGAGGAACCTGGGAGGGTCGCTCAGGCGGCTAAAGCCCTGAAACTAAATCATGTCGTCATCACGATGGTTACGAGAGATGATTTGGCTGATCAGGGAGCTTCTCATGTTGCAGAGACCATCCGGAAAGTGCGAGAGGGGCTTCCACATGCTTCTATAGAGGTGCTAACTTCAGATTTTTCTGGAGACCGGCATTTAATCGATGTAGTGCTCGAGGCGGAGCCAGAAATTTTTAATCACAATATTGAGACTGTAAGGCGCCTCACCCCGCGCGTGCGCCATCGCGCCACTTATGAACGCACCCTCCGACTATTGTCTTATGCACATTCTTGCAATAGAGCTTCTTTTATTAAATCGGGAATCATGGTAGGTATTGGAGAAAGGGAAGGGGAGGTAGAGGAGACAATTCAGGACCTGTATAGTGCGGGGTGTTCTATCATTACTATTGGGCAATATCTACAACCAAAAAAGGGGAGGCTTCCCGTCAAATCATTTGTTCATCCCAAGCGGTTTAAGTGGTATGAGGAGTATGGGTATTCTATTGGAGTTAGGACTATGTATTGTGCTCCTTTAGTGCGTTCGAGTTATAACGCACACCTCTTAAAGGAGAGTAATATTAAAGGAGAACTTTCTCGTGGTTGAGTCTGAGTTTCAGGTTGTCGATACTATCGATATGGAAATTCTCATGCATCGAGAAGCGCACTTTGGGGGTAGTTTTGAGATAATGTTAGAATATTATGAGCAGGGTGGAGTTGGGAGGATGTTCGACTTTGAAGTGACGAAAATAAAGCAACTGCAGAGCTTTGAAAATCGTTTAGGACAAGATCTCGCTGCACTTTACCTCCCCAGTGCGGCGCGGGAGGTTGTCGACGCGTCGAAGCAGCTCTACCAGGATTTGCGTGATGCCTATGCAAAGGAGGCGCCTGAACCTCTTGCGATCCTATTGAGTGATCTCATCCTTTCGGAGGAGGAGTATCCTGAACAAGCAATCAAGGCTCTCGTTGCCAAGGGGGAGGAGTGTGTCCCCTCCCTCATTCACCTCCTCTCTTCTCCCCTTTTCTCTGATCCCCTTTATCCTGGATATGGGCGTGTTCCCATCTTTGTCGCTCGATGTTTGGCAGCCGTTCAGGATAAGAGGGCTATTCCCCCTCTTTTTGAGGCCCTAGGAGAGGATAATTTTTTCACAGATGAAGAGATAATTAAGGCGCTCGCCTCGTTTGGGGAGAGTGCAAAACGATTTTTGCTCAACATATTAAAACAAAGCCCTCACTCCAAGGACAATGAACATGCAGCGATCGCCCTAAACGGCTTTCCTGAAGATGAGGAAATTGCTTCATCCAGCCTAGAGATGCTTGAAAGAGAAACTACCCTACAAAAAACATCCTTTTCTAGTTATCTCATTTTTTTGTGTGCAAATCTTACTCAAGAGAGTGAACGGGAGAGATTTGTTGCTATCTCAAACACAAAGAATTTGCCGAAACATATTTCCGATGAGATGGCTGTCATTATTAAAAATTGGAAAAGAGGGTAGATGCTGCCACCATTTACAGTTTTTGCGCGGTTTATTGTGTTGGATTGATCAGGATTAAGCCGGTGTTGACATTTTCACTAACAAGAGAGAGAAGGGCACACGCGATTTTGGACTTGACTATTGGAAGATCCAATTTATGAGTCTATTTCCTGGGATTGATATTATTGCTTGTCGACATAGTGGACAAGATCTATGCTGCTGACCTGGGCGCATCATCCATTCGATTAGGCGGTCTTTTTCAAAAATATGGCCGCATCTATGTATCCTAACAGGGACTCTCATCGAATCTTGAAGGATGGGGCATAGCCTCTCTTCGGGACCTAGTGTTTCGGGATCAACTTCTTCAAGAAATTGCGCAGCAGAGATGAGGTACATGACACTAAGGGAGAGGTGATTATAAAGATCTTGAAGAAGAGGGTATGTAATCATTGCTGCCACCACTGTGAGTATCGTCCAAGCCCTCAGTAAATCTGTTTCTATATATTCTCCTAGGAAGATCATGCGGCCTGCCATATATGGGAAAAGCCAGATGAGGAATAATGCAGGAAATAGCATAATCACTTTAAACGCAATGTGTGCGAGGATATTGTCTACCGGATAGTGTGTGCAGAGAAGGGGAGGGAGGATAGGGAGCTCTGCGCTTCTCCACAAAAATTCCACCCAATTTCTTGCAATTTCAATAAAAATGGATAACCCTAAGATCGCCGCTATCCCCATCAAACCCCCACAAGGGGCAACCAGGACAGAAAACAGGGGTATCGCCATCCAGGAGGAGTCGTATATGCTTGCGAGTAAGAAGTTTAGAAAGACTCTAGCCGCGTAAGGGAGGTAGATGTTCACGGTAACGAGGCAATTAACCATACGCTGAGCGATCACAGAAATGAAGTGAGGATTATCCTCCTGTTCCCAATTTTGATTTATGGGAAGGTGCCCGTAGGCGTAAATCAAGCCCCTCGGAAGGGCATAAGCCATGCTAGTCGCAATCCACACATTCATGACTTCTCTGTAGAAGCAGAAAACATATAGAAAAATAACTCAGCACCCATGTGGGGCTGCTTGGAAGTAGATTTGATCGGTCCATATTACGTCCTCAACCTCTGCGTGATTATCTGACAATAAAAATTTTATTGTCAAATGCAATCTCCAAAAATAATTTCATTTTTTAGCAAAACACCTGGTGTGTAATCTGAGGAGTCAAGCAACGAATTACACAGGTTAAATTTGTGAATCTATTTCCTTGGATTGGCATTTAAGAAAAATTTTCCAAAACTCATTGACCTTCGCTTGCCCCATTGATTATATGAAGGTATGGGGGGCGCTGGTGGTCTCAATAAGGAAAAAAGGGTTTAGTCTGACAGAGCGAGTCGCTTGTGTAGTGTTGGCCGGGGGGCAAGGGACTCGTCTATTCCCACTTACGAGAAGTCGTTGTAAACCTGCCGTGTGCTTTGGGGGGAGGTACCGTCTTATCGACGTTCCGATCTCCAACTCCCTCAACTCTAATATGAAACGCGTTTTTGTTATCTCCCAATATTTTTCTTCGGGGTTAAATCGACATCTTCAAGAGACCTACCATCTCGATCAGTTTCAGGGAGGTAGCCTTGTCTTGCTTAATCCCGAGATGCGTCCTGGGGGAAGGGTTTGGTATGAGGGGACGGCTGATGCCGTTCGAAAAAATATCGATCTATTGACAAAGCTGCCAGTTGATTATTTTCTCATTTTATCGGGGGATCAGCTCTACAATATGGACCTGGCATCCATGATACTATTTGCTCATGAGAGGGATAGTGACCTTACCGTTGGAGTGATACCTGTTGGACATGTAGAGGCGCCCCGCCTGGGTCTATTAAATGTTGATCGTGAAGCTAATATTCTCGATTTTTGTGAAAAACCCGCCAATGAGGAACTTCTTAAGCGGTTTGAAATGCCCGAGCATTTCCTCAAAAGGGGGGACTTTCTCTGTTCAGATCCTCCATGGTTTTTGGCCTCGATGGGAGTATATGTCTTTAAAAAAGAAGCACTTATTGATCTTCTAGCCCAAGATGGGCGGAATGATTTTGGGAAACATGTGATTCCTTCACAGCTGGAGCGAGGCCGTAGCACAGCCTTTATCCACCCGGGGTATTGGAGAGATATTGGTACCATCTCCTCATTTTATCGGGCAAACCTTTCCCTCACAGCTAATTCCTTGGGGCTGAACCTCTATAATGAGGCCTTCCCCATTTATACGCACAATCATTACCTTCCAGGAGCGAGAATTGCGAAAACCGAAGTTAGAAATTCTATCATCAGTGATGGAGCTGTTGTTGAAGCTCGGAGGATAACTCGTAGTATTATTGGTGTGCGTAACGTGATTAAAGAGGGAGCGGAGATTCACGACTCCGTCTTACTCGGGAATGAATATTACTCGGCCCCAAGAGATCCGAGTCGCTGCTACACTATTGGAAAAGACTGTCATATCGAGAGGGCAATTATCGATGAAAACGTTATCATTGGGAACAATGTAAGACTTACCAATAAAGACAAACATACGCACTACGATGGAGATGGGGTCTTTGTGCGTGAGGGGATTACCATCATCGCCAGCGGAACCACCCTGCCCGACAATTTCAGCTTTTAAATAGCTAGTTAAGCTTTAATCTTGATATCTACGCCAGCAGCGACGGGTAGAACTTTCAACTTATCGATAGTGTCTAAAGTGGGATTTAAAATGTCGAGCACACGAATATGTGTACGTACCTCAAATTGCTCTCGCGATTTGCGGTCGACATGGGGGGAGCGGAGCACGGTATAGACTTCACGTTTAGTGGGAAGGGGAATAGGCCCTACGACACGGGCCCCCGTGCGTTTTGCCGTTTCGACAATATCTGCGGTAGAACAATCCAAGGTCCTCTGGTCATAACCTTTAAGGCGAATACGTATCTTTTTCCTATCCGATTTTTTGGTCATAACCACCTCCCTATTTTTTTATAATTTCTTCTTGAATTTTTGTAGGAACGCGCTCGAAATGTCCAGGCTCCATCACGTAAGTTGCTCGCCCAGAACTTAAAGAGCGCAGTGTTGTGGAGTAACCAAACATTTCACTTAGTGGTACCACACAATCGATGATCGCGACATTGCGTTCATTTGATTGATTGATAATCTTGCCTCGACGACGGTTGATGTCGCCAATAATATCTCCCATGAAGTCTTCGGGGGTGGAGACCACCACCTTCATGATAGGTTCCAAGATAATAGGATTGCTCTTTTTTGCAGCATCTTTGATTGCCATCGAAGCACAAACCTTGAAGGCTATTTCACTCGAATCCACCTCGTGGAAGGAGCCAAAGACGATGACCACTTTAACATCCACGAGAGCATAACCAGCCAGTACCCCAGTAGCCAATCCGTCCTCAATTCCATTTATGCAAGCAGGAATGTATTCTTTTGGGATCACACCACCGACAATTTTGCTAACGATCTCATTTCCTTTTCCCGCCTCATTTGGCTCGATTTCAAGGCAAACGTGAGCATATTGCCCTCGACCACCTGACTGTTTAACGAATTTAGTATCCGTCTTTCCTGCACTTGTAATAGTCTCTTTATATGAGACTTGTGGTTTCCCCACATTAGCTTCAACCTTGAACTCGCGTAGCATCCGATCTTTCAATACTTCTAGGTGAAGTTCCCCCATTCCAGAGATTATCGTCTGTCCCGTCTCCCTATTGGAAGAGACACGAAAGGTGGGATCCTCCTCAGCAAGGGCCCCTAGAGCGATAGAGAGCTTTTCTCGGTCTCCCTTAGATTTTGGTTCGATTGCCATGGAGATCACGGGTTCGGGAAATTCCATTTTCTCGAGAAGGAGGGGAAAATCTTCAGCACACAGGGAGTCCCCAGTACTGGTATGTTTTAGGCCGATGCAGGCGACAATATCTCCAGTAAAGAATGCATTCCGATCTTTGCGTTGATTGGAATGCATCTCGAGTAGCCGCGAAATGCGCTCTTTTTTTCCTTTTGTGGTGTTCTTGAGGGTCATCCCTTTCAGCAGAGAACCCGAATAAATGCGGATGAAGGTTAACCTTCCCACGTAAGGATCGGTGGCTACTTTAAATGCCAAAGCTGCCAAAGGGGCCTCATCTGAAGGAGTCAGTGCGATCTCTTGATCATCATCGACGCCAAGCCCCATAATCGTGCCGCGGTCGATGGGCGAAGGCATCCAAAGGGTGATGCTGTCTAACAGAGGCTGTATTCCTTTATTTTTGAAGGCTGTTCCGCAGAGGACGGGATGAATTTTATTGGTACAAACTCCTGTGCGAATAACTGCGTGAATCTCACTTTCGGTGAGGGCCTCGGGATTTTCTAACACCTTCACCATGAAATCTTCATTGGATTCGTCTATTGTGGCGAGCTCTTCAAGTAATTGTGCCCGCATTTCTTCGCACTTTTCTCTCAATTTTTCGGGGATTTCTGTGGTGTCAAATTCAGCTCCAAGAGTTTCTTCCTTAAAAACATAGGCTTTCATAGAGACCAGATCTACCATGCCAGTAAAATCTGCCTCTGCCCCCAGGGGACAATGAAGGGCAATGGGATTTGCTCCGAGCTTTTCCCTTATACTCCTCAAGCAGAAAAAAAAGTCTGCCCCGATGCGGTCCATTTTATTTATGAACACGATGCGGGGCACTTTATAATGTTCGGCCTGCCTCCAGACCGTTTCTGATTGGGGTTGAACACCATCGACCGCACTAAAAATTGCCACAGAGCCGTCGAGAACTCGTAGAGAGCGCTCGACTTCAACCGTAAAGTCGACATGCCCGGGGGTATCGATAATATTGATTTTGCACCCGCGCCAATAGACGGTGGTTGCTGCAGAAGTAATTGTGATGCCGCGTTCTTGTTCTTGTTCCATCCAGTCCATGGTTGCGGCACCTTCATGCACCTCTCCGATGCGGTGTGTGCGCCCAGAATAATAGAGGATACGCTCCGTGCAGGTGGTCTTTCCGGCGTCAATATGAGCCATGATCCCGATATTTCGCACATTTTCAAGCTTGTCTTGTGGGGGGCGAGTCTCTACCATGTTATGATGTTCACCCCTCTACCACTTGTAATGAGCAAATGCTTTGTTCGCTTCGGCCATACGATGCGTGTCCTCTTTTTTCTTGATTGTCGCCCCTTGGTTATTGAAGCAGTCGACAAGCTCCATGATCAATCCATCGATCATGTTACGCCCCACTTTTTTCCTCGCGTACATGATCATCCATCGCATCGCCATCGCTTCACGCCTTTCCGAGTCTATTTCAACTGGAACTTGGTAGGTTGCGCCGCCGATACGACGGGACTTCACCTCTAAGATGGGCATGGCATTTTCCATGGCCTGTTCAAAGGCCTTGAGTGGATCATCGGCATTGACCTTTTTTGCGAACTGTTGGAGCGCAGTGTAAACGAGCCTGCTAGCGAGGGTCTTTTTCCCTGCGAGCATCACCCGATTGATCAACTTGGCGATGGCTAGACTGTTGTAGATGGGATCTGGAGAGATTTTTCTCTTCACAGCACGGCGTCTTCTAGACATGGATCATTCCCTCACTTAGGCCTTTTTGCACCATATTTTGACCGACATTGTTTGCGATCTTTGACTGCAGCACAATCGAGTGCTCCACGGACAATGTGGTAGCGTACTCCTGGCAGATCCTTCACCCGACCACCTCGAATGAGGACGATGCTGTGTTCTTGAAGGTTATGTCCCTCGCCACCGATGTAGGCTACCACCTCTTGACCATTCGAGAGGCGCACCCAGGCGACCTTACGTAAAGCAGAGTTGGGCTTTCTAGGAGTTTTAGTTTTAACTTGCAGGCAAACTCCACGCTTCTGCGGACACTTTTGGAGAGCGGGTGACTTTTTCTTTTTCCTCTTCGGACTGCGCGGGTTGCGGACGAGTTGATTGATCGTTGGCATCAGGAGCCTTACATTCCTCACATTTTAAATTGCACGCTGGGGCTCTTTCCCCAAGGTTCAAGAGGGGAGTGTATCTTAGGTAGAGATTTTTTGCAAAAGAGAAGATGTAGTTTCCTAAATTTTTTCACATTAGCAATGTTGATTCCGAATACTTTTCTATTGTGCCGAGTGTTGTTAAACCGAATTTTGAGGTTTTCTGAGAAAGCCACATTAACAAACTTCACGTATACCCCTTCGGGCCGATGTCCCAGAGATAGTCGAGCGATCAAAATCTGAGGGGAAGCCCTCTTCCTTATCTTCGGGTGATTTTGGATCGCTCCGTCCAATAATTTGAGAGAACATAGCGATTCGTTATTGGACGTTTTATCTTGTAGTGTTCACCGTGTTCTATAAGATATTCTTTCAACGCCATCTCTTCGACTTTACTTTTTCCAGAGAAAATTCTACACTCACTTCCATGTCTAAATAATTTGAGTGGTTCATGTCATCCGTAAAGAAAAAGCGTCGCCTTAAGATTTCTAAGCATAAAAGGAAAAAACGTCGTCGTAGAGATCGCCATAAGAAAAACAAGTAGTAATTGTCTAGCTTTGAGATGTGGTCATACTCCAGAGAATTTGATGTAATTGTTGTAGGTGCAGGACATGCGGGGTGTGAGGCGGCCCGTGCGGCGGCGCAGATGGGGATGTGCACGCTTTTGTTGACTATGAACCTCGATACCATCGGCAAGATGAGCTGTAATCCCGCCATTGGGGGTACAGCGAAAGGGCATATGGTAAGAGAGGTGGATGCTTTGGGGGGAATCATGGGGAAGTTAGCAGATCGAACGGGGATCCAACGCAGGATGCTTAATGCCACGAAAGGTCCCGCAGTGTGGTCTCCACGCACCCAATCAGACAAGGGGGCCTATCAAAGCGCGATGAAATCCCTCCTCGAGTCTACCCCCCATCTAGAGATTAGCCAGGGAAGCGTTGAGTCTCTCGTGATCGAGGGGGGAGATAAAGTTCGGGGAGTTTGCACGCAGGAGGGGGTCTGTTATCGATCTAAAGCGATTATTCTCGCCCCAGGGACGTTTATGCAGGGGACGTTGCACATTGGTGAAGTTGAAAACTCGGGGGGACGTTTTGGAGAAAAACCCTCCATCGGTCTTTCCAAATGCTTGAAAAAATTGGGATTTAAACTCGGGTATTTTAAGACTGGCACCCCCCCGCGCATTCATAAGCGTTCGATCGATTTTTCAAAATTTGAAGAGCAACTACCCGAGAAGGGAGTCTATTTCTCTTATGACCCACCAGAGAAAAATCTCCCACAGCTCTCTTGTCATATTGGTTATACAAATAATGCCACCAAAGAGGTGATTCTCGATAACCTCTCGCGCTCTCCCCTTTTCTCTGGGAAAATTCAAGGGATCGGCCCCCGTTATTGTCCCTCGATCGAAGATAAATTTGTTCGCTTCAAGGAGAGGGAACGTCACCAACTCTTCTTCGAGCCAGAGGGGATAGATACTCATGAAATGTATGTGAATGGATTCTCTTCGTCTCTCCCCATCGACATTCAATATCGGGCGTTGCAGACCATTCCTGGGCTAGAATCTATCGAAATCATGCGCCCGGCCTATGCGGTGGAGTATGAATATGTGACGAGTGGACAGATTACCCCTACCTTAGAGACCAAAAAAATTGAGGGGCTCTATTTTGCGGGACAAATCAACGGAACGACAGGTTACGAAGAGGCTGCCGCTCAAGGATTAATCGCAGCGATTAATGCAACGCTCAAAATCCGAAGAGAACGCCCCTTTATACTCAACCGCTCAGAGGCCTATATTGGGGTGATGATCGATGATCTCGTTTCCAAAAAAATAGATGAGCCCTATCGGATGTTCACTTCACGCGCCGAATATCGCCTCCTCTTACGTCAAGATAATGCCGACCAGCGTCTACGCGAATATGGTTATCGACTAGGGTTAATTAATGCTCAGCAGTATAAACGCTGTGTGGAAAAACGGGAGGAGATCCTCCAGGGAAAAATTGAGCTAGAACGTACCTATGTGAGGTTCAAGGGGAAGTCTACGCCATTAGCTAAACTCCTGTGTCGGTCAGAATTTAATTACGACGCATTATCGAAACTCTTCCCCTCTGAAATAGGCACACTCGGTAGAGAGGTTGGTACCGCCATTGAGATTGAATTGAAGTATGCGGGATATATTTTGCGTGAAAAGAATATGGCGGAAAGACTAGAATCCCTCGATCTACACTTGGTTCCCAAAACTTTCGACTTTTTGTCGGTGATGGGGTTAAGAAATGAGGCCCGAGAAAAGCTGCATTACTACAGGCCCTCTAATTTGGGGCAGGCCTCTCGCATCTCTGGTGTGTCACCGGCAGATATTTCAGTGCTCATGGTGGCCATTAGAAGGTAGTGTTTGAGTAAATAAGGTATGAAGAAGATTGCTTCTCAGTCGTTTGAAAGATATTTGCAGCGGCCGGGATGTTTTTTTTAACTTTTCTTTCAACCAAAGTCGTGGGAAATTTGCCCCCTTTCTTGCTTGAGGTCATTGGAGGTGTGCAGCGTGCAATTTTCCAGCAACAAATATGAGGACAATGATGAAAAAACTTGTTTTACTTACCCTACTCTCTTTCTCTTCTTTGGCAATATCGAAGCAAGAGGAACCCCCTCTTTCTCCTCCCCCTCAAGATCAATCCAACTCAATCATTCACGATACGCCAGCAAAAGCTGCCGCTGCGCGCAAGAGGAGGGGATCTCAAAAACACAATGAGATCATGATCATCTCCCCGGAGGCACGCGCCAAAGATCTGCTTAATGCCTTTCAATATTTAAGGAGGGTAAATGGTGCCAAAAAGGTTGGAGTTAGATTAACCGATGGCGATGTTATCTCTAATATCTTTGACATGGAGATAATGCCTGGGGGTACGATTATTCTTTTTAAGATTCATTCGATGAAAGGAGAGAGTGTACGTGTTGTCACAATTGAAAGTGTCGACACGATAATTTAGGCGCATGCCTGAGAAAGTACACCTCCTTCACTTGAAGCATCTAGCTATTTTTGAGCAACTTAAGATAGAGGAGGCTTTGCTCCGATCGGATGATAGGAATTGGTGTTTGATTAATGAAGGCTCTCTGCCCTCTATCGTAGTGGGTGTTTCTGGTCATCCAGAAAAGTGGATTGACATAAAAAGAGTTCAAGCGGCGCCACTTCCCGTCATTCAGCGTTATAGTGGGGGGGGGGCGGTCGTTGTCGATGACGCCACCCTATTTGTCTCTTTTCTCTTCCAAAAGGAAGCGCATAACTTTCCCTGTTATCCAGAGTCGATTCTCCGCTGGTCCGAGCGCTTCTATAAGGGAGCTCTGCCCATTCCGGCCTTTCATCTGTTAGAGAATGACTTTGCGGTTGGTCAATACAAATGTGGGGGTAATGCTCAATATATAAAAAAGGACCGTTTCGTCCTGCATTCGACATTTTTATGGGATTACAACGAAGAATATATGAATTATTTAATCTACCCTCCCAGAGCCCCCTCCTACAGGAAAATGCGCTCCCACTCTCAGTTTCTTTGCCGTTTAAGGGATTATCTCCACTCAAAGGAGCACTTTGTTACACGCATAAAAGAGAGACTCTCCGCTAAATATGATGTGAGGGAGACCTTTCTCGAGACAATCTCTTCCACTTTGGAGATCCCACACCGACAAAGCTCAAAGACTCTTTCCCTAAACCTGTAGAGGAGTCCGCTCTTATTGCAAAAATGCCAGAATCATGGTAAGAATGGCGAAACTTTTTGAAAGCACGCTGAGTATGAATACTATAGAGGTTAAATAAAAAGTTGCGAGTGGAAGGGTCATTGAGAGAATATAGCAAAGATATTGTACGACACGTGCGTATCGAGTCATTTTCCACTTGTTTAGAGCTTTTTGAAGGAGATCTTGCTGCGCTCCAATACGAGACTGCTCCACATCACTTCCCCTCCCTTGGCCTTGCAAATCGACCACCTGCGACTGTTCACTGTCCTCTTGAGTTACCTCCAAATCGGACGACAAAGAGGAGAGATCAACCATGAACTGACATATCTCTATTGCTGTTTGCGTCGTTACTCGCTTTTCCACCTGATCTATCATTGCATGAATTGCTCTACCTACTTCCATCTGCCGGCCATTTCTACTCCACCGCCGCAGCTTTTCTAAGGGGGCCTCTGCCGCTGGCCCCCCCTCCATCACAGTGGATAAACAGTGATTTAACATGAGGACATATTTTTGAGATTGATTTGCTGTTTTGAGATCCAGCATCAGTTGATCTCCCAGACTATCCACTTTGGATGTGCAGTAGAATTGATATGTCAGCTCCCCAAGTATGCAGAGAGCGAGCATTGCACATAACACCGGGAGAATCATAGGATGCGTGAAAGCCATTATGATTGCAGATGTGGCCGCATATTTAATAAGGGGGGGTGTCATGACCGTTAACACTCCAATAACGACCATCAAAAACCCAGCAAAACATCGATAACATCCCTCAAGCTTGTGCCCTCTATTCCACGCGCGTATTCCTCGTATGATATAAATAGCACCACAGAGAGTACTGATTGCTCCGCTCGTAAGTCTATAAAATAGGGAAATTGCTAGAAGCTTTATGCTGAAAAGTGTAGATGTTGCAAGGTAGAGGGAGCAAAAAGAGGCCAGGATAAGGTGCACTCCTCCCCCGCTGAAAAAGATGCTGTTAATAAGTCTGCTGGGGCTATATGTGCCCTGCGTCTCTCTCTGCTGCGCCTCGATACTGTTCCTTCTGGCGCTTAAATTAGAGTTTATTAGGCCGATTAACTCCCTATCGCTACCAGAATGGTCTCGTTGTCGATCAAGACCTTCTACATACAAGGTTGGAGAGGTGGGCGTTGCAGCAACACTCATAACGAACATTCCCCCTACTGACAATTATAACATTTTCTTGGTTAATTGCTAATTACTCAAAATACGAAATATTTTGTTGAGATTAATGACATTTTATGGTGCTGGGCTCCGAGAAAAGTTAAACTTTATTGATTTTGAGGGAGAGCTGTGAGATGTGGTTACCCCCGATATCTTCTGGGTGAGTGAGTACGCCCCACATATTATCCCATTCTCCTTCCCATATTGTCATGGGAACCCCCCGTTTTGTGAGGGGATCGTAGCGGTATAGATCGAGCTCGAGGGTAGCGGGGTTGACCGCAAAGGCAAAACAGTAGTTCAGCCAGTTTGTGTCGGCAAAGATTAGGGGTTGTGGCCGAGGAAGAGTGTTGAATAGAAGTGTATCGATTTCCTCGCGCCTGTGTGGATTATTTTCTAGGAGGAGGGCGTGAAAACGTGGGGGGGTTATAACCCCTTCATGAGGAGAAAAATCTTTGCCGAGTAATGCAGAGCCAATCTTTGTTTGATCCTCTCTGCTCAAGGGGCGCTCCTCGTAGGCCAGCTGCCCTGGCAGGATTACATTGTCACGTACCCAAGTATATGTGAACCCTTTGTCCAGCCAGCCTTCTATAAATGGACGTAGCCCTGGTTTAAAGAGGAAGGCATGTACGGGAGAATACATGAGGAGTGCAGATGAATCATCCTCCTCAAAACGTTTCGTTACACAGTAAGGTAATGCCTTCATGAGGTCCAGTAAAAATATGAGGAGATCCAGGGGACTTTTTACCCTCTTTTTCTCTTCTGTAATCTCCCCTTCGATACAGTAGTAACATTGGAGAAGTCTGTGCATATTCCCGCCGGAAATGTAACTCCAGGGTATCTGGTTTTTTGTGGCAAAAGAGAGAAATTTTTCACTTTGAAGATAGTGTAAGATAAGGGTAGTCATCTCTTGCAAAACTTTCGCTCCCTCTTTCCACTCATATGTATCTATCAAGAGGGGTTCTACTGCAATGAAGAACTGCTTTAAGGCGCATGCATACTCCTCCAAACTGTATATGGGAGACCATGCAAGAGGGTTGTCACGGCTATGTTTATAAATAAGACGGAAACCCGCGGGGCTGTCTTCATAAAGAGCGGACTTTTCGCCCACGATGTCTGGGTCAAAAATTTCGCAGAAATGTTTTTGGAACTGTTCCGTATATTGTTCAATGAGAAAGCTAAACAAATTAGAGAGCCCCTCCGCGTAGCTTTGCGCCTCATCACACAAATCCCTACAGGCTCGGGCGTGGTAGGCACGCGCCTCCAACTCTGCTCTGCGCATGCGTGCCTTTCTGTACGTATCCGACTGGCGCAAAAGTACTTGGCATGCCCGCGCCTCATCTACTGCCCTGAGGTAATTATGATGACATTGCGCTGTCTCTTCGTTTGCCATATCAAGTTTTGCCTGTAAGGCCGTGTAGAGCAACTCTCCTATTCCCCCTTTTTCCTTGGGATGAAGGCCCAAATTTTTATACAAATTCCATTGACAAAACTCTTCTTTGTAGTCAGAAAAAGAGGCGAGTGTGTATTCCCACACTCGCAAGAGGGGGTGATCGCTCTTCCTCTTTCCCCAAGTTGGGCTGATTGGCACAACATACTCTCTTCCGGCGAAGGTGCGTTTGAGTTGGCAAAGCATCATGAGATCGTGTAGATCAATGAGAAGGTTTTCCTTTTGCTCGTTTTGGATGTAGATAGCCGGTGCTGTGGCAAAACAGGATCCTACAGTTTGACGCAAAGGGTAGAAAAGGGCGGAGAGGGCCGCTTGTTGAAGGTGGGCGTTTGTCAACCTTACCCCTTTAGGGAGGTGAATCGATCCTCTTACGATCGCTTCAACATAAGCATTGGCTACCGGAAGCGTGAAGCGTTTGAGAAGGACTTGCGCCCCTTTGTGATTTCGCAAAAAGGCAAGCACCTTCTTTACGTGTCCTCCATCACATTTTGCAATTAATTCGTCTAAATTAGCCCCTGCAACGATATCTGCGCTCAATTTTTGAGCTATCTTAAAATTACAGAGGAGAAACTCATTATTCATTATCGCATTTATAGGGGTGAATCAAAAGCTAAAGATGTGGGGAAGATACAAGAAAGAGATTTTCCCTTCTAGGAGAAAAGTGGATTTTGGCAGTTTGCAGATTTTGACTTTTGCGCTAGAAGATCTGCAGGTCTATTTTCACGTGAGCTGCGAGCATGGGTTCCGTAAATTTTCTTGCACGGTCCGTTCCGGGCCTTGGCGCGCATATTTTTGGTCACTTTTTGCCAGTTCGGACTTAGCTCTGGGGGCTCTTCTACACCTTGTCCAGGGTCAGGTCCCTGTCATAACTCTCCCTTTGAGAAATTAGGCTTTTTGTGACATACTTGGGTGAGGAGGGTTAGCCTATGGCCTATTTAGATCAATACATGCGGGAGGTTCCGGCTAAGCAGCGGAATACCGCCGCAATCGCTTATTTTGCAATGTTGGACTACTTGACTCAGTTCCACCCAGAGGTTGTGCGAGCGATTGCTAAAGAATTACAGGATCAGCGTCGCTATCTTAAATTAATTGCATCAGAGAACTACTGCTCTCTGGCAACTCAATTGGCAATGGGAAACCTCCTCACAGATAAATATAGCGAGGGCTTCCCCTTTCATCGCTTCTATGCGGGATGTGACAATGTGGATGCAATTGAAGATATTGCAGTGAAAGAAGCGAAAAAACTTTTTGGAGCCGATCACGCCTACGTGCAACCCCACTCAGGGGCTGATGCTAATCTCGTGGCTTTTTGGGCCATTCTCGTGCAGAGAATTCAGGACAAAGAGGTAGAACTACTCCACAAGAAGAGTATCGACGCGCTTTCTAGAGAGGAATTTGAGAAGATTCGGAAAGTCATGCTCAATCAAAAAATGATGGGGTTAGCCTTAGATGCTGGGGGACATCTGACACATGGGTTCAGACATAATTTCTCAGCCAAGATGATGCAAGCAATCCCTTATGGAGTTCATCCTACAACAGAATTGATCGATTATAAAGCGCTGGAAGCACAGGTTAAAAGGGAAAAACCTCTCATCTTGGTTGGAGGGTATTCTGCCTATCCAAGATTAGTGAATTTCGCAAAGATGCGGGAGATCGCAGAGAGCGTTGGGGCAGTATTATTAGTAGATATGGCCCACTTTTCTGGACTTGTCGCCGGTAAGGCCCTGACTGGAGAGTATAATCCCGTACCTTTCGCACACATTATCACTTCGACTACCCATAAAACATTGAGAGGGCCACGTGGAGGTTTTATCTTGTGCACCAACGAATTTAAAGGGGTGATCGACAAAGGTTGTCCTTTGGTCCTGGGAGGGCCTCTGCCCCACGTTATAGCGGCGAAAGCTATAGCTTTTAGGGAAGCTACCCAGCCTAGATTTGGAGAATATGCTGGACAGGCCATTCGCAACGCTCAAGCCTTATCTGAGGGATTGCTTTCCAGGGGGGTGAAGCTCTTTACCGGAGGGACTGACAACCACTTGGTGGTTTTTGATGTGATGTCTAGCTTTAATTTGACGGGACGCCAAGCAGAAGACGCATTGCATGAAGCCCTAATGACTGTAAATCGCAATATGGTTCCTAATGATCAAAATGGGCCTTGGTATACATCTGGAATACGTATCGGCACTCCCGCCCTGACGACGCGCGGACTGAAGGAGGGGGAGATGAAGTGCATTGCCGATTTAATCTGCGATGTGTTAAAAGCCTCGAAGGTGCAAGGTGTAGTAGAACCTGGGCAGCGTAGCAGCAAGGCAAAGGTTGCGGTCGACGTGGAGGTTTTGGGTCGGGTAAGGCAAGAGGTGGGTGCTCTGCTCGCCCACTTCCCTCTATATCCGGAGCTTTTAGAATTAAACGTTGCTCCCACTTAACCCTTGGTATATCCTTGGAGGGCTCGAAGATAGGGCTGTTTGTAAGGCAAATTTCAGTAAAGTAGAGATGTTAAGTATTGCTTTCTGTGTTAATTTGACTTCAAGACGTTCGTTATTAGCGCTTAAGTCCTAGTTTGCTCTACCAAGTTAACAAGTTAAGGAATGATAATTATGACAACGCAAAAAAAACTTTTCCGACTAAATGAGAACGGGGAGAAAGAGGGTAAAGATAAGGCTTTTGATGCAAAACTCGAAGAATTCCTGCTAGAAAAACGGAGGATCTTCTTTTCGTGTAACGTGACAGATGAAACGGCCAGAGAGACTATCCGAAGACTTTGGTACTTGGAGCATACAGGGCCTGGAAAACCTATTTTACTCGTGGTTAACTCCGCTGGTGGATCGGTGAGTGCTGGGTTTGCGATTTGGGATCAAATTCATATGATCTCCTCCCCTGTGTATACGCTAGTTACTGGGCTTGCTGCATCGATGGGATCGGTGCTCAGCTTGGCAGCAGCGCCTGAGAAGCGATTTGCAACACTCAATGCACGGATCATGCTTCATCAACCACTTATCCCTGGGGTGATTCAAGGGCAAGCGACCGATCTTGAAATTCAAGCGAAAGAGATTATTAAGACACGCGATGCCCTCATTAAGTTGTATGCCGACAAAACAGGGCAAAAACTTTCAGTGATCGAGAAGATCATTGATCGAGACACCTGGATGAGTGCTCAAGAAGCAAAAGACTTCGGTCTATTAGACAAGATCGTTTCGTCTTATTCGGAGTTTAATTTTTGATTAAGCCCCCGTTCTATCTGGGCAGGAACAAGGATCTTTCATGCTTTTTTCCTTTTCAAAGTATGAGGGGACAGGAAATGATTTCATTTTAATCGACGATCGAAAAAGCGTCTTTCCCCTTTGCCGTGAAAGCATCATAAAATTGTGCAACCGTCGGTATGGCATTGGAGCCGACGGACTTATTTTGGCACACCCCTCTGAAAGGGCCGATGTCTCTATGCGCATTTTCAATTCTGACGGGAAAGAGGCCGAAATGTGTGGTAATGGGCTGCGCTGTCTTGTTGATTTTCTCTATACGCTCAATCTGATATCAAAAGCTGCTAATATTGAGACTATGAGAAAAATCTATCCCTGTAGGTGGGGTGTCCAAGGGGTTCATGTCAACATGGGAATGCCCAAAATGTTAGGGGATGAAGATGGAGGGATGTTGGTAGATATGGGGGTTCCACACCTCGTCTATTTTGTCGAGGATCTACGCCTATTCGATGAAGAAGCAAAAATAAGATTTGCAACTTCAGGCGTAAATATCAATTATGCTACGCTCGATCAGCGCAATGCAATAACGATGCGTACCTTTGAGCGGGGGGTAGAGGCCGAGACTCCTTCTTGTGGTTCGGGGGCTGCTGCTGCATGTTGTGTGGCTTTTATGCGCTTTGGTCTCAGGGGACTAATCAAGGTCAGGACTCCATCTGGGGAGAGCCTTGATTTTAAATTACTAGCAGAACATAAAGCGTTGAAAGAGATTCACATGACAGGGCGAGTAGGTCATGTGTTTGACGGAGAGGTAGAACTATGAAAATTGGTATTCCCAAGGAGATAAAAGATCATGAATATCGAATTGGAGCAACACCATCTATGGTGAAAATCCTTGCGCAGTTTGGGCACAAGGTGTTGATTCAAAAAGATGGAGGGAAGAAGATCGGTTTCACTAATGAAGATTACCGAAATGCTGGCGGGATCATCGTGGAGAGTGCTGAAGAAATCTACACTGCCGAGATGATCTTAAAAGTAAAAGAGCCCCAGCCGGCAGAGTATCCTCTACTTAGGAAAGAGCAAATTCTCTTCTGTTTTTTGCACCTCGCATCGGATCCCATGCAAACAGCGGCCTTACTCGAAAGAGAAGTAGTCGCTATCTCCTTTGAAACTGTTGTCGATCGTCGAGGAGGTCTCCCTCTCCTAACGCCGATGAGCGAAGTTGCAGGACGTATCGCTATTCAAGCGGGAGCACATGCCCTTCATATGGCCAACGGGGGCAGGGGTGTGTTGCTGGGGGGTGTTCCCGGGGTGGCACCGGGGAAAGTGATCATCATCGGAGGAGGCGTCGCGGGGACACAGGCGGCGAAAGTGGCTACACAATTAAATGCTAATGTAACAATTTTAGATGTGGACATTCAGAGGCTCCGAGAACTCGACGACCTCTTTCATGGAGTGCCAAATACCCTCTATTCCACCGCGGCTTCGATCGAAGAGGAAATAGTGGATGCCGATCTAGTGGTTGGCACCGTTTTAATCCCGGGAAAGAGTGCCCCCAAAGTGGTGACAGAGGAGATGGTAAAAAAGATGAAGTGTGGCACTGTTATTGTTGATGTTTCTATCGATCAAGGAGGGTGTTTTGAAACTTCACGTCCTACAACACACTCTGATCCTACCTACGTTGTACACGGCGTTGTACATTATTGCGTAACCAACATGCCGGGGGCATGTGCACGCACTGCTACATATGCCCTAATCAATAGTGTCCTTCCTTACGCGGTGAAAATCGCCAACCGTGGGTATAGAAAGGCTCTTTTGGATGATCCATTGTTCATGAGGGGATTAAATATTTGTTTAGGCAAAGTAACACATGAGTGTATTGCTCACGACCTAAACTACGATTACCACCTACCAGAAGAAGTTTTGAGAGCTCTGTGACCCACTCCACTTTTACTGCTCAACATATGTCTGAGGGGAATCGGTTGCTCCTTGGAGGGAATGTGAGGAGTATTGTGTTTTCTGGGGGGACCTATCAAGTTGAAATATTCGATCCAGAATTGGGAGAAACATTTTGGCCATTTCTTCAAGTGCAAGATGAGGGGGGCGTGAAGGATGCCTTCTGTAGCTGTGAGGAAGCTGAAAAGGGGAACTCTTGTTCCCACTTGGCGGCTGCATTGATTAAAATTTCTAACGAAGAGCCTCTGCACATCCGGTTTTACACCTCATTTTGGAATCAACTCTGTTTAATGGGGTTTAGAAGACATGGGGGTGACCCTCGCGTAGTGGAGAGAGCGGGAACAAATCGTTATATCTGTACTGCCGCAAATGATAAGATTATGTTCTCTATTAGAGTGAAGAGTGCGGAGGGTCACAAGGTGATCGAGGAAATTATCTTCCACCGCACAATTGAAACTGAAGAGACGTCGATAAAATTTTCAAACCTCCCACAGGAGGAACTTGCGCTATGGAAGAGGGGAACCCCCAGCCAGGCCTTACAGTATGAACTCTCTTTTTGGTCTGACTTGGCCAAATGGATGATGTTGGTGCAAGAATTTCACAAACCATACTCTGTTGAATTTAAACCTGCAGGGCTCTCTCTCCCCCACGAAGTCACTTTGAAATTTGAGGATTTAGTGTGTGAGTTTTACATTGCTAAAGTGAATTGGGCGGAGATCGTCCCCTCCCTTAAGGGAGTAAGGACCCCTTTAGTCGTCCACGAATTCCACGACATATCGATTGAAAGTATGGAGTATAATCCCAGCTTACGGGAGATAGACATCAGCTCAAAGTCCATCCGGAAAGAAAAGGGGAGGAGGTGCATAGACGTGGGCAATTGGAAATTCATCCCAGAGGTCGGCTTCTTCCCATTGCAAACGAACGCTCTCTTGAGGCAAGAGGTCATTCCGAAAGAACAAATAGGGGAATTCTTGAGTCAAAATTTTCATACGGTGCGACACTACCTCAAGGGGACGCCCCTCACACGTAATGTAATCCAACCATCCTATGCCCTCCGCTTTGATGATAAACATTACTTACATATCTCTTGCTATGCTTTCGAAGAGGGGGACCTTCAAACAGAACATGCCGCACTTTTTGCTCCTTGGGTCTACATTGAAAACCGGGGATTTTATCTCTTAAAGCCCCCAATTTTTAATGACATAGAAACGGTGATTTCTCCAGACAAGATGGGGGATTTTATTCGTAAAAATCGCCAGTGGTTCAATGAATATGAGGGATTTCGCATTCATCTCTCAAATGTGGAGGTTCATCTCTCTTATCATTTTGACCTTAAGAATCTTACATTCGAAAATGAATCTAAGGTTGTTGGGGAAATGATTGATTTTGAAGACTGGATTTATATTGAAAAACAGGGATTTTATAAAAAATTACCTGCACGTGATTTGGGGGGTATAAATTCCAACACCCGTATCACATGTAGGGAGCTATCCATATTCATTTGTGAAAATCGAGAAGAGCTTGAGCATGTTAAAAATTTTTTTAGCTCCACTTCCCCCCTGCAAAGGGCGGGGTTGAATGTCTCGATCGATGGAGAGCAAAGAATAGTGGTCAATCCCAGCTATTTCTATAAAGAGGACTATCGAGAAAAGAAGGTTTATTTTTTCGACGACTTTACCTACGTCTCGGGAGAGGGTTTTGCAGAAATTCCCGTTGCCCATCGCCTCCCAGAAAAATATCGCAAAAGGATAGTGATCGATAAACGTAGCGAATCCGCTTTTATCCAAGTGGAACTTCCAAAACTCAAACCCTTCATCATAGAGATTGACCACTCTCTGCAACCTCCAAAAAACCTCGTCCTTCAGGTAAATTCTTTACAAAAAACTGAGAACAAACAGTGGCAGGCTGATTTAACCTACGTGAGTGAATTTGGAGCGGTAAGTTTTTCAGAAATTAAACAAGCTATCGAAGAGCGCCGTTCTTATGCAATCACACAGGCTGGTATGCTCTTTTTCAAGGATCCTCGATTTGATTGGATCAGAAATGTGTCCTTCTGTGGAGGGCGCACTCTCACCCTCTCTCCCATTGAGTGGATCCGGCTTCGTATTTTCGAAGATGTATTGCCACCTACTGGGCAATCTACACAGGCGGTGGTTAGCCGTGCCCTACTACACAAGCTCGACACCTTAGAGGGTGATGACACATTGAATTTGAAGGGGCTAAAGAGCACCCTGCGCCCCTACCAAAAGTTGGGTGTGAAGTGGTTATGGTCCCTTTACTGTTATGGTCTATCAGGCCTTTTGTGCGATGACATGGGACTCGGGAAAACGCATCAAGCCATGGCACTTTTGGCAGGAATAAAAAATATCAATAAAGAGAGAAAAGCGTGCTACTTTATCGTTTGCCCCACATCGGTCATCTCTCATTGGGAAGAGCTGCTAAAAGTCTTTCTTCCCAACCTCCGCGTTACGCTCTTTTACGGAACACATCGCTCGTTAAAAGAGTTTGATAATCATGCCGACGTATTGCTCACCTCATATGGAACTTTGCGGAGTGAGAGGGGGGCTCTTTCAAATATTGAGTTTGAAGTGATAATTTTAGATGAAATCCAGATTGCGAAAAATGCCAACTCTCAAACTTACCACGCCCTAAAGATGCTCAACGCACAGATGAGAATTGGACTCACAGGCACACCCATAGAAAATCATTTGCGAGAACTTAAAGCGCTTTTTGATATTATCCTCCCCTCCTATCTGCCACCGCCTGCACAATATCGTGAAATGTTTGTCAACCCCATTGAAAAATTTAATGATCATGAGAAGAAAAAACTCCTCTCCCAGATAGTACACCCCTTTCTCTTGAGACGTAAGAAGGGCGAGGTTCTAAAAGATCTCCCCAAAAAGACCGAGGAGATTGCTTACTGCTATCTATCTGAAGAACAAAAAAAATTATATCGCGATGCCATTTTCAATTCCCGCGACACCTTAATGCAAGGGATCGATAGTTCAGAAACAAAACACTCGACTATTCATATATTTTCCCTAATAAATACTCTGAAACAGATTTGCAACCACCCCTGCCTAGTCACAAAAGATTTTGACAACTATAAGAGGCATCGGAGTGGTAAGTGGGACCTATTTGTCGAATTGTTGGATGAGGCCCGCAACAGTGGGCAGAAGGTAGTAGTCTTTTCCCAGTATCTCGGCATGATAGCCATCATCGAAAAGTATCTCAAAGAGCATAACATCATGTATGCCTCTATCAAAGGAAGGACACGTAACCGCAAAAAGCAGCTTCAAATTTTTCGTGACGATCCCAAATGCGAGGTGTTTACCGCCTCCCTGCGGGCATGTGGCACTGGCATCGACCTGACTGCCGCATCTGTCGTCATTCATCTCGATAGGTGGTGGAACTTTGCTAGAGAAGAACAAGCTACCGATCGCACCCACCGAATTGGACAAAAACGGGGGGTGTTGGTTTTTAAAATAGTTACCAAGGAGACGATCGAAATCGACATAAATAGGCTCATAGAGAAGAAAATGCATCTATTGCAAAGTATTGTTGGTTATGATGACAAGGACCAAATCAAATGTTTAGATCGTGAAGACCTCATCGCCCTTGTAAAACAACTCAATAAAGAGGTAGCATTGGACGTTTAGAAGACTCCCTATCCACTAGTGCAAGGGGTTGTATCGGTGTGACAAGAGAGACTTAAGATCGGAGCATTTAAAATTTGCTGCGTATTTTATTGGCTTCTTTTGCTACCCTCTCCAGTAATGTTGTCCTCGTAGCTCAGCCGGACAGAGCGGTTGCCTCCTAAGCAACAGGTCGCGCGTTCGAATCGCGCCGGGGGCATTTTCCAAATCTACTGTTTTTCCCTTTAAGGGGGGCGGTGGGTTAACTTATTTTGGCGATCTTTTGTAACTATGAACCTATTCAAATAAGCTAATTACCCAAGTATGAATTACGAAATGAAAGGTTACTGGTGGATTGCCTAAGGATCAACTTCAAATGGAAAACCCCAAGGTGTATAATTTTCTCGTAAGAAGTTAAGAGTAAAATAGGTATGTTCAAGTCCATCCTCAAAGGAGGGCAAGGTATGTTTGATCTCAATGTGCGCATTTTAATTTTTTCTTGCGCGAAACTTACCTGTAGCCTACTTTAGGCGCTTTACAAGTTAAGGGGCCGCATAAATCGTTATGCGCTGTGTTTTAGCGCAGGCTTTAAGTCTTTTTTATCGCTGCGCGGCTGTGTTGCCTCCCCTGGAGCCTGTTTCCTCACGCAGGTGGAAAAAAACCTCTTATCTCTCAGCAGGCCCATTTCCCATCATCTAGTTTCCGTCATCTTTCTGAGCAACGGGGCGTGTCTTATCCCGGACCCTGAAAAATAGGCGGTGTGAGAAAAGATCTGTGCAAAAATGCAGAGAGGGGTGGAAACGTTATTGGCACGGAAGCAAACCAATAGCCTTAGATAAAGAATTTGCAAAATACGAGGTTGTGGCAAGATCTCGCAGGAAAATGGGGCGGTTCAGCAGTTAATTTTGGGGATGGTTTAGAAATTTCCTGAGGAGAAGAAGTGAAAGAACGCTTTAGACATGGAACACATTCCTTAGTAAGGGACCATCCCGGCAATAGTTGAAACGGCGCAGGCAAAAACCATTTACAGTTCCAATATAGATTGCATAATGAGCTCATTGGCAAACCAAGTGCTTGAGATGGGAAGCAAGACCTGAATCATTTTGTTTTCGGATACAAATTGATCGTGAGGGCTAACAAATGGCCTTCTTAGCACCACAAAAAATCCGATCTACTTGGTAATGTCAGTTAAGTCATGGTAAAAAATGATTGATTTTTCGATGGGAGTACTTGTACCCTTCGAGCCCTAAGAGGCGTCGTAATCGGCGTGCTTCTGGGGGTCTTAAAGCCGGCTTCTTGATGGGCGGGTCTCTCGGGTGTGCTTTACTCTATCCTCTACCTTTTACGTAAGGGGGTTATGCAGCAATTTTGGATCAAATTCCTCTCGGCAAGTATCGGAAATTTACTCGATCACTACAGTAAGGCGCTCTTCTTATTTTTAGCCCCCTTCCTCGCTCCCATTTTTTTTGCGGACGCCTCTCCGCTGTCTGCTCTCATTCTGACCTATGCGATCATGCCACTCTCCCTCTTTGTGAGGCCAGTTGGCGCCCTCTATTTTGGCTTAATTGGAGATCGTAGAGGACGTTGTGTCGCACTCTTTTTAACTCTTTCAGGTGTGGCGCTATCAACATTTTTGATTGGGTGTCTTCCTACCTATAGGCAAGTGGGTTGGTTCGCCCCCGTTCTCTTCTCTTTAGGTTATCTTACACAAACTTTTTTTGCCTCTGGAGAGACGGTAGGGGGAACACTGCTCATATTGGAGGCTTGTGAGAAGAGTAAACGTACGCTTTACAATAGCATCTACGAATGTTCTACCCTGTTAGGGGGGCTTCTCGCTTCCCTTGGGGCAACATGGCTCAGTGTACAGGAATCGATCGAGACGTACTGGCGTTGGCTTTATTGGATGGGGGGGGGCACGGGAGGAATTGCCTTTGTCGTGAGACTCCTCGCTAAAGATACAATAATGGAGGTACAACCCAAACGGCGCATCCCATCATTTCTGTGGAAACATCGTACCTCCTTCTTAATTGTAGCGGTTACTTCAGGCTTCTCCTATGCCAATTATTATCTAGTTACCTCTCTTCTCAATAGCTTTCTTCCTCTTATCAGTTCCGTGACAAGAGCCAAGATGATGCAGACCAACTCTCTTATCCTAATATGCGACTGTTTACTCCTCCCCCTTGGAGGTTTTCTGGCTACGCAGCTTCCAAAAGAGAAGCTAATGATCATTTTCGCAAGTTCAATTTGTATACTTATTCTGCCCCTTTACTCTCTACTCGCCACAGCAACTTTCCCGGTCATTATACTTATTCGGATGGTCTTTGTGGTTCTCGGCGTGGGTTTCTCTGTAATTTTAACCCCGTATTACCAAGATTTGATCCCACATGAGAATCGTTATACTTTGATCTGTTTCGGAACGGCTATAGGATCACAGCTATTTGGTAGTAGTGCTTGCTCCGTAGGGCTCTTTCTTTTTAGGCAAACGAGTTGGCCAGGGGCGCCCGCGCTATATTTAATTGCTGTCGGGTTTTTGGTCGTTACATTATTGGCATTTAAACACTTAAAATCGCACAAATTTCTCGTGCCCGAACTCTCGAACAAATGTCTGGAGGGGGAAGAATAGGGGAGTGGGCAGCTCATTCCAGTGAGGCCACTTCCACCCTTCACACTTGTGAGATTCTAAGGTTTTGGCCTCTCCACCAGAAAATTTAGTGATAAATACAAAGAAGGTGGTGTAGCGATGAGGAGAGATAAAATCACTCGTGTAAGGACCTAGCCGAAGAGGTAGGGCAACAAGCCCCGTTTCCTCCAGGAGTTCCCGCGCGGCACACTCCTCAACGCCCTCCACAAGGAGTGGCCCACGTCGCAACGCCGAGGGAGCCCTTTCTCCTCCCTAACAAGAGCTTTTCTTCACACAACACCATCGAAGAGACCCCTATCTTGGGCCCCTTCTGTACCCTCTCCGTTTCACACTCAACCATAATTCACCCAATATGGCAGTCAACAAAAGTTTTATTCCATCTACAAATAAGAAGGGAAGGATTCCGACCATCACACTCTGCCTGCAACTCATAAAACGCATCAAACCGAGAGCGCCCAAGAGATAGAGTACACAGTGCCCTACAAAAAGGGAGACAATAAGCCATAGTGGAGAGTATTTTTCGCGCATCTCCATCATCTTTCCCACGACGAACGCAGCAAGTGGAAAGGCGATGAGATAACCACTCGCGGGATAGCAGCAGAAGTAATTTATGCTGTATTGCCACGAAAATAATAGAGGCACGCGAAAAACAGTAAGATAAAATAGAGTGGAACAGGCCCCTACCCTCCCCCCTTGAATCAGTGCGATGAGAAAAATCATACAAGTCTGTGTGGTGACAGGGACAGGATAGAGGGGAATTACTATACGAGAACCAATGAAAATGAGTAACCCTCCCGCTAGAACCTGGAACACACTCCAGACATGGGCCTGCACTTTATTTTCGAATATCGAAATCACTTCAGAAAAACTTTTCATAGCGATACCCTACAGCGATTAGAGTTAAGACACCACTCTTGTACATGATTTAAAATTTAAGCGCACTATTTTCCTTTCTTAAGAAATTGTGTCTGTTTCTAGGGGTAAAAAGTATGCCGCGAAGAAGGGCTAGGCGTTGACGAGAGGATGGGCAAATTTTGGCGGTGCATTTGCGCACCTAACTTATTGACAATAAGCCTGTTGCCAAGGCATCTTCACGGCATGAGCAATCGTAGTTCTAAGAAAAGTCTTGTGATTTGAGAGATTCCCACAATCCCAGTTTTGCGCCCCCCTGAACAAATAGGGTGGATCTTACCCAATCAAAAAAATTTAACCGGATTGATTATTTTTTCTTTTTCTATTTTCCCCCAGTCAATATAGTGGTGCTCTATTTGATCAAGCTAATACGGGGGTTCTCTGTGGGCGGAAAATTTTGGAAGTGCGCGCTGTTCTTTTTTCTCGGTTCAGTAGTTATGACGCAAGGGACGGCGCAGTTGCGAGAGGTCTTTTCTTCCTCGACCACGAACCAACCCAGGAGAGTGATGGGTAGGACGATATCCACTCCATGGTATACTGGACCGTTGCTTACACCAGGGGCCCATGTTCTCCCCCCCTATACCTTCAATGTGCAGCCCTCCCTCTACGTGCAAAAGACCTTTGCCTCATTTGATCAACACTGCCATCTGAAACGTTTCTCTGATAGTATTTGGACTGTACAACCCACCTTATCCGTTCAGGTGGGTTGTCTCTCTTGGCTCGATTTCTCAATCGATACTCGGGTTTTTTATGTGACTCAGTCGAAAGAGAGGGCTTTTCATTGGGGGGATTCTTCACTGGGATTGGGGATACAACTCTTAGAAGAGCAGGATAACATCCCCGCGATCAAATTTAGTGTGACTGAGTCGTTCCCTCTTGGGAAATATGAAAAACTGGATCCAAGAAAAAGGGGGATTGATGCGACAGGGTCGGGTTCTTATATCACAAAACTGGGACTTAATTTTTCAAAGGAGTTTGATCGCTTCTCCGCCCATCCTGTCGTGTGTAGAGTCGCGTTTAGCCACGATATCCCGACATCTGCCCATGTCCGAGGGTATAATGCCTATGGAGGGGGAGAAGGCACGAAGGGTAGTGTTAATGTGGGGCATATCACTGAGGTTGGAGCGGCTATTGAGCTGAGCTTAACCCAGGAATGGGTCTTTGCGATAGATGTAGCCTACACCCATCATAATCGCTCCACATTCTCAGGAAATCGAGGGTTAACTTTGGAGACGACAGACTCTCCCCCCTCTGTCGGCGCCCCTTCCAGCTACTCTCTGAGCACCGCTCCAGCCATTGAATATAATCATTCGGATCGTCTAGGCTTTATTGCGGGAGTATGGTTCCCCGTTGCAGGACGTAATTCATCAGGTTTTGTTGCGGGCGTTCTTTCAATGTGTTATTCTTGGTAAACAAAATAAAGTTTGGCAGATAAATGTCTAAGCGTGCGTAGATGCCATTTTTTTATTGACGAACAGTTCTCTTTCTAATAAAACACCAAGTCAGGGCTTAAATAGCTTAAGCTATCTGAGAATTTGGAGAATGTTGTCGATCGCGTGCTCTTGGCATGATGTCATAGATAGAGAGCAGGTATGGTAGGGCGATATATCCGACATCTCCCCCTGTTTTTTGTTTTATATTAAGTTTCGTAACGACACCAATGTAGGGAATTTGATTAATAAAAGAGTGCTACTTACTGGAGCCCGGTCTCTGTTCACATTAGATTTGGCGAGACGTTTCCATGAACAAGGTTATACGGTATATGCTGCAGATACCTCACACTTTCACATATGTCGAGTTTCTAATGCTATATCCAAATATTTTATCGTACCGAGCTCCCGTTTTCAACCACAGGCATTTCTCGATAAGGTAGTGAAGATCGTAGAAGATATGGGGGTGGATGTTCTAATCCCCTCTTTTGAAGAGATCTTTTGTCTTGCGCTAGGCCTCCACCGCTTCCCTCAATCTTGTTTTGTCTTCTGTTCCTCCTATAAAATACTCGATATCCTGCACAATAAATGGCACTTCAATCAAAAAATTGCGGCGTTAGGGTTTCCCGCACCTAAATCAGTTTTAATTCAATCACAAAAGGATTTAAATAACCCTGATTTGCCTCTCCCATACATTCTCAAGCCTTGCTATTCTCGTGCAGCCCAAGGAATTTTAAAAGTCACAACCAGATATCCCCCCAAAATAAAAGTCGACCCCCACAACCCCTTCATAGCACAGGAATGGCTACATGGAAAAAGGTATTGTTCTTACAACATTGCTCATAAGGGTAAGTTGACCACCCATGTAACCTACCCCCTAGATTGTTCTATCGATGATAGTTATTGCATAAATTTTAAGGCTATCGAGCATAAGGAAATTCAGCAATGGGTAGAAACCTTTACGCACAAAGAACAATTTACTGGGCAGATTGCCTTTGATTTTATTGAGGTAGAGGAGAGGAGCCTTTATTGCGTCGAGTGCAATCCACGGGGAACGAGCGGAATCCATCTCTATAGTCAAAGTGATAACCTTCCCGAGGCCTTTTTAAACTCAGATATGCCCCTCATGCACCCACAATTAGGGTCGTACAAACAGATCTTTTTAGGCATGCTATTTTATGGGTGGAGGACTGCGTTCCTTAATAAAACATTCCCCCATTTTTTGAAAACGCTCTTCACCGTCCCGGATATCATCTTTTCGTTTAAAGACATTTATCCTTTCTTTTTTCAACCTCTTCTATTTTGTGCGTACCTCCTGAAGAGCTTAAAACTCAAGACCAGCATTCCGGCGATGTTCACGCACGATATCGAATGGAATGGACAAGATGTATCTAATCTACAGGAACTTAAAAAATAGGGTGCCATTTTTTCCCTCTTCGAGTTAGAATACGTGTATGCGTTTTAACCAGGGAGTGTTCGATGAAAAGAAAGATTGCTAACCCCGATATGCAACAAAAAAAACGTCAACAGGTTATTAAGAAAGAACAAGATAAGTGTTTCCAACAGGAAATTAGAAATGAGCGTACTGTTTACCCTAAAAAAATCTCTCAAAAACATTTTAGGATGGGTCACAAGTAAGATCCATCGCTGTAAATACCTACTTTTTACTCTACTTGCGGTCTTTATGGTCTCCTCTGGTCTAGAAGCACAGCAGCAGTCTCAGGAATCGACGGTTGTTATCCTTCTTGGTCCTCCCGGCGCGGGGAAGGGGACCCAGGCGGGCTGGCTCCGTGGCTTTCTGCGCTTGCCTCATATCTCTACAGGGGACCTCCTTCGGGCCAATATTCGGGAAGGTTCTCCCCTGGGGAAGCAGGCGCAGGCATACATAGGGCAGGGAAAACTCGTACCAGACGACCTAATCTTTGAAATCCTATCCAAGCGCATAGCAATGGAGGATTGTCGACGTGGATACATCCTCGATGGATTTCCCCGGACGTTAGATCAGGCAAATGCCTATCATGAACGTTTTGCAGCCCCCTCACACCTCTTCGTTTTCAATCTGGATCTTCCAGAGCAAAGTATTATTGAAAGACTTTCACAACGGCTCGTTTGTGGTGAGTGTAGTGCCCCATTTCACCTCAAAAATTCCCCCCCGAAAGTGGCAAGTTGCTGTGACTATTGTGGTGGTGCACTTGTTAGACGTTCTGATGATCGGGAAGAGGTGATACGCAGTCGCCTACTCTCCTACCGTGAACAGACGGCACCTTTGATTGCCCATTATTCTAAGACTTCAAACCTCTACACCATCTCGTGTACTCAATCCACACAAGATGTACAGAGCCAAATTATTCAGTGCCTCAGCAAAAAGATTGCTAGGCCCTAGATATATTGCTGTCTGCTTCCCTCACTTTGCTTTTTTTTCAGGCTTGCCTGGCCCTGTTTCCCAGTTGAGTGAGGGGGGTGTAGGGCTTCCTCGTCGATTTTGCGCTCACGTCCCTTTTGAGCTTTAAAAAGGTTGTTATTTTATTCTTTTTTCAATAAGAAAAAATTAAGGCTCAGCAAAAGCTTATTTGTATATGTATAGAAAGTCACACCAAATCTCCATAAAAAATGGAAAGATCGACCCTTCATTTAAAAAATATTTCAAAATTGAAACGGACACCGTCTATCTAAGTAATGTACAAGTGCAAGAAAAGGTGAAAGCCCGCTTTGAACGTTCTTGGAGGCGATTTTATAATAAAGCTACCCCCACCATTTCTGAGTCACGGCAAGAGCAGTTTGCTAGGTTTTTCCGACGATTAGAGGGAGATGGTTGTGATGAACGTTTCACTCGACGTGTAGATATCTGCTTCATTAACCCCGTTGTGGGATATGGGGTATTTGCAAGGGAAAATATCCCTCCCTACTCTACTTTAAACCATTATGCGGGAGTACTCATGCTCAGCGGGGATATCGGGGCCGATCACAACAGTACTTTTTCTTTTAACGACTTTAAAACCTTTTCCATTGATGCAATGAAACATGGTAATTGGTGCCGTTTTATGAACCACTGTCCAGAAAGACAACCCAAAAATAATACCATTTCTTGGGAATACTATCATGCTAGTGGTCCAAAAATAGTCTTCACCTCTGGCCCTAGAGGGATTAAGCGGGGGGCACAACTCCTCTACTCATATGGAGATAGTTACTGGGGAAGGGGTGGGCAAAACTATATTCCTTTATAACCTATCTCCTACGAAACGGATTTTTCTCTCTCCTTTTATGGATCTGCTCAAGAAATAGGAGGTTTTGAAAAAATGCTCCTCCAAACAACCCTAAAATAGAATATCACTCAAATACGTATACTGTTTGTCGACCAGAGCGCGCAAGCCATTTTAAATCGACTCAATATAAAAAGACTTAGGCATATTAGCAATCAATGCCGATGCTTCAGGGGCATGCGCTTTTCAACACTTCCATAAAAGATTTAGGCGTGTTGGCAATCAATATCGATGTTTCAGTGGTGTGCATTTCTCGACAGGCCCATTAGTGAATTTTAAGAAATTATGCGCATCTCTAAAAGCGCTGACATAAAAAGTTAAGGAGCGCCAGAGCTCCCACTAATTCTGGTTCACTATTGGGCAGAGGTTTATAAAGCGTAGGTTTGCACGAAGGGGAGAAGAGGCTAATTGTGCCCCCTCTTTGCTCTCCACGAGCGTCAACCAGCCCCCCCCTTGCATCTCTCTACTTACGGAAGGGCAGCGCCACCGCTGCTCGATTCCGAGCTTTTGTGCCTCTATAAAGGCTAGCAAATATTTCATACTTCTTCAACGCATTCCACAGTTCCTCCGCCTCATTCAATGCAATCTTTTTCGATGGCGAAGAAGCAGCTTCTTCAGCGGTAGCTTCCTGGGGCGGCTTCTTCAGCATCAGATAGAGCTGTCTGACGCTTCTTTCTGCTTCAAACTTTTGTACCTCTATAAAAGCTAGCAAATATTTTATACTTCTTCAACGCATTCCACAGTTCTTCCGCCTCATTCAATGCAATCTTTCCAGATAGAGCTGCTGGAGCTTCTGCTTCTTCAGTGTCAGATAGAGCTGCTCTAGCAGCCTCTTCTTCAGTGAGAGCTTCTGCTTCTTGTTGGTTATGCTCTTTAACTGCCTCGTCAAACAATTTGTAAGTTGCGCGAGCAGCGTCATTTGCGATCCCGTCTTCAAATTGAGGTTTACAAAATCTACTAGATGCTTCCATTTGCGTAACTTCAAAAAATTCGCGAAGTCCACGAGCTTTAGCAACTTCAATTGTAGCTATAGCCACTCTAGCAGCTTTAACGTTAGCCTTTTCTTTTGCAATTCTAACGGCTTCAGAAGCTTTATTTACAGCTGCAACACAGTCGAGAACTCCTCTTTTAACAATGCATCTCTAGCAATTTCGACTTTGATGTCATCAACCACACCTGATTTATCCACATAATAAACAAGTTCCCCTGTGAGAGCGTTAGCCATTTCAACCGCACCACCTCCCGCAGTTTCGGATTCGGCCAACTTGGTGGGTATTTCTGCAGCTATAGCTTCAAAAAATTTAATTAATCCGCCAAGGATAGCGCCGTCTATTTTTACTGCGTTAGCTTCTGCAGCAGTATTGCTATCTTTAGCGAGAAGTGCTAACTCCTCAGCGTGGGCAGCTTTGTTAGGAACTTCTCCCGCTAACTTTTTTTTCAATTTTTCACCATAGTAAATAAAAACTATTGGAATTCCTTGCACGTGCAAGCCATTGAGTATTCACAGAATCTCTGGCAATGTTAATTACAGCTGTAACAATCCCAGAAATTTTATTTGCGGCAGTTTCTGTTGCAGCAACTCTAGCGTCTTCGATGGGTTCCATCACATCTGCGGAATTGACATTTTCCATTTTGGCCTCCAGAAAAACTTCAATTTGTTGAATACATTTAACCAATAAAAATTCTTTTATAAACAAATTTATGTTTATAACAATTGTTTTTTCGCATCTGTTCAGGGGGCGCAAAATGAAGCTACTAGAGCCGTTTAGAAGATCCTGGATTTTTACGAGCTGTGATTGCGTGATTTGGTCGTCATAAGATTCTAACCCACATAGCAATGCAGAAATGGTGCACTATTTTTTGCATATCTCGTGGCTATACCTCTCCACCGTTTTAAGTGAAGAATTGCGTTTTCCACCAGATGTCTTAGTTTATATAAGTCTTTATCATAAGTACGTTTAAACTTCCTATTTTTCTCGGAGGAATCACTACTTGCATCCCCCTTTTTTCGGCCAATTGAATAGTTTCATTGCTGGCATACGCTCCATCTGCTCACAGGCTCTCTGCCACAATATTCTGGATCAACTTAGAGCCTTCTTTAACAATCAGGCCAGGTATCTTTTGTAACAGCACGCCCAAGTGTAACAGCACGCCCAAACGGCCAACCATGTGCATTCACGGAAATATGTAATTTCGAGTTGAGCCCCCGTTTGTGCGGCTCATGCCTTGGATTATCGCCTATGGCCCCAGGGGCATGAAGGAGAACCTTAGATATGACTTGCATCTATCATTAACCACTCATAATCAGAGTCATCTATTAATCGCTCTAATATTTTGTTCCAAATATCTTTGTCCCTCCAGTGACAAAAACGTCGATGAGTATTTTTCCAGTCTCCGTAATCTGAGGGTGAATCCCCCCCATGGAGCTCAAGTAACGAATAATCCAGAAAACTGCGTTGAGAAACAAACGATTGTTTTTTGCAGCCCCACCTCATTGCCCCTTTCTACCTGGTAATAAAGGTTCTAGTATACGCCAGGTCCTATCTGAAATATCATGCCTTCTATGTGGTTTTTCATTATTCACTTCTCTTGTTTATATTTAATAATACGCAGTGTAACAACAACTTATCTTAACGGAGACGCTCCTTATGACGATGCCATCTAGCAAAAACCGCTCCAGTTCCCGGTCGCTCAAATTCTCCATCCACTGTAGCACGAGAGCGGCAAACCTTGATTCGATGTGATCCCATTTACAACCTCTATCCTCACAGAAAAGCGCTTTTAGAGGTGCGCATAATTTCTTGAAATTCACTAATGCGTAGCAGTTTGCGATAAGGGTGATTTGCTTGCGAGTTGAATCTTTTACATGGGTTTCAAACATATTTCGCTCCACTTTGAGTATGGATTTGAACATACTCGTTTTATCCTCAATTTCTTATAGAGGGATTATCCCCTTTTAGGGATTTTTGTTTGAAGGTGCCTCTAGAAGAAGATCTACCAGCGGCCTTCTATTGCTTGAGCAAGCCCATTTGAAATCATAAATTGCCAGTTTGTCCGTGATAAATATCGCACTTTTTTTGATGAACTCGGTTAGTTGATCTCGATAGGCCGGCGCGATGGGAGGACTGCCAACAAACAGATTAACCCGAAGAATATTGGCCACAAGAAAGGGAATACGAGGAGGATAAAAAATATGGTCCCTAGAGAGATAAGTGCTGCGTAGATCTTTCCCGAATGTACTGGAGATGGTAATAGGGTGTGCAAGTTTCCATATGCCCCTCTCACAAATAGGGCAAGCCTGTTATATGCACTCCCAATTGATCTGTCGTAATGAACATTTGTATTCATCTCTAGCGTTTCCCCATAAGAGTTTTAAAATACATTTGTATTTAATTAGTCATGCTTTGTTAATAGAGGAAACATGACGTACCACTAGCAAGGGAGGAGGGAACACACTGTTAAAGTTGGCAACAAAGTGCCCAACATGCTTTCAAATGTCCCTATTGTAAATGAAGCAGCAATAGGCCGAACACACGGAATTGTGTTGAAATGAATGTTAGCATTCACCTCTAATACCCCCCAATGAAAATATTGCAATACACTTATACTCAACCAATTACACAAAACCGCTTGTGCGATTAGGTTGCAATCTAAATGCGTCACACTCAGCCCGTAATACCTAGGCTAACGCTAAATATCCATATCAGCAAAGTGTTGAGATTAACAAATCACACACCTTCAAAATTTGATTTTACTACAGTTTATTGTTTATACTCAAGTAGCGATGTTGCTTTGGCATTAATCCACTTTCGGCCAAATCCTTCGATCGCAAAATTTACCCGCTTAGATTAAAGCCCTCTCCTTGTGAAACAAAGGGGTGTAATGATGACAACTTACGTGAAAATGCCAGAAATGAAAATGTTCGAGAGTAAGCGGGGCAAATTGAGTGGAGGGGTATTTTTTCAAACCTCCTTATTTCTTGAGTAGACCCCGTAAGGAAATATCACGGAGGAGATGAAGCGCCACAACACTTTGAAAGAAACAAAGGCCCGTTAAAATTAGATGCTTATAAGTAACGCCCTCGCGAAGGGATCAAAAAGGCGGGGCTGCCAGCTAAAGGCTTGGGGGCGGCCAGACTCGAACTGGCGAAGACCGAAGTCGATGGATTTACAGTCCATTGCAATTGCCACTATGCGACACCCCCAGAAGAAAAATTGCTGGAGAAAGGAATTGAACCCTCAACCGTCCGATTACAAGTCGGGTGCTCTACCAACTTGAGCTACTCCAGCACACCAAGGCGATTCTTATATCAAATTAGAGGTTTAAGAGAAAGGTCCTCCCTCCCTTTTTCTTTTTGATAAGATCCACTGCTTCCACCTCCAGGAGACTTTCCAATGTAGCGCTATACTATTCGTGAAGGTTTTGTTGATCTTTGCTATTTATCTCTTTCACCTCTCGTTTTTCCTCCCCCTCCCCACTCAATCCACCGACACTCCTTGAGGAGCTGTTTTCGATGGCTTGAGAGATGAAACCGACCACCTTCTGAACGTTTGATTTATCTTTTTCTATTCTCTCATAGGAATGAGGGCGCGCTGAGGGCGTGACACCACAACATTTCTTATATTTTTTCCCCGATCCACAGGGACAAGGATCATTACGTTTAATGCCAGCCATAAGTTACCCATAGTTTATTAATTTTTCAAATTATAGGTCTAGTAATATTCCCCAACACTTTGATGCAAACGGTCTAAGAGGTCTGCTGAAAAATAGGACTTTAACCTCTGCATTGAATGGCAATTCTCGATATTTTTTAAGTGATACCGTTAAAAAACAAGACTTATGTATGTAGGCCGTTGCAAGTAAGGGGTCTGCTTAAGAAATTATGTGGACCTCTAAAGGGCCTGCTCAAGAAATAAGAGGTTTTGAAAAAATGCTCCTCCAAACAACCCTAAAATGAAATATTACTCAAAACATGTGCGCTGCCCATCGGTTAGGGCGAGTAAGCTGGCTTAAATTGACTCAACATAAAAGATTTAGGCGTGTTGGCATTTCAGCGGTGTGCATTTCTCAACACCCCCTAAAAGCTTCCTCTTGTGTAAATAGGGGTTGCGCAAAGATGCCACATGATTTATCTAAGCATCAATTGCTCCCAACGTTTTTTGGAATGGGCAATTAGCTAGTTTTCGATCCAGAAACTCTCATTTCCTTGAGCACCCTCTTAATTAGAAAATGGCATTGAAAGAGGGGTAGACAGAGAGGTCCGATACCCCATTCAACTGAGAGGGCAGAAAGGGTGTGATTAAAATGGGGGTAATTGACGCTCCGTTGAGGGCCTGTGCCCCCCTCAAAGAATCCTCAAAGCCCAACATTTGATCAGATCCCCCCACCATCTCAATAGCTTTGAGATAGCAATCAGGGGCTGGTTTGGGGTTGCAATAGGCTTCGCGTGTAATCCAGTGCTTGATCTTCTGAAGTTGTGGAAATTGCTTTCGAACAATGGCGGTGTGTTGTTCTATGGAGTTGGTAACCACTGCATGGGGGATATTTGCAGCGGACACTACCTTCAGTACCTCCGCAGCTCCCGTCATCAATTTCACCCCCCCTTGCTCTACAAGGGTCGTATAAATTGTCTGTTTTTCTTCATAGAGCTCCTCCCAGCTGCGCTTTCTTAGCAATTGAGGGAAATGCTCACCAATAGCATCACGGAGCGCGACAGCACTCCTATGTGCTAGAGCAATGTAGGAGGGAAAGTCCCAGGGGAGGGAGAACCCATAGTTATTTAATAAGATCTGATAAGCTTTATGATGGAGGGGCTCGGTATCGACGAGAAGCCCATCAAAATCGAAGAAGATAGGAGAATATTTTGCTATCCAATGCATGCCCACGATGTTACACTAAACCAGGATAATAGAGGAGGGAAAGTAGATTTATGCACTATCCGGAACTGGTCGCTGGTGCCCTCATTCTCAATGACACGGGGGAGGTTCTTCTGATTGAAGGAGTTAAGTGGGATAAAAAGTTATGCATCCCCGGTGGGCATATCGAGCTCAATGAAACCATAGAGGATGCTTTGAAAAGGGAGGTGCTAGAGGAGGTGGGGCTAAGTATCGACGTGATCGCCCTACTGGGGGTGCAAGAGCAGATTTGCCCTGTCGAATTTCATAAGAAAAAACACTTTGTTTTTTTAGACTATATGTGTAAGGCATTGAGCCTTAGAGTTCGAATTGACAAAAGGGAGGCTCAAAATTTTTTGTGGGTCCATCCAAATTCTGCGCTAGATCTGAACTTAAGTGGCGGAACACGTAAAACAATCGAGACCTTTTTGAAGGGTGTAAGCGCAAAGTGATAATGTCGTAAATCTTGCAACACTAAAATGTCGTCTTTTAGGAATTATTCTGGAGGCAAAGAAAATTTTGGAGACGATGATGACCATAAAAGAAGTAGCAAGAACTTCAATCATGGAGACAGTGGAAAGTAAAACTTTAAAATAGAGAGAAGCCAGTGAGATTTTGGGTTTGTCTCTGAGGTTGACTCGCGCTTATAGATGAAGGACCAAAGGGGCTTATCTCCAAAAAGAGAGGGAAGCCGAATCCCATAAGGATGCCCCTTGAGAAGTGCATACCGCTGAAACGTTAGTATTGATTGCCAACGTACCTAAGTCTTTTATATTGAGTCAATTTAAGCTAGCTCATTTGCCCTGACGAACGGGCAGCACACAACATTTAAGTAATATTCCATTTTAGATCCATTTGGAGGAACATTTTTTCGAAACCCCTTATTTCTTGAGCAGGCCCTAAAAAGATTTGCTTTTTCTTTACTAAAAAAGCCGCAGAACTTTTGGGTCTTCGTGACCAGAAATGGAGTGGACCCGACCAACAATCAAGCAGAAAGAGATCTAAGGGGGATGGTTCTATGGAGAAAAACAAGCTACGGGTCCAAAAGTGAAAGAGGGGATCAATTTGCAGAGAGAGCCCAAAGTGTAGGAATGACGCTGAAAAGACAAAAGAAAAGATGCTTTGAATTTTTTGTAAAAGCCGTGCAAGCTTGGAAGTTGCAAATCAACGCCCCCCATGAACAAATACAGGAATTATACTCTTCTAGGGGTTTTTGTTTGAAGTTGCCATTTCTTGAGCGGGCCCGTATTGGGGCGCATGGGTACAATCTTTGACGGGATGAAGTGCACTTCTCAACATTCCTCTTTGAGAAATAGATTCCGTTCTAATCTCCCAAAGACGTTTACATGAGCATGGGATGTTCCCCCTACAAGGAAAGGAGAAAATGAGCTCCCTGGCCTCTTTTAGTATACATCCATGAGTAGACGTTTTATACGGAGCATCTGCTTAAGATAATCTTTGGCCCCTTGCGTGGTAAGATTGCCCTGGGCCTCAATGATAGCACGAAGGGTAGTGATCACGCCCTTTGCCATACGGCGAGCATCACCACAGATATAAATTGCACCCCCTGCCTGGATTAATTGCCAAACATTGGCTGCCTTCTCGAGGAGCTTCTGTTGCACGTAAATTTTCTCTTTTTGGTCGCGAGAGAAAGCGAGGTCGAGCTGGAGAAAACCTTTGTTTTGTAGAGAGGTAAAAAATGGTTCGTAGTAAAAATCTGTGGTTCTATTGCGTTCACCAAAAATGAGCCAATTTGAGCCTGAAGCACGCTCTCTTTCACGTTGTTGTAGAAAGGCGCGATATGGGGCAACACCAGTGCCCACTCCAATCATAAGAATTGGTTTTTTCGAGTCTGGAAGGACAAAGTGTGGATTGGAGTGGCAAAATGTGTGGATTGGGGTTGTATGAGGGTGAGCAATCTCTGTCAAAAATGTTGAGGCTACCCCCTTTCGCTTCTTGTTTGCATGCCTGTATGTAAAGGTCGCAACTAAAAGATCTACGCTGCTTGGCGAAGGCGCGGGAGCAGAGGCTACAGAATAGAGTCGGGGGAGTAGTGGCTTAAAATAAGAGATGATCTCTTGGAGTGGTGCTTTAGGAGAGCACATATTAAATAGGTCGATTAAGTCGTGGTTTTCGATAAAATGGCGGCGCCTCTCTTTTTGTTTCTCGGTTAAAATCTCGGGATCTTTTAAAAAAGTGAGAAGCGGGGCAGTGAGGTGCGAAAGATTGGTTTTAGCGGTGAGAAAATGTTGCAAAGTCATTTTTATCCCTGAACGAGGATCGATCACCCCCTCTTCGCCACTTTTGCCGAGGGCTTCCAAGAGGGAGGAAACTTGCTCCTCAGCATTTTCTGGAAAAATTCCAATGGAATCCCCTGGTTTGTAGGTGATGTTGGTATCGGCGAGATTAAGGGTAATGTGATAGGTCTTTTTTGAAGAGCCCTCTTTACTCAACACATGGCGTTTGAGAATGGTCGCGAGGGAGACGTTATTGGCTTGGCGTGTAATCATTGGAAGTTAGATACACCCTCCTGAGTTCTCCCATTTTTTTATTTGATACACCTCCGAGGAATGCGATTGCATTAAGTAGTCGTGCCCGCGTATGATCTTTCCCGAGGATATCCACCGAGTCGAAAAGTGGGGGGCCGTAATGTTTCCCTGTGATGGTGGCAAAGAGGATGGGCATAATTACTTTCTTGTGGTTGACTCCAAAAAATTTGGCAACCTCCCTAGAGGCTCTCTCAAACCCCGCGCGCCGCCAGTTCTCTTGCTGCTCCATGCTCCAGATCATACATTGCAAAATTTGAGCTGAGATTGCCTTATCCATCTTTTTAGGGGTGAGCAAGGCCTCATCTAATTCGATAGAATTGACAAAAAAGAACTTGCAGAGCTCCATAAATTCACCAAATGTCTCAATCCTTGTGTGGATGAGAGCAACAATTTTTTCCATGCGCTCATCGGAGAATCCCCATTCTTTAATCTTCTTCCATAAATCTTTCTCACCTATTGAGTTGATCAAATAGTGTTGGTTGATCCAATTGAGCTTTTTAATATCAAAAAAAGCCCCAGAAACTCCTATGCGGGCCGGAGAGAATTCTTCAATAATTTCTTCTAGTGAATAAATCTCCCTATCTCCAGGCATGCTATATCCCGCGAGAGTTAGAAAATTCACAACGGCCTCTGGGAGGTAGCCACTCGCCCGATAATAACAAAGCGATGTGGGATTTTTTCGTTTCGAAAGTTTCCTCCTATCAACTCCAAGCAAGAGGGGCATGTGTATCAATTTGGGCCTCTCCCACCCAAAAGAGTCGTAGAGAAGCATATGCTTTGGCGTGGAGGGCATCCACTCGTCCCCCCGAACGATATGGGTGATGTGCATCAGATGATCGTCGACAACATTAGCGAGATGATAGGTGGGAAACCCATCTGACTTCAAAAGAATTTGGTCATCTACATCGCTCCACGCGCAGGTGATATGCCCTTTGATCATGTCATCATATTCACACTTACCCGTTAAAGGAACTTTTAAACGCACGGCGTAAGGCTCCCCTTTCCTTTCACGCCTTTCAACTTCGGCAATGCTTAGATTGCGGTAGCGCCGATCGTATCCTATACGTTTCCCCTTTTGCATTGCAAATGTGCGCATCTCTTTAAGCTCTTCGGGAGTGGCAAAGCATTTGTAAGCCTTGCCCTCATCCAAAAGCCTCTGACAGTACTTTTTATAAATATCTGTCCGCTCAGATTGACGGTATGGGGAGCAAGGGCCTCCAACATCGGGCCCTTCATCCCATTGAATATTAAGCCATTGCATAGCTTCTAATAACCCCTTCTCATATTCGTAGCGACTACGCGACCTGTCAGTATCTTCGATACGCAGCAAAAACTTGCCCCCGTAGTGCTTAGCAAAGATTAGGTTAAACAGAGCCATGTAGGCAGTTCCGACGTGAGGCTCACCAGTAGGCGAGGGAGCAATACGCGTGCGTACTTCCATAACCTTAAAGATAAAATCGAAGTAAGTTCAACTTTTCACTACTAAAAATAGATTCGGCCTCAATTGTGCACTTGGTCGACCAACTTTACTCGCACGAGCAGCCCAACCTAATTGGCCAGGCTAGTCCAAACGAATATATAAAATCTATAAAAATCGGTCAAATCTCAGAGGTTATTCCTCACGGGAATTTTGCACAGCCTTGTTGGTAGACGGCACATGCTCTCTGGTCAAAAAGATAAGATCTTTCATGATACTATAGGCCTCTTCTAACTGCAGATCATTTTGTCCGTATTGTTCGATTGTATCGACATCATCTCCCCTTTTAAGAAGCCCTTTGAGGAAATTTTGATAATTGCAATTTCCCTTAATACGCATTGCGGAATTGTGTTTAAGCGTTTCTAAATAGGGGAGATACAGATCCTCGCGTTGTTGTAGATCTTTCCTATAGTAACGCATCATTTTTATCCTATAGAGAGGGTGAATATCGCCCAGAGTATCTGCAAAATTTGGTGAAATTTCATCTTTTCCCAAAGGAAATTTCGAATAATCTTCCCCGATTTCGAGGTATGCCAAATTACCGGGAACTTCTATATCTACCCTCGTTCCTGTTCCTTGAGGGCTTTTCCCAGAAACCGTATAATAAATCCCACGGGTAACTTTATACTCTCCCTGAGGGTTGATTTGATGCATATTTCCAGATTCAAGCGTAAAGGTCTGATAAGACCCCTTTCCCCATGTGCGATGGTCTCCCACCAAAATAGCACGGCAATAATCGCGTAAGGATTGCGCCACAATTTCAGCAGACGAAGCGCTCTCTTTGTTGGTGAGGATAAGCAGTGGGCCATCCCACGTTACACTGCCATTAAAGTTGCGTAAGTGATGCAATCCTCCATTGTTATCTTTGACGGAAACCACAATCCCTTTTTTGATGAAAAGCCCGACAACCTCTACAGCTTGAGGGAGAAGTCCCCCCGCATTTCCTCTTAAATCTAGTATAATTCCATGCAGGGAGTGCTCCTTTCTAATCTTTTCAATAGTATTTTTAATATCGGAAGCTGAGGAAGAGTGTGGGTTTTTATAGAATGAAAAGAGGCGAACATGGGCGATGACTCCATCACCATAGGGAATATTTTCCGATTCAAGGCAGCTCTCTTTGAGGAAAATTTCATCGCGCATCACATCAACGTCAAATTTGTCACTTCCCCCGTCCTCCCTCTCTCTTAAAATGGTGAGGGAGACGAAGCTTCCCTTCGGACCACGAATCAGGTTAACCACTTCGATGATGCTTATTCCCACGACGGGTTCGTGATTCACGGCAATAATTTTATCCCCCACTTTAAGCCTGCCTCCCCTCAGGGCCGGGCCGCCCTCGAGTAATCGCACAAGGGTGAAGCCACTGAGATTGTCCCTCAATTCGACCCCAATTCCCAAAAGGCATTGCTGTACTTGAGTCATAAATTGGTTAGCTTCAATGGGGGTGAAATAGGCGGTGTGATTATCCAAAGCTGAACTGAAGCTCTTTAGGAAGTAGACTAACATTTGCTTTGTCTGTGCTGGCCTCTCTTCTCCTTGCAAAATTTCTTGCTCTCGATTTAATCTCATTTTAGTAAGGTGTTGAATTACACGATCTTGCGCTTCAAGTTCGAGTTGTTTCGCGGCTTCAACCTGAAGATGTCGGATCTGGAGGAGGCGTCTTTCAAGCTCATTTTCATCTTTTGCCCATTCGAGGGTTTTAAAATCGAGCGCTTTAACATCCACATCTTGAGCAATAGAGGTAGTAAGTGCAATTTTCTGCTCCAACCTATTCCTTCGTTCAATGGCCGACAACATTATCCGATAAATGTCTTCAAAATGAGCAAACTGCCTCCGTTTATACTCCCGCTTTAAATCCTCTATGAGTTCTTCAGAGGGGTTCTCCCATTGAGATATCTCATCGACCAGAAAATAGGTTTTTGTGGGGTCCAGTTCGGCAATATAATTTTTTAAGGTCCTTTTGGAAATCTCGGAGGAAAATTCCTTGTGTATAACGTGAGCTTTGAGAATTTCTTCAGATTTTTTGTGGGTAAGAGAGGGGGTTAACTCGGGGGGTTTAGCTTCGATGCAACAGGTGAAGATTACAAGTATAGCGCTAATTATAAATGGTTTAATAGTCATTCGAGCTATTTTCCTTATGTTCCACGGATTATGTAGGTTGTGTTATAACGAATCAAGGGGTTAAATTTATAAAATGGGCTTCTTCTCATAAAGCAGGTCTTATGCCAACTAATATTATTGTTTAATATTTTTTTAAACAAAAATGTAACAAAAAAAACTCAAGCAAAAAGCCCGATTAAAACACAAAAAAAGGGGTTTATCAAATTTTTATGAAAAATTCAAGAAAATATGATTGATTTCAACTCGTTTTTTTGTAATAATAGAGAGTCTAAATGCATACAATGTAGAATGGCTAAAACGCAAAAGGCGCAAAGTATGTAATAAATCCAAGTTTTAGAACAAGCTAACCTCTAAAGGCTTAATCGTTGTGATCTTCAAATGAAGCTGGAGCTGAGACTGAGTTTTTGGGGTTTATGGTTGGATTGAGGAGGAATATAAATCTAATGAGTGAAGAAAAAGACCCTATACCTTCTGCTTCTGGGCAGAAATTACCCAAAAAAGTCGTGTCTATCACGGAGGCGGCTCGTATCAATGGAGTGACGAGGCAAGCAATTTATGTTGCGATTAAACAAAACAAGTTGAAAGCGCAGAAGCAATATGCCCGTTGGACCATCGATTTAGATGATCTGGAGGAATATCACCGCAATAAATATTCGAGGGCAAAGTCGACGTATGAAGGGGACCTGCTTTTTAACAATGAAAAGGGCTTTTATTCGGTGAATCAAGTAGCAAAAATGCTCAATGTCCCTGCACAAAAAATCTATTATGCGACGAGAATTGGAATGTTGAAGGCATCGCGCAAAGGTGCTGCCTGGGTCATCCATATAGACGATGTCAAAGAGTATCAGGAGAAATTTTTGAGTCGGCAAAGCTTTGGTAATGAAGCGATGTGATTAAAAATGTGTGCCTGTGGAAGCGACGTGCTAATTTGTAGGTTGTTTCTTCTTTGATTACTTATTCGTAGCTGGGGCGCGTGGTAGGCCCTAGGACCTCCTCTTAAGGGGGGCTGCATTTGTGTGGGTGGCAAGTAGTGTTGGTGGAGGGAAGGGTGCATCGTTTCGATGTTCTCTCCCTGTCTTCTACCTGCCTTGGGGGCGGCTCTTTACGTCCTTCTTTTTCCAAAGGTCGGTGGAGGTGTTGGTCGGAGACGTGGGGTGTATCGTTGCTAGGTGGGGTGTGCGTTTAGAAAATGTGCTAGACCTGTATGGCGAGTTTTTACATTGTCTGTTTTTACTGCGATCGCGAGGGCCTTTTTTGTCCCTAAAAGTATCACCAGCTTTTTCCCGCGGGTAATTCCGGTATAGAGGAGATTGCGGAAAAGAAGTTTAAAATGGGAGGTGTGCATTGGAATGATTACACAGGGGCACTCGCTCCCCTGATATTTATGGACTGAAACAGCGTATGCGAGCGTAAGTTCATCTATGTCGCAAAACTCGTAAGAGACCTCCTTCTCATCAAAGAGGGCAACTAGTTTTTGATTTTCTAAATTGATTTCTACTATGCGCCCCACGTCGCCGTTGTATACGCGTTTATCGTAATTGTTGCGGATTTGCATCACCTTGTCGCTTAAGTGGAAAGAACGTCCCATACGGATAAGATGGAGGGTCTGAGGATTCAATGTTTTTTGCAAGACGTAGTTGAGGTTATCTGTGCCAATCACGCCTCGTTTCATGGGAGAAAGCACTTGGATATCATCGATGGCATTGAGTTCTAAGAGACTGGGAATGTGATGCGTGATGAGCTCGAGTATTTTATTGATGATAGCTTCGGGGTCGCTTATATCAAAGAAGAAAAAATCGCTCTTCTTCTGATAGTCGAGGAGAGGCAGTTTCCCCGCATTTATCCTGTGCGCGTTTATCACGATACGAGAACCCTTCCCTTGCCTAAAAATCTGTTTCAATCGAGTGATAGACAGCCTTTTCGAGGCAATTATATCTTTAAGCACATTTCCGGGTCCTACGCTGGGAAGTTGGTCAATGTCTCCTATAAAAATGAGGCGCGTTTCACTGGGAATAGCTTTGGTCAAATGGTACATGAGCTGTGTGTCGATCATACTGCTTTCGTCGATGATCAACAGATGCACATTTAGGGGATTATTTCTATTCCGCCTAAAGGCCCCCTTACGGAAATCAAATTCGAGCAAACTATGAATAGTGGATGCTTTTCTCCCACAAATTTCTCCCATCCGCTTTGCCGCACGGCCTGTTGGAGCCGCGAGGATAATTTTATCGGTGATTTGAGCGGTAATAGTGAGAATTGCCCGGATGATTGTGCTCTTACCCGTCCCTGGACCTCCAGTAATAATATGAATCTTTTCTTCTAAACTATTCGATATGGCGATACGTTGCTCTTTGGCAAAACGGATATGTTGTTTCTTCTGTGCCCAATCGATCGCTTTATCAACAGAGATAGGGCGGATATTGCTCGGAACCTCCAGAATGCGCTCTAATTCTCTGGCGATCCCCATTTCGGCTATGTAGAGTGGTTTTACCCAGATGAAGGGAAGATCTTGCATCACCAACTGCACTATATGTTCCTCCTGTTTCAAGCAATCGAGCTGCTCTTCAATCAAATTGCTATCTACATTGAGCATTTCCGCCGCGGTGGGAATGAAATGTTGCCTTGGACAACACACATGCCCTTCAACGGAGAGCTCCCAGAGGACATATTCGATGCCAGCGCGAATACGGAGAGGAGAGTCGACGGACAACCCCAACTCCTTTGCAAGTTCATCTGCTGTTTTGAACCCAATACCATAGACCTCTCGAGCTAAGCGATATGGATTTTCGATGATCTTCTCAATGCTTTCTTCCCCGTAAGTTTTGAAAATCTTTTGCGCAAAATAGGGGCGCACTTTATGCGATTGCAAAAAGATCATCACATTGCGCACCGCTTTTTGTTCGCTCCAACATTGTTTGATCCTTTCTATCCTCTTCTCCCCAATGCCGGGGATATTTGAAAGGAGGTGTGGTGTGGTATCTATAATATCGAGTGTTTTAGTCCCAAAGGTTGTGACAATACGTTGTGCATACACTGGACCGATGCCTTTAATCATCCCCGAAGCGAGATACTTCTGGATTCCCAGAGGATCGACGGGGGCAGTCAACTTATAGCTTTGAATGCTGAACTGTTTGCCATGTTTCGCGTGATGTTTCCATACCCCTTGACAATGGATCGTCTCCCCAGAAGCTACTTCTGGCATAAATCCAATGACACTGATTGGCTCGATCTGTTTTGGAATTTTTAGTCGAGCCACCGTAAACCCAGTCTCCTCACTCACGAATACAATACTATCAATAAAACCACTTAACTGATCCATACCGCAAGATAGTACCGTATTGTCCCTTTTAAGGGCATTCAATCACATTGAGGGGGGTAATAACCCCCCTAAAAGCGGTCGTTATTTCGGCATTTTTTGAAAAAATTTTGCATCAGCTGTCTCGCCCTTTCCTCCATTAATCCTCCCTCAATAGATATCTTGTGGGTAGGATGTTTGACTGCAAATACGTCGCAAAGGCTCCCGTGAGCTCCGTGTCGAAGATCGGGCGCACCCCAAACAAAACGTTTTATCCGCGCGAGCAGAGAGACTCCAGCGCACATGAGGCAAGGCTCTAGGGTGGAATATAGGGTACAGCCGAGAAGCCGCCAATCTCGCATCAAGAGAGCCCCCTTTCGTATACACAAGAGCTCTGCATGAGCAGAGGGATCTTTTAGAGCCTCCACCTGGTTATAGCTACGGGCGATTATCCGCCCCTCCAGAACTAAAACAGCCCCTACGGGCACCTCTCCGGAATCAAATCCTCTTTGGGCCTCGACAAAAGCCTCGTCCATAAATCGGTGATCGCTCTCGGCAAACATTTTTTTGGGTCACTTATTCCATAACTTTAGGATATTTCAAAAAAACAGCGTGGGTGAGATTTGGCTAGAGAGGGTGATCTTCGAGGAGCTGCAAATCCCGATAATATTTCATGAGATCACGAAAGTGCGCTGCATCCTCAAAATGTAGCTCCTTAGCTGCCCTTTTCATATTCTGCTTACACTCTTCCACCTTGGCAGATAACTCTTTATGGGTAAGAGTTGTCTGAACTTGCTCTTCCTCCTTTAGTTTATATTCTGGGGGGGGTGTCGTGAGGTCTTGGGTGATGTTTTTAATAATCGTTTGAGGCACAATCCCGTGGGTTTTATTGTATCTCTCTTGAAGGTCTCTCCTCTTCCGGGTGATGAAAAGGGCCTTTTCAATAGATTTAGTCTGCTTATCGGCATACATGATTACCCTTCCTTCATTATTTCTAGAAGCACGGCCACATGTCTGAATCAATGCTGTCTCACTACGCAAAAATCCCTCCTTATCTGCGTCGAGAATCACCACTAGGGAGACTTCAGGGATGTCTAGCCCCTCCCTCAACAAATTGATTCCAACGAGCACATCAAATATCCCCTCCCGCAATTCTTTGATGATTGTCACCCTATCTAAGGTATCGATGTCAGAGTGTAGGTATTTCGCTTTCACCCCGATCTCTGTGAGGTATGTGCTCAGGTCTTCCGCCAATTTTTTTGTCAGCGTCGTGACGAGTACGCGTCTCCCCTTCTTGGTCTCAATAGAAATTTCATCGAGGCAATCATCGACTTGATGCGTGGCTGGGCGTAACTCAATAATGGGGTCGAGAAGGCCGGTAGGGCGGATGACCTGTTCCACTACATCGCCCCCTGCTTCATCTAATTCCCAGGGGCCGGGAGTTGCTGAGACATAGATCGCCTGTGAGATATGGCGACAGAATTCTTCAAACTTAAGTGGGCGATTGTCATAGGCAGATGGTAGGCGAAAGCCAAAATCTACTAGTGATTTTTTCCTCGCTTGATCTCCATTATACATTGCGCGGAGCTGAGGTAAGGTTTGGTGAGATTCATCGACAAAAAGCAAGTAATCGTGTGGAAAGTAGTCTAAGAGGGATGCCGGAGGCTCTCCGGCTTTCCTATTTCCAAAGTGACGGGAGTAATTTTCTATCCCTTTACAGTAGCCAATCTCTTTAATCATCTCGAGGTCGTACTTTGTGCGTTGCCCGATACGCTGTTTTTCTACGAAGAGCTCTCTCTCCTCAAAATAGCGTATACGCTCTTCAAGCTCTCGGTTAATCGTTTCGATAGCATCTAAACGCACTCTCTCTGGTGTTACGTGGTGTGAGCTAGGATAGATGGAGATTTCCTGGACCCTCTGCTTCACCTTTCCAGTTAATGGATCGATTTTGCTCATTTGTTCCACTTCATCCCCAAAAAACTCGACACGCAAGGCGAGGTCGTCCTCATAAGCGGGGACAATTTCCAGCGCCCCTCCTCGCATGCGAAAATTTGAACGAGAAAGCTCAAAGTCATTGCGTTGATATTGCAATTCGACTAAGTGTAACAGGAGCTCATCTCTCCTATAATGCTCCCCTTTTTTTAGGGTGAGCTTCATTTCTCGAAAATATTCCGGAAGGCCCAGCCCATAAATACATGATACCGAAGCGACGATGATCACATCATCCCTCTCCAAGAGGGAGCATGTTGCCCGCAGCCGCAATTTATCGATATGGTTATTGATAGAGAGGTCTTTTTCGATGTAGGTATCGGTGCGGGGAAGGTAGGCCTCTGGTTGATAATAGTCGTAGTAAGAGACGAAATACTCTACAGCATTATCGGGGAAGAGTGTGTTAAATTCTTGATAGAGTTGAGCAGCCAGAGTTTTGTTGTGCGCTACAATGAGAGAAGGTTTTTGCGTGTTGGCGATCACATGAGCCATAGTAAAGGTCTTTCCCGATCCTGTAACTCCTAAGAGGACCTGCCCCTTTTTTCCTTGGTTGATACCGGTTGTAAGTTTAGCAACTGCTCGACTTTGGTCTCCTCTGAGTTTGAACGGGGATGTTAATTTAAACATGATTTTGAAGATATGGTGAAATAGAAGGGTTAAAATAGCCTAATTTTTCAAATAACTCGATTGCGATAATAAATAGTGCAAACAAGATCACAGAGGTAATAACAACCTTTCCCCAAAATGTAGTATAAAAGCGGGGCGTTTTGAGCCTCCATGCCATCATTGCGGGTATAAAAATTAAAAGAATTGAGACGAACGCTCCTCCATACTCTAAGGCAATTAAAAATCCCCTTTGGTAAGAGAGCACGAAGATAAGGGGGGGGACGAAGGTAAGTAAACAGGCTAAAAGGCGCCCTTCCCAACTTTTTTTGATTTTGAATCCGTCAATGAGAAAATCTGATAAACTCAGCGTTACCCCCAAAAAAGATGTTACAATGGCGAAAAAGGAAAAGAGGTGGGCGCCAACACTAACCCACTTGCTATGAACGAGATGTGCGAGTGGTTGTGTGACAGAAATTCCCCGACACCAGGCGCTTGCTAAACTCACTTCCCCCCGAATTGGAACGATCCCTAATACTAGAGCTTGCCACAGAGCGTAAAAGAGCAGTGGAAGTAGACTTCCGATGACTAGAACCCACCTGAGCCTTTCGCGATTGCGATGCATATAGGTAGTTAAGCTGGGGATGATGATATGATAGCCAAATGAGGTGATTCCCACGGGCAATATGATGAGGGAGGGGCCCCAGTCGATATGAGCCCACAGCTGCCTCTCCACGTGTCCCGGCAAGAGAGCGATCAACAATAGAAAAGAGATCCCTAATCCCGACATCATCACGCGGTTGATGATGTCTATTCCCAATGTTCCCAAATAGACGCCTCCCCCGAAGAGCGCGGGGAGAATAAAAGGGAAAATCCACTCAGGTATTTTATAATTAGTAACATAGGTAATGGCAGCGGAGAACAGGGGGCTGCTAGCCGCAATATAAGCAGCCGTGAGGGAATAGAGGAGCAGCAAGTAAACTATCCAACTTATGCCCTTTCCCCAGCCACCCAGCGTTTGGTGGGCCATGGAGATGAGGTTGGGCTCCCCCTTGACCGAGAGATTTACGTCTAAAAAAAAGAGCGCTGAGGCTAACATGGTGACCCAGCAACAAAAGAAAACTAGGATCGAAGGGAAGATGCCAGCAAAGGCGCTAACTATAGGGAGAGCTAACATTCCGGCTCCTATTGTTGTTCCGGAGACTAGCAGAACTCCACCCACGAAATGATTGGTTCTCATGAAACTTCCTAATATCAGATCGAGAGAATCGGCATTTTAACTCCCGAAATGCACAGACGACCAAGACCCATAATAGACGTTGCACACAGCCTCTAAAAAGACCGAGATAAGGAGGCTCTTCCTGTTGCCCCTCTTTTTGATCTCTTCGTACTAAAGTAACCGACACATTATGCGGTAGAGGCACGCACCCCGCAATAACATAAACCCTTTGTAGCGAAAAATCATCACTTTCCGCCAGCCGTCGATCGTCCCTCCCACTACCTCGACCATTCTATCTTAACAGCCTCCTCCGTTTTAGGCATCTTCTATTTCAACACGGCAGGCCTTTCTGGAACGAAAAATTTCAAAGTAATTCGCCAGGCGTTTGCAAAGTTCAAAATGCTCAGAGGGAGCATATAAATTAAAGCTTGGACATAGGTGTTTACATATCCCAAGAAAATTGGTGCATTCTATGTGCACAAATTCATCCGAGTGATTTAATAAACAAAGAGTGGGAGCAAACCACACCAAATTATTAGGTATGGGCCTGCTCTAAGGAATAAGGCGGGTTGAAAAAATGCCCCTTCGAATGAACCTAAAATAGGATATCACTCAAATGTGTGTGCTGCCCATTCGTCAGGGCAAATGAGCTAGCTTAAATTGATTCAATATAAAATATTTAGGTACATTGGCAATCAATATTAACACTTCAGAGGTATGCATTTCTTGGGCACTCCCGGTATTTGTTCAGGGGGGTAGAAAATATGCCGCAAAGGGGGCTAGGCGTTGATGAGAGGATATCTAGAGACAAATCTTGGCGGTTCATATTGCGCACTTAACTTATTGATAATAAGTCTTTTGTTAAAATGCCTTCACGGCGCGAGCAATCATAGTTCTACAGAAAGTCTTGTGATCTGAGCGGCGCCCAAATCTCATTTTGCGCCCACCCGAACGAATACGTTTTCTGGATCATTCATACTGGAGTTCCATGGAGGGGTTTACCTTCAGATTACGGAGACTGAAAAAATACTCATCGACGTTTTTGTCGTTGGAGGGACAAAGATATTTGGAATAAAATATTAGAGCGATTAATGGCTGGCCCTGATTATGAGTGGTTAATGATAGATGCCAAGTTATATCTAAGGTTCACCCTCACGCTGCTGGAGTCATAGGCGGTAATTTAAGGCATGAGCTGCACAAAGGGGACTCAATTCGAAACTACATATTTCCATGGATGCACATGGTTGGCTGTTTGGGGGTATTGTTACAAAAGGTATCTGGCCTGATTGTAAAGAAGCCTCTAAGTTGAGCCAGGACATTGTGGCAGAAAGCGTTGTTAGCGGATGGAGCGTATGACAGCAATGAAATTATTTAATTGGCCGAAAAGAGGGGGATGCAAGTGGTAATTCCTTCGAGAAAAAATAGGAGGTCTAAACGTGTTTATGATAAACACTTGTATGAACTAAGACATCTGGTGGAAGAATGCAATTCTTCATTTAAAACGGTAGAGAGGTATAGTCACAAGATATGCAAAAAATAGTGCATCATTTCTAGCTGGAGTTCAAATTCGATGCATTGCTATGTGGGCCAGTATCTTATGGCGACACTATTTAGCAAATCACGCTAATTATAACCAGTAAAAATCCAGGATCTTCTAAGCAGCTCTAGTAGCTTCGTTTTGCGCCCCCCTGAACAAATATCCCACATCTCTATTTTGCGCCTCCATGAACAGATGTGAAAAACTATTGTTATAAATATAGATTTATTTTTTAATAAATTAAATATATTCAACAAATTGAAGTTTTTGTGGAGGTCAAAATCAAAAATGTGAGAGAACCCTTCATAGGGGCTAGAGTTGCTGCAACAGAAGCTGCTGCAAATAAAATTTCTTGAATTGTTACAGCTGTAACTAACGTTGCCAGAGGTTCTGTGTCTGCTCAACGGGTTGCACTTACAAATCATTGCTGGTGGGGTGTTCCAGGCGGTTCTGAAAGAATTAAAAAGTGGTTAGCGGGAGAAGTTTTTAATGAAGCTACCCATATTGAGGAATTAGCACTTCTCGCTAAAGATAGTAATATTTGTCACGCTGTTGCGGAAGCTAACGCAGTAAAAACAAATGCCGCTGTCCTTGACGGATTGATTAAATTTTTTGAAGTTATAGCTGCAGAAATACTCGCAACTGTTGGAGGTGGTGCGGTTGAAATGGCTAACGCTCTCGCAGAGAGACTTGTTTATGCTGTAGATGGTAGGTGTGATTGATGACATCAAAACCGAAATTGCTAGTAGTGACACAAAAATGATCGTTAGAGTGAAGGCTCTCGGCTGTATTAAAGCTGTAAGTGAAGCTGCTGAAGCCGTTAGAATCGCAAAAGCCAGGCCAAAGTTAAAGCTGCTAGAGAGTGGCTGTAGCTGCGAAGCTTGCGGACGTACCGCATTTTTTGAAGTTATGCAAATGGAAGCATCTGATAGACTTACCGAGATCGCCGCAGATGGAGAATCCGCAAATATCGCGGCTTTCGACACTTTAGAAGGGTTTGAAGAAGTATAACCAACAAAAAGTAGAAGTTCTCGCTGAAGAAGCAGCTGCTAGAGCAGCTCTATCGGACGCTGAAGAAGTTGCTGGAGTTGCTTCTTCGCCATCGGAAATGTGGGATGTGTTGGAGCGGTATGAAGCATGTGCTAGATTTTATACAGCTCAACCTGGAATTGAGTGCGATATCGCCGAAGTTACCGTATGGTTGCTCGAAATTTCTGTAGCATCCCACAAGACGAGGGTGGAGAAGAAGAGGCTGTTAGAAACTGCCTGTTGAGCTTTTGGCGACCGCTTCTTTGGGTGTGTAGGGAAATTCGTAGTGATGCAACACACCTTCGTAAGTGGAGAGATGCAGCAGGGAGGGGGGTGACACTCGTGGAGAGCAAAGGAGAGGGCACAACCAACCTCTTCTCCTTCGTGCAAACTTACAGAGCTTACCAAGTCAATAGTACGCAGAAGCTTTATAAACCTCTACCCAATAGTGAATCAGAATTAATGGGAGCTCTGGCGCGCCTTAACCTTATGTCAAGCTTTCTCTGGCACTTGGGGAATCGAATTAGGGGTGTAAGCCTAAGGAAGGACTACGGAGTGGTATCTCTCGACGCGTGAAAATAACCCCTTATCTGAGTATGAGTCGCTTAATGTTACAAGAGATGACTAAAGTGCGTGAATGCACCTGCTCCTATTTAGTGTACTGACAGAAAAAACCATCGTCATAAAGAGCCTGTTGAGAGATAAAGGATTCCGAAGAAATGCCCCCCAAACGGACCCAGAATGGAATATCACCCAAAAACATACGTACTGCCCGGCCGTCAGGACAAGTGAGCTAGTCTAAATTAACTCAACACAAAGAACCTAAGGCACATTGGCAATCAATGTCGATGCTGCAGAGGTATGCATTAGACTACTACTCCTTCCTTGAGGGTTAGCTGGCACCGCGGCAGCTCCGTTACTGTTTTCTCCACCCTCTCCGCTCCTAGGCACGATTGCCCTGCGGCCACATCCCAGCAGCAGTTAGGCTCCGTACCTCTCTTGCACTCGCTTAGAGATTTGACAGTGGTCTCTAGCTCACTGATTTCGCCCTCTAGCTTACTGGTTTCGTCCTTTTGCCCACGGATTTTGTCCCCCTCTAGCTCACTGATTTCGTCCTTTTGCTCACTGATTTGGATTTTGTCCCCCTCTAGCTCACTGATTTCGTCCTTTTGCTCACTGATTTGGATTTTGTCCCCCTCTAGCTCACTGATTTCGTCCTTTTGCTCACTGATTTGGATTTTGTCCCCCTCTGGCTCACTGATTTTGCTCTCTAGGTCACTGATTTCGTCCTTTTGCTCACGGATTTCGCCCTCTAGCTCACTGATTTTGCTCTCTAGGTCACTGATTTTGCTCTCTAGGTCACTGATTTCGTCCTTTTGCTCACTGATTTCGTCCTTTTGCTCACTGATTTCGCCCTCTAGCTCACGGATTTCGCCCCTTAGCTTACTGATTACGTCCTCTTTCCCACTGATTTCGCCCTCTAGCTCACGGACTACGCTCTTTTGCTCACTGATTTCGCCCTCTTGCTTACGGACTACGCTATCTAGACTTTGCTTAGCTTCGTCTAGAGCCTCGACGTGGGTGCCCATAAGGTCACAGAGGTGCATTATGAGGCTAGGAACTATTTGGTATGCCAATAAATCAGCTACCGCCTGTATTAAGGTTAACGAGACAGCATGCAAAAAGAAACTCAAAACAGAAGACCCTAAAACTGCTGCACGCCCTTTGAAACCTAGCATCCCTGTCAGGAATACCATTGAGAGCAGCGCGCAGCTAAACGTAACCAACTCTTTATAGCAGGCATGTTTTACCTTCATCTGAAGACAACAAGGAGACTGAGGCCAATAAGGAGACGTCAGAAGTTTTCGAACAAATATCGATATCAAGTAAGTACCAAGCTGAACGGGCCAAGGTACACAAGAAACGCTTTGATTCCTGAGATAGAACCATACTCCGACCGTGCTGAGCGTGCCATCAACCGTTCCCCGCGTAACAACTCTTGTGTCCATAAGCAACCCCGAGATAAAAATTAAACTAGGGGGACGGTATCTCACAGCGAGATTTATTTGCAAGTGTTAAATTATGCTTGTAAGCGCAAAGCGATGATGGGAGTGCCCAAGATAATGTTATACCCCTGACGCATTGTCATTGATTGCCAACATGCCTAAATCTTTATATGTCGCGTCAATTTAGGCCAGCTTATTCGTCCTAATCGACGGGCAGTATACATATTTTAGGTGGTATCTCATTCCCGTTCGGAGAGACATTTTTTCAAAATTCCATATTTTTTGAGCAGGCCCATTAAGTCGGCCCAACCCGCTCGCTCCCCCGCATTTCCATCGCCTATTTGTGCTATAATTAACAACCTGAAATGACCGATAAAAATATGACGCTTGCGGCCTGTAATTTTTTTCTCTCGGCCATAATTACAGTGCCCCATTTTTTTGATTGTTTTATAGTTTGCGAATCTGCAACTCCGCATATCGGTATTAGTGCTATTGACCAACAAGGTTTCGCAATTTTCTGCCAGCCAAATGCCTCGTAAATCATTAAAAAATTCTTTTTGTTCCTGGAGAATCTGATCCTTCGTTGTTCTTAATTGACACCCACTCTCGTTTTTCTTATTTTTATTTTCGGGAACGGGAACTCACGGATGAAATCGATTGGCCTTAGTGTCTCGTTCCATGCTTGATTGAGAGATATTAGAGGGCGCGATCTGCGCGGTCTCAAATAGAGAGCGCCTCAAAAAACAATTGTTTAAACACGCGCAAAATTATGGGTCGACAGTATGAATGCTGTAAGAAAAGAGCTTGGTGAGAGCCAATATATCTTTCAGCTTAGGGTGTTACAGGACAATTATGTCTACGTGCTCTCCTGGGAGGGGCGAGCTTTGGTCGTCGATCCTGGAAGTGGTAACGAGGTATTGGCTTTGGCGAAGGAAGAGCGACTGAAGTTGGAATATATCCTGATCACACACTATCACTGGGATCATACCGGAGGAAATAGATACCTGAAGGAGAGGGTCAACTGTAAAATTATTGGTCCCAAGGATAAGCGTGTTCCTGGATTAGACCGTGTGGTAGGTGGTGGGGAGGAGCTGCTCTTTGGCCCTTTTGTTGTGGACGTACTCACCACGCCTGGACATACCGATCCCCATCTGGTCTATTTTTTGCGAAATTTTCATCTGCTCTTTAGTGGAGACCTTCTTTTCTACGGAGGGGTGGGCCGTCTATTTGAAGGCTCGCCAGAAGGGATGTGGAGCTCATTAGAAAAGGTTATGAGCCTTCCCGAAGATACGGCAATTTGCTGTGGGCATGAATATACGGTTAAAAATTTAACATTTGCGCACCAAATCGAACCTGACAATCGTGAAATTGCTCTACATCTCGAGTGGGCCAAAAAACTCGAAAGGGAGAGAAAGCCGGCGGTCCCCTCCCTATTATCTGATGAAAAGCAGATCAATCCATTTCTTCGATCTCATTCTCAGTCAATGCGCGACGCCCTCAATTTACCGGGAGCAGATCCCACTACCATTTTTGCCCATCTTCGCGCTCTCAAGGATAATTTTTGACTCGCTAATAGGTGCTGGGGTGCTCAAAGTTCGCTTTAGCTTGAGAGAGCAACCAACCCTCCTCCCCGATGGTGGTGGTAGGGCCATGTCCGGGGTAGATACGGGTGTCCGGGGGAAGCTTTGCAAGTGTTTCTAATGACTTCCACATCATACTGGGGTTGGCTGTAGGAAAGGAAAGATTTCCAATCGTCCCCTTAAAAAGAGTATCCCCAGAGATCAAAATCTTGTGTTCGGCGAGATAGAAGCACACTCCCCCTGGAGTGTGACCGGGTGTGTGGATCACATCAATTTGCAAATGACCCAAATGGAGGGTTTGCTTATCTGCAAGATCGCGGTCGGGCTCAAATCCTTCAATGGACATCATCAGAGGGAGACCATCGCTGCCGGGGTGGCGTACATTAGCGCTATCTTCCGGATGAACATACACGGGGACATCAAAGCGCTCCTTTAATTTTTTGGCGTCGGTCATATGGTCCCAGTGTGAATGAGTTAGGAGGATTGCCTCTATTTTGCAGGACGCAGAAGCTTTTACTAATTTGTCATAGCTGTCTGGAGCAGGGTCAATAAAGAGCCCCCGGTTTGTCTCTTTACATGTCAAAATATAGGCATTGGTTGCAAAAGGCCCGCAAGGAATACTCTCAAGAATTTTCATCTACTAGCTCCGTCAATCTTACATAGACACACACCACAACATCCTCACACCATGACAAGCGTTCACAGACACCAAAAAATAGGTCCGCATCGGAGAGGACTTGAACCTCTAACCTCCTGGTCCGTAGCCAGGTACTCTGTCCGATTGAGCTACCGATGCCCAGAAGGGTCTATCATGTCTGGAGAGGGCATTTTCTGGCAAGGCATTACACCTACGAAGGCCACTTGTCCGGTAGAGGGAAGGACCTACATCATGCCACCCATCATGCCTGGTGGCATGCCACCCATGCCACCCATGCCGTGCATGCCACCCATGCCATCGTCCATTTCACCTCCCATGGGAGACTCTTGTTTGGCCTCTTTAGGTTTGTCGGTGATTATACACTCTATCGTGATAAGTAGGCTGGCACTCGAAGAGGCGTACGTTAATACATTCTTCGTTACGAGGACGGGATCTATCACACCCGCTTCTAAAAGATCCTCAAAGGTATCTGTCAAGCCATTATACCCAAAAGCCCCCTCCGCTTCGAATATTTTCTCGGCCACCACGGCACCATTTCTACCACAGTTATTCGCGATAGCGGTAGCTGGGGCGTACAGAGCATGACGTATGATATCTACACCAATCGCCTCATCTCCTTTCAAATCGAGAGAATCGAGAACGGGGATCAACCTGAGGAAGATAACGCCACCTCCGGGGACAATTCCATCGGTAACGGCAGCTCGCGTCGCATGAATGGCATCTTCAAAGCGTGCCTTTTTCTCTTTCATCTCTGTTTCTGTGGCGGCGCCTACATTGATTACGGCGACACCACCAGAAAGTTTTAGCAAGCGTTCCTTTAAGTTCTTCTTGTCATAATCTGAGAAACTTTTGTTGATTTCTCCGCGAATTTGGGTCACACGTTCCCGGATGAGCTGAGGGTCCCCAGCGCCCTGCGCAATTGTCGTCTTATCCTTTTCTACTTTAACCACCTTGGCCTGACCGAGCACCTCCAGGTCTACCTCCTTTAAACTTAGTCCCACCTCTTCGGAGACCACTGTGGCTCCGCACAGTACAGCGAGATCTTGTAGCATCGCTTTACGCTGATCTCCAAAAGCTGGTGCTTTGACAGCGCAGAGGGGAATGCCCCCCTTTAGCTTGTTGATGACAAGTGTTTTAAGGGCCTCTCCATCAACATCTTCGGCAATAATGAGGAGAGGTTTCTTCCTCTTTTCCATCACTTTCTCCAAGATAGGAACAATCTCTCTCACGTTGGACACCTTTCCATCAATGATTAAGATCTGCATGTTGGAGAACTCTGCCGTCATTTTTTCTGGATTAGTTGCAAAGTATGGGGAGATATATCCCCTTTCAAATTGTGTGCCTTCGGTAATGTCTAAAGTGGTGCTGATGCCCTTTGCTTCAGCAATGGTGATCGTCCCATCCTTCCCCACTCGCTCCATCGCCTGACTGACCAACTCTCCTACATCGGGATCATTGTTTGAAGAGATGCTGGCGACCTGTCGGACCTCTTCAGGGCTTTTTACAGGAGTTGCCCATGAGTCGAGAGCTTTGAGTAGGGCGTGCACCGCCTTCTCTATACCCCTCTTCAAAGCCATAGGATTGGCGCCGGCGGCTACATTCTTTACCCCCTCTTTGAGGATTGCTTCAGCAAACACGATGGTTGTGGTTGTCCCATCTCCGGAAATATCAGACATTTTTGAGGCGGCCTGTTTTATCAACTGTACGCCCACGTTTTCAAACTTATTCTTTAAAACAATTTCCTTGGCTACAGTGACCCCGTCCTTTGTAGAAAGGGGATTGTCTTTCTCCTTATCGATCACCACATTGCGCCCTTTAGGGCCGAGCGTGACTACCATAGCCTTTGCCAAGGTCGTCACCCCTTTCAAAGTTGACTTTCTTACTATTTCATTAAATTTTAGTCCTTTAGCCATCTTGATACTCCTACATTAACACCTGGCCAACACACTGCCTTCCGAAACAACGAAACGCTTCACATACCGACCGGCCTCTCTGGCAAATATGCACACTCCACACCATCGCCTGTATTCCTTAAGCACGGGCCGAAGTCGACCCTTACGAGTTTCCTAAGCTAAGCAGCATATGGTATACTGACGCTTTTTGTCAATAAACTTAGCACTGCAAAAGTGGAATTGCTAGATGCCATTTTCCTCTCTATTTGACATAGCCCTCCATCTTTGAGGGGGCAAGGGATATTACTGTCTCAAAAATTGTGGGGCGTGGGAAGGATGGCCCCTTTCACAGGGAAACTTTTTTTTAGCGCATTCCTCACTTTACATGAGCGCCTCAACTGGGATTAGCATGCTTACATTTTTTAATCATCCTAAACTTTGGTGGCCTGAAGATTTTGGATAAACAACGCCTATTTAGATTAAGTCCAGTCCACCCCGCGACTGTGACCGTTCTCTCTGAGGAGAGGTGCACTTAGCAACACAAACATACCTCAAACATATTCCCATCAAAACCACAACCGGAAAAACATATGCCCACATTCTCCACCACGCGCTTAAATATTCTTGCTGCTGTCGCACATTTTTTCGCTGTTGCGCATTTTGCTGCTGTCGCACATTTTTCCGCTGTTGCGCATTTTGCCCACACTCATCCTCCATCATCATTCGCCACTCCTCTTGCTCATCCTGGACATAGTCCTTCGTGCATCTTTCAGATATCGCATCCTCGATCATCTGCATAAAACCGTGACGATTGCTATCAGTAATTCTCTCCGGTATGGCAGTGCCCTCCGGTACGGCTTTCAACAGGACATCTTTGCGGACTTCTGATACCGACTTGAGGGGTATTGAACACCCACGATCGCGATCAGACTCGTCGGGTATGTTTAGTGCATCGAGACAGGACTTGAAACACTGCTCTTGAATTTGATGAAACTCGGACGAATTAGACTTCTTAAAAGCCTTCAGACCTAGCTTCGAATCCGCCAGATCCTGGAAACGAGACAGCTTCATAGAAGCTTCCTGACAAGCATTCTCAGAGAGGGGCCGTGGTGCGGACGAAATGCCCCTTTTTGCTCGCGCGACGTGCGGTAAAGCACCGGTGCCATACCCGCGGGCGAGTAGACGCGTCAACGCGAGACCCTCTTCCTTTCTATATCCAAAGTTACGCAATTTCTTCCGAAGACCTTTATGGTTGATTCTTTTAAGGTTTGTGTCTGCTAGTATTTTGTGGTAATCCTTAATAAAGGCTTCGAGGGGTTTAGACTTGATCCCGCTGGCTTCGTGCAGCTTTTTGAATTCTTCTTCAAAAATTTCAGCATGCCAAGGTTCAATCACTACGCCATCCTCCTTCTTGCCACCCCCCTCCTTTGTTTTGGACGCATCTCCCGCCACAGGAGCGTAGCCCCCCTGGAAGAAAGCAAGGCCCGTGGGGTATCCCACCCCCACATGGTCTCCAACAGCCATATTAGACGCCTCCTCTTTAGTCTCCGTTTGTCGACTCAGTCGAATCTCTCAAAAAGCTGCGGGAACTTGTGCCATAGACCCTACATTTTAGTCAATTTTTTCCCAAATTGAGATAGCGTCGTCATAAGATGCTAGCCCATATAGCTAGTGTATCGGATTTGAACTCCAGCTAGAAATGATGCACTATTTTTTGCATATCTTGTGGCCATACCTCTCTTCCGTTTTAAATGAAGAATTGCATTTTCCACCAGATGTCTTAGTTTATGGGCCTGTTGAGAAATAAGAGGGTTTGAAAAAATGTTTCTCCAAACGGACCTAAAATGAAATATTACTCAAATATGTGTACTGCTCGTCCGTTGGGGCAAATAAGCTGGCTTAAATTGATTCAACGTAGAAGATTTAGGCATGTTAGCAATCAATATCGATGCTTCAGAGGTGTGCATTTCTCAACATCCCCTTTATCTAAAAATCAACCGAAATCCCTTTAAATTTTTACTGAAATAGGCAATTAGCTACTTTTCGATTCGAAAACTCCATTTCCATAAGCGCCCCCTTAATGGGAAGGAAAAAAAAGTCCCAAAATAGCATGAGGATAGGTGACGACTCTACTGATATTTTCCGTTCTCATGCCCAGACAAATCAATCTCATCCGCTAATCACGCGTGCCCCTTCCATATAATTTCTACTAACCTTGGATGTGCCCCAGGTGCGATGGAGAGCCTAGTGATTTCTCTAGACATAATCCGTATATCGTAGTTATGATGTCTTCCAAAGGGTATGTTGATAGATGGAAAAAATGAAGCGCTGGCAATTTGCGTTAATTGCGGTTGTGATTGTTTTGACTCTGTACAACATTCTTCCGACCATTCTTTTCTATGCGAAACCGTTGAAACGTCCCATTCGGGAGCAGCAGGCTGAAGGAATTGCTAGGGCGATAATTGAGCGGGTCGATGCCCTCGAAGTGTCCGCTGTCGATTGGCTTAAATCGTACAACAAATTGCTGGGCTTACACCCTTCTGCAATTTCCTTAGATGGCGATAACCCTCAACTTATCTACGTGCGGTACCGCGAGGCGAAGGATGCCGAAATTTTGCGTAAGTACCTCCCTAGAGCGGGGGCGTTGATTCCGTTTGTGCCGGCACAACTCACTGTGATGCAGGGAGAAAAAGATCTGGACCCCTCCGTTGTCACGGTGCAAAGGAACATTCCGGTCCATTTTGAGGGTAACCAGCTCCATTCTTACTTTAAATTTACCCCAAAACGTAAGGGTGATGGCACGGTCGTTCCCCTCTATCGTGAAGTGATCGAAGATCGCTTAATAAAGATTGGCCTGGCTGTGGGGGGTACGAGTGAAAATGCCCGATATCTTGAGACGGTTTTACATCATAAAGAGAGTTCCAGTTCTGAAGAATGTCTTCATGTATTGTCTCAAAATATTTCAACCTATGCGAAGGTGTTTGGAGAGAATTCCCCCATTGCAAAACGCTATTACGCCACCCTTACCCAAGGAGTGATGGAGAATAAGGGAAATTTAATCGACCAACTTATCCGTCGTTTTGAGGATTATCGCGACCAACTTAAGTTAGAGAGGATCTCCCTCGGAGAGGCTGAAGCTAAGAAGAGGGAGGATGGAAACCTCCTTGGAACTCATGAACAACAACGGCTCAGCTTTCTTCAATCGGCAGAAGACAAGCTGTTGGTAACCATTGGTGTTTTAACCCGTCAAAAGTCTGCATTTAGTGCGGGTCGTACCCCTTGGACCTATGCGACACTCAAGCGGGAGGTTGCTCTCTTGGAGGAAGAGCAGGGTTCTGTCCAATCGATCCCGGTGGAAGGTTTGAATCCATTGATCAAAGCAATCAGTATTGACTGGAACAATGACCACATCGACTTAGAATTAAATGGGGATATTGAAGCTTATAAGGGTACACTAGCCCAATCTTCTTCTTATCTGGGCGGGTTGCTTGAGCAATTGAGCTACAACGAAATCGCCCGCATTAATCGGGAAACTAATGAAACTCTGCTGCCTCACTCGGGAAACTTTATCATCCATCTGAATTCTCTCACAAATAGCCAAAGTCTCTTAGTCTTGGATCTTAGGTCGATTGCTAAGCAGAGGGCGGAGCAACTTTCCCACCTCATTCAAACGAAGTGGGAACCTTTACATCCCGATCTGCAGCCTAGCTCTTTTCCGATTTATGACTACACCACCTTTCACGCTCTCCCCCCATTAGAGCAAAAGATGGGGCTTGTCATATATACCCCTGCCCAATTTGAGATGCGACCACTTGTGGGCTTTAAGTCCAACTCGGTGTATGTGATTGCTAAGGGGATTCATGAAATCTTGAATAAATTGAATGAAAGCCCCGACTCACCGCAAGCGCAAAGCTTCATTCGAGATTTTACAGCTTTACGAGACCTTCTACAAACGAACGGTTTTTACGGCTACCCGGGGACAACTTATCCTCTGAGCAATAGTTTTGCAAAAGATTTCATCTTCGAGGCTGAAGATTTTTATCATAATATCTTGCGAGCCACCCGCGAGAATTTTACGGTCCACGGGACGGGCAGATATGCTACACTGGAATTTACTGATCTGAGGCAAAGAATCCTCGCTTCGAATGAGATTAAAACGAGGCAACATGAGGATTTACTTAAGTGGCGCGATGCGTATCGAGCGGCCCAAGTAAGTGACAATGTGGCCACGAAGAGGGAGATTCCCCCACCGACCCGCTCCCCCCTGCTTAACAATTTATCACTTAGTTTCTACAAATATTTTCATGGAGATGAACGCAAAATCTTGCATTGGGGCCTCGATCTTTCTGGGGGAAAATCTGTCCAGATTCAATTGCGCGACACAAAGAACCAGGTCGTGACCGATGATGTTGAAATCGGGCGAGGAATTGATGAGTTGTATAATCGCGTAAACAAGATAGGTGTTTCAGAGGTTTTAATTCGCCGGGAGGGATCAAATATCATGTTAGATTTTCCCAGTGCCCAAGGGTTTTCTGCTGCAAATTTAGTGAAAGCCTCCTCGATGCAGTTTCATATTGTGAACGAGAAGTTCACCCCTAACAACTCGACTCTCGCTCGTGCTGTAAATACATTTTTGCAAGATGTGTGGAATAAGGCTGTCGTTACCAACAGAAAGGATGTTGAAGGGGTTAATCAAATTGCCTGGGAGCATCTCTACGGAAATATGTTAAACACAGAGATGGTGCAGCCAATGAGTGAGTCGGCAAAAATGCTCTATGACCAAGGGTTGCGCTTCAGCCCTCCGAACGATACGACAATTGCCCATACATTTAATGATACGGTCTCTAAGATTGCGATTTTACGGGGAGAAAACATCTCAGACTGGTATGGTCAGAGCACACCGCTTCTCATCGTCATGAAAAATTATGCTCTTGAGGGATCGAATCTCACTAATGTGCGTGCCGCATACGACCCTTCAAAAGGGAATTTTCTTTCCTTTCAAGTAAAGAGCTCTCAAACCTTCCCGGATGGGCAAAAAATCAATCCGCGTAATGAGCTGTATAGTTGGACCTCGACCTTTTCGAAGGAGAGGGTCCAGGGGACGCCATTAGAAAAATTCACACGAGGTGAGGGGTGGCGTATGGCTGTGATTTTAAATGGGGCCATCATCAGCATGCCGACGATAGCGTCAGCTCTGAGGGACAACGTGTCGATTTCTGGGAGCTTTACTCAGAGTGAGGTCAATCGCTTGGAGGCCGACCTCAAAGCGGGTTCTCTCAGTTTCGCTCCACATATCCTCTCCGAGAAAAATGTGAGCCCCGAGCTTGGTATCAGAGATCGTACCATGGGCATTATTGCAACCGTCACTGCACTTGTCCTCGTCATTTCTGTCATGGTGGCATACTATCGCTTTGCGGGGATAATCGCTTCGATTGCCGTCCTCCTTAATTTACTACTGATTTGGGCGACACTACAAAATATTGCGGCTACAGTGACTTTAGCCGGCATCGCTGGCATTATCCTCACCTTAGGGATGGCCGTGGATGCTAACGTCCTCGTATTCGAGCGAATCCGGGAAGAGTTTTCCGCTTCCAAACGAATTGCTCAGGCAGTTCATGCCGGGTATCGCAGGGCATTTTCGGCAATTTTGGATTCAAATGTCACCACGATTATTGCCGCGTTAATCCTCCTCCATTTTGATTCTGGGCCGATCAAGGGGTTTGCGATCACTTTGATTATAGGGATTATCTCTTCGATGTTCACCGCCCTCTTCATGACTCGTTATTTTTTCATGGGATGGGTGAGAAATTCTAAAAATAGAGTGCTCAACATGGCAAATATGATCAAGAAGACTAACTTTGACTTCTTGAAATATGGCAAAGCGTCCTTGTATGGAGTGGTAGTCGTCTCTCTCATAGGGTGTTATCTGTTAATCTCTCAACGCAATACAATATTTGGGATGGATTTTACCGGGGGGTATTCTGCCTCTTTAGAAATTCAACTGCAAGGCAACACCTCCTCTTATGGCCGCCTCGTGGAGAGGGCCCTCATCGATGCCGGAGCCACAAAGCGAGAGGTGCATGTGAGGGAGTTCTCACCTGCCAATAACATCCAAATTCTTCTCGGGAGGGGTTTAGATCAGGAGGGGAGGCCCTTCTTTGGTATGCCCATTGAGACCCAAAAGACAGACATTTCGCATGCCTATCAGAATAATCCGCGCCTCGTATGGATCGTGAGCGCCTTAGAGAAGGGGGGCATTCAACTCACCCCTCAAGCGCTCAGAAATCTCGGAGCTAATTGGGCCAGTATTAGTGGGCAAATGTCTAACGCTATGCGCAATAACGCAATATTTGGGTTGTCCCTCGCGCTCATCTGCATCCTCATATATATTACATTTCGTTTCGAATTTAAGTATGCGATCAGCGCTACACTAGGCTTGGCTATAGATAGTCTCGTCACCATATCTATAATGGCTATTTTTCACCTCCTTCAAGTTCCGATTCAGATCGACCTTAATACAGTGGCAGCAATTATGACAATTATTGGATATTCTCTTAACGACACCATCATTATCTTCGATAGAATTCGTGAGGATCTAAGTCATATGCGTAAGCTTCCTTTTAAGGAGGTAGTCAATCATGCACTCAACGTTACATTAAGCAGGACGATTATGACCTCAGGCACGACACTTGTGGTCCTTTTGGCTCTGCTCTTTCTCGGAGGGAGTGCGATCTTTGGGCTTTCGCTCGTTATGGTTATTGGAGTTGTCTTTGGCACATTCTCCTCCCTTTTCGTTACTGCACCTATCCTTCTCTTGTTTTTCCACAAACAAGAGGGGGTAAAAGTGAAGAAATTGTCTGTAAATGAAAGTTAGATCGGATGCAATAAGATTTTTGTAAATTTAGAAAGTGTGAGATACCTTACTTGAAAGAGGTCAAAGAGGGGCACCCGAGTTTAACATGGATCTATCCCGCCTATAACCCCGAGTGGCGTAATTCCATAGTGAAGGAGTTTAAACTCCATCCAGCTATAGCACAAGCTTTCGTCTCGCGTAAGTTTTCCACGCTCGAAGAGATCTACCAGTTTCTTTATGCAAAACTTCCTAACCTTCACCCTCCTGAGCTATTCATGGACATGGATAAGGCGGTATTCCGTGTCGTTCGTGCCCTGTATTCTAAAGAGCCTATTCTTATTTATGGGGACAACGACGTAGATGGAATTACAGGCACTGCCATTTTAGTGGAATTTTTACGACAGATTGGCGGAGAATCGTACTATTATATCTCTCATCGCACTCCTTCAAATTCATCGATCATTACTGATGCCCTTGAATATGCAAAGTACCGACATTGTAAGCTGTGGATCACGGTGGATTGTGGCATTACGGCAACTAAAGAGATCGAAGAGGTTCTCAAAAGGGATATTGATGTCATCATTTCCGATCACCATGAGCCAATGGATAAAATGCCCCGTTGTATTGCTGCTCTAAACCCCAAACTCTACAACAACCCCTACCCCGATCGCGAGTTGACTGGGGCAGGTGTCGCGTTTAAGCTTGCCCACGCCCTTATCAACTATTTGATCTCAGAAGGGAAACTCAACGCCTCTGACGTTGACCTTAAACACTACCTTGACCTCGTAGCGTTTGGCACTGTCGCTGATATGGGAATACTCATCGGTGAAAATCGCATTTTAGTTCGCTATGGCCTTAAACAATTCGCTAACACTAAGCGCGTTGGTCTGATCAAACTCATGGAGATGTGTGATATAGATCCCATTAAAATCAATACCTCTGATATCACTTCAAAAATTGCCCCGCGCTTAAATAGTTTAGGCCGTATCGCCGACCCACTGAAAGGGGTGGAGTTGATGTTGGTCAGCGATATTGATAAAGCACAGCACCTTGTACAAGAATTGGAGGACAACAACCTTCACCGACAACACATCGAACGTCGCGATACACGAGATGTTGAGGCTTTCATTCACGTTCATCCTCAGATCCTCAAAGATCGAGCGATTGCCTTGCATTCACACATGTGGCACGAGGGGATTGTCCCCATTATCGCAACCAGGATTTCAAGGCAGTATAACCGCCCCACTTTGATCATTGCGGTTGATGAAGCCGTCGGGAAAGGCTCTATTCGTACTATTCCGGAATTTCCTTTGCTTCCGATTTTGCACGAAATTTCCCACTATCTCGTCAATTTTGGAGGACACGACTTTGCCGCGGGTTTTATCATAAAGAACGACAATATCCTTGAAGTTAAAAAGGCCTTTGTCAATATTGCTAATCACACTTTGAAGGAGGAGGATCTCCTCCCCAAATTACATCTTGATTCCAAGATACACTTTGAAGACCTCACCTTCGATTTTTTAGATTCGATACAGCTCTTTGAGCCTTATGGCAATGGGAATCCCTCTCCCATTCTCTATTCTGACGTTGCCCAAATTCGCCCTCCAAAGGTGGTGGGGAAAATCCATCTGAAATTTTACTTAGAACAAAATGGCCGTGCGTTAGAGGGGATGGGTTTTGGCCTCAACGAACAGCGTAAGATGCTCATCAAAAAAAACACTAAACTCCAAATTGCTTTTACCCCATATACAAATCTCTTCTGTAACAAACCCAGTATTCAGCTTCTCATTAAAGATATCAAGAATGGTTCTAAAGATCATATTGCGTGAGAATTGAAATATTGAGAGGTGATGAATGGCAATTGATAAGGAGGTGGACAAAGGCTTGTAGGAGGGCAAGGGGGCCGCTCCACTACTTACGCCGTTGAATTAATCGCGCATGTCAACCACCCAGGCGTTCATTTTATTTAGTAGCTTGGTGGTTGCTTCGTTCGCTCCTTCTGAGAGCTCTTTTCTATCTGGGTGAACCTTCGGGATAAGACGTTTTATCCCCCTGCTCACACAAGCCAGTCGCGCTTGTGTTTCTTGCGATATCTGTTGCTTTTCTAGGCCTAGGGCGTGCGCCAAAGCTTCCGCTATTTTTGCCTTACTACTCATTTGGGATATCCCTTCCTGATCGCTGAACTCCTGAAGTTGCTCGAGTACCCCCCTCCCTTCATCTCCCATACTTTCTTGGTATTCTCGCGTCAACTTCTCGATCTCAAGAAGGATGTTCCTTCCTTCTTGCGCTTGTTTGCAGGTTAGTTGATTGGAAAAAGCATGACAGGATGAGCTGGAGTGCTGCAGGGAGCACAGTAGGGCCGTAATTTGCATGCGTGCATTAAACAACATCTTTCTTCTCTCTTCAGATGATGGTCTCACTTCAGGTGATGTTCTCTCTTCAGATGAAAGATTTCTCGAAGGGGAGGAGCTGGTAGATGCTGATGCCTTTGAAGCCCCTGTGGCAGGATCTGTGCATGAGGCCAGGCTCCCTGAAGCCCCTGTGGCAGGATCTGTGCATGAGGCCAGGCTCCCTGCTGAAGCCCCTGTGGCAGGATCTGTGCATGAGGCCAGGCTCCCTGCTGAAGCCCCTGTGGCAGGATCTGTGCATGAGGCCAGGCTCCCTGAAGCCCCTGTGGCAGGATCTGTGCATGAGGCCAGGCTCCCTGAAGCCCCTGTGGCAGGATCTGTGCATGGGGCCAGGCTCCCTGAAGCCCCTGTGGCAAGCGGGTCCGTGTTTGTAGATGCATCCTGAGTCTTTGTGGCAAGCGGGTCCGTGTTTGTAGATGCATCCTGAGTCTTTGTGGCAGGTGGCGGTATGCCCTGTGTGTTAGCGGAAGTAGACTTTAGTATTTCAGGTGCTTTTGTCTTTATCGTTCGTCGAATGAGAAACAATGCTATTGCGATGCTGGTTGTAAACATGAGGGTACTCCAGGGATGGAGAGAAGCTATTTTCTTTATAAATATCATGACGTAAGCAATCAAGAGGCAGCAGCCCAGGACCATCCCTTCTTGAGTTAGGAAAGTTGCAATCTCTTGCCGTTGACCTTCTAGGGTGAAGTAATCAAAGAAAATATTGGTCGCGATACTAAAAATAACAGTCCACACAAAAGAAATGATATGTGACGCCTCCATAAAACCGGCAAAGATGAGTGTCACAACAGTGGAAAGAATAGAGACAACGATTCTAAACTTTATTGTGTCTGATACAACGATGTTGAATCGACCAGACCCAATCACAATTAATGCAATACTAGGAATAACAAGGACATCCTGGAATTTCTCAAACATCCCCGAAAAATAGACAATAGCTACAGCAGAGACATCTGCTATACCTTTAAGAATTGGAAAAAGGGGACTTCTATCCATTCCAGAAGCAAACGTGCACGAAAAACTACCAACTTGTGATGATGAAGAAGGATCCAATTTATTTGCTCCTTTGTTAAAAAACCTTTATTGTCGACACAATCTTGTCACCGCAACCCCCCAGGGGAGGATAAACAAAATGAGTGAATAGTGCAAGAAATGCAAAATGTGCGCGCGTTTGTAAGGAGGGTGGGGAAATTGATAAGCATTGAGTAGAGAAATCCAGAGCCCATGTTGTGATTTTGTTGTTGAAACAAATTTAATTTTTTAAAGCCGCCCATTCCTTTAAAGGCCTGTTGAGAAATAGGGGGTTTTGAAAAAATGTTCCTCCAGGCAAATCTAAAATGGAATATTACCCAAATATGTTTACTGCCCGCCCGTTATGGCGAATAAGCTGGCTTAAATTGATTTAACGTAGAAGATTTAGGCATGTTAGCAATCAATATCGATACTTCAGAGGTGTGCATTTCTCAACGGGCCTTTTAAGAGGGTGGTTGTAACTCGAAGAGGTCCGTGCCATAGTCTCTCTTGAAATTGAGGAGGATATCATGACATCAAATAAGAGGCCCTTTATGGGTGGTCTGTCCTTTCTTTATGAGAGGGGCGCCTCTTTTCGGCCAAATGCCAGAAAGAAGATCGCCGCCCGGAGAGGATTGCAGAAGGGTGCATCTATTTAGTGACACTTTACTTTCTAAAATCCCTTTTGTGGTTGTGATTTCTCGCCTCCTTCTTTGGGTATTTGATTCTGAGGTGACGAGCAACAGATAATATTTTGATAAAGGTATGTTTGATGATACCAAATTCTTCGAAGGTTAATTTACATTCGTCGAACTGCCCGTCATCGAGCTTCTCTTGCATTAGATGATGGACAAATTCGATAATGCTCTTCTCACTTACGTCCTTAAGAGAGCGGGAAGCTGCTTCGATGGAATCTGCCATCATTATGATGGCAGATTCTTTGGAGAGAGGTTTTGGCCCGGGATAGCGAAATTGATTCTCATCGACAACATCAACATTCCCGCCCATCTGCTCGACCTGTTTACAATAGAAATAATAGACTAGCGTTGTTCCGTGGTGTTGCTTGATGATATCGATAAAGCGTTGAGGAAGACCATGTTTTCGAGCGAGAGTTTCCCCCTCTAAGACGTGGGCGATAATCACTTGGGTAGACTCGAGAGGAGTGAGAAGTTGGTGAATATTAAAACCTCCCATCTGATTTTCCGTAAAATAATGGGGATGGAAGAGCTTGCCGATATCGTGGTAAAGGGTGGATACGCGACAAAAAAGGCCATTAGCATTGATTGCTTGGGCTGCAGCCTCAGCGAGGCTTCCCACAACTAGGCAGTGTTGGTATGTCCCAGGAGCTTCGACACTTAAACGACGCAGGAGATCATTATTAGGATCCATATATTCCATCAAAGTAATATCAGTCATTACATGAAAGAGCGACTCCAAGATTGGTAGAAGTCCAATGATTAGAACGGAGGTTATGAGAAGGAGAAAAAAAATCGAAAGAAGATCGGAGAGGATCGTGGAAGTCCAGAGGGTCTCTTGGGAAAAACTATACATGAAGAGGATGGGAATACAACACAGCCACACTTTGCCACAGACGACAAATACCTCCCTTCTCTTGCGTAGCAATCTCGATGTAAGGGTCGCTACTACCCCAGTGATGAAATTAATTGCGATAAGACGCGTGTGATCAAAGGCAAGGGTAAGGCCGAAAATAATCGATAGGAAACAGGTGGAGAAGAGGGCGACCTCCTCACCCAAGAGTACACATAACAGAATAGAGGCAAAGGGAACGAGAGGAGGATAGTGAACCCTCTCGAGCAGACCATCGACATTATTTACAATCAAATACTCAGAGACTTTTGCGATCAACATGGTGAGGATGATAATCGTCACGTAGAGAGCTAACTTATGAATGTCGTAGATAATTTCTCTATGGGTGATGAGAAAATAGAAGCTGCCGATCAGAGTGATAATAACAGCGAAGATCACGTTGCTGAGCAGAGGTAATGGTTCCCAAATTTTTTGATTTTTGGTTAACGCCTGCTTCATAGCCTGTATCATCGCGATATGACGTTGTGTGATCTTTTCCCCTTGATCCACTATCTTCATGCCTGCCTTAATCTGCCTAAATCGTGCAGAAACTGTAGATTCTACTAGCCCTTGGAGGGAGAGTTGCAGTGATGTATCCTTTTCCATCACCCATCGCGTAGCTTGAAAATGGCCGAGAATATAGCGGATACCCACTCCTTGTATCTTTTTTTCTTTTTTCTGTTGGTCAAGTATGTGTTGAATGTTTTCCCAAAATTCGTCCGAAAATGTAGCAAATTTCCCATCAAAAGAGGTGGGGAGAAGAAAGTAATTGGGCTTCTTCAATTGTAGGGAATTGAGACGTTGCAGGGTACGCGCGTCGGTGAAACGGGCCTTTGCAAGTAAGTTCTTGATGGCGTCAGCGCCCTGGTACAACTCCTCAAAGGTGCTTTTGGGGAGGAGGGTACGCCAATGTTGATCATAAATCAAAAAATTTTCCAACTGAAACCAACACGTTTCAAGTGCTGTGGGATCTATTTTGTAGATTGTATTGATATCGCGAGCTGATTCTTGTCTCAAGATAAAGGTTCCCTCTTCATCGGGAAATTCAAAATCAATCTGTGCCACTACATAATTTTTGGCATAACTATCGAGCTTGAGCGTTTTGACTTGTACTTGTTTAAAATGGACATAGACCATACAAGCGATGAGGCTGATACATCCTAAGATGAGGCGTTTCCCCAAATTATTTTTTTTAAAGTAACGTGGCCACTTAGATGTTTCTTCTCGTTTTTCACCCATCAACCGATCCTATGTTGAGAAGAATTCTTTAATTCCTCTAGAACAAGTGCATGATCATCACTCTACCACATCTGAAAAATAAGAGACCATACAGGCCATGCAAATATCTATGAAGGCTCCACAATAACGTTCACTCGTGAGGGGTGAAATGTGGCAATTTTTTGGGTGATTTTGCAATGGGATGACCTTCCATAACTGTCATAGCCATTCTCACAGTTTTCTCTGGGCACCCTCTTGAGGCAATTAAGGGGAGTATTCAAGAAATGCATACCTCTGAAGCATTGACATTGATTATCAACATGCCTAAATTTAAGCCAGCTTATTCGCCCTAACCGACTGGTAATACGCACATTTGAATAATTTTCTATTTCGGGCTCGTTTGGAGGGATATTTTTCAAGCCTCCTTGTTTCTCAACAGACCGATAAATACCTAGATTTTATCTGGCAGATGAGGTACCATCCTTTGCCGGAAACTGAGGGTAAGATTGTGTCAATTGTCAATAACGTTCCTTGCAATAGGATACACGAACACGTGGCTTCTGTGGTATCGACCGTGGTAGTGTATTTGGCGGGAAGGAGTCGCTTTATCAGATATTCGCCAAACTCGACAGTATTTGGACTTCTTCTCTCCAGTGGTTTAGGTATCGGATGCATGCTGTGCGAACCTCTGCGGCCTGGGGGGGAGGGAGGTGTAGGGGGTCGTAAACAATTTCTGTATGCAATTGCTAATTTTTTTATAGGGAATGCCCTCATATTCCCCCTTGTCTCATATGTGCTCTATCTCAATCCTGTCTCCATCCTTGGCATCATATGCTTCAATCTCGTTAGTGTGGTCATACATGCCTCTATATATCTATTTTCTCGGAACACAGAATCTCCAGCAAGTGTTGATGTGAATGTTGATAGGCTACCTCTTCAGGGGAATGTGGTTCCTGTCGCTGCTGCTTCTAACAGCCAACGCATGCAACGACAGCGATCTTCATGTTCGGATAGTCCTACATGGACGGCTTTGTGCAACTGTGCATTGATAGCTTTGTACAGCTGTGCATTTCAAAATATCTCCACCGTCCGTCTGCTCGCAATGTCAGGAAACGTGTTTAGCCAGAGGATGGAGAAGATAAGGGAGAAAAGGGGGTGGCCCTCCTTTTTTCTGTCATGGACAAGCTCGTTTCTGTCCCGGACAAGATTGTTGATGGAGGGATATCTGGGTGAGGTAATGTATGGCGGGTGGTGTGTGTGGGATAAGCTGGTTGCTTATAATCATGATGGCGAAGTGAAGTGCCTCCACGTTGTCTTGCGAGGAACGCAACAAGTAGCTTTTCTGACAGCACATGGGGATCCTTCGGTGATGTCACAATTCTTTTTCTACTTGGCGCAAAACGCCAATAGGGGCCTCTCAGAGATACGTTTTCTCTTGTCGATACGCAAAATTCTCTATCGTGGCAATGAAAGAGCGCAGAACACGCGTATGAAAATTAACGCGGGCACTCAATTGCTTTGCTCTATGCTGCCGCCCGAAAGCCGCCTACAAAGTAATTGCTCTGCGCTGGCTACGCAGGTAAATCAACAGATTGATGCATTATGCGCGCGCCCCCAGGGTATACTTAGCAAGTTGCAAGCGCAAGAAAAAGAGAGCATCAGGCATGTTGCACGCCAGATAATGGAAGGAGGGATCGCTCTCGCAAAATTCTGTGTTCCCCGTGCTACTGTTTCCGTGGTCAAATGTAAACTCACGAATTTTTTTGTATATTGCGCTATCGCGTGTTATTCTTCCTTTTTCGAAGAAGAGGAAACGATGAGTGCATCGCAGTGGGGTGCTTTTGCAGAGAATGTTATGTGGCTGCATATCTGCCTTTCCACTATTGGGGCAGCTGGTTTTTTGGGGTATGGTGCGATGCGATTACAACTTCCAGCTCTCCAAGAAGCGGCGCAAAGCGGAAGATCCATTTTAAAGTCACCATCGTGGCTACAAACCGTCTGCAAATTTTTTCCTGATCCGGTTCAGTATCAAGCTCATCCGCCCCCCGTTATTTTGGAAAAGGCAAAGAGGGGGATAGCGAGTATGAGGAAGTGTTGGTGCTGTGTGAGACATGGGGGGTATTGGGCCCCTCGGAGGCGGCGTTAGAATTTAGGGATTTCTCGTAGTGTTTTTTCGTAAATTTTTATGCTTCGAGAGCGGTCTTGATGTGTCAACTAATAGGGAAGGGATGCCTTCCAGCCGGAGAGGGGTGTTGCAACTTGCATTGAGCAAATGCGTTTCGGGACTCTTAGAGCAGGTTGGGAGTTGATTCTAAGGGTTGTTTGCAGCGAGCATTAAAACCCCGACTTATTGCTAATTGGCAATTAGCACTATTCCTGTTTCTTAGTTGCTTTTCAAAAATCAATCGGGCTCCTCTCCTCTAGCTTTTTGGTCATTTCTTACTGGGGGCCTGCTCAATAAATAGAAGGCCGCTAGTGGGTTTCCTTAGAGGCAACTTCAAATAAAAACCCCCTGAAAGGGGATAATTGCTCCATAAGAAATTGAGGATAAAATAGCATGTTCAAATCCATGCTCAGAGGGGAGTCGAGATATGTTTGAACCCCATGTGAGAGATTTAACTAGCAAGCAGATCACCTTTATCGTAAGCTGCTATGCATTAGTGAATTTCAAGAAATTATGCGCATCTCTAAAAGTGCTTTTCTGTGAGGATAGAAGTCGTAAAGGGTATCACATCGAATCAGAGCTTGCCATCATTGAGTAGCTACAGTGAATGATGAAGAATTTGAACGATTGGGAACTGGAGCGGTTCCTGCTAGGGAAAGTGATGCAGGGAAATTCTTTTGCGACCTTTCTCTGCTAGAAAAGAGATCGGATCACACTTATTTCTCACGCTTAAAAGCTAAGAATGGACTCGTTGCAGATGTATTTAATTTTGTAGATGCGTCACAATCTTTCCAGGACGAGTCTATGCAATAGAGCGAGACAAGGCAATAGAAAAAAATTCAAAGTCTTCAACAACAAAACAGCAAAAAAAGTAGCTAACGATAAACAAGCGAGGATTGGGCGCAAAGGGAAAATAAAGTTTTGGTACGGGTACAAAAGAGACCTATCCCTCGTGTATGAAGTTGGGGTTGATTGCTAAAGGTCGCTGAGATTCCGGCAAATGTGCCTGATGGCAAAACTCTTAAACATATCTGTCCGAAGGAGGGGATGGTGTTTGGTGACAAAGGTTATTGTAGCAAGGAAGCTTCTTTGCCCATGAAACAAAACGGATGTGTCAGCAAAGCAATTTTAAAAAACAATATGAGTAAGAAAGACTTTGAGAGAGATCGACGTATTACAAAACAAAGGATATTTTTGTTGGCAATGTAAACGGGCTCGCTAATAGGCATTAGCCAAGAATCAATTTCAGGGAGTCATGCAGGCGCTTACTCACAATTTCAAGCCACTAGATCTAAGTGCAAGATACCATTTTCTAATTGGGTTGAATGGTCTTCTCGAAATTTCTTTAACTTTTTACTGGAATAGGCAACGAGCTAATTTTCAATCCGAAAACCCTATTTTTTCAATAGATCCGTTATGTGTTATTGGAGTTTGTCCAGAATGAGGTTGTATATGGGAGGGCCCAAGAAATGCGCACCTCTGAAACGTCGACATTGATTGCCAATATGCCTAAATATTTTGTATTGAGTCGATTTAAGCTAGTTTGTTCGCTCTGGTCGACGAACAGTATACATATTTTGAGTAATGTTTCATTTTAGATCCGTTTAGAGAGGCATTTTTTCAAACCCCCCTTGTTCCTCAACAGGCTCATATGCTTGTCTCATGATCTGTTTCAGGGGGAGCGCAAAATATTCCGCAAAAAGGGGCTAAGTGTTGATAAGAAGATGTCTAGCAGACAAACCTGTGCAGGGCATGCCATGTACTTAACTATTTGATAATAAGCTCATTATTAAAATATCTTCGCGACGCGAGCAATCATATGTTCTAAGAGAAGTCTTGTGATTTGAGCGGTTCCCACACCCCTATTTTGCGCCCCCTAGATACAGATACCTTAGTCTCATGTTTTCTTATTTACACTTATAGCGCAAGCCACTTAAATATAGCATTTTATAAAACGAATGTTGTAATGCAAAAGCCGTGTTTTTTAAAGGCATTCATTACTTAAAAACCTACTACACAACCGCCCTCCAGGCCACAATAACGTTGCCAAACAAGCCATTAGACCTCTTATCGCCCTTGAGGAGGAAACTGACTTTTTCTCGGAAGTGAATAGAGGGGAAGAGAAGCCACAGCCCCTCTCTTTTTCCCCCGATCAATCCTCAAGAATACCTCCGAGAGAGGTCACATGAGACGACTCTTGAGTTTATAATGTGCACAAGCCTCATTAAACCTTTGCCAAATTCCAGTGAGCCAAAGTTAGATGAAGGGTTTGTACCTCCCTTCTTTGTCGTTAACGCCTCCTACCATTGGCCCCTAAACTCTCTGCGTGCTTGTGTGAGCGCCACTTGATGCGTCTGCTGGGCAATTTTTTTGCGTATTTTTTCTCGAGCTTCTGCCTCCCTCTTCAACAATCCTGGGCGTAGTTTGTCTTCCAGCACTTGCAGTGCTTTCTCTTGCCGGCTTGGATCTTTGCATAGCAATTTTAGCGCTTCTTCGCACCGTCCCTGATCGTTGCATAGTGCATCTAGTGCCTTCTTTTGTAGGCCCTGATCGTTGCATAGTGTGTCTAGTGCCTTCTTTTGTAGGCCCTGATCGTTGCATAGTGTATCTAGTGCCTTCTTTTGTAGGCCCTGATCGTTGCATAGCGCATCTAATGCCTTCTTTTGTAGGCTCGGGTTTTCTAGTATTTTTCGGACCCATTCTTGATTCGGTTCTCCCTGAGTTCCTGGGTGCCGTGCAGCTCGGTCTAGATCCAGTTCTTTGCGTAGTGCATCTAGCTTTTCGCACAGTTTGTCTATTTCTTGGAGCGGCGCTGATTGCCCTTGGAGCTGTCTATCTTCACGCTGTAATCGTTCTTTGAGCGTTTCCCCATGCATCAGTTGTGTGTCTGCTGAAAATTCAATTGAGCTCCAATGTGCATGTTGCTGTACACTTTGCGTATCCTCCTCCAGCCCTGGGGGCATTCTAGATGATGATGTCATGCTTATATCCATAAACACACTCCATGGTTAGTAAGTAAAAACTTAATTTTAACCTGGCGCGGCAAGGGGTGGCAAGTAAAAAATTTTTTAATTAGCAAACTATGTTAAAAGATCTGCTTGAGAAATAAGGGGTTTTGAAAAAATGCCCCTTCGAATGAACCTAAAATGGGATATCATTCAAAATGTGTGTGCTGCCTGTTCGTCAGGGCAAATGAGCTAGCTTAATTTGACTCAATATAAAAAATCTAAACATGTTGGCAATCAATGTCGATGCCTCAGAGGCATGTATTTTTCAACACTCCCCCAATGTGATAACTCCCTCAAAAATTTTCGCGCATCTACAGACAAATCCGAAAAATCTCCAGCTCCCACATCCCATTTTAGAGCCGTCTCGAGGAATCTTTTTCAGGATCCATTATTTCTTGAGCAAGCCTCTTAAGGACCGCTCTAGATGGAGGTTTAAGATGGTTGCCCTGCAAGATTAAAGCTTGTATTTTTTGCGCTTTTGCAAGTGCTTATGCTTGAAACGGTTCTTTCTGCCATGAAAATTTTTGATTTGATCAATGTCGCGTAAATTACTTCAGAATTTTTTGTCCTGGGAGGGCTTGCGGCTCTATCGAGGGTTGTATTAATTTTTCCTATGTATTAGGATGGTAGATCTTTTACCCATGGGAGTTAATACGACATGGCACGTTATACTGGTCCGAAAAATCGCATCGCCCGACGTTTTGGGGTCAACCTATTTGGGTGTTTGCGTAATCCACTCCTCCATAGGCCCCATCCTCCAGGAATGCATGGGGCTAAGCGCAAGAAGAAGTCCGATTATGGCATTCAACTTGAGGAAAAACAAAAACTCAAGGCTGTGTATGGTATGGTTTCTGACAAGCAGATACTCCGCTATTATCACGAGTCGATCAAGAAAGGGGGCAACACCCCGCATCTGCTCCTTCAACGCCTTGAGTGTCGTCTCGACAACATCGTTTATAGACTGAAATTTGGATTGACAACCTTTCAGGCCCAGCAGCTTGTTGCCCATGGGCATATTCTCGTCAACGGGAAAAAAGTGGACATTCGCTCATTCGAGGTAAAGGTGGGTATGACCGTTGCTATCAGAGAGAAATCTCAGAATCTCAAGTGGTTGAAAGAATCGATTGAAAATCAAGCGCGGCCCCTTCCAGATTACTTGTCCCTTGACGAAAAGAAATTCTCGGGAGCTTTGCTTACCACTCCTGCCATTGATCAAATTGCATTACCTCTCCCGGTAAATATTGCGCTCGTTTGTGAATTTTTAGCTCATATCCATTGAGGGATGACATCTGCAGGTGGGCGGTTACTTGTTGGTGCGCATCTTTCTATCGCTGGGGGTGTGCACAAGGCGCTTCTTCGTGGGAGGGAGATTGGCGCTTCGACTATTCAAATTTTTACCGCCAATCAGAAACAGTGGAGGGGGCGTCCTCTCTCCGGGGAGGAGGTGAAGCGGTGGAAAGCAACTTTGGAAAGCACTGGTATTCAGGCGGTGATGAGCCATGATAGCTACCTGATCAATCTGGGCTCGAACAAAGAGGACGTCCTCTTGAAAAGTCGCCGAGCTTTCCTAGAGGAGATTGAGCGGTGTCTGAGTTTAGGTCTTTCTTACCTTAATTTTCATCCTGGAGCGGCGACAGGCGATAGCATTGAGAGGTGCCTGGATCGTATTGTAGAAAGCCTTTTGGGAGTTGCTCCTTTTCTCGAAAATAGCCGATTACGCCTGTTGATTGAGACAACGGCGGGACAAGGAAGTACTGTTGGCTACAGGTTTGAACACTTGTCCTATCTTATTCAATGCGTAAAAGGCAAACTTCCTATCGGCGTCTGTATGGATACATGTCATGTTTTTGCTGCAGGTTACGATATCCGTAGCAGAGAGGGGTGGGATGCTACTCTCGAGGCATTCGAAGGAGTCGTGGGGTTGGACTATCTTTATGCCCTGCACGTTAACGATTCGAAGTGCTCGTTGGGCTCTAGAAAAGATCGTCATGCATCGCTCGGCCAGGGGGAGATGGGAGAGCAATGTTTTCTCGCTATGATGGCCCATCCCAAACTCCGAAATCTCCCTAAATACTTAGAAACCCCAGATGAGACTTTGTGGGAAGATGAAATCAAACAACTCAAAGGGTATGCGTCAGAAGATTAAAAACATTTTGAATGCTGATGCGTCTATTATTGGCCAAACTCTCTCAGTATATGGCTGGGTGCGTTCCATCCGCAGCCAGAAATCTTTTGCCTTTATCGAAATTGCTGATGGTTCTTGTCTATCTAACTTCCAGGTTGTCGCTGACCCTGAGTTACTCGCAAACCTCTCTACAGGGTCTGCTGTAATGGTGGTTGGGAGGGTTGTGCAGAGTCCTGGAGCTAAGCAAAAATATGAGATGCAAGCCGAGGTGATTTCCCTACTTGGTACCGCCCCTAATGATTACCCTCTGCAAAAAAAGAGGCATTCGTTTGAATTTTTGCGCACAATCACTCACCTTCGCCCTCGTACCAATATGCAGGGCGCTGTGGCACGGGTACGCAGCCGTCTCGCTTATGCTACCCATCACTTTTTTCAGGAACGGGACTTTATCTATCTTCAGTCCCCTATCATTACCGGAAATGATTGTGAAGGAGCGGGTCAAATGTTTCAGGTGACCACTTTGAACCTGGATAGTCCCGAGAGGAAGGCAGATGGTGGGATAGACTATCGCAGAGATTTTTTTGCTCGACCAACATTTCTGACCGTATCTGGGCAACTTAATGCCGAAACTTACTCTGCCGCTCTTTCTGATGTGTACACATTTGGCCCTACTTTTCGCGCTGAAGACTCCAACACCTCTAGGCATTTGGCAGAATTTTGGATGATCGAGCCAGAACTTGCCTTTGCTGACTTATCTGCCATCACTAATTTAGCTGAAACTTATCTTAAAGCACTGATTACCGATATCATCGATCATTGTTTTGAAGATCTCCAATTTTTTGATCAATTCATAGAAAAGGGGCTGCTCGAGCGCCTAAATCTGGTGAGAGAGCGTCCCTTTGTTCGCTTCACCTACACGGAGGCCATTCAGATTTTAGAAAAATGTGGTAGACCCTTCACATTTCCCGTTGAGTGGGGCAAGGATCTCCAATCGGAGCATGAACGATTCCTAGCTGAAGAGTATTGTAAGGCGCCCATTATTCTGACAGATTATCCCAAGAAGATTAAGGCTTTTTACATGAGGGACAATGATGATGGGCGGACCGTGGCGGCTCTTGATCTTCTCCTTCCTAAAGTGGGAGAAATTATTGGAGGAAGCCAGAGGGAGGAACGGTATGATATTCTTAAGGCTAAGTTGGTAGAACACCATCTCGACCTCGAAACCTATCGATGGTATCTTGAACTGCGTAAATATGGCACAGCCCCTCACGGGGGTTTTGGTCTTGGTTTTGAGCGTTTAGTACAGTTCATTACTGGTGTCGATAATATTCGAGACGTCGTTGCATTCCCCCGAGTTCCCGGTAATTGCGAGTGTTAGAACAGTTCACACTCCCTTTGTTGCTCTAGGGGGGTGCTCTCCCCCTTTCCTCTGCTTCTCCATTCGCCCCAGTATGCTGCCACCTAGCCCTAAAAGAAGGGCAAGTAGAGAGATGACGATTCCCACGTAAGGAATTAAAGTGATGAGGAAATAGAGGATGAGCCCAGAGGTGAAATAGAGGAATATGTGCTCCTGGAAGTCGCAACGGTAGAAGAGGTACTTTGAAATCCAGAGGACAGAGATGATCTTTGCTGTGTAGAAGGTGATGATTGTGAGGGAAAGAAGTGTTAAGGCGAAAGGGAGGCCCAAGATAGTGATGATAAGAGCTAGGGACGCGATGGATAAAATGGAGACAGATGTCAGTCCTGTGATAAAGGCTCTCAGGGGTTTTTCTTGGAGAGTTAGGATAGCTTGATCGACAGGTCGCCGAAAATAACGTATCATAACTAACCCAATGATGAGGGTATAGAAAAAATTCATAAGAGAGGTGGCGAGTTTTGAGCTAATTTTTAAGATGGTTGCAAGTTTTCCGTGGAAGAAGGTGTAAAAAAATGAGGGGTGGTGGGTAATCTCCTTGTCGATATGTGCGGTTGAATCGATCAAGGCCATGTTGTTGCTCCAATATTCTACATAGCCTCCAATTTTCGCCTTTGAACTGATGCGCATTTTCCCAACGTAGGCTGTGACATCGCCTCCAATTTGATTGGAGATTCGGGCATTAGATGCGTAGAGATGTACATGATTATAGATTGTCGATCCCAACGTACTATTTCCGGAGATGATCACGACATTGTTCCCGATTGTGGCAGAGGGGAAGAGCTCGATGTTGGCACTTACCCCTGTTAAATTGTTCCCTATGTGCCCACTGATAGAGGCCTGCCCCGCCAAAAAGCGTGCGTTGTTAGAGACGTCGCCCGCCATCTCAATGCTGCCGGCTATGGCGATGATATCACCATTGACCTTCCCGTCGATGAGCACTTGTCCTCCAAGTATGTAAAGATCTCCATTTATTGTCCCTGAGACTTCAATATTTTTGCCGTACATAAAGTAGTCGTTATCTATCACAACATTGCTAGGAAGGGTAATGATGTCTGCCGGCTCATTACCTTTATTGTGATTTTCTAAAGAGAAAATAGGGGGTGCAAAGGAAATGGAGATAAAGATCGAGAGAAAGAGATAGAGATGTTTGTAAATTTGCATTTTAGGTCACCTTGTCATGCTAAACAGATAGACCTAACATATTTGCTTTAAAAGGAGCAATGGGGGCAGGGGGGATTGTGATGTGCATTTACACAGTTTGGCGCGCGCGTTCTTTGTCGTTATGTCTACCTTTTGCTGTGCGTTACACTCATTTTTTTCTTGTATCACTTTATCGTCTAGTTATATGATCGTCTCTTGGAGTTTAAATGTGTCCGGTAACTGAGCGTTTTACGTGTAGAGATGGTAGGTTAGTTGATGTTGAATGGATTGTGTTTTCTGTTCTTGGGGTTTTTGCCTTAGAGCGGTTGAGCTTAGGGGTGTGGGTGAAATGTTAAGAGGGCTCTTTGAGGAGTATCAGAAGCATCTCAATTTTTTCTTCGATCGTGTCGATGTGAATGCTGCTAGGGGGGTGTATGACCTCTTTCTATCCTGCCGTGGTATGTTGATTTTTACTGGCGTCGGGAAGAGCGGAATCATTGCTGAAAAGCTCGTTATGACAATGAGCTCTACGGGAACCAGAGCGATTTACCTTCCTCCGATGAATGCATTACATGGAGACATTGGGATTGTAACAGATAAAGATATTCTGGTTTGTATTAGTAAAAGTGGCGAGACAGATGAGTTGCTCAGCCTTATCCCTTTTGCGCAGCAAAAGGGCGCCAAAACTGTTGCGTGGGTTTCCAATCCGAACTCTAAGTTATTAAAATCCTGTGATATGGGGATTTGTTTGCCTTTAAGTAAGGAGCTTTGTCCCTTTGGCCTTGCTCCGACTACATCTACCGCCATTCAGCTTATCTTTGGAGATGTTTTGTCTGTGGGATTGATGAAAGGCAAAAAGTTTAGTATCGACGATTATGCCTTTAACCATCCCGCAGGGACTATTGGAAAGAAGGTCTCTTTAACCGTGGATGAACTGATGATCACGGGGGAGCGACTCCCTTTGTGTAGCCCTGATGATCAGTTGAAAGATGTGCTGGTTACACTGACTAACAAGCAATGTGGGTGTATATTGATAGTGGACCCCAAAGAGCACATATGGGGAATTTTCACAGATGGAGATTTGCGACGTGCTCTTCAAAAGGACACGACTACCATGCTGGAAAAGCAGATGAAAGATCTCATGACCCCCTCTTTCATTCGTATATACAGTGGGGCGCTTGCGTGGGAGGCTTTGTGTCTCATGCAAAAAGATCCTAAGCGGAAGGTGATGATACTGCCCGTTTTGGACAAAGATAATTTAGTCGGGCTCATCCGCATGCATGACATTGTACAGGCAGGCATCAGTTGATCATATCAAAACTCAATTGAAAATGGAGCCATAGATTTGAATGGTGGGGTGAGTAATATTGAGTTGATATGTTTGTTGAGGTTAACTTGTTCTCATTTAGAAGGGGGGCTATGCTAGAAGCGCTGCAGGAGTGCTTGTTCGTGAAGTTTACATACATCATTGATATAGGCGGTAAAGATGATCAATGAGGTCTTTACTCTCTCGCACGATTTTCTAATAGCCGTTTTTTGTATCGGTTACGTCTTCATCATTTTGGAGTTTGTTGTTCGTATAAATAAGACCGCTGTTGCCCTCTTGAAAGCAGTCATTTGTTGGCTTATCTATTTTATCGGGACCCCACAATCTCTGAGTACAAGCATTACCTTTTTGAGTAGCCATTTAAGTGATGTATCTCAAATTTTATTTTTCCTCTTGGGTGCGATGACTCTCGTCGAGCTTATCGATTCGCATAAGGGGTTTAATACCTTTATTCATTATTTGCATACTAGATCTAAGCGAAAGATGTTGTGGATTACCTCATTTATTTCCTTTTTTCTGTCTGCGGTATTAGATAATCTCTCTACTACTATTTTAATGATCTCGATCTTGCGTAAACTCATTCCACACAAATGCGAACGCACTCTTTATTCTTGTGTTGTTATTGTGGCGGCGAATGCTGGAGGAGCCTGGACTCCGATTGGAGATTTGACTACTACTATGCTGTGGATAGGAGGGCAAATTACTACAATGAGGGTGATCACAGATATCTTTTTCCCGAGCCTAATCTCCGTGTTTTTCCCCCTTTTGATCTTCACTTTTTGCGTAAAAGGGAACTTCCCAAAGTCGGATATTGATTTTCGCGATGAGCCTCTGGAGCCTGGGGCTCACCTCGTTTTTTATTTGGGGATTACCCTTTTCCTTTTTGTCCCCATCTTTAAATGGTTAACTGGAATGCCTCCCTTCATGGGAATGCTCGTCTCTTTGGCCATTATGTGGGTAGTCACCGACATCATACACCGTCGACATGAGCAGCGAAGGCACTTGCGCATTCCCTATATTTTAACAAAGATCGATGTTTCTAGTATTCTGTTTTTTTTGGGTATCTTGTTGGGAGTTAGCGCCTTAGAGACAACCGGGGTGTTGGATGGTGCTGCCCAATGGCTGGATAAATACATGCACAATCCGGCAAGCATTGCGACCGTTATTGGGATTGTTTCGGCAATTATTGATAATGTGCCATTGGTCGCTGCGACCATGGGAATGTATGATTTGCAGAGCCAGCCGCCAGATTCACCTCTGTGGCTTATGATTGCTTACGCTGCGGGGACTGGTGGGAGCCTCTTGATTATGGGTTCTTCGGCTGGAGTAGCTCTCATGGGGCTGGAAAAAATCGATTTTTTTACCTATCTAAAAAAGATCTCTGTCCCTGTATTTGTGGGGTACATTTTAGGTATGATCTTCTTGTGCCTACTTTTTTAGTTTTACAGGATAAAAGCTAGCATTTTTGGTGGAGTTCTAAAACGTGAACCTGTCTTGAAATAATGAGTGATAGGTCTGTGATAAGATATTGATCCGTCTGGTTCCAAGTATCACAATGAAAATTTTTGCATGGGGGTGAGCTCCGCCCGGGGGATCTAACAGTAAGGCAGGTCGGGATTAAACCGGCGGAGACAACCACTTATTTACTCGAACGTTCATAGTGATGGCATTATGGGCCTGTTTAGATCTCTTGACCTGAGTATTTGATGGAGGCAACGAGGGCGTTCCATGACCTCGAATATCTTGTCGATGAAGGGGTTTGTTTCTATGGGGTGGGGGATGTTTTGCTGGTCGGAAAAATTTTTTATTTTAAGAGCTTTACTTAAAAAGAATATTTCTGTTAAGATTGGTCTGTTCTTTTATATGAGAGAACGGGGTGCCTTGAGTATCTCGAGTGTTGTCTTGACAGCGATAATGAAGTGACAAATCTTTAAGATTTGAGCGCACCATGTTGTGGTGCGCCCCTGATTTTAAATTTAACTCGAAAGCAAAACTTTCGAGAGTCGACCCGAGTTTTCGAGTCGACTTAAATTAGAATTTTTTTTTATTGAGAATTTGATCCTGGTTCAGATTGAATGCTGACGGCGTGGATGAGGCATGCAAGTCGAACGAAGTAGCTTGCTACTTAGTGGCGAAAGGGTTAGTAATACATGGGTAACGTACCTTCTACATGGGGATAACGGTTGGAAACGACCGCTAATACCGAATGAGGAATAGCGAGGTAGCTCGATTATTTCAAAGTGGGGGACCCCCTTTGTGGGGCCTTGCGGTAGAAGAGCGGCTCATGGGATATCAGCTTGTTGGTGTGGTAAGAGCGCACCAAGGCTAAGACGTCTAGGCGGGCTGAGAGGTTGACCGCCAACACTGGGACTGAGACACTGCCCAGACTCCTACGGGAGGCTGCAGTCGAGAATCATTCGCAATGGGCGAAAGCCTGACGATGCGACGCCGTGTGGACGATGAAGGCCTTTGGGTTGTAAAGTCCTTTCGCAAGGGAACAAGAGATGGTGGCGAATAATCACCAAATTTGAGGGTACCTTGTAAAGAAGCACCGGCTAACTCCGTGCCAGCAGCTGCGGTAATACGGAGGGTGCAAGCATTAATCGGATTTATTGGGTATAAAGGGCGCGTAGGCGGATTGGCAAGTTAGATGTGAAATTCCGAAACTCAATTTCGGAGCTGCATTTGAAACTACTAGTCTTGAGGATAGACGGAGAAAATGGAATTCCGTATGTAGCGGTGAAATGCGTAGATATATGGAAGAACACCGGTGGCGAAGGCGGTTTTCTAGTTTATTCCTGACGCTGAGGCGCGAGAGCAAGGGGAGCAAACAGGATTAGATACCCTGGTAGTCCTTGCTGTAAACGATGCATACTTGGTGGAGCCGGACTCAACCCCGGTTGTGCCGTAGCTAATGTGTTAAGTATGCCACCTGGGGAGTACACCCGCAAGGGTGAAACTCAAAAGAATTGACGGGGGCCCGCACAAGCAGTGGAACATGTGGTTTAATTCGATGCAACGCGAAGAACCTTACCCAGGCTTGACATATGGAGGATCGCACCAGAGATGGTGTTTCCCGCGAGGGCCTTCAATACAGGTGCTGCATGGCTGTCGTCAGCTCGTGCCGTGAGGTGTTGGGTTAAGTCCCGCAACGAGCGCAACCCTTGTCACTAGTTACCAGCAATGTAATGATGGGGACTCTAGTGAGACTGCCTAGGTTAACTAGGAGGAAGGTGAGGATGACGTCAAGTCCGCATGGCCTTTATGTCTGGGGCTACACACGTGTTACAATGGTCGGTACAGAAGGCAGCGAAATCGAAAGATGGAGCAAATCCCCAAAGCCGATCTCAGTTCGGATTGAAGTCTGCAACTCGACTTCATGAAGTTGGAATTGCTAGTAATGACGTGTCAGCAACAACGTCGTGAATACGTTCCCGGGCCTTGTACACACCGCCCGTCACATCATGGAAGTTGGTTTTACCCGAAGTCACTGACTTAACCGCAAGGGGAGAGGTGCCGAAGGTGAGGCTGATGACTGGGATGAAGTCGTAACAAGGTAGCCGTACCGGAAGGTGCGGCTGGATCACCTCCTTTTAAGGACAAGATTGAACACTCTCATTTGTGAATGGGAGTGACTAGTCTATGGTTGGGCAAGTCTTAGGTCTTTTGTCACTTCATTTTCGTTGTCAAGTCGCACGATGGTTGTCTTGACAGAGTAGATATAAAATATAGATTGATCAAGTTATCTGATAATGCGTATGCATTACCAGTAATTAAGCTGATTAAAATTAGATGATTAGAGAGTAACATTCAGAAGTTTGGGCTATTTCCTTTGAGGAATTTGTTGCTGTTATGTTAAGCAATGCGATTTCTGTGTGGGGATAACAAGCTCGGATGGATGGATGTACTACAATAAACTGACTTTAAACAGCGTTTGAGAATTAGATTCTTAAGTCATAGTCTTCCCCATTTTGCAAAATACTGCGGAGATGGGGGGTTGGCTTGAGTTTCTACAAGATTTATCTTAGGTAAAAATCATATTAAGCTATTAAGAGCTGTTGGTGGATGCCTTGGCATCGAGAGGCGATGAAGGACGTGCCTACCTGCGATAAGCTTTGGGGAGCCGGAAAGAGGCTGTGATCCAGAGATTTCCGAATGGGGAAACCCAGTAGAGTTAATCCTCTATTATTCATGCTTGAATTCATAGAGCATGAAGGCGACACTTGCCGAATTGAAACATCTAAGTAAGCAAAGGAAAAAAAATCAAAAGAGATTCCCCTAGTAGCGGCGAGCGAAATGGGAATAGCCCAAACCGAGAATTTATTTTCGGGGTTGTAGGGCTGATCATTAAAAGTATAAGAAAGCTTAGCATAATCTTCTGGGAAGGAGAACGGTACAGGGTGATAGTCCCGTGTGCGTCGGGCGGACTTAGCGAGATCAGTTCCTGAGTAGGGCCGGACACGTGAAACCCGGTCTGAATCTGGGGAGACCACTCTCCAAGGCTAAATACTCCTCGATGACCGATAGCGAACAAGTACAGTGATGGAAAGGTGAAAAGGACCCCTGTTAGGGGAGTGAAATAGAACCTGAAACCAGCAGCTTACAAGCAGTCAGAGGCCTATGCCTCTTTTTAAGGGGAATGGCTGATGGCGTGCCTTTTGCATGATGAGCCAGCGAGTTATGTTGTACGGCTAGGTTAAGGAATATACGTTCTGGAGCCGAAGTGAAAGCGAGCGTGAATAGCGCGTTCAGTCGTATGATGTAGACACGAAACCAAGTGATCTATCCATGGCCAGGATGAAGCTCGGGTAACACCGAGTGGAGGTCCGAACCAGTGTCTGTTGAAAAAGGCTTGGATGAGCTGTGGATAGGGGTGAAAGGCCAATCAAACTTGGAGATATCTTGTTCTCTCCGAAATAACTTTAAGGTTAACCTCGACGGTTTTAACTCATGGGGGTAGAGCACTGAGTTCTTGAGGAGGCTTACCGGCCGACCGAAGGAAAACAAACTCCGAATACTATGAGTTTAGTCGGGAGATAGACAGTGGGGGATAAGCTTCATTGTCAAGAGGGGAACAGCCCAGATCGCCGATTAAGGCCCCCAATTCTATGCTAAGTGAGTAAGGATGTGAAGTTTCTAAGACAGTTGGAATGTTGGCTTAGAGGCAGCCACCATTTAAAGAGTGCGTAATAGCTCACCAATCGAGAAATTTTGCGCCGATAATGATCGGGACTAAGTGTAGAGCCGAAATCGCGGGTATGCCACAGATGTGGTATGCGGTAGGAGAGCGTAGTATGTGCAGTGAAGATGTACCGTAAGGAGCGTTGGAGCGCATACTAGTGAAGATGCATGGCATGAGTATACGATAAAGGAGGTGAGAATCCTCCTCGCCGAAAACCTAAGGTTTCCAGGGTAAAGCTCGTCTTCCCTGGGTTAGACGGATCCTAAGCTCAGGCTGAAAAGCGTAGGTGATGGAAAGCAGGTTAAATATTCCTGCGCCACCTAAAACTATAACGATGGAGTGACGGAGTAAGTTAAGCACGCGGACTATTGGATGTCCGTTGTTCTATGAGGTTGGTCAGTAGGTAAATCCGCTGACGTAATGCCAGGTAGGGCACAAGGGGAATCTTCGGAGGAACCTGTGGTGTGGCGCGATGCTTCCAAGAAATAACTTCTAGTTGTTGATGGTGCCCGTACCAAAACCGACACAGGTAGGTGGGATGAATATTCTCAGGCGCGCGAGAGAACTCTCGTTAAGGAACTCGGCAAATTATCCTCGTAACTTCGGGATAAGAGGAGCCTTCTGGCGTGACGCTTTTGCTTTAGTTTTAGGATACTAGGACTGGGGCAAATACAGATAAGCGCCGGGAGGTCGCAGCGAATCGGCCCAGGCGACTGTTTATCAAAAACACAGCACTATGCAAACTCGTCTAAGAGGAAGTATATGGTGTGATGCCTGCCCAATGCCAAAAGGTCAATAGGAGATGTGAGTCTTTCGAGGCGAAGCATTGAATTTAAGCCCTGGTGAATGGCGGCCGTAACTATAACGGTCCTAAGGTTAAAAGCTAGCCTTAGTAAAACTAAACTGTATGCGGGAAAATCTTAAAGCTCTTAAGTACTCGTCCCATTAGATGGGGCAGTAAAAATCTTAAGAGATGAATTTTCGAAATAGATAATCCGCAGGAAAGACTAGTTAGATGGATTGTAAGAGATTTGTTTTCTTAGAGTTACATAAAGCTAGAATCCTCAGAGACCAAACGTTTGGGATTTGCTATGAATTTAGAAGCGCAGTGGATTGTGGGTTTTGTCGATGGTAAGGGATCTTTTTGTGTCTCTATTGAGAGATGTGAAAACATGTCAACTGGATACGTAGTATTGCCTAAATTTATCGTCGTTCAGTATCAACGAAACATTCAGGTTTTGTATGCCTTTAAGGCGTATTTTAAATGTGGTATGGTTTGTGATATTTGCGACGATAGGGTGGCGTATTGCGTCAAAAGGTTGAACCATCTGACGGAAACCATTGTCCCTTTCTTTGGAAAACACCTGCTCAAGACGAAGAGGCGGGTAGAGTTTCAGAATTTTTGTAAAGTTTTGCTTAAAATGCAGAGAAAAGAGCATCTGACCCTTCAAGGGATCGAAGAGATTCGAAAGTTGAAGGGGAGGATAGATTCGTTGGCAAGTTAAGATAGAGTCCGACCCTGTTGGAAACAGTAGGGAGTAATCGAGCGAAATTCCTTGTCGGGTAAGTTCCGACCTGCACGAATGGCGTAACGATCTGGGTACTGTCTCAACGAGAGACTCGGTGAAGTTGTAGTAGCGGTGAAGATGCCGTTTACCCGCAGCTAGACGGATAGACCCCGTGAACCTTTACTGTACCCTGATATTGGCTTTTGACTTGTCATATGTAGGATAGCCGGGAGACGGTGAAGGAAGCTCGTCAGGGTTTCTGGAGTCATCCTTGAAATACCGGTTGTGATAAGTCGGAAATCTAACGATACCCCATGAATCTGGGGATCGGACATTGTCAGGTGGGCAGTTTGACTGGGGCGGTATCCTCCTAAAGAGTAACGGAGGAGTCCAAAGCTTGCCTCATCATGGTTGGCAATCATGATTAGAGCGCAAAAGTATAAGGCAGGTTGACTGCGAGACCAACAAGTCGAGCAGGTACGAAAGTAGGGTTTAGTGATCCGGCGGTAGAAAGTGGAATCGCCGTCGCTTAACGGATAAAAGGTACTCCGGGGATAACAGGCTTATCGCCACCAAGAGTTCATATCGACGTGGCGGTTTGGCACCTCGATGTCGGCTCATCGCATCCTGGGGCTGAAGAGGGTCCCAAGGGTTTGGCTGTTCGCCAATTAAAGCGGTACGCGAGCTGGGTTCAGAACGTCGTGAGACAGTTCGGTCCCTATCTGCTGTGGGCGTAGGATACTTGAGAAGAGCTGCTTCTAGTACGAGAGGACCGAAGTGGACAAACCAATGGTGTTCCGGTTGTTCTGCCAAGGGCATTGCCGGGTAGCTATGTTTGGAAAGGATAAGCGTTGAAAGCATCTAAACGCCAAGCCCCCTTCAAGATAAAGTATCCCTATGAGATGACCTGAAGACGACAGGTTTGATAGGCTGGGTGTGTAAGCATAGTAATGTGTTGAGCTTACCAGTACTAATCCATCCATTGGCTTGATTTTATTTTTATTCTTTGTGGATAAATCATTTTCAAGCGTTGTTTAAAGACAGTTTGTTTTCAATCTATCTTGGTGATTATAGAGAGAGGGAAACACCTGACCCCATTCCGAACTCAGCAGTTAAGCCTCTTATCGCCGATGGTACTGCGCACTAGAGCGCGGGAGAGTAGGACGTTGCCAAGGTTTCTTTATGGCCCCTCTGCTTTTTTGTTGAGGGGCCTTTTTTGTTTTTGCGAAAGGGAGGGCCCGCCGCGTTTGCTATATTTTGAACGCTATCCCCGGTAGGGCTGTTAACGGGGTTTTTTGCAAATTCCTAACTACCCCCTCCAGAGTTGGTTAGAGGAAAGACCTCCCATATTGCGATAGAGGGGTAGAGTCACTAATAATTTAGTCAAGAAAAGCGGGAGAGGACGTCGGGATCGTTCAAGATCCTTTGGAGAATTAATTCAGAGAAATCGCTCCGACTGAAGAGCTAGATTTATCAAGAGAGATGTCAGTGGCTCTTACAAGGACACTACGAGAAACTTAGGTTTTTATAACCCACAACTATCTTTGGTGCTGCGCTCCGCCTATCATCCGAGAGAACAAAGCCCCTATCCAACAAAAAGATTATAGGACTTGCGTACGCACTTCATCCAGATCCATTTGGTTGTGGTTCAGAGGCTGTTGTCTTGAGTTCGGCCGCCGGCTGCACATCGGTGATGGCGCTTTTCAATACTTCAATTTTTGCTCCATCCACCATCTTAAGGATGACAGTATTTGCTTCTAGGCGTGCCACCGTCCCAACAATCCCCATCGCCGTCACACGATCACCTTTAGCGAGTCCTTGCCTCTTATTTTCCATTTTTTTGCGACGTTTTTGTTCTGGTCGCCAAAGGATGAGATAAAAGAAAACGAGCGCAACTCCGATCATCATAAAGGTTTGCCACATATTTTGCTGGCGGGTTGCTGGAAGTGCCTCCTCCTCAGCAAATAGCAACAAAGGGGAGAGGAGAGAAAACGCAAAACACAGAAACTTTTTCATATAAACTTCCTTCAAGTAAAAGTTTTGATCTTTTTGTCACATTGTAACAGGATTTAGGATTTTATCAGTATTGCAATATTTTCAGTGCTGGGGAATACGGTACTTTGGCTACTTTCACACGGGTGTGATGAATCGCGGCTTCCCCAGGGGCCCCCTAGAAGGATAGGCGCAGGTTACATAATCACCAACCACCCTCAGATGTCCAAAAGTAGGTTATATGAATACTAGAAAAATTTTATTCCTTTCTCTCCATTCACCCTCAACGTGAGACCAAGAAAGAGGGGCAGGACTCCAAGTAGAACGCCACATACACCCCCCATTTTCTAGCTAAAACTCCCACGTATATAATCGAATGATGGATCCGACCCAGTTGAAGGGGGCTACCTAGAACGATGTTGCTAAAATATCAATACGATCTACGCCTTTTTGTCGGTTTTTTTTTCGTCAATGGGGCCCTTTTGCGAATAACTTTCTTTTTTGTCGATTTTTTGCATTTCTTAACGCCTTTCTCGCAAGCAATAGACTCTTTGCGATATTGTTTAGAGAGTTTTGCAAATTTAATGGTGTTAGTTCGAACCCGTTGTGAGGCCGTTTTATTTCCATTTTCCCACGCCTTATCGAGATCTTTAGATATTTGTTCGAGTAGGGCACGCATATTTTTAACGATATCTTTTAGTGTCATAAACCTTCATCCCTCGGAAAAATTTATCTTTTACTTTTTCATAGAAAAAAGGGAGGATATCGTGCAATGCTTTTTTTAACTATTTCGTGAAGAGGCGCGGACAAATTGTGTGAAGTCTTCCATTAACGTGCGAATTTGTTGAGGAATTGGTAGTGTATGTTCGTTGATATGTGAGACAGGCATGACCTCCTTATTAGTAGAGGTTAAAAAGGCGCCATCAAACGAGGGAATCTCCTCTAAATGTAAGGCCCTTTCTTCGACAGGGAAGATTTTTTGTGCTAGGCCCAGTACAATTTGACGTGTGATACCTCGCAAAATTTGGGAAGCAGGAGTAATAATTTTTCCATTTCTAATTGCAAAGAAATTTGCAGTTCCCGTCTCCAGAAGTACTCCTTCCTGCGTATGAAACAACACATCTACTGCTCCAACTTTTTTTGCCCTTTGCATTGCGACAATGGCTGGGAGGTAGTGGATACTCTTTGCACTGGGAATGGGCCTTGAATAACATTCTGTGATGATTTTAATTCCCCTTTGAAAATAGACATCGGGGAAAGGAACAAAGGGATAGGCCACAGCAAAAAACGTGGGATTATCTGCTGGGAGATATTGGTCGGGAGAGACTCCTCCAGTGAGCATGAGCTTAAGGCTGATTTCTGGGAGGGAAAGATGTGTACGCATTTCATTTGCGATTGTTACAATTTCCTCTTTAGACTTGGGAAGTGTCAATCCTACCTCCTCTGCCGATCTCTGAAAGCGGATGACGTGATCCTTTAACCGAAAAAATGTTCCACCGTAGGTGCGTAGAAAATCGTTCACCCCATATCCACGCAGGATACTTAGATCGAGCGCTGAAATTTTTGCCTGGTTTCCAGGCACTAACTTCCCGTCAAGATAAACCCACACATTCATGCTTCAGATGCTACCATGGGATCAGGTTTTAGAGGTAGGGTCAACTTGTTTCCTTCTACCACAACTTAATAGAAGATAGTAATGCGAACTGTAAATAGAGCCCATTCATTGACAATTAAATTTCAGCTACTCGATCAAACTCCCTAGAGCTGAGGGGGGAAAGAATATATTTACATCCACTTGCAAAAAAGGAGAAAATGGAAAGGGTCGCTTATGCCACAAGCTCAACTGGCCGACCATTCATGTAGACTGCGCCAATCCATATGCGATTAAATATAGTCTTTGCCTTTTGTACATGCTATCTTTGCAGATGACAAAAATTTTGCATTGCACTATCCTTGGCCGAAAAGTTAGTTTGAAGGTGGTGTGGCTATGGAAAGTGTGAGTGTCCCAGACGCAAATGGGGAGTCATCGTCGCATGGTTGGCTTGATAGTTGTAGAGAGCTGATCCGTCAAAGGGTGGAGGTGGCAGCTCCTACCCAATTTATGGAGTGGGTTGTGAGCTGGTGTTTGCCTCGTTTCAATTGGGCGGTGCTATTTGTAAATGTTGTGCGTACTCTGCTGGTTTTTTTAATTGTCCATGAATTGCGCAAGGGGCACCTGATTTTTGCCCTCATGCTTGTTGTCTGTTTATGTGTCGCATTGGTGTTTGAGCCTACGGATCAGCAGAGGGTGTTACAGGAAAAGCTCGAGTCCACTGTTTGCGAGTTCGGCGCGCGATGTCAAGGGTTTCAGGAAGAGTTTCGGGCCTTGCAAGGCACATTTAGCGAGACCGCCGATGAGTTAAACAAGCGCAATAAACAGTTAGACGAAACGAACTCCAAATTGGCCACTACTTCCACCGCTCTCGAGTATGAGCGCAAGATGGTTGCAATGACCGTTGCTCAGTTAGAAACAGTGCAAAACACGCTCCGAGAGACCGCAGATGAGTATCAGGAATTGCAAAGTCAGTTACGCAGTTACTCAGAGGAGGCGCGAGTAGCACTTAGGCAGGAGGTGCGAGAGCTTCAAGCGGAGAGGGGAGAGCTTGAGCAGAGAATTAGAGCTCTCGAGCCTGTGCGCGCGCGCCTGAGCGAGAGCGTGGAGCGCCTGGAAAGGAGCGTGCGGCTCTTGGAGGAGAAGCTAAAGGAACTTTAGCAGCGGGTTAGACCGATTGAGTAGCGTCCCCGCTTCTGGTAGCGGCGGGGGGGGGTAATAGCGGGAAGATGCCGCCAGCTGTTCAAGTGCGGCCAGATTGTGCGTATTGGATTGGGGGCCGCCGCACTTTTGCTCTCTTTTGCTTTACCAGCTGGGTGTCTGAAAATAGTAGGTATGTGGGTGCGTGGTGGCTAGCCGTTGATGATTGCTTCCCCCTGGAGGCATGTTGGCCTGGCGCGCGAGTGGGTGTGTATGGTTCAAGTCGGGTCCAATGAATTTAGAGTGGGGATGAAGGTGGAGATTGATGCAGAGCCTTATGCCATCGTGGGGGTCGAGTTCGTCAAACCTGGGAAAAACCAGCCTTTCACACGAACGAAACTCAAGCACTTGATGTCTGGGCGTGTCATTGAGAAGACTTACAAATCTGGGGAGAAATTAGCACTAGCAGATGTCGAAGAGCGACAAATGAGGTTGATCTACAGAGAGGGGGGCAGTCTAACCTTCATGGATGACAAAACATATGACCAGATTAGTGTCTCATTAAATGTGATTGATGATAAAGGGTGTTATATGATGGATGACACTCTCTACGATCTAGTGCTGTATAAGGGAGATGTCATCGATGTCATTCCCCCTGTTTTCTTGAACATGACCATTATTGAGACAGATCCTGGTGTTCGGGGAGATACTGCTTCTGGACGTGTTTTAAAGCCTGCAAAGACAGATAGTGGAGCTACTATTCAGATTCCCATTTTTATTGAAGAGGGTGAGGTGGTAAAGGTAGATACGCGCACTGGCAACTATGTTTCACGCATTAAAGATTCATAAGACGACAGATGTTTTTAGTTCTTGTATTTTGCTAGTTGTATCGGTTGGGTGCTTTTTGGTGTGTTTGGGCCCGGCCTAGGCGTTAACCGCCGGGGTTTTTTATGAAATCTTACGAAGTCTTGCGTTCACGTGCCGCTTTCCTTAAAGCTGTGCGCTTGTTTTTTGATAAACGGGGGGTAATGGAGGTGGATACTCCCCTCATCTCGCGCTATGCCCCTGTCGACGCTCATATAGACCTTTTTGAAGTGAAAGGGGGGTTTTACCTCCATTCCTCCCCAGAATACAGAATGAAATCTCTCTTGACAGAGGGGTCTGGGGATATTTATCAGCTGGGACACGTTTACCGCAGCGGTGAAGTGGGGCGTCTACATAACCCTGAATTCACCATGATCGAATGGTACCGCGTTAAAATGTCATTTCACGCATTTGTGCAGGAAACTCTTGAGCTTTGCTCTCTGTTTATACAAAACGATGACTGTGAAATCATTACCCACACTGAAGCTTTCCAGAAGTATCTCGGCATCGATATAGAAGATGTTCCACTGGAGAGGTTAGCGAAGCTTGCAGGAAGGGATGATGGAGGGCGTGAAGAACTCTTAAATATTCTTTGGGGATTGCGCATAGAGCCCCAACTGGGCAAAAATAGATGGTCTGTCGTCACTGCCTACCCGCCTAGTCAAGCTGCTCTTGCCAAGATAAGAGACGGGTATGCGGAGCGTTTCGAGATATATTTCGATGGAATTGAATTAGCAAATGGGTACCATGAACTTACGGATCCCGTTGAACAGAGGAGGAGGTTGGAAGAGGCGAATGATGCACGGGTAGCCTTGGGGAAGCAACCACTTCCTATAGATCGTGATTTCTTAAGATCTTTAGAAAAGGGCTTGCCCGACTGTTATGGTGTTGCTGTGGGATTTGATCGCCTCTTAATGCTCCACTTGGGGGCCACCTCCGTCGGAGGAGTCTTGCCAGCTTGAGCGGCAGATGTCCTATCTACTCGAGTAATGTAAAAATTAAGTAGAGAGAAAAGGGAGTGGGTTCATATGCGAAAGACTTGTACGAAAAACAAAGTTTTTAACAGGGGGGGGGGTCGTTTTGTCTCCAAAGTTCTGAGGATCTGGGTATTAGCCCAATTTTTCAGCTGGTCTTTATCAACTTAATGTGTGGCAGGGGCATGCCGCCCATATTTACAGTAGTTACAAATTGCGTGGGGTGTTGTAGATTTTAGTGCATTAAAAGGGCCTATGTGCTAGACTCCTGCGAGGTTTTATTTGGAGGTTTATGATGGAACGTTATGGTGTGGTGGCGAGTAATGATCATTTAATGGAGTTTGCACCGCATACGGAGGAATCTACATCGCGTACGACGGAGGAATCTACATCGCGTACGGTGGGAAGGGGGGTGTATCTTAACTTTTCTGCCCCTGCCCCTGACTCTGACGAAGGTGTGTGCTCGCGTTCTACTTTAGTGGGGCGGGTATTTAATCCTGACTTGTTTAGTAGTAGTCCTGAAGAAGAAGCGGGCGTGTGTTCTACCTTGGATGTGTGTGAGCAAGAGGCTCGCGCTAATTTGGAGCTTGCACAGGTCAAATTGGCGGCGGTTTCGAAGCCCGTGTTTACAAGGTTCCCTTCTGTGCAAGAGCAACTCAAGAGTATGCAAGAGTTTTGGGCTCGGTACTCTTTTGCGAGTTTGACCACTTTGAGTGTTGTGACCTTTCTGCCAATTCTCAGGGAATACCCCTTTGTTGCTTTGGTAATGTCTGCTATTGGGGCCCTTCTCTCTGTGTGGTCCCCTATTGCGGAGAAGAAGGAGGGGGATGGTCCGCAATTTAGCATCGGGAGGGGGCTTAAAACAGGTGAAGTCTTGAGCGCGCGCCAAGTTTTCGGTTGCCCCCAACAAAAGGTTGTGATCTCTGGGAACATGATTTTGTTTCTTGTTCGACAAGCGCTTTTTCTAAAGGCTGTCTGGGTTGGTGGAGTTTGCCTATTGGCCCTTAATAGTCTCGCCCACTACTTCCTCAGAGGGAGAGACGCCTCACGGCGACACCACCCGTGGGATCCCAAAGAAGAGCCCAATGGCTTTTAGTAGAGAAGGGGGGTATAAACCCGAGTGAGGGGCCCAAGGGCTTTAGTAGAGGAGGGGGGTAATGACTCTAGCGATGATGATGTTAGCCCTTAGCCCCACCTTTGGACAATAGGGTAGCGGCGCCCAGTTCCAAAAGATTTTTTGGAGATGCGTAATATTGGGGGACCTTGTCTTCTCTTGTATTCTGCTTCGTGGATCTTTTGAATTAGTTCCTCGACCTGTTTTTGCGGAATGTTGTGTGTCTTTGCGATCTCTTCGGCTGATTGGTGCTCCTCCACGTACCCCTTCAGTATGGTGTCGACGATGTGGTATGCTGGGAGGGAGTCTGCGTCAGTCTGGTTTGGTCTCAGCTCGGCTGATGGTGGTTTATCGATGATAGAGTGCAAGATTGTCTCCCTTTTTTCTGCTCTGTTGATGTATTTGCACAGTTCGTATACTTTTGTTTTGGGGACGTCTCCAATCACCCCTAGTCCTCCACACATGTCGCCGTAGAGCGTCGCATAGCCCAGGGCAACTTCGCTCTTATTTCCAGTACTCAGGACGATGTGACCGAATTTATTGGATAGTGCCATCAGGATGATTCCACGAATACGGGCTTGTAAGTTCTCTTCTGTAATATCGCTCTCTTTTCCGCAAAAGTGTGGACTGAGGAGGTGCACAAGGGTGTCAAAGGGCGTTGTGATGGGGATTTCTATAAATTTGATACCTAGTATATCTGCGAGTTGTTTGGCTTCCCGCCGGCTCTGGGGGTTGGTATAGGATGATGGCATACTCACCCCAGTGACCATTTTTGGCCCAAGGGCCTTGGCGGCAATATAGGCGACGAGAGCAGAGTCGATTCCCCCAGAGAGTCCCAGGAGGGCTTTGTTAAAGCTGAGCTTCGAGAAGTAATCTTTCACGCCCAGCTTGAGCGCGTGTATTAGGTTGGCGTGAGGGTCTTGCGCATATGGCACGGGATGCGGTGGGGTGTCCAAATCTATCACCATCTCATCCTCTGCAAAACCCTTTCCCAGTCGACAAAGTTCTCCCTTTTCATTTACATAGAGGCTATATCCATCGAAGATAATTTGACCGTTTGCGCCCACTTGACAACACATCAGTACGGGGCAGTTTAGTGTGGAGGCTGCCTTTGCGCACACCTCGACCCGCATATTTAGCTTTTGGAATTGATAGGGGGAGGCAGAAATGTTGAGTAAGAGGTCGGGTCGATGCTTTTTGAGTGCTAGGACCGGGTCCCGCTTATAATGCGTGTGATCGATATAACTGGCATGTTTCCAAATATCCTCACAAATTGTGATTCCTACCCTCTTGCCATTGATGTTCCATAATCGCACCTCCCTTCCCGGCTCAAAATAACGGCGCTCATCAAACACGTCGTAGTTGGGAAGGAGGCATTTGTCATGAAAGCCCAATAATCGACTATTATGAATGATTGCAGCACTATTTAAGAGGCGTTTTCCCCTTCTTGCTACATTGGGACGGATGATCCCAACAATTATTGTCAATCCATCAGAGGCTCGAATTATATGTTCTAGATGCGCCATCATGGAGTTGACGAAGGAACGATGAAGCGCGAGGTCCTCTGGAGGATACCCACACAACATCAACTCACTGAACAGGACGATGTCAGATTGGGTCTCTTTGGCATGCCTCACGCTCTCGAGGATTTTGGTTAAATTTCCATCCAAATCGCCAATGATAGGGTTGCGCTGCGCGATGAAAATCCTCATCGGTGTATTATCCTGTAATATAGGGTCTTGTACTCTTGTCGACGCCTGATTTTAGCATATTTTCTCTGGATTTTCAACAATATCGTGTTTTCAATGACTTATGAATTACTTACACCTTATACATGAGAAGGCGCAATTGTTTACGTAGGTCTCGAATCTCGAGTTCGGACTGTCTTACCTTTTTGGCATGATTCTCGTGTAAAGAAGAGAGTTCCTTTTTTAATTTGTCGATCTTTTTTTGAAGTTCTTTTACTCTCCCTAGCTGAATAGTGCGAAGTTGACCTATTTCTTGTTTTAATTCAAATATAATTTTGTCTGCCGCATAATGTGTTCTGGCATGATCCTGTTCCAATTTTTGCATATGTTCTAAAAATCTTTTCTCAGAGGACTTCATCCTCCCTTGGTAATGTCTCTGCTGCGTAGCACATCGCTCTTCATATTCGTTCTTCACATTTTTGAGAGTTTTCTTAAATTCCTCGATTTGGGTTGTTGTTTTGAGAATTTCAGCTAGGTGCCTCTCGTTACCCTTTTTAATTTGTTCTTCATATTGACCACAGATTGCGGAGAGGGCTTTTGAATAGAGCCTCTTCCTCTTCCTGAATAGTAGAAACAAAATGGAAAGCAGGAGAAGTGCTCCAAAGACGAAACACATTAGGTCTAAATAATTTAGGCGTTCTTTCACCCACATTATAGCACTCTCGGCCCAGGCGGATAATGTCCACTGAATGTGATATAGAAGAGGGTGCCGAGAAACACCGAAAATATACAACGCAACACTTTTCATTTATTGTAACCACATGTACCAAAATATGAGATGTTGCTGCAAATAAAAAAAAGAGGTAGAATTGGCGGGTCGGTCTCTAAAGAGTCGCTTCAACCGCTAATGAAAAGTATACGAGAGCATTGGGCTTCAAGATGGGGGTTCGTCTTGGCCGCCATTGGGTCGGCAGTTGGCTTGGGTAGTTTTTGGCGCTTCCCCTATATGGTTGGCGAAAATGGAGGTGGGCCTTTTGTCCTCCTCTATGTGGTATTTACTCTGATTATTGGCATTCCCATCTTCATAGGTGAATTAATTATTGGGAGAAAAGCTCAGTGCAGTCCTATTTTTGCCTTTCGAGTACTCTCTAAACGGTCCAGTAAGTGGAATATGGTGGGGTGGCTTAATCTCTTAACAAGTTTGGTTGTCCTGTCATTTTATTGTGTCGTTTCAGGGTGGTGTCTTAGCTACGCGCTCATGTCGCTTAATCAGTGTTTTTTACAGAAGACTCCCGGACAGGTTCAAAATATTTTTAGCTTAATCTATTCCTCTACTGGCGCAAATGTTTTTTGGCTCCTCATTTTCATATTGCTCAATGTCGGGGTTGTGTTTGGGGGAGTACGAAAGGGGATTGAGCACTGGAGCAGAATTTTAACCCCTGCGCTCCTTTTCATTGTAGTCGTGATATTTTGTTATGCTTTTACGTTGCATGGCTTTGCACATGCAGTGCGATTTATCTTTTATCCGAATTTTTCAAAATTCACCCCCTCAGCAGTCCTCAATGCCCTAGGTATGTCTTTCTACACCATGAGTATTGGGCTTGGAATTATCATCACATATGGGAGCTATCTCGCCCCCGACGAAAATCTCCATAAAACGAGTTTTATCGTAGCGATGACGACTATCTTCGTCTCCCTGATGGCCGCTCTGGTGATGTTCCCAATCGTCTTTACATTCGATTTCCCCATGAAGAATGGAGCTGGTCTAGTTTTTGAAACAATGCCTATTTTATTTTCAAAACTTCCTGGAAGTTTGATAATTTCGACTATCTTTTTTTTCCTCTTTGTCTTCACCTCTCTTACCTCCTCTATTTCCATGGTAGAGGTTATGGTCGCTAATATAATGGAGCTGCTTAACTGGAGTCGTGCTAGAGCAGTGGTGGCTTCTGCTATCGGCATCTTCATTTTGGGTATTCCATCTGCTCTATCTGGATCTAAAGTCATTTTTCCTAATTGGGAAGCGATCTATGGAAGAGATTTTTTCAGTACGATGAATTATATCTCTGCCAGTTGGATGATGCCAATTGCTGGTCTTTTCACCACAATTTTTGTGGGGTATGTGATGAAGAGGGAGATCGCTAAAGAGGAATTTTTGAAGGGCGCTACCATGAAATGCCTCTTTTATCCCTGGATTTTTACCATGCGTTATCTCGCACCTGTCGCCATCATCCTCGTTATTCTTGGAGAGACAAATGTTGTTGACGTCACAAAGATTATGCACTATTTCGACCGATCATAGAGCTAGGGGTGTTGCCGTCGTTGGTTGCTCAAGTCTTGTGCCCTTTTGATATTGATATTTTGTTCTATGGTGCTATAATCAATTTTCGTCTTTTATAGCGTGTGGTGCGTTGATGAAGATAGAAATTATTGATGATAGGCGGTTTAGTGAAATATGGGTGGATGGGAAGAAGTTTAGGGAAATCGATAAGTCCCTTTATAGGGGTAGCTTAAAACGCATTCTTCAGGCCTCTTCCATAGAGGAGCTTGACAATTTGTTGTTTAGACTCGACAGAGAGATCGCATGTAAATTAACTTATAATTTATTGGCCCTTAAGGGGTATATGAAATTAGAGCTGGAAGAAAAGCTTAAGGCACGTAAAATCGGCCACGCAGCGGCTGAACATGTGCTCCAAGAATGCGAAAGGATGGGGTATTTGAATGATCAAAGGGAGGGGGCACTCTTCGTCGACCGACAGAAAGCTAAGGGGTGGGGGGCCTCTATGATCGCTCGCAAGTTGCAGCGCAAAGCGCCACACCTTGCTGATCTTGTCCAAATTTCTGATGAGGAGGAGCGCGCAATGATTGATCGTTGGATTGAGAAAAAAACCCCAAAACGCAATTTTAGTGACATAAAGGAGAAGCAAAAGCTCTACCGATTCCTTAAAAATAGGGGATTTCGTGAAGCTTTGATTTGTGAATCTCTGTTTCGAGGCTGTATGGAGGCTCATGACGAGAAGGACATCGGCTAGAGGAGTATATATTCCCTTCTAAAGAGTTCTAAGCTTCAAAAAGAAGGTTGGGCAGTAGAAGAGAAAACGGTAAGCGAGCAGCCTTGCACGGAGAGGTGAAAAAAATCTGGCCGATTGATAAGTGTACTTTAGCTACTCTATATGTTATCTCGGTGTAATTCCCCTTGAGCCATTTCCTTGGTTTTTTTGTTTGTTCGTCACAACCCATGAACTTTTTTTAGTGGAACTCTTTAGAAGTATACCAAGAGAGGATACCCCGCTTGTTTATCGTTGGCTACCTTTCTCTTTTTTAATTTCATAACCCATACCTAGCTAGTGAGTGCGTGCTCTCAAACTTTTGACAAAAAGTCTGCGGGGGAGAAAGGGGCGCCGAGGCGACTGCGACTAACATTGAATGTGATAAGTATCTCGTTTGATATCTCGGCCACAATGAGTGCAGTATCTGCATTCGTCCGTGTGGTAGTCAAAAATGCACGCAGCTTGTCCAGAGGGTTCTATCTAGCCATGTACACTGCCTGATCTCGGCTCTTGAGCAGGTGACCGGAGCTGGCCTTCGGGGAGGCCCAAGACCCCGAAGAGGGAAAGGAGTGAATGTTGTTCTGAGAGGTTTATTATAACATGACGCTTATCTTCAAGCGTTTGCTCCACGGACTTTCTGATGCGTTTGTCCAGTTCGTTACAGATTTCGGCCTCAGCCTCTCGCAGGGTGATCACGCATTCTTTGTCGTCATTATCACGGATAAGACGTTCTTCGTTCGAATTTACGCTTGAGCCATCCTCAGGAAATGGCAACATTCCCATATCGAGATTGACACTGTGCTTGTTGTGAACCTCTGCCAATGCAGGTTTCAAGGCACGCGATCGCTTCTCCTGTTTGACCCACTCCTCCCCTCTACACAGGAAGAACTTCCGAGGGGGCAAGCAGCACGTACCGCTGTTCAGTTCGCGACAGACGTTAAGTTCTGTTCCTTCCAGGATGAGCTTGTACTCTTTCCTGCTATCCTTTGCGCATGCAAACTTACCACCTTTAGATGTGATGGGTTTTGAAAGTGCCGGAAAATCAGATACCCCACTTAATTTCGTAATAGCTTCCTATTATAGTGTCTCTTTTGGCAATATTTTTCAACATTATTCTCTTAGAGTGTAAATTAAAATTCTGATACGAATGTTTGCGTATCTCAAGAAAATTGCATCTGTTCAGGGGGACGCAAAATAGGGTTGTGGGAGCCGCTCAAATCACAAGGTTGTTTTAACAATGGGCTTATTATCAATAAGTTAAGCGTGTGACATGAACCGCCAAGATTTGGCTCTAGATATCTTCTCATCAACGCTTAGTTCTTCTTTGCGGCATATTTTTCACCTCCCTGAACAGATATACTTGCTTGAGAGAACTTTTGCTTGGCTTAATCGATTTCGAAGACTAAGCAAGGACTATGAGTGTTATCCTTCGACAAGTAAGGCTAATCGTCTGTCTAAGTATGAGTTGTTTAATGTTACAAAGGATAGCTAAAATGAGTTAATTGGCTTGCTCAAGAAATAGAAGGCCGCTGGTGAATTTTCCTCTAGAGGTAACTTCAAACAAAAACCCCTAAAAGGGGTTAATTCCCCTATAAGAAATTGAGGATAAAACGAGTATGTTTAAATCTATCCTCAAAGAGGAGCGAGATATGTTTGAAATCCATGTAGAAGATTTGACTCGCAAGCAAATCACCCTTATCGCAAACTGCTACGCATTAGTGAATTTCAAGAAATTATGCGCACCTCTAAAGGCTCTTTTCTGTGAGGACAGAGATCGCAAAGGGTATCACATCCGAATCAGGGTTTGCCGCTCTCATGCTACAGTGGATGGAGAATTTGAGCGATCGAGAACTGGAGCGGTTTTTACTAAGGGAAATAATGTAGGGAAATTCTTTTGTGGCTTTCCCCTACTAGAGAAGGGGCCGGATCATACTTAATTTCTCACACTTAAGAGCTAAGATTGGAACTAAGCGGTTAGCCGGGTTGTTTGAAGCCTTCTAATGGTCCAATTGAAAAGCCATGGATTCTTTGCAGAGGTATTTAATTTTGTAGATGCATCACAGGTTATCTCCAAGACGAGTCTATGCAATAGAGCGAGACAAGGCGATTAAAAAAAAAACTTAAAGTCTTCAACAACAAAACAGCAAAAAAGGTAGCCAACGATAAACAAGCGAGGATTGGGTGCAAAGGGAAAACAAAGTTTTGGTACGGGTAGAAAAGAGACCTATCCCTCGTGCATGAAGTTTGGGCTGATTACTTAAAGTTGCCGCAACTTCAGCAAATGTACCTGATGGTAAAGCACTTAAGCATATCTATCCGAAGGAAGGAATGGTGTTTGGTGACAAAGGTTGTCGTAGCAAGGAAGCTTTTTCTGACCATGAAGCAAAATGGATGTGTCAGCAAGGCAATCTTAAAAAACAATATGAGGGGAAAAGATTTTGAGAGAAATCGATGCTATTCACAAAGCAAAGAATATTTTACGAAGGGGTATTTTCGTTGGCAATGTAAGTGGGCTCGCTACATTAGGAATTGCCAAGAGTCAATTTCAGGGAATCATGTAGGCGCTTACTCACAATTTCAAGCGACTGATCAGGGTACAGGATGCCATTTTTCTAGCTGAGTTAAACGGGCCCCCCTAGCCCTGATTTCGTGGAAAGCACGAAATCAGGCAAAAGGGGCAGATTCCGATCATGATTTGTCTAAAAATCAACCGAAATCCCTCTGCATTTTTACTGAAATAGGCAATTAGCTACTTTTCGATTCGAAAACCCCATTTCCATGAGCGTCCCCTTAATTTGCCCACTCTTGCTCAGGATGTGGAGCGCATCTTCGTAATTAGTTTGCCTGGATAGATTCATCCACTTTGACAATTATTCTGCATTGACACTAGAGTAAGGGGTAGAAGCGTACAACAAATAGGCATGTGATGGTTGAGAACATTTCTTCAACAGGGGGGCAACAGGGTGTTTTTGAGGTATTTTATGGAGGATCAGTCGATTCGGACCGAGAAGTTGAGTTGGTGTGTGAGTATGTCCGAAAAATTTTCGTTTTGGCCTCTACCTCATGCATAGACGGTTCTCATGGGCAGCGTCATGGTTGAAGGTGTTGTTCCGCCCCCTTCTGGGGGGGATTTTGCCCGACGAGGCCTGGAGGACGCTGAGACTCAAAAGGGGGTAGAGAGGGGGTTCGTTTTTCATCCACCCCCTAAGTTCGTGAGGTTTCTAAAAAAAAATTTCCCTAGCGGTTTTACGGGCAAGGAGGTTGCTGTGTTTATGCGTGGGATGATGCAAATGGTGCAGGACGAGTTGAATAGGGAAAAAAAACGGCATGAGCGGGATCAGCAGAGGATTAGACGAAAGCTTGCGGAGGATGAAGGGTAAAAGGGGGCTCCTTCTGGAGGCTTAAAGGGGGGGGCTTCCCCTCTCTATTTGTTGGTCATTTACTATTTGCTCCTTCTCCAGTATACTTGTGTGTAAAGTGGAGGAGGTGCTTACGGAGTCCTTCGTTGTTCAACATCCGCAGCGCATAGATAGGGTGCTTTCCGGCTATTTTTCAGAGTATTCTCGCACATATTTTCAGAGGCTGATCAAGAGGAAGTTAGTTACCTGCAATGGGAGGGTGGTCAAGAAGGGGGACATTCCTCGAGTGGGAGATAAGATTGATCTTCTCTTCCTGCGGACTCAAGACATTGAATTAAAACCGCAAAATATCCCTTTAGACATTTTGTTTGAGGACGAGTATTTGATCTGTATCAATAAACCGGCCGGCATGGTGGTTCATCCCGCCCCCGGGCATACAGAAAATACATGTGTCAACGCACTGCTCAATCACTGTCCTCTGCCCTCTTCCAGGGACCTACGTCCTGGGATTGTACACCGCTTAGATCGTGATACTTCCGGGGTGCTTATTGTTGCAAAAACTCTAGAAGCTCAACATAAATTGGCAAAAGATTTTTCAATGCGGCTAATACGTAAAGAGTATCTCGCCGTTACGTCCGGACATCCCAAAAGCTCTATTGTCGCGGCTCCTATTGGTAGGCATCCGGTTAAACGGAAGGAAATGACTATTTTATCGGGGGGAAGGGACGCTCAGACTCAAGTTGAGTTGCTTATCAGCAGAGGTGAATTTTCTTTGGTAAAGATGGTGCCTACTACTGGGCGTACTCACCAAATTAGGGTTCACCTTAAGTATCTCAACACCCCTGTGTTAGGGGATTCTACATATGGACCAAAGAGATTAAATTGTAGGTTAAAAATTGAGCGTCAACTGCTTCATGCCCACAGGATTATTTTCTCACATCCGATTTTGGGTAGGGATAAGTGGTGTAATATCGTCGCGCCTCTGCCAGGAGATTTCAGAAAATGGATTGGAATGCTTTTCAATAAAAGAGTGATGTGATTCCATCGTTAGAAATGTCTAGCTTAATGTGTGAATGTTTAGTATTGTAGGAGCGTGAGTGAGAAGTGGATCACGCCAAGCGTATTGCCTAAGAATGTAACATATGAGGATCGAGCCATGAAGGAATTTGTTGAATATCTCGTAAAAAATCTAGTTGACAAGCCCGAAAAAGTCAAAATTAATCAAGTGGGGGGATCCCATACCCTTATCATCGAGTTGAGCGTTGACAAATCTGATATTGGAAAGGTCATTGGGAAAAGGGGAAGGAATATTCAGGCCCTTCGTGCATTTGTGAATTCTGTTGGCAATCGTAACGGTGTCCGCCGTGTGAATCTTGAAATCCTCGAGGAGGATGGGGACGGGGATGAGGAGGCCAGCTCCGGCGAATAACTAAACAGTACCTTTGAGCGGAAGAATTGGAGCGAATGTTTGAAAGCGATTGTGAGAAATAATGTCAGGTGGTGCGGGCTTTTTCCCCTAGAGGCGTCTGTTATGAAGATGAAGATGTGGGTGTGGTTTTTGGTTTTTCTTACGCTCACGTCGACATTATGTGCGAGTGTTTCGATTAGTGATTTGGTCGTCAAGATCTGTGTTACAAAGAGGGAGTATAATTACCAGCTTCCTTGGGCTCCTCCCATCTTAAGTAAAAGCCTTGGGTCTGGATTTGTCATCGCAGAGAGTCGCATTTTAACCAATGCTCATATGGTGGCTAATGCCTCCTTCATTGAAGTGCGTTCGTCAGATTCAAAGAGAAAATATGAGGCCTTTGTGAAGGTAGTTGGGCACGATTGTGATTTGGCGCTCCTAGAGGTAGGAGATTCCCAATTTTTTCAAGGGAAAGGGTATTTGACTATCGATGAGTGTATAGTGGGACAAGAGGAGAAGGTGCAGGTTTATGGTTTCCCAATTGGGGGCCAAGGATTATCGGTCACTAGTGGGGTCGTTTCTCGCATTGAAATGGATCGTTATATGCACTCTGGGGCCATTTTGTTAACTTCTCAAATCGACGCTCCTACTAACCCCGGGAATAGTGGCGGTCCCGTGATTGCTGGGGGGAAGGTTGTGGGCATCGTTCATCAAGGTTTTACTGTGGGCCAGAATATTGGATATATGATTCCCGTCCCGGTGATTCGACACTTTTTGCACGAGGTTGAAAAGGGAAGTTATCGGGGCTTTCCCCAATTTCCTTTAACAACACAGGTAATCCAAAATTTTGCTATGCGCCGATATTTTGGCCTAGAAGGCAATGCGGGAGGGCTTCTCATTACCCACGTCCCAGAAGGGCATTTTCTTCATAATATTGTACAGGCCGGAGATATCCTTGTCGGCGTGGATGGGCATGATATCGACAGTTGCGGCTGTATCTACTATCAAAGTGAGCGGTTATCCCTCCCATTTAGATACGCTATCGCTATGAAATATTTTGGAGATTTAATTGAGCTCGATGTCTTGCGCGATGGGGAACCTTTGCATTTCTCCGCTCAAATTGATTATTGCCGGCGTGGTCAATCCCTTGTGAAATCTGCCGAATACGATAAGCCGCCCTCCTATTATATTCTTGGGGGGATGGTGTATCAACCTCTCGTCGGCAATTTCTTTGATCAGGGTTTTTCTTCTCCCCTAGTTGAGCTACTGCCCTATTTCTTTGAGAGGGTGAGAGATGGAAGAGATGAGGTGGTGGTTTTAACTCATGTTTTAGACGACAGGGTAAATAGTGGTTACCAACGTCTAAAGAATGAGGTAATCAAGAGTGTTAATGGTTGTGATATTCGCAATATACGAGAGATGATCGATGTATGTTCGAAGTGTAGCTCCCCCTATTATGAGATTATTACGGAAAACAATGTGGCGATTGTTTTGGATCGAGATAGGGTTGTAGAGCGAGATCCCGAGATTTTACGGCGTTATTCTATTTCCTCGGATCGTTCTGATGATCTGAAAAACGCTAGATGAGGAGGTCAAGTCCGAGCGATTGTTGGATCATCTTCCCCTTTTATCGAACTGATATAAAAATGTGTCCCCTATTTTTCTCTTATCTCTAATATTTAGTTGATTGAAATTAAGTTCTTGCATGCGGCGCCCCTCGACGAATAGCATACCCCCCTCTGCTAAGAGATGAGATTGATCGATCAATTTTAGAGTGTGTACATGGAGATTTGTGTGATACGGAGGGTCGATATAAATCAAATTGAAAGTTTGTCCGCGGAGTTTTTTGAGCCATGTCAACACACTACCGGCATAGATGGTAGCCAAGGGGAGAATGTTTAATTCCCTTAGATTGTTGCGAATGGTCCTCAGGGCGGAGGGGTCGTTTTCGATAAAAGTTGCAGACTGGGCGCCGCGGCTTAATGCTTCAATGCCCATGACACCAGAGCCGGCGAAGAGATCGAGGAAATTGGCCGAGGTTACTCGGGTTCGATAGATGTTATAAAAGGACTCGCGGACTCTGGCCGAGGTAGGGCGGATATGTGATCCCTTAGGGGCTCGGATTAAGCGGTTTTTGAGGAAGCCTCCAGTGATTTTCATAATGCCCAGATAGTGAAGGACGTTAACAATTTTGTGCTTATTTTAGCAGATCTGGCAATAACTTGGGGTTTAAATGGCGTTGCGCCTCCGTTAAAAATGTGTGGTCTGCTTGTTCGAGAAAGAGATTATAGCAGAGGTGAGCCCGTTCTAGGGCGATATCTCGTTTCATTGCATGGGTAGCTTTTTTTGCCCCTTGAAAGGAGATATGTTGCTTGATATTGATCCATTGTCTGTCAGAAGTGGTGCCTTGCAGGATGAGATTGAAATCTTTGAGCTCTTTTATGGAGCCACAAATTATGTAGGGTCTATCGAGGTAGAGTGGGGAGAGAAGGTATTTATCGGGATAGAATTTGATCTTTGCGTCGGTATCATCACCCGTCGTCGTTTGAATAGAGATCTTGCGGGCAACGAGATTCCCAATATATTTGGTGAGAGTAGCCAATTTTCTGGGGAATGGGGCATGGGTCCCTGAATGGATCAATTCTCCACTATTAAATCTGCTGATGAGATCGAGCATTAAAAAATTATTGTCTCGGCTTACTGAAGCGGTAAAGATGGAGAGGTGACGGTCTTGATTTGTCGCCATAAGTTGTTGAAGAGCAATTCTATGGGTGTCAATAGAGTTCAGGGATTTCCCATCAGTAAGGATGATAAAGATATTTTCTCTCTCGTCATTGCAATAGGGGAGGACCTGTGTGATCAATTCAAGGGTATCGTATCTGACAGAGGAACCTTTGTAGTGGTAAGAGTCCAAAAAGCGAGAAGCGGCCTCAATCGCGCGCTCTCCCCAATGGATAGAGGATGTGTTCATAAAAGTCAGGCGGGTTCCGTGAATAAGAATATTAAATGTATCTCCCTGCTTCAGATAGGGTAAGGCACGCGTCACCCCCGCTTTAAAGGTATTAAAGCGGGGTTTGTGTATACTGTTGGATTCATCTATTACAAAAATTATATTTTTTGAAGGCGGGGTGAAAAAAATTTTTTTGCTGGGAGTCAATTTTAAGAGAAAGTCATACCCCTCTCCCCCTTCATGTTGGGTATAATGGATTGCCGTTTCGAATTCGTTGTTGTAGGAGATGGTGTTTAGACTTGAGAGTGAGGGAATTTCTGCGAGAAAGGCTTGGGTGAGGCGTACATTTTGATTGATAAAATGAGAGGTTTTATCGCTGACATAGGCTTCTAATATGCGTGTTGCGAGGGGGATATCCCCTAAAAAGGTAGAGTTCTTATGATTGTATTCTTCAATGATTTCGACTGCTCGAGAGGGGTTGTTATCGGCGAGAGAGGAGTATTCTCCCTGTTCTGCCCTTATTAAAGAGTCGTCGGGTGGGCAGAGATTTTGAGGGGGGAGGGTAGTATGATATGTCCCTTCCGAGTGTTGTGTGCTTTTTGCAACGTGAGAGGGTATGGTTGAGGACAGGTCTGGTGAAGGGAAAAATATTTTAGAGGTATATGGGGGGATGAGGGAGTGTTTTGCGGGGGCGATCGATGTCATCTTGAGGGCAAGAGTATCTCGAGGGTGAGAGGCGGTGAGCTGCTTTGCCAATATATAGTGGTGGAGCTCCTCAAGGGATTTCTGTGCGCGAGGGATGGGAGGGTTGGAAGCATTTGGGGCAGGAATGCTCAATGGTCCCCAAAGTTCAGTTTTGGGTTGAAGGGGCAAGGGGTGTTGGATGCATATGGGGGAGTTCATAGTGGGACTTTGCCCACGTGTAGGCGGGATGGGTGGGTAAAACAATGGCCTGTTTTTGAGTTTAGAGTCTTTCCTATGAACTAGCTGCTGTTGTCGCTGTTGGATAATATGAGGTGAAGATCGCGTTGTAGCGGTCACATCGAAGAGCGATGGGTAGCTGGAGTGGCATATGGGAGGATGCAGGGTGGGCGCATTTTTTGAGAGATATACGGAGTTATGATCCTCATAGGAGGGAACGGGGCAGGGCAGAGAGTTGTCCTTTAGGGCGTCAGAAGGATCGCTGTGCAATGCAAAGGGGAGAGGGGGAGCTGCTATAGGGTGGAAGGAGGAAAGGGGTAGCTTGTGTTGGATATCATAGGAATATGTGAAGAGAGGAACATCTATAGAGCGTTTGCTTTCTCTAAAGATAGCCTCTGCGGGAGGGGCGGGTGGTTCCGTGGACAGGGAATGCCCATGCAAGATAAATGAGACTATCAATAATGAAATTAATGCCATTCTATTTTGGTATTTTGTCACATACAGTTATCTATCGCCTGGATACTTTGCATAATCCTATCGTAGAGTTCTCGTGGAGTATTGAGATTGTTTTTAATGTCATTGTAGAGGGCAAAGGCATGTTCACGCAATTCCTCCACTTTATTGAAATGTCCCTGTTGAAAGAGGTGTTTTGCCTGAATGCGCACCCCCTCAGCATCGATGAATTTCATGTAGAGATTGAGTAACTCTTGCTTGCTCTCATCTCCATCAATGTTCATGAGGTAATCCCGATTCGAGGGGTCCTCTTGAGAGGTGAAAACCTCTTTAATGCGATTTAGAAGAAAAAGATAGCGAGAGTCGCTCTCCTCTGGATTTGAAATCTGTGCGCGAATTTTTGCATATTCGAGCGCTGCCTCTAGGTGTATTGGTTCAGAGCTCACATCTTTGTGGATTTGAAGTTCTTTGAGATCGTTTAAGATGGTAAGGACCTCTTCGTTGTACTCATTCCTTAGGCTGTCTGATAATAGCTCAAAATGTAAACACGATGCCTTGAAAGCTGCGCTGTTTGCCAAAGAGGTGGAGAGAGGGCGAGGGGCTTGAGTGTGGATAAAATGATATGTTTCAAATGCGCGTTCTTTTTGTCCCAGAGCATGGTAGGCGGTTGCGAGATCGTAGAGAGCTTGTTGCTGTGACATCCAGTGCAGCTCTGGAGAATCGCTCTGCTGTTCTAGTAGCGCCTGTAATACAGTTAACATCTGATCGTGTGCATCCTGATAACTCAGTAGTGTGGTCAACTTGAGTATTTCATGTTCGAGATGGAGATTATCACTATTTAGCTCTATTAGGCATTTGCATGGGCAAAACAGCTCCCGATAATGGGCAGTAGCGTGGTCGATGGCATGGGTGACTTCGTGGGGTATTGGTCCCCGTCGTATATGGGGAGTGTCATAGTATTGTTTAGCTCTCTGATAATAATAGTTGGCAAGCCAAAGGCGATTTTCATCCTTAATAATCGGTGCGCCCCCCCTCGCAAAAGCTTGTTGCAAATGCTTTGCAGCATGGTCGATACATTCTTGTTGCCGTTGTGTTGAAGGGGGCTGATTTGAGCTCTCCGATTCTGCCAAAGAGATATTGGCGTTATACATTTGAATATGGGTCGCGGGAGAGTCATAAAGATCTGGATTCAGAGCTATTGCTTGTTTTAGATGAGTACATAGGGCGGAAGGGTCTGTCTCTAGTTTAGCGAGGCAAAGTCCCGCAATGAAGTGGGCGTCGGCAAGTGCTACAGGGGGTATCTCCTCTATGATCTGAGTGAAAATGAGAGCTTGAAGGCAATATAATGCATCTTGGTAGTAGGTTAATTCATAAGCTATTTTAGAATAAAATAGGGCGTAATCCTTGGTCTCCTCAGGGTTCAGATGCTCGGTATGTTTCAGTAAGGGTTGAAGGTCTGCAAAATGGGCATTTTTGTCATAACTATTACCCTCGATTTCGTTCATTTCCCTATAAAGGTTTATAGAGGAGGCGAGAAATAATTTCCATGCGGTCCTCACCCTGGAACTTTCTGGGAACTGGTGGGTGTATGACTTGAGAATTTCGTAACTCTTGTTCCAGCGCTTATTGTGATGGGCTAACAAGCCATATTCGAACATAAACATCTCTCGGTCTTCGAGCCCTCCATATTGAGTCTCTATCAATCTGAGTTTTTCATAGGCGGGATCGATGACACCTTGCTCTTTGAGCATCATTGCCTGCATGAATAGGGCCTTAGGAACTTCATCATCATTGGGAAAAAGAGAGGCTAGTCTGTCAAAATTGTGATTAAATAATTCTCCGTCATCCATCTGATAGGCGCACGTCATTTGGATGAGCAGTGCGTTTTTTAATTGATCTGAAGGGGAGGAGGTTGAGTTAAGATAGTATTGAAGAGAGTTACTCGCTTCTCTGTAATTTCCCTCGATAAAGAGGCTCTTCCCCACGATGAAGTTGAACATGGGCCTGTGTTGTTCTGGAATATATGGGGAAATTGTCTCATAAGATGAGAGGATTTCCTTATACTCTTCATTTTGGAAGCGGAGTAGGGTGAGGTTGAAGGAGGCATCCTTTGCATATTTTCCATCTAGCTCCCTAACCCTTTGGAAAGTTTCAATAGCCCTATGTTTATTGAAGTTTGCCTCCAGGAAGGCTGCTTGAAAGAGGAGCTCCTCCACCATGTCGGGATGTTTTCCTGCAAGCGTGATATAGGCATCTGCTGCCACTTCGCACTCACCTAGAGTGCCTGCAATTTTGGCCAGGGCAAATTCAGCGAGTTGGGCATATTGCCCCTCTCGCAGTTTTTCATAATGATTTCGGGCCTCCCGCATCAATTCCTGTTGCTTTTCGAGGCTCCCCTCATCTAGGGCTTGTCTGAATAGAGCCTCCCCCATCAAAAAGTAGAGTTCATCTCTCCTCCCTTGGATATTGTTTGACTCGTTGGAAAGAAAAGGGTGCCCTTCCTGTATAATTTCAGGAAATTTATCCAGTTCATAGTAACACTGGAGTTTATTTAAGATGATTTTTTCCAATACCGAGTGTTGTTGAACCTGTTGGTAAATGGAGAGAGCCTTTTCATAATTGCTCTCTTGCAAATAAATATCTCCAAGCATACCGAGGAAATATTCTTTCATTTCGCTTTGAGGATATTGGTCTAGGAAGGTGATGATTTGCCTTTTTACAATTCTAAAATCTTCATCTTTCCAGAATTCGGCAATTCTGCGAATCAAGAAAGCCTCTTCATCAGATTGTGGGGATGGATCTTGAACCGTTTCTTCTGCGACAATAGATGAGAAACCAGTGTAACTAACAAAAAAGAGGCTAATTACAAGTCCAAGATGAGAGATTAAAGTAAACATGAATACTTCCTTATCATTATGTTAATCAGATATTTAATGTGAGGCAGTGGCGCACACCACACTGTAATCTTTTCTTGATTATACTCACCACTACATATTTATCAAATTGGGAGTCTGTTTAAATACGTAATTAAGCAATATTGGGTTTTGTATAACTCGCCTAATTTAAAAATTTTAAGCTTAGTAAGCAGTGGTTGTTATTTTATATTTATTTGGAATTTGAGGTGCATCCCACACACTTGGATACGAAGTAAAGAAAAACAGAGCACTCTTTCCGAATGGGGCAGAGGATTATCTATTTTTGCCTTCCCCGTCTCCTTTGTCTTCTCCAGCTGCGCCCTTGCGACGGATCATGTGGGGAGATCTTTTTCTCTCCGTGAGAATGGGATTTAAAAGACGCACTTCGAAATCGTAATTAGCTTGTTGGAAGGCACTATTTAGTTGCGACATGTGACTATTGAATAATTCAACCGCTTCGGGGTCACCGATGAGTTGAATATTGAAGGACTTAGGTGCGGTGCTATATTCCTCAATTAAGACCTGGGCGCCATCGAGGATGGAGTTTGGAATATTTAGGGTTACGGTGGTTTGAGTGACACCGCAATTTTGTTGATGTAGGATCAGCAAAGTTCCCCCAATTTTTTCTACAAGTTCAAATAGGTCTTGGGGAAGTCGTAAGTACACCGGTTCAGAGTCAAGGGGAGTGATGGGGGGAAGCAGCCCCTCTGGCAGGGGAGCGGCAGCGCTAGGGTGACCCTCTCCAGAGGGCTTGCGTGTGTGTGTGTGTGTCCTCTTCTTGCCCGATGAAGACCCACTCCCCGCTGCTGGTGGTGTGGGAGCCCCTCCGATGACGGTTTGTTTCTTTGGTCTCGACCGAGGCACTACTCCCTTGGTGGTTAGTTTTGAAGGCTTTCCCCGTTTTGGGGCTTCTTTTCGAGGGGTGGGAGAGGGCCTCTTTTTTTGGGGGGTGCTAGATTTGCTCCCAGCGGGGGAAGGTGATTTTTTGTTGCCTCCCTTTTTTGTGCTGGGTCGGGATGATTTTGACGCCTTTTTCTCCTCCTTGCCGACAGGAGTTTTGCCTCCTACAGTACTACTTTTTGATTTGACAGAGATAAGTTTTTTTTGAGGCTTTCCCCTTGTCTTAACGGATTTTTTTGCTTTTAGAGCACTAGACAGTGGTTGAGAAGTTAAGAGGGAAGGGTCGTGGAGCGGTTTCCGTTTTTTGGGGGTTTTTGAGGCAGTTTTTTGTTGCTTTGGAGGCGGGTCTGTGGAGGGGGAATCCCTCTCTTTTTCTCCTTGAGTTGGCTGAGCTTTGGACGAAGCTGAATGGTCGTGCTCTTCAGGGGATATTTGTTCTCGATGTGGAGTTTCGTGGGGTGGAGGAGGAGGTGGCTGTGAGTAGGAAGGCTCTTCCCCACCGTGGGACTGTGCGCTGGAGGACGACGTTTGCTGAGATGTCTCGTCTGATGATTGGGGTGATGATGGGGGGGATGTGAGGCCGCCGCGCTCCTTCTCTGAGATAGGGGGAGCAGGCCCTGCATCGAAATTTGGACTGTCCCCGCGTGGGATAGAGCTGGGCGGCGGCGTTGTGAGCGGAGAATCTTGGTGGGAGGGTGTTTGTACTTGGATGCCTGCAGACTCAGCATCGAATATACTACCCTGCTCTTTATCACCCCTCATGTACTCAGAAAATAACGTAGAGGGAGGCGGAGGAGGCCCTGCTTCATCAGGACTTTGCTCCCTATTGGCCTCTTCTTGCGTCTGTTTATTTTTCGAGGGGGATTTGTCTTTTTGCTCTGATTCGCCAGATTTACCTACTCTCCTCATGGCCCTTCTGAATTGCTCAGGATCGGGCTCATTTTCGACCCTTCGCGTATTTTGGGAATCGGGCCCCTGGATGTTTGACGGTATTCCCTTCGAATTTTCTACCATAAAATTCTACTTCTTATATTTTTTCAAGTTGTGCATGGAGGTGCCTAACTCATCTGTTTCCAGCTCTTCCCTATATTGCATCCTTCTTTTCACCCCTTTTTGCCATTCCTCACGATGAGCCGTGAGCTTCTCGACATCACACTGCTTTTGTATCATGTCTCTACGCGCTTCTTCAACCCTTTTCTGAGCCTTTTTCACCTCTTTGATCTGATCTTGTACCCTTCTCTCTGCCTGCTTTAGCTTCTCTTCGACAACATGTAAATAATCGCGCATCATTTCTATTTTATCGGTCGTCGTTCCTCCGTCGAGCTCATTACGAAGTTGCTCTAATTTATCTGTGCGATGCTTGAGAGTGATGTTTCGCTCCTTTTCGAGGGTTTTCTGTTTTTCTTCCTCTTTTGCAAAAGCTTCCTTTGCCTCCTTCAGAAGGCGCTCAGCTTCGTCTAGCCTGCGCCGTTTGATTTTTACAAGTTGCTCAAGGGGGTACGCTTTCTCCATAGGGGTTGGTTACCTCAATAGCAGCTGGAGCTGTTCTAAGGTCTCCTTGAAGGTGCACCGTTCATCTACTCTTTGTTGGAGATAGCGATGCACCTTTTTGATATATTTGATGGCAAAATCTGCATCTTTATCTGAGCCAGGTTTATACTCGCCAATCCGGATCAAGAGTTCATTTTTTTTATAGTTGGCAATGACTTCGCGTACCTGTCCGATCAATCTGCGGTGTTCTTCACTAGTGATGGCGGGTAAGAGGCGGCTAATTGACGATGAGATGTCGATGGCTGGATAATGGTATTGCATGGCTAACGCGCTCGATAGGTTAATATGACCATCGAGAATAGAGCGCACCTCGTCTGAGATGGGTTCATTGAGATCATCTCCTGCAACCAGGATGGTGTAAAAGGCGGTGATGGATCCTCTATCGGAATTTCCTGAACGTTCGAGCAGGCGGGGTAGGGTGGCGAAGACTGAGGGGGTGTACCCTGCACGTGCCGGCGGCTCTCCTGCGGCGAGGCCCACCTCTCTGAGGGCGCGTGCAAAGCGAGTTACAGAATCCATTAGTAAGATTACTGTTTTCCCCTGAGCGCGAAAATATTCGGCAATTGCCGTGCCCACATATGCTGCGTTTAGACGTAATTGGGCTGCTTGATCAGAGGTAGAGACGACAACAACCGACCTGGCAAGCCCCTCTTCACCCAAGTCATTTTTGATAAATTCTAATACCTCGCGTCCCCTTTCTCCGATAAGGGCAATCACATTGACGTCAGCTACAGCATAGCGAGCGATCATTCCGAGTAGGGTTGACTTACCCCCGCCGGCTGCCGAGAAGATACCTATTCTCTGCCCCTGGCCGCAGGTTAAGATGCCATCAATTGCTCGCACTCCCACCGAAATTGGGGTGTCGACCGCTCTCCGACTTAAGGGGTGTGGCGGAGGATTGATGACGGGGAAAATATCTTCCGTCTCCAAATCCCCATGTGTTTCAGAATCTAGGGGATTTCCCAACCCGTCTAAGACCCTGCCCAGTAACTTGGGTCCCACCTTGATGTGGAGGGGTAGCCGTGTAGGGATGACCTCTGAAGAGGGGCCGACGCCATGCATCTCTCCGAGGGGGGAGAGAAGAACCTCCTCCTTAGTAAAACCTACCACCTCCGCGATGAGAGGCTCTTGCTCCCTTTTGATGAGACACACTTCACCCATCTTGACATTGGGAACGACAGCGCGAATGAGCATTCCCACGATTTGGGTAATTCTTCCATGGACCGTTGTGAGCTCGATATCCTCTAGATGTCCCATGATTTTGTCATAGTCTGGAGTACGTGGCATGGCGGTCTATCTCCTGTAGGTTCGATTATAAATCTTCACACAATTACTCAAAAACCAAATTTTAAATTAGTCCGGTGGTAGAGTAGACAAAAAATGTGACCAAAAATCAGAGCTGGATATTAAAAAGTGTCTTGAAGCCACTCACTGCCGTGCTCAAGAGAACGGAGGAGTACTCTAATTCTTGCTGAGCTTTAGTTAATTTTGCTTGCATGAGGAGCAGCTCTCCAGGGCTAATCACCTTCCCGGGGACGCCGAGATGTTGGACGCTTTCTTTCGCTTGAGATAACTGCTTTTGACTATCTGTCAAAAGTCCCAGAAATTTGTGAATGGGATTTTGACGGTAAAATTGAGTAGGTGCGGAGCCAGGGTCAACCCCAGCCTTACCGACTGCACCACGGATCAGTTCATTAGCATTGGTCAGTTTCTTCCTGAGTAGATATTTTTGAGATTGACGCAAATTGAGGTTCTTGTTATTCAGTTGGTTTTGTAAATCTCCTAACATAGAGGAAATGCTGCTCATCTGATCTATGAGCGATTCATTCGTGGGCTCGGCAACATTGCCCCTTCCTTGGCCGGCTAAATCGAAGGGAGACTGCTCCTCGGTCTGTTTTTTTGTAGGGGCGGGAGTTTCCTCAGTGTGCATGTACGACTCAAATGATCGAGAGGGGGTGGATTTATTTTCTTCTCCGGTTTGCACGGGCTTGGGAGGACCCACGTTGGATGTAGGTTGGATATGGTTCGAATCTGAATCCGTCATCGCGTCGACTTATTTACAATTCTGTTTTTGCGGGATTAGGTCCCTGTTTCTTTACAAACTGCGCAACGAAGTCAAGCATCGTATTTGCCGTCTCCTTCGCGTGGGGGTTGGAAGTATTTATAACCACATTTTCAAGAAACTGCTCCCCTTTCGAGACCTTATCTGGAGTTAGGGAGAGGGCAATTCCTAGAAGAGTTTTGGCCAGCTCGTGTTCGGGCTCTTGCTGCAGGACTGCTTCGAAATGTTGACATGCTGCTTTGAGCTCCAGCTTGAGTAGATGTACGTATCCCCTTCCAATCCTGATGAAAGTGTTACCGGGTCGTAGCAGCTCACAAGCTTTCAGAAGCTTGTCTGCGGCATCTTCGTCGGCCTGGTTAGCCGCAATAAACACCGACTCTAGAAATAGAAAAAAGTCAACATCATACTTTGATAGATCTTCCATGACCTCATATTCCTTGGTAATATCCGTTCATCCTGCCTTATGCCAAATAGAAAAATATATAGCAAAGGATTAACTCGTTTTTAGGTTACGCACAGAGTTATTGACAAAAGAGTTCACCTGAAAGATTAAATTTGAAATTGCGTCACCCACCTGGGTGAGCTGTGCCATCTGAAATTGTAAGAGCAAAAACCTGCCGGGCGTTATTGCGCTCAACCTGCTCGAAACATTGCGCACAGCGCTTACGATCTGAGCTTGTAGATATGAATACTTTTTTATCAATGTCAAAAATGTCAACTCTACATCATGTCTTGCCATTCTTTATGTCCCTCTGGTAATCTTAATTGATCAATTGTATTTATTTTTGTTGTGTTTTCGCCACTCTTTTCACAACGCGTCTTAGTGCCGCATAAGCCTGAAGCAAGATTCCACACTGATCAAAGTTTTCGGACGCTTTCCCCGCCCGCAATGCCGATCTTAGTTTGTGCGACTGCGAGTCGACCTGGCGCATTACCTTTTTTGCCTCGTCTCTGCTCGATCTCAGCTGTTTTTCCAAATCAAATTCGAAAGCTTTGGGTCGTTTCTTCTCCTTTTCTAATCCAAACATTGCCTATACAAACCTCAATTTCGTGTTGTTGTCCCCTACGGCTGATTGTATTGAATTTTATATTTTATACCATCTTTTTCTAAAAAAATTATGTTTTTCTCTATGTTCGTGATGGTCATACCATCTAGGACATCCCCGTGTGAAAGAATCTTTCCGTTGATCACAACATATTGGCTAACAGTGCCATATCTTGAGCTTCCTGTGATTTTGTATTTTGATGAGAGGTCGACGGTTTCATTTGTTGGTTTTAAGAAAACCACTAAACTCTTTAGTGATTTCACCCCCTTGATTTTGTTTAAATTATTTACTACATGCTCGAAATGTGATCTTTTGTCGAGTGGGGCACGGCCAGATAAGATGAGTTCTCCATTCGAAAACTGGAAGGTAACATCAGTGCAGTTCGCTTCAAGGAGGAGCGAGCGAACGTGCGCCTCCAAGTTGGCCTCTATTACAACTTGATTGTCCAGTTTATCTAAGTAGGGAAAGTTGAGGTTCATATATTCTGTAAGCTTCGTAAAGCTTGCCGCCGTCTGGACATATCCGCGCAATATAAAATGCCCAGGCACCACGGAGGTGAGATTTACCCTATGCCACTCACTATTTTTCATAAGGAGTGCGTTGGTATTTCCCCACACTAACTCGTCGATGACCACGTTATCCTCGATTGATTGAATAAAGGGGAGGGATTTGAGCAAGTAAGAGAGCTCTTGATGATCTATCTGTGTAATCACATGTCCCAAAATAAAAATTTTTCCGCTTGATGGATTAAATGAAAATTCTACGTCTCGGAAAGATGAGAGGGCTTTAGAGATTTCGTGCGTTTTGTCTTGCTCCGGGATAGTGATTTTCTCACTCTTAAACAGGCTCAACATTCCCCCAAAAGCGAGAACTACGAAAAAGGCGAATACCCCAGCCAGCACTAGGTGCTTCATGGGGATGACTATTTTTTTCCAGTTCATGCTGGAAGGCTCCTTCTTCTTAGGCTCCGCTGTTTTCCCCTCTTCTGTTTCAGCTTGCCCATGCAATTTATCTATGTTAGGGAGAGGAGAGAGGAGTGTTTCACGTGTTTGATGTTGATCCATCACCAAAAACGAGGTAGTGCCGAGCGCTATGAGATCTTGCGTGTTGAGTTTGGTGGGCTCAGAAATCTTTTGTCCATTAATATATATGCCATTCAAGCTCCCCAGATCTTCGATGATTACATCCCCTTCAACATTGGCCGAGATCTTTGCATGTTGTGATGATACACTGAGATCTTGGAACAGGATATCGCAAGTTTTGGGGTCTTTTCCAATAACGAGAGTAGAATTTTCAAAGATACCAAATTCGGCACCAGCGTTGGGGCCTGCAATTACTTTGATTATCCAACGAGAACTCTCTGCAGAGTGAAAGGAGAGGGCCCCGAAATCATCTGGTTCTTCATATATGGTGGGGGTCTCTACATCCTCTTGAGGGGAGTCCTTTCCTTCCTCTGAGAGAGCAGGGTCTTTGAGGGTGAAGTGGAACATGCTGCTGCCAATTTGAACTGCATCCCCCTCTTGCAAGACGACAGACTCTGTGATTTTTTTCCCATTAACATGCACCGGGTTGACTACGCTTAAATTTTCCAGAAGATACCCCTCTGGAGTTAAGCGGCAAATGAGATGCTTACGAGAGACCATCGGGTCCTCCAGCACCTGATAAGAGACATCTGGGTCACGACCAATGACCCACTCATCTCCCTCTTCAAAACGAATGACCAGCCCATTATTCAGGCCCCCTTCGGCAACTAAAAACCCAGACACTACCTTATTCCATTTGTCATCGTCGCTTAAACCACCAAATCCTCCGCCAAAATATGGGGACGCCCCGGCATATTCGACATCTACCCCACCTATTGGAGGTTACAACTTTATTTTCTTTTTAGCTACAAATAATTTTTTAAGGGCCTTTTCTTTATGGTGCATGATGAAAGTAGGAGGAGTTGAAGCTATTCTTCGGATGTTTCATTAGGGCTCATGTAGGGGAAGAAATTTGGAGAAGCACCTCTTTCCAGTAATTGGCGATGTTAAAAAAATCTTCTAATTTATCGCGGAAAATTTCATAAGTTAACTCACAAGAACAAGAAAATGACAGCGTGAGATATTTTTCGAGTGGATCGATGCCGATGGCGCCGCCACCAGTCTTTTTGCCAAGTAAATTTGCGCTCATCAGATGGACATAAAGTGACTCTCTGTTTTCTGTGTCGGGAAGGTCTAAGATCTTGGCTGAGATAAAGACCCCAGGCTCAAGCTCTTTAACCGAGATGGGTATGAGGGAGGGAACCTGTAGCTGAAACTCCCCATTTTCATCTTTTTTTGAGACAATATCAACCTTTAGCTCTTTTGCTAAGGCTTCGATCAAACATCGCAAATCCATACAGGCCAATCACCGGAATTTAATTTCATGTAAGTTCGCCACTGGAGAGGTTAAGTTGTTCCTTAATAGAACGGAAAATCCCGCAGATAGGCTGAAGAGCTCTATCACATAGGGATCCAGTGCTTGGGAGGCGCTCCTTTGTTGTGTGGTGGTTCCTCTTTGTTTGGGGAATCTGGGCCATCTTTCTGCTCCCCTTGCGCTATGTTGCGGACCCCCTCCATCTCTTGCATCAGTTTTTTTTTAGCGCCATCGATTATATCCCACTGGGGGCGAGTGAAGTTATCGGGGTTGTTAGAGTAATCAGCTAACTGTTGTGGAGTCATCCCCGTCTTCTCACAGACGCGTTTGGTTTCCTCATCGATTTTTTTCTTAAGCGTCATAACCTTTTCAATGGCAGCTTTCTTCTCCTCTTGGGTTCCGTGAAGCATCAGATGTTTGAACCGTTCAAAATATTCGATGGCATCATTAAAAACTTCCTTTAGATTAGCCTCCTTTTCCTCAGGGCTAAGGGAGAAAAACTTCAACAAGCGTTCAAATTCATCTTCATCTGACATAATAGACACTCCTGCTAGTGGTAGAAATCTTATATCACTATTGTAGAGTATTTTCTCCACTCTGTCTAGATAATAACATGTATGTATTTGTGCAGGGGGGCGTAAGATGAAGTTGTTGGAGCCGCTTAAACCACAAGATTTTTTGAAACCATGATTGCATGTGTCGTGGAAATATTTTGAAAAGTGGTTTGTCACCAAAGGACTATACTGAAGTTGATGACACAATATGAATTGGCTGGCGGTATTTCTAAAGGGGGTGTTGAGAAATGCATACCTCTGAAACGTTGGTATTGATTGCCTACGTAACTAAATCTTTTATATTGAGTCAATTTAAGCTAGTTTATTTGCTCTAACGGGCGAGCAATACACATATTTGAGTAATATTCCATTTTGGGTCCGTTTGGAGCGACGTTTTTTCAATCCCCATTGTTTTTCAACAGGCCCCTAAACATTCTCACATAGATGCCCAGCCCTTTTCTGCTGTATGGTTGCCGCCTCTTTTGAATAGATGGTTTCTGAAGGAGGATCGATTGCAACGCTTCAGAAAGCTCCTTATAGACCATCCATACATGCTAATTTGAGGATATTTACCGAAGCCCCACGGGTTTTTTAACTTGCTGAAGGCCTGAAGCAGCGGTTTAGTCACTTCGCCTTCTTCTACTGCAAGAGCTCTGTCTCCTTCATGGTCAATTTCAGGTCCGTTTGGAGGGGTGTTTTTTCAACTCCCCCTATTTCTTGAGCGGGCCCATGTAATAGGGTACAGGGCGAATGCACTGACGTATTCTCCAGGGGAATTATCGCTATCTTCACTTAAATTCGAATGTAAGTATTTGTCTTTGTAGTAGATTGTTGGTATCTATCCAGTGGAGGTTAAGTGCGACGTTGTAATTCTGTGCTCACATTCTGCAAAAAATAGTTGAAAAAATGATGAAATGTGGTATAATTAAAGTAGAGAACATCCCAGTATATTATAAGAGTAACATCGTTTAGCATAAAACCTGATAATAACCCTTCCAATCTGTTTTGCATTAGAGTCGTTTTGTGAACGCATGGGGAGCTGTGCGAAATCCATGGGAGAGGTTTCTTAAAATTTCAGCCAACGAGGTTGAGGCTTGCCAGATTTATGAATGGTGAGGTTTGTAGGTAATAAGATAGCAAAGTGCAAAAGTCGCTAAAATTAGAGGCTTTTTTAATTTAAAACTACACAGATTCTTGTGGGATCTGTGGATATAATAGAGGGTATAATAACTATGTCAGAAGATGTTTTAATTCCGGAGTCTCACAGGTTCCACGAGCTAACCAGGCTCCGAGATCTACCTGGGCCTCAAGGTCCACGCCCAGGTCCCAGAGCACAGGTTGCTTCTTGTGTCGCGCTTTCTTGTGTCGCGCTTTCTTGTGTCACGTCGTGGTTGCTTGTGGAAAAAGAGTGTGCAGACATAGACGCTTTGGGCGCGGAGTCTTCTCGTAGCAAGCCTCACGATCCGGCTGATCCAGATGATCCAAGTCAACATGAATCCCACGGTTCGGTCGACTCCGCCCCCCATTATCCAGGCACAGATAGTACTTATGCTGAGTGGCAGGATTACTACAACATGCTGTTGCTCAAGATAAAGAGGTATATGGATAATCATCAAGCCGGGAAAGCCCTGTTCTTCATAATGACTAAGCTTGAACTCTTTTTCCAAGATTACGATGAAGACCATAAGATGGACGGTGCAGCAAAATTTGAAAAGATTTTGACAGAGTTGTTGCATTTAAAAAATAGGGTGTCAAGTGACTTTAACAAGGAAAAAGATGGGCCAAATGATGAAGCGGCTAAGGATGCCCTTGTCTGTTATTTTGGTGGGACACTTAGCGATGGGACACACACGGATGGGATTAAGGCAATTCTAGAGGAATGTGGCCCAAAAGGCAAAAAAATGTTCGATCAAGATTTTATTAGCGACGTGGAACAGGCGTTTGAAGGGAAAGATAACCCGATTTTTCATGGAAATGTCAAGGGAGATGACAAGGCATTGGCGAAATATTGGCATGGATTGTGGGAAGATCAAACGAAAAAGTCTGCTTCTGGTTCAGTGCAGCCAGTGGTTAACGCTATCCAAAATGTGGAAAGTGAATTTAGTAACCAATCTAGTATTATTCAAGCTCAGCTGAAGTTGGATGAGGCAGATGATGAACAGTACCAGGCGATAACCCATGATGGGATGGGGGCCTTTGTGGGGTTAATAAAGCAAGTTAATTCGAATATGCAAAGTAGTGCGTAAAGTTAGAAGATAAATAATAATCATTCTCCTCATGATAGTTACAGAGAGGGCGCTAGGTTCTAAAAGAGGGTAGCTTCTAAGCGTGGTTCTTTGTCAGATTGAGGTAGATAATAGCAACAATATAAAAATAGGTAGGCGCTATGAGTAGAGAAGGCTTAGAAGATGTAGTGGACGCTACGTTGCTCTTTCAGCAGCAGATACTGTTCGCCCAGGAAGGAGAAGCCACGTTAACTTCGTCCCTGGCTCTCGTTTTGGCTGATCTCTATCGAAATCAGCGAGAGGACTTGGATGAGAGGATGAAACACGAACCGAAAACATCGTCACATAGCTCTAAGTCGATCGGAATGGACGTTCAAGAGTGGCAGGTTGAGTTTAATAATGCAAACCAGATGTGGCAGAATGCAGAGGCTCCGTTGAACGCTACGCTACAGTCGACAAATCAAGATATGTCGGTCCTAGCTAATTCTGGGCAGACGATATCGCAGTTGGCAGCGAGTTGTACACAGGCAGTCAACTGTACTGCACGGTTAATAAGTCAATCGTACGGTTAATAAGTCAATCGTTCTAAGTCAATTATTGTGATGATAAAATTTTAATTTTTTTTGAGGTTTAATTTATGTCTAATGTTATCGCTAGGGAAACATATGATCAATCGATCGCCGTATCTCCAAAGAACGGGGTACACCTCCCAAAGGGTCAGCCCAGTTTAACTTCTTTAGGTGTGGTGGCGACGTATACTAATCGGGCGTTACGGTCATCATGTGGAGTTCGGGCGAGTAGTGGGAGTTTGTTGTTTGATGGCACCCTCTCTCAAGAAGATATGGCGCAGCAGGTGGCATTTGGGCATCGTAAAAGATCTCTTGAGAAGGGAGATGGGATAGAGGAGCTTTTGGTGCAAGCCTGTGGAGAGGAGGTGGAGGACGGCTTCAATGGGAGGATTGGGAAAAGGAGAGGTTTTGGTTTCGATTCGCGTCAAGTTAGAGGGGGGAGAACTAAGGTGTCCGACGACGGCACAGCGGTCCGCGCAGGCGGCGATCCCCAGGCACGAAGAAGAGAGAAGCTCGCTAGGGCAGCGTTCCTTACCGCCAAGTTGGGTAACGAGAGCCGAGAGAATTTAATGCATGAGCTCGAAAATGACATTAAGATAATGCGAGACTTTCTTCACCGTTTACAAAATCTCGCGCATTTCCTCGAGAAAATTGAGGAGTTCATGAAAGGGGGGGGGGGCAGTGTTCAGGACCTTATTGCTCTGCTTAGAAAGCATTATGCTGGCGATCCCGATATGTTAAAGAAGGTAGATGAGCTCGAAAAGGACCTCAAAGCTTCAGTCGAGGCACGTGAGGATTTAGATGAGGAGAATTGGTTTATACGGGTTTGGGAAGAGTGCTTGCACTTCGGTAGGGCGCAAGTTGACCACAACATTATAGAAAGATTTTCACATTTTTTGAGTTCCCTACTCAAGGAGATTGAGTCGCGCACACTTAAGAATCAACCTCAACTCAACCAAGCTATGCAGGGAGGTCGGCAAACTTTTCTCCGATGGATTCGTACTCTCTTGGAGCAGGCGTCGAAGCTGAAGGAAATCCTCGACATTGTGCAAGGGGAGGCGGATGGTGAAGAGGCAATGTTCAAGGCAGAGATGCTCCTGGTTGAGGTGATGTCATTGGCGACCAATAATAACATTGCAAGGGAGCAACAACAGGTTGAAATGACTAAACTGAATATTCGTATTCAGGAGCTTACTGCTAAAAAGCTACAAGATAAATTGGAAGAGATAAGGAAGGCGGAAAAGGATTCGCACGGCATTATAGGCTTCTTCAAACACTTTTTCAGTTTTGTGGGCGACACCGTGGTAGATATGCTTACCCTTGATGGTCAGGGCTTAAAACATGATTTTACTGAATCTGACTTTGTTACAGATCTCAAGGATGTGGCTGAGTTCTTTTATAATGCTGTGATTACTATGCAAACGGCGCTGCTCAGCGCTGTGACCTTTGGGCAGGTTAAAGCGCTAAATAACGCTTTTTTAGAACATGGTGAAAAGGTGATATCAAGCCCTGCCCTGCATTTGATCTCCGACGTAGTTATGCTTGTCGTAATTGCGGCCTCTTGTGTATCTGGGCAACTTTGGTTAGCTGGCGTCATGACCGTTTTACTCTTGGCAAACGACGTGACTGATTCCAGCGGCCACACCTTGATGACCGATATGATGAATGGTATCGCTGAGGGCGTACAAGGCCTCGTGGGTGTTTTTGGAGGGCAGCTTTCCGATGATACAGCGCATGCGGTTGCCGATGGAATCTTGATTGCGGTTGTTTCTGCTATTACATTTGGTGCTGGAGCCCCCGGGGCAGCGGCTGAAGAGAGCGTCTCTGTGGGTGAAAATGTCATCTCCTCGGCCATTGAAGAAGGTGCCTCCTCTGCTGGTGAAAATGCCGTCTCTTCGGCCGTTGAAGAAGGTGCCGCCTCTGCTGGTGAAAATGCCGTCTCTACGACGGCTGAAGATGGGCTCGCTCAGACTGAGCGGGAGGGTGTGCTGGATAAGATCAAGAGGGCTTCACAAAAAGGGAAGGAAAGCATTCAAAAGTTTGGTGAAAAAATTGGGTTTCGAAATGGTTTGACCATTACAGTTGCCGGCATGCTTATGAGTGCAACAAATTTTCCTGCAGACTTGGCAAAGGTTATAGCGAAAGATGACGAGCATCTGCGACAAATCTTGTCTGAACTTTTTTCATCACTTGCTATGGTTATGACAATAGTTGGTGGGATAACCGTCTCCGCAACTGCGGGATCTGCACAAACGAAACTGGGTGCCATCTTGAGAAGAATAGCGCCGAGAAAGGTGATGGATTGGTGTGATGCGCATGGGGCTTGTGTTACCTCAAAGATGCTGCAAACGATCACCGCTTCCATGATGGTAGGGGCATCTATGGACGTGGTAAAAGGAATACACCAGATCCTCGTGGGAGGATTGCAGGGGGACGCTAAATGCCTTCAAGGTCTGCTAGAATTGTCCGCTTCGTCTAGTAACATAGCAGAACAGATCGGTAACAGCAATAGCTCCGAGCTTAAACATATTGCTGCAGAAGAAATGCGGTTTGTGAAAAATATGGGTGCTCCAGCTTTGATAAGCTTGGGTATTGCACGTGCGCTGCAGGAGAATGCTGCTTAGATGCTTTGTTTCAAAAGTAGTAATTCGAGGAGGTTTTGAAGAGCAAAAAATAGTTAGTTATATATATTTGTGCATTAAATTGGTGTTGTGTTAATTTTTATTTAACCGTGAGCAAATTTTAGGCCAATAATTTAAACAAAACGATATCAATATAAAGAGAGGTTTGGAATCATTATGTCAGAAACAATTACTAAACCAGCAAAGGTGGGTCCGTCTTACGGTGTGGATCATAATCATCCTGGCGTATGTTTAGTGGACGAGTGCCATCTTGCAGATCCCCCAGGGGGTTCTACAACTCATAATATGACGGGGAGGGCTGTAGGGTTTATTCCTGGGTTTATTGCATGCTCCGATAAAGCGCTCTTAGAGCTAGAATCTGCTATGACGGAAGTTATATGCATGTCCATAGAGCTCAGCAAGGACATGGTCTCCGTACAAGGAGATGAGGGGCTTGCCATTAATGAGGCTTGTCAACTTCAAGGGAGCGATGCACGCAACCAAGCACTCTGTAGTGGTCTTCCTATGGCGATTGGCGGATTTGCGACTTTTGCCGTTGGAGGATATGCCTCCAGACCTGCAGACTGTGAAATGGTTGACACTCAGCTTGGGGGTCTTAAACAATATGAAGCGACATTGAATGCAACTCCAGAGGTGGTGGTCGGGGATGAAGCTCCCGGGCGGGCAGATGTTGATGAGGGAAAATTGCAGGAAAGATTGCAAGAGATACAGGCAGGCAACGGTTTTGCGGTAAATGGTAGGGCTGCCAATCCTAGTGAGGTGCGGCAGTGTCCCCGTATAGATGGTGGACGTCTATCTGATGAGGAAGTGATATCAATGGCTAACCCACAGGAGCGTGCAGCACTACGGAAGTCATTCAATAAACACAATACGACCTTGAGGGAGCAGCGTAATACTCAGATGCGCATGCACCTGGATAAAGCGAATACTGCCACTGCTGTAGCAGGTGGGATCTCCTCTACAATGCAAGGAATTGGCGGATCGGTTTCTTCTAGATATCAAGAGGATCAAAAAGATGAAGAGGGACAGGCTGCTCTTTGGCAATCTGCTCAAAATATATCCCAAGGTCTTGCTGGGCAGTTTCGCGGAAGTGAAGATAAGCGCGAGAGTGAGTTCAACTCAGTATTGCAACAGATGGCCGCGATTGCCCAAGCGAACATGGTCGCTTCTGCTGCTTAAGAGTAGGATGTGGAAGGTCTCTCTCTCCCCTCCTCTCTGCCCCTATCTTTAATCGGAAAGGTTGTGCCGTTATGCTATATTTCCCCCTCCCTTTTAGCATAACGGCGATTTTTTTCCCTGTGTACTCTCACAAATATTATTCGGGTGTGTATGTATGTCCTCGTGGCGCGAGAGCAAAAAGATTTGTTCCTAGTTTTTGGACGACACAAATGCACAAAATGGGCTAATGTGCTGAAGCACATAGCTTGCGCTCTAGTGGTACTTCTCCAGCAGGTGGGAGGGGCCATCTCGCGATGGTTTTATGCTAAAGGATGTGCTCAAGGAAATAGGGTTTTTGGATTGAAAATTAGCTAATTGCCTATCCCAGTAAAAAGTTAGAGGGGCTTCGATCGGTTTTTAGGCAAATTATGATCAAGATCGTCCCCTTTCTGCTGATTTTGTGCTCTCCCACGAAATATCAGGACCAAGGGGGGCCGTTTTAACCCAACTAGAAGAATGGTATCTTGCATTTAAGATCTAGTAGATTGAAATTGTGAGTAAGCGCCTACATGATTCCTTGAAATTAATTCTTAGCTAACGCTCATGTAGCGCAAGCCCATCTATATTGTCAACGAAAATACCCCTTTCGCAAAATATTCTTTGTTTTGTAATACGTCGATCTCTCTCAAAGTCTTTTTCCCGCATATTGTTTTTTAAAATTGCTTTGCTAACACATCCATTTTGTTTCATGGTTAGAGGAGCTGCCTTGCTACAATAACCTTTATCACTAAATACAATTTTCTCCTTCGGGCAGATATGTTAAAAAGCTTTGCCATCAGGCACATTTGCTGGAGTTATGGCAACTTTAGTAATCAACTCCAACTTCATACACGAGGGATAGGTCTCTTTTGTACCCGTACCAAAACTTTGCACCCAATCCTCGCTTGTTTATTGTTAGCCACCTTTTTTGCTGTTAAAGACTTTAAGTTTTTTTCTATCGCCTTTGTCTCGCTCTATTGCGTAGACTTGTCTTGGAGATAATTTGTGATGCATCTACAAAATTAAATACTCGTGCAATGAGTCCATCCTTAGCTTTTAGGTGTGAGAAATAGGTATGATCCGGTCTCTTTTCTAGTAGGGAAAGCCGTAAAAGAATTTTCCTGCATTACTTCCCTTAGCAAAAACCGCTCCAGTTCCCGATCGTTCAAATTCTCCATACAGTTTGCGATAAGGGTGATCTGCTTGCGAGCTAAATCTTCTACATAGGTTGCAAACACATCTTGCTCCTCTTTGAGGATGGATTTAAACATGCTCGTTTTATCTTCAATTTCTTATAGGGGAATTATGCCTTTTAAAGGGTTTTATTTGAAATTGCCTCTAAAGGAAATCTACCAGCGGCCCCCTAATTTCTTAAGCAGGCCCATTTATGGCCTCCTCATCGGAAAGAGGTAGATGTGCATAGGTTTAGTCTACTGTGCTCTCGAGCTTTTTTGCCTTCTGGAGCCTTTCTGGAGCCTATGTGTAGGAATATGGTGCACGCGGGTTGAGGAGTATTGCCTTGAGATGGGTCATTGGAGGCGGGGATACGATGAGAAGAGGGATTCTCTCTCTTCCCATCGAGAGTTGAGCTTAATCTGATGGGCGCGCCTTAATTCAATAATCACTTAACACTTAATCAATTAGAGAAGCTCTCGTCTGGACAAATACCAACCGCGCTTAGCAGACAAATAAATTTGTTTTTTATAAATTAATTAAAAAATTTGATGTATGGTATTATTGAGTTAGGGAATGGGCGAGACGGCACTAACAAATGAGTTTTGCGGGTGTCCCATCCTCTCCTAGTGCTACCAGAGTTAGTGATTATGGCGGGTGGGTGAGCTGTGGAGTTCACACAGAAATGCTAGGGGGGTGCGTCACTTAGACGATTGTATGTAGATGCATCGTTTTGAGGGTTTTTTTGATTGTTGACAGTAAATGGGGGGAAACATGTCAAGAATGCAGGGAGAAATTTCTTATCCTGGCCTTCCTTATCCTGGCCCAGAAAGCCGGTATGAAGATTGGCAAAATTATTACACCTACGTCATACGCCCACATCTGGCGTATTTGGAATGGCACGACGTTTTTTTAGCAGTACAGTACATCTGTACCTCTTTTTTGTTGTTTTTCTCAAAATTCACCGAAGAGTTCTTAATGACGAAGCAGGCCAGAATTGAGAATATTTTACAACAAGCGCTGAGTTTGCAAGAGGAAATCCAAAATGCTTTTAATAAACAGAGTGATGATGAAGACGAGGGGGCAGCAGAAAAGGCCCTTGACTGTAAAAGAGACATCGAAGCTCTTCTGGATGACAATGGCCCTAAGAAGAGCGGCCTCTTTACTGATGAGTTTATTAAGACTGTTAAAGATCAATTTCCAGACATTTTCTGTGGTAAGAAAGAGAAAGGGGAATTAGCCAAGGCCTGGCACAACCTATGGATGGGTGACGATACCGAGGAAGATCCCGATACCAAGGATGATCCCAAGAAAGGTGGTAGGCGTCCCACTAAGACCGATTCAATTCAACCTGTGTCGAATGCCCTATCAGCTGTCGCGAGCGACTTTAGTAGCCAATCGAGCATTGTGCAGTCTCACTTAAAATTGTATGAAGCGAATGATGAGCAGTGGCAGTCTATGGCTCACAATATGATGAAGGCATATGTCGATGTAGAAAGACAGTCTATATCGTTACAACACAGTGGTTAAGCGGCAGAGTTATTAAAATATTTAAATAGGCAAACATAGTGGGGGAATGTTATGGGTGCAATTCCAGATGTGGTGAGAGAGCGTGGAGCAGATGGGGCAAAGGCATATCACAAAGAGAGTGTAAAAGCTCAACCTAAGAAGGTCGGGCTTCTTGCAGTTATCCTTGCAATGATTGGCTGGCAAGATTGCATACAGAAAATGCAGGAGAGTATGGCTCAGACTTTGCAGCGTGCAGGGGCTGAGGATATGAAAATATATGAAGGGGCGGCAGAGTCTTTAAAGGCCGAGATGGGTCTGATGCCACCAGCAGAGGGTAAAGACGCAGCGATACTGTTACAGCGGTGGCAGGCTAAGTATAACAAGCTGAGTCAGTCGTGGCAAAATTTGGAAACTCAGTGGAACAGCGTGATCCAATCGTTGGACCAAAACGTGCAGACGCAGGGAAGTAGCTCGCAGCAAGCCTCCCAGATGGTAGCCGTTATCATACAAGCAGTGAACATCGTGACCCGCCTGTTGCAGGCGCCATTATCTTAAGTTGCAAACCAATAAACAAATGTAGACACATGACAAATGCTATTACCGATCCAATATATAATCAAAAAGGTCCTACCTCTTTAGAGGGTAAGCCTCTTCTTTCTCAAGAGGGCCTTGCTGTGGCTTCCTTGTCGATGTCGCTAGCCAATATCCATCGGGGATTAGGGCTGTTTGATGCGCACGCACACCTTCCTGCATGTCCGATGGATGATGATCTCTTTCAAGAGGTTTGGCCATCTCGAAAGGCAGCGAACAAAAAGGGGAGGGGTAGTCAAAAACTGGGGGTACCCGAGGGGGAGTCCCTTCACTCAAAACATTCTGATACTGTGGATAGTTCTCATCTCCAAAATAGGCAGGCGCTTTTTGAGTCGAAGGGTCTTCTCACTCGATTAAGGCAACGTGCTCAAGATAGTTTAGTCGATCAATTGAAGGATCGGCTTAAGATTCTACAAGAGCAGGAAGCAGTGTGCGAGCGTGCCTTGGAAAAATTTGAAAAACTGGCAGAAAAGCTTAAAGGGGCGTGGGGGGATTTTCAGCAGATTGGGAAAGAGGATTTTAATTTTGATGTCGCTAAAGGGTGTTTTTCCCCATTTATCTCTTATCTCAGAGAGTATTATGCCGATGATCCTGATATGTTAGAACAGATAGATAAGCTTGAGCAAGACGAATCCCTTTCAGAGGGGAAATTGCACGCGTGGAATCGTCGGAGTTGGTTATTTAGATTTTTCTCATCGTGGCGTGGTGATGATGGTCATGCTATGAGCATATTTTATGACTCCGCATACCATATTTTGTCAGGGATGATGGAACCGGTACTGCGCGGAGGGCTTCCTCGGATGAGTATGAACGGTGCGGTTCAGGGCATGGTGCGTAGTCAGGAAGATTTAAACGACTGGATGCGCACTGTACATACTCAGATGTTGGATGTTCTCAGTATGCTCGCTATCTTAGGGGAGGGTGATAAAGATGCAATTTTTGTTGCAGAAGCGATCTTGATGAGCTTAGTACGACTTGCCTTGGATGGTAATAGCGAGAAGGATAAAGATCAAGTTCGAATGATGGATATGAATATTCAGGTCCAAGAGAAAAATTTTGAGAAAGCAGACAAAAACTTAGAGGCCATACGGACGGCCCAGCATCGGCACACTATATTTGGATGGATCTCTACTATCATTATGGTATTTGTCTGTGTACTTACCCTGTTGAGTGGACAACTGTGGATGGCTGCATTGATGATTGGATTTAGCTTAATGAGTGAGATTTCAGTGCACGGGAGTAGTCTGATGCATCTACTTACCGGGGGCCTCGGCAAAGTGTTTGAAAAGATGGGCCTGAATGAAAAATTGGCAAAGGTAATGTCGGATATTATGGTGATTGTTGTTTTCGTGGCGTTAATAGCAATCACGCCTTCTATTGCGGCTAGGTGTGGGGGGGACCTTGCTGCTGGGGGCGCTGCTGAAGCTGTCGTTGGCGATGCTGCTGCCGGAGTGGACGGTGGTATTGCTGGCAATGCTGCTGCCGCTGATGGTGCTGTTGGCGATGCCAATGGTGGGGTATTTCAAAGAATTTGGCAGGGGGGGAAAGTGCCAATGATGACGAGTGGCATGCTCATGAGTTTGACCGAGTTCCCCACGGACTTCGCGCAAGCTGTAACCCAGAAAAAGGGGGCTCAGAATATTATCTCTATCCTCTTGGAGGTGCTTGCGGCCGTCTTGGCTGTTGGTGGTGGATGGACGGTGTTAAGTAGCGGCTCAGGAGGTGGGGTTTTGCAGAGATTGGTTGGTGGCATAAGGAGAACGCGCTTTGGAAATTGTGCTCCGAGATTATTAGAATGGGTAGATACGCATGTGGAAGCTATCTCCATCTGGGCTTACAAATGTGTGATTATCAGTATGGCTACTCAAGGGGGCATAAGCATTTTTCAGGGAGTGAATCAACTCTATGCTGGCACGTTCAAAAAAGAATATGAGGATCTTGCTGGCAATACGGCTATGATCTCTTGTGCTGAGGATATAGTCGGACGGATCGTTAACAATAACCAATCAGATTTAAAAAAGCTCACCAAAGCGTGGGCCTTATTTGTTAAAAACATGGACGCTCCAGCTCTAGCTAGCCTGGGTGTCGCACATGCATTAGCACAGAGTGCATGAAGCAAAGGAAGGGGGTGTAATTATGCCAGAGGTAGTGTGTAAGGAGAGTAGCGGAGGGGTTGGCCACTTTAATCGAGATAAAATTTATGCAGGTGAAGGGAAGATAGCAGGATTTGTTCCAGGGCTTTTGGCCGGGACCAATGCAGCCCTTTTAGCGGTGATATTTGCTCTGTTGAAGATGGAGATAATGTATGGGACATTACTCATGCGGCAGGTAGATGCGAGTCAAGAATGTGGGGAGTTGCTCAAAGTGTTTCACGAAAATCAGGGTAGTGATTTGCGAGCGATATCGCTCTTTCAGGGTATCTTTGGTATCGTTGGAGGAGGGTTAACCTTAGCTGCCGCATCGTGGGCAATGTTTCGTTCCCCGTCCACGCAAGCGATTGACACAAAAATTGCTAATGTAACGCAAGAAATGGGCGAACTGCGTGCGAGTGGGAATGTGGAGCGAATTGTTGTGCAAGATGCAGAACCAGCAGTGCCACCACCAGTGCCGCCAGTAGTAGCAGGAGGAGCAGCAGCAGCACCAGCACCAGCAGCACCAGCAGCACCAGCAGCAGGAGGAGCAGCACCAGTACCAGCACCAGCACCACGACGTTTGTATCGAATGGGTCAAAGGGGAGATGCCCAAGGTGGGCAGACCCAGGTCTCGGATGCAGAAATTGCTCGAGCAAGAGAAGGTTTGAGTGGACACCAATCTTTTGACGAGGTTGTCCTTCCTGGTCACAATAGAACCTACGTACTTAGGCAGGGGCAACCGGGGCAAGAGCTGGCGGTGCGCAGTAGGGATATATATGATGTCCTTTACCAGCACGAGGCCGAAGATCTAATGAGGACATTTGATGAACGGCGCGAAAGCTTTCGAAGAGATCTTGGTACGGAGCAAAGATCGCATTCTGAAAAATCTAGCACTTTCGTGACTCTGTCAAATACGCTGAGCACTCTTTGTAATGGAGTTGCTGGGGTAGGTTCTGCTGGCTACCAAAATGAGCAGAAGCTGTACGAGGGGCAAGCTGCTGTTTCCCAATCTTCACTAAATTTGAGTCAAAGCATATCTGGTCAGTACCATGGGAACATCGATAAGCGCACAAATGAGTCCTCCGCTGTGATACAAACTATATCGGCCATTGGAAATGCGAACATGATCGGTCAAGCATGATAGGGGGGGTAGGAGTTGTTGTTAATGTATTTGCCGTTATGCTAGGCTGGAGATCCTCCTCCCTGGTTTAGCATGACGGCCCATTTCATATGATTTTTAAGAAATGAACCCACAAGGTCGCCCCATGTTCGCTACGTATTTTGCGCATATTTTTTACCTTCCTGTGCAGTCAGGATGTGTGTGTAAGTGGTTAGAGTGCGTTAGAGACATCTTATGTCGTGTTCTAATTTAACGTAGTGCTTGCCTTGCTTAATAAATTGATTTGTTCTAAAATGTATTAGAAATTGGTTGGTTATGTCTATAATATCAAATGTAAATCGCCCCGCTTTGTCTGAGGAGCCTCTCTTATCAGCGTCACTTGATAATGAGCGGCCAGTAGTTGCCGGAGAGAGTAGCAATGAAGAAGAGGTTGGGGCAGTCTTAGAGATCTCCAGAGGGATTCCCAGATCTCCCGATGAGAACGGGCCGCGTGGTCCTGTGCAGGTAGTGTTCAAGCAGCGCCTGTGTCGCAAAGTTGAGGTCGAGGAAGGAGAGTTGCAGGAAATTGGGGACATCTTTTCAAAGATGAAGGAACTCCTTCATCTTACCGGTGTTCGAGATCGGCCTGCAATTTTGGCAAGTTACAGTTTGGATTCTCGCACTATCACGGTTGAGGGCAAACCGTATGACATGAGGGTGGAGGCAAGTATTGAACAACTTCTTAAAGATGTAAACATTGATTACAGAGGGGAAGAGCTTGAGAACATAAGAACAAAGTTCGAGGAGTATCATAGTGAACTCGATGAGAGATTAAGAAAATTCCAAGTTCGTAAACCGATCTGTTTCGATCGAAGGCGTTCCTTGTTGGAGGACTCCAACTTTACCAAGGAGGTGGTATTCTGGAACATTCCTGTGTCTTCTCTCAAAATATGGAAACTGGTCAAAGAAGATTCGGGGGACGAGGGTATATTGACCGAAGAGGGTAAAAACGTATGTCGTAGGATGGGGGCGTTGCGTGCCTTCCATGCTTGTTTGCTGGCGCAGCAGAAGCATCATCTTGGAGAGATAGCGCAATCACGGAGCACGTTACTCTCATCTAGTCCAGAGGGGCGTGAAGCTCGAGAGCTTCTGGAAGATAGGTTGAGAGAGCTTGAAGACGCTGAAGGGAAAATGGCAAAGATTGTAGAACAATTAAAGTCCCCAACTTTTATGCATCAAGTGGACTTTTTGTTGTTTGTAGCACATGCCCAGCAAGGAGAGAATCAATCGCTTGTTCAATTTCTTAGTAGTAGCGTAGCAGGGGGGGATAGTAATCGGCTTGAGAGCCGAGAGGGCATAGAGGCGTTGGGGCAGTGTGGTGTTTTTGGCGCGTTTTTGGGGCAGTGTGCTTTGGCTGGAAGGGAGAAGAGGGGTGGTATCTCAGAAGGTTTTCGCACACAACCAATTCCTGCAACCGCGGAAGAGTTGGAGACTGTTGCTTTGCTCTCTAACCGCATTTTTGACGTTGTCGACGCTTCATTATCTCCATATGCTGTCGAAACAGTGCGAAAAGATTGCTTGGAAGAAAGTCATAGTGGGTCAGCGGTATCTTATGTGCAATCAGATCAATTATTGGGTTGTGTGCTTCTAGAGCTGCTTGCATCAGATAGCAACCAAAGAGCTTGTGATGGGTTTATAGGAAAGGCCCTTGAGCGATTTCGAACAGTGCGCGATGAAGTTGGTAATCTGATAGAGGGGCAGATCCGTGGAGAATTTCCTTTAAAGAAAGTATCAAAAATCTTTGGGGACAAAACACTACTCAAAAATATCGCGCAATTGGTGGAGAACTCTCGAGAAACGGCGGTTGGCGCCTAAAAGTGGGGGCGACCTCCAACCTATACCAGAGGGTTCTATGCGAGAGTTTCAACTTAATTGCCAATAACAACTCCTTTTTTGAAGGTTGCATTGTTCTGTATTGCAGCGAAGGGTGGTGGTTAGAGTTGCTCGTACCCCATCGGAACCTCTCCCACTCTTTGTTGAAATAAGCAGCCGGCTAATTTTTGCCTTGAATGTCCTGTTTTCTCGACTCCTGCATAAAGCACGCATTTTCAGACAGTTGTGTGATATTTGCGCATAAAATTTGAGTGTGTTTATGCGCTGCTGAAGTGGTATTGGTTCAGAGGGATGTACAATGAAGCTATGAGTAACATTCAAAGCACAAGGTTTTTTAAAATCGTGGTTGCAGCGCGCTACAGCAATATTTTAGCAAGTTGTTTATTAGCAAATAATTACGCAGTGGTTAAAGATATAACACGCACCAGTTAAATTTATTTCTGAACATTTTCACATGAGTGTCTAACCTTTTTTGCCTCTCTGTACAGTCAGAATGGGAGTGCCCAAGAAACGCATACCCCTGAAGCATCGACATTAATTGCCAATATGCCTAAATCTTTTACGTTGAACCAATTTGAGCTGGTTTATTTGCCATAACGGACGAACAGTACATATATTTGAGTAATATTCTATTTCGGGTCCGTTTGTAGGGGGGCATTTTTTCAATCCCCCTTATTTTTCAATAGACTCATAAGGTATCCGTTCGGGTCGGGGAGGTAGAAAATATGCCGCAAAGAAGGGCTAGGCGTTGATGACGAGGATATCTAGAGACAAATCTTTATGGTGCACGCAATCACAGTTTTAAGAAAAGTCTTGTGGTTTGAGCGGTTCCCACAACCCCATTTTGCGCTCCCTAAACAAATACTGTATTATCGATGCGTTATGTTTATGTTTCAATTTAACATAATTCTTGCTTTATTAGCAATTAATTTGTTATAATGGATGTAAAGGCAATTGTTATCTTTGAGTCAACTGATATGAGTGAATCATCAAGTATAAGTCTTCAAACAAGTTCAAGTGGGGCTCCTGTCGAGCAGACATATTTGAACGAAAAGGGTGTAACTGTTGTTGCTGAACGAGTTAATCAATTGGCGCAACAAGGTAATTTCCACCATCCACATTTCAGCAACTGCGCGATTGAGGTCACTCTCGAGGTTCCAGGCGATGATGCTAGCGAAGATAGCGATGGAGAGATCTTCTTTGATGCTCAGAGCGATTTTGATGAGACTGAGGTTAAGGAGCCCGGAGGGGGTGCTCATGCAGTTGAGGCAACCTTATCGGCTCCTGGAGGGGGTGCTCATGCAGTTGAGGCAACCTTATCGGCTTCCGGAGAGCATAGGTCGTGTGGTCCTATGCAAGTAATGTATGTGGCTTGTGCTTCCAAGCGTCTGTTTCGTAAAGCAGAGGTGGGGGAGCCAGAGAGGCAGAAGATTAATGACAGTTTTCTTAAGATGAAGAACCGCCTTGGTCTGCCCAAGATGAGTTACAGTATGCGTTTTCATACTGTCATGGTTGGGGACAAATTGTATGACATGAGAGAGGCGGCAAATATTAAACAACTGTTTAAAGATGTAGGTGTTGAGCGTGACGATGAATTTTGTGGGAGGATAAGAACAGAGTTCGCGGAGTTTCACGACGAACTCGCTGAGAGATTAGAAAAACTTCAGGTTCCTGACCCGACCTATCCAGGGCAAAAATGTTCTCTGTTGGAGAAGCCCGACTTTACCCTGGACTTGGCAATCTGGAAGGTTCCTATGCACCTCCTCAAAATGTTGAAACTGGTCAAAGAAGATTCGGGGGACAAGGGCGTATTGACCGAAGAGGGTAAAGAAATGTGCCGTAAGATGGGAGAGTTGCGTGCCCTTTACGCCTGCCTGCTGGCGCAATGCATGAACAACAAGCAGCGGTATTGCGAAAAGATAGCGTGTTTGCTGCAAAAAAAGGCATCTTCACCTCTCACGGATGATGATCGAGAGCGTGTGGAAAATGAGTTGAGGGAGTGTGAAAATGCCAAAGAAGAAATGACGAAGATTATAGATCAATTAAAGTCCGGTACTTTTATGAACCAAGCGGATTTCTTATTGCTTGCAGCATATGCCAAGCAAGGAGATAACCCATCGCTTGTTCAGTTTCTTAGCGGTAACACGGCAGCAGAGGAGGCGGATAGTGCTACTGATCAGCTCGAGTGCCGAGAGGATATTGTGGGGGCGTTGCGGAGGACTAATTCTCTTGGCTCGTTATTGGGGCAGAGCGCTCTATTTGGAAGGGAGAAAAGGGGTGGTATGTCGCAACTTTTCAAGAAATCATCAGTTCAGTTAACCATGGAAGAGAATGGGGCTGTCGCCTTGCTCTCTAACCGCATTTTTGACATTTTTGACATTGTTGTCGGCGACAGTCCACCATATGCTGTCGAAGCAGCACGAGCAGGGTGCTTGAGGGATGGTCCCGGTGGGCTAGCGGCGGCATCTTATATGCAATCAAATCCATTGTTGGGCTGTATACTTTTGGAAATGTTCGCACCACAAAGAAACCAAAGAGCCTTTAGTGATGATGGACCTGTGGGAGTGGCCATTAGGCGATTTCGAGTGCTGCGTGATGTAGTTAGGGCTAGGGTGGATGAACGGCTCAATAAAGATAAAGACTTTCCTGTGAAAAAAGTGGCAAAACTCTTTGGGGACGAAAAACTACTCAAAGATATCACGCAGTTGGTGGGGAACGGTCAAGAAACAGCGGCTGCAGGCGCCTAAAAAAAGGGGGGGCAATCTCCAACCATTCAGAGAGCTTCTTTGTGCGTAGGTCTAAATTTAATCGCAAGTGAGAACGCGTTTCTTGGAGGGTGCACCCTCCTGAATTGTAACGAGGGGTGGTGTTCTAATTCCTTGTGAATTAGCCTTATAAAAGGCACATTAGTGAATGGTTGCTCTTTGCGTCAATCGTCGTTTTGCATTTTGCGCTTCTTTCGAGTGCATACATACTAACACACCACCCGTTTCTCTTTGATAGCTCCACGAAATGTGTTGCCTAGGAAAATTGCCACGATAAACCAAAAACCCAGAAGTGGGAAACAGATAAGACCACTCAACCATAAATAATTGGAGCGCCCTGCAATTGCACCAAAAGCTCTCTGAAGGGGGGCAAGGGACATATTAAAGATCGATCCTGCTTGTTTTGAACTACGAGACCCAAAGGTCTCGATCCATGCTTGCGCTTTAAACCTCACATCTGGCGTTGTAGGGATATAGAGTTGTTTTAATGCTGGACCATTTAAGGCGTAATTAACTGCCTTGGATCCTACCATTAAAATAAAGAGAAAGGTGAGTGAATCAAGACTCAAAAATCCAAATAGAGCGAGGCCGAATAGTATCGGCATGACGGCTAGAGCTGCTCGCACCCCCAAGAATCGCGTGACATTGCTAATTCCTAAGAGCAGGCAACCAAGAGAAATGATGTTGACACTCGATCCGTAAATACTCAGGTAATTGCCGAGAGCAACTCCACTAAAGCGTGCACTAGCAGATAGCTTAAAGTTAAAATCAAAGATAGTGACGACCACTTCATAAATGAAATTGGCTGTAAAAATTCCAAGAAGATACTTATTTTTAACCAGTAACTTAAACCCTTCCAAGAAACCTGGCTCTTGGGTTTTTTCCTCTTGCACTTCATTTTCACCATGGAAAGCTGTTAACAAGTTTTCTGGTGTTGCCCGTAAGAAATAGCGGACTAAAGGGATGATGAGAAAAGTTAAAACGGACAGGATGAGCATAGATAACATGTCTGTGCTCAAACCGAGTCGATGGGGCAGGCCTCCGATGCTCACAGGAAAGATTATTCCCCCAGCTTGGCCTAATGCGTAGACCAACGGAAACCCCCGTTTCGCGTGTATCGGATCGGTTGTGCCGGCAGCGAACGCCCAAAAGAGGGCGACGACCAAGGAACCAAAGCTTTCAACGAAGACGTACCAAACATATCCTAAAACCTTTGTACTAAGTAGTAAGAGCATAGGCCTGTGTGCAGTGACCTCTACCGGTCCTTGTACGAAAAGCATGATAAGACTGAAAAGAAAAACGGTAATTCCGTAGAAGGTGGGTAAGATCATAAGCATCTTTTCTCGGGAGGTTTTTTCGAGCAATTTGGTATAGAACATCACCAATGGCAGAAGGCTTAACACTGATATCGTCTTAGCATAAGGCAGTTGCAGCCTGTCGACAAGTTGAATGAAAACTGAATCTTTCAGAGGCCGAAGGGTCCAATATACCCCGATAATCAAGGCAAAAATCAGCCCCATTCTTATAAATTTTTTAAACTCTTCTCTCTCAAAGTTTCCAAAATTAAATCTGCAAATCCACTGAAAAAAAGTAAGCATGTCGCGTTTTTACCCCCGCAAATTATAAATTTACTCTTGTGTTTCGCTAAGACCAGCACTGCGCTGCCCCTTTTGGGGAAATTTTTTATTTTGCCCCCATCATAGGTATTGTGAGGCAGCGCTCCATCAAACGGTCATCTCTCTAGTATTTTCTCAGAGTTTTCAAATGCTGCGTGTTTTTCATATACCACAGAGAGCCAACCACAAGTTATAGGGAAACGCTCCACACACTGTCGCCCGTTCGTACAATATTGTACGCCTGCACCACGAACATGTAAAGTTTTTTTGACTACTGTAAGTGAAAACTTTTTTCACATTTGCTCAGGAGGACACAAAATTCTGAGCTCTCCTCCCCCTGGGCAGGTATGAACAATCTACCTGAATTTGCACTATATTTTTTTAGAATATAGTGTAAGCTGGCTGCGCGGAGATTTAAGTCCTACTCTCCAGAGCGTTTGATGTGTGGAGGTGTATTGTCAGTGACACACGACTTATCGATTGTGATCTGTTTTATGGTAGGGTCGGAGGGGACCTCATACATGAGCTCCATTAGCAACGTTTCCACGATCATGCGAAGGGCGCGGGCCCCCGTATCTGATTGTTTAGCTTTAGATCCGATCGCCCTGAGGGCATCCTCTGTGAAGATGAGCTCCACTCCATCTTCAGAAAACAGTGTCGTATATTGGTGAATGATAGCATTTTTAGGTTTGATCAAGATCTCTACGAGATCTTCCAGGGTGAGCTCACTGCAGTTGGCGGTGCTATTGAAACGTCCTACAAACTCCGGAATTAGCCCGAATGCAATGAGATCTTCGGTCGCTACCTTTGAGAGCAGATAGTTGGCCTCTGTGGCATCATACGCATGGTGCTGTGCCTCTACATCGAAGCCGATCACCCCCTTACCTAAGCGTTTTGCGATGATTTTGTCGAGGTTGACAAAGGCGCCACCCGTAATGAAGAGGATATGTTTGGTGTTGACTTTAATGTACTCCTGATTTGGGTGCTTGCGCCCTCCTTTAGGGGGAACGTTGGCAATGGTTCCCTCTACGATTTTGAGAAGGGCTTGTTGGACCCCTTCCCCTGAAACATCTCGAGTGATTGAAACATTACCGGTTGTTTTGCGAATTTTATCTATTTCATCAATGTAGATAATCCCCTGCTCGGCGCGTGCAATATCATAGTCGGCATTCTGAACTAGGCGTAGGATGATATTTTCAACATCCTCCCCTACATAACCAGCTTCTGTGAGAGTGGTAGCATCGGCGATGGCAAAAGGGAGATCTAGGATCGTTGCGAGGGTGCGAGCAATGAGTGTCTTTCCCGACCCGGTAGGGCCGAGAAGTAACACATTAGATTTGCTGTACTCTAAGTCTTTAGATTCTTTGTCCAAGGAGCGGATGCGTTTATAGTGGTTATAGACGGCGACAGAAATGGTCTTTTTGGCTTTTTCCTGGCCAACGACGTAAGCATCGAGACGCTGTTTAATCTCTTTGGGCTTGAGTAGCTTAGTCTCATGTTCGTGCTTAGCCTCTTTTCTATCTACGATATCCATGCATAGACGGACACACTTGTCACAAATGAAAGCATTTGGTCCTGAGATTAACTTCTCCACAGAATCTTCTGCGCGGCCACAAAATGAGCAAACTATCATCTCTTGGGAGATGGAAGACCCCCTATTCATCTACTTTTTTTTCTTTTTGGTTTTTTGTTGGAGTGACAACTGTGTCAATCAAACCATATTCGACAGCTTCTTGAGGATTCATGTAGTAATTACGTTCCGACTCTTCAATCACCTTCTCTAAGGGCTGTCCAGTATGCTCGGCGATAATGGCAGCGAGCAGGCGCTTTTGATAAATGATCTCTTGTGCTTGAATATGGATATCAGAAGAGCTTCCAGTAATGCCCCCGAGAGGCTGATGGATCATGACTCGGCTATGTGGCAGGGCAAAGCGTTTCCCTTTAGTCCCAGCGCACAGGAGAAGTGCGCCAAGAGAGGCGGCTTGCCCGATGCAGTACGTGTTGACATCGATACCTAGGAACTGTATGGTGTCGTAGATCGCTAGGCCGGAGGAGATGAGTCCACCCGGGGAGTTGATATAGATGCTGGCATCTTTTTTGGGATCCTCTGCTCTGAGAAAGATGAGCTGGGCGACGACGGTATTTGCTACTTGGTCGTTGATTTCGGTACCTATGAACACAATTCTGTCTTTCAAAAGGCGAGAATAGATGTCCATCGAACGTTCTCCACGCCCGGTGTCTTCGATGACGTAAGGGATTAATGGCATATCAGATCCTTTGATTCGTATTCTTATCTCTTATAGGGGGCAAATGATGTTCAGGTCAAGTCCTCTTCTTGTTTAGGTTGCAACATTCACTCAGTGGAGTCCAGCTATCGGTTCTCTTCTGGGGAAGGCTCTTTTTCTGATTTGGTGTCTGCTTCCGAGGGCATCGTTGAGGCCTCTCCTCCCCGCTCATCGACGCTTTTCTCCTCCTGTATGGCCTGTTGTGCAGTGGGCTCTATTGGCAGGATATGTGCCCGAGAGATGAGATAATCTGTAGCTTTCTCGAACATTAAGGTGGTTAGAGCTACCGTGCTCTCTTCCTCTGATTTTTTCTTTCCTGCATGGGGGTTGGGTACTTCACCAAATATCTGTGATAGAGGTGTGTTAAGCTCCCTGTGTTGCTCATCCAATGAGACACTGATGCCATATTTTGCGATGATTTTTCTGGATATAAAGAAGTAGCGGAGGGATTTTTTTGCCTCTATCTCAATTTCTTCGACGCGCTCTCCTCCAGGTATTGGAGCAGAGCCCGGGGGGCGCATACGGGCCTGTTTTTCTTTTAAGCAGAGAGAGCGCGGCAGATCGAAGGCGTAAGTGTCTAGGTGAGCACATATTTGCTTGCGGTAACTCTCCCGCTGCTTCACGTCGGCTCGTTTGTGGAGCAACATCGTAAGATGCTCCTTCATCTCCCCAACATCTTTTAGCCCTACCTTTTGTGCGAGCATATCATCTGCATTGGGCAAATGAAGTTTTTCGATTCCGCGCAGGGTGAGGGAGACTTTTTTAGGTGGCATTGCTGCTCTCTCCTTCTCTGGAGCATCTCGATCTACCTGACTTATACCCTTCTTGGATTCTCCAATTCTCATGCCGATAATTAGGTCAAACATCCATTCGGCCATCTTGCTCTTATTGACTTCAAAGCGCGCATTGGAAAGGGCCCTTTCTGGGGGAGATTGTTCGATAATGTCCACATCAACAAGGACAAAATCTCCCACCTGCACCTCGCGGTCAGAGAGTGTCTCCCAACTGCCAAAAAAACTCCGTAGGTCATTCAGAGCGACAGTGTAAGCCGCTTCATCGACAACATCGCGTGCTACCTCTTGGAGAGTGAGTTTGTCAATATCGATATCTGGGGCTTCCGGTTCCATTTCAAAGACGAATGTCACCTCTGCTCCCTCGGTAGCAGAATGGCGTTTAAAGTGGAAAGAGATAGGAGCCTTCAAGGGGGAGATGTGGGTTAATTTGTAGCACGCCTCGAAAGTGGTGTCGGCGAGCTGTTTCTGCCACCTCTCGCCCAAGGGGTCGGCAAAATTTTTAATGATAAGATGCCTGGGGGCACGTCCCTTGCGGAAACCCGGGAGAGAGACCTCCTTCGCGAGGGAACGGATCGCCCCCTCTCGAGCTTCCTTAGTGAGCTCGGCATCCACCTTTGCCACATATCGAACGACACATTCTGGTTTGTGCTCTACTGTGAGAGTTATGTGTTCCGATTTGAGCTCCTGTGGTTGTTCTTTTTCTTCTTCCATCTACACCCAAAGACCACGAAAGCGGATGATGAGACTTGAACTCACGACCCTCACGTTGGCAACGTGATGCTCTACCACTGAGCTACATCCGCAGATACAAAGATAGCCCCAGACTATAGTAGTCCACAGCTTTTTTTTAAAGGGATATGTCTAACTTTTCCTCCGAGAATGCAGCAGTGAAGAGTCTTCCACGTTTTTCAACTCCCTCTAAGTTGTGGCTGCATTAAAAGTAGTGGAATAGTTGGGTTGTTTTTTTGCTGCTGTATGAGAAAGAGATAGCGCGAGTCTGCATTTGGAGGATCGGTTAGAGCGGTGAGCAATTTGGCCAATCTTATTCCCGCTTTAAAGGAGAGCTGCTGTAAAATTGGAGTGTTACGTTGCTGAAACGCTCTTTGACCCTTTTGAAATGTGGCCGTGATATGCCCTTCCTTTAATGCTAGCTCGTAGCGAAGTGATTTTTGTAAAACAAATATTTCATGCCCTGCAATATATGTCTGTAAGATCCATTCAATGGGCTGTGGAATGGTAAAATCGTAATCTACCTGTAGTGAACGGGCCTTGTCCGACAAATATTGGAGATATTCTGATTGGTTTTTTCCCCATAGATCGAGCCCTTGCCGTTCATATATGCTATTTTCTGGGAAGGGGAGCTGTGGACAAACCCCGAGCTGAGCGTCAAAGTAGACATGCATGTCACTGAGGTATTCGCGCTTGACATCCTTGTCGGGATCGGGCCCCGTAACGAATAATCCATAGGGGGTGTCGTCCTTCACAAAATATATTCGATTGCCTCCAAAGGTCTGGACCGTTCTACGTGGTGCGGTTTGCTCTCTATAAATGGGATTGAAGGCATGCAGCGGCTGACAGATATCCTCCATAAAATGAATTAAGAATCGCAAAGCTATGGCCTGAACATCTTCTGAAGCTGCAGGGTGAGTAAAGGTTTTAATCATGCTGCATATACCATCCACAATATTGTTGGGGTTGTTTTGTATGGCCCTTAGTATGTGGCGTCTAATCTGGTCATTGTCCCTCCAAGCATCTGGCGTTGCCAAATCAAAGGTTATTGGAAGATAATGCATACTTGACAGAGCATCGTGGAGGAGGGGGTCTCTCCACGTGTAATGGTTGATGACATCGGCCCACATCGAGGCCATTTCAATGGGGCTGAGCAGTGTTGCCAAGTTTTGCGGGGTGATGCCTACTTTCTCATAACTGGCAGGGTCTACCTCGGGGAAATTTAGGGGGCGGTTTAACAGAGTTTCAACCCTCTTTTTTGCCGTTTCACTCATATGCTCCTTTGCTACCGACGCGATGATACCGTGGTTAGTTGCAAGCCAGCAGTACGTAGCGCGAGACAAAGAGATCATGATAAAAAACACCCAAAATGTGTAAGATTTCATAGAAGACCTCTTCTTGTGTTGGAAAACAATTTTCAGCGACAGGTTCTAACATTTACTGTGGTTTTTAAGCAATTAGTGATCTGGAAGAACGGAGGAGCGCGCTATTTTAAAGGGTATAACTTCTATTTTGCAACAGGCCGAGAGTGTTGTGAGCGCTCACCTAGGTGAGGTGCGTTGTCCTTTTTTGCTCGAGAGGGGTAGGCATAAATATGGAAAAACTGTAAAAGGAGAAACGATTTGGGTCTTCAGGTTAAGTCCGATAGTGATCGTGAGGAGGTGCAGCTTACAGGATGTTGAATTTAAGGAAGCTTAAACAAGATTTTTCTTCGAACATTCTAAAAGAGGGGAAACAGCTTTTTGAAACTAAAAAGGTCTTGTCGGCGAAGATTTTGCATCTTGATGCGACGTCTATCCGTATTAGTGCTAAAGTGTTGGGGCAGTACAAAAATACTTACGAGAGCGAAATTGAAATTGATCGTGTAGAAAATGAGACGATCGATTCTGATTGTGATTGTCCCTACCACTATGATTGTCAACATTTGGCGGCCCTCCTTTTCTACTTGGAGTCCTATCTAGGCGAAATTCTGGTGGATTATTCTAACGAAAACAATCTAAATGAGATGACGGGAGATGGATTTAATGATGAGGAGAAAAAGAAGTTGCTAGAGGCGGTCAAAGAGGCCGAGACTAAGGAGGCGGTGCGCCGTGACAAACAGTACCAGAAGGAGCTAATTAAAGAGTATATCGGAGCCTCTTCCGTCCTGGCAAAGTCCCCCTTTTTCTTGCCTCGGCAGAGTCGAGAGATTGATCGGGCCGAATTGGCGGTGATTTTTAACTTTCCCAAAAAGGTGGGGCGCAATGTAGGATTTCAGCTCTCTCTGAGGTTGCCGGCGCGTTCTAAGCCTCTGAATATTCAGCATGTGCGTGAGTTTTTGGAAGCGACGCGTTATCGGGAGCCCTTCTATATTGGGGGAAAAAGTTATCTCTTCTCTGTGGATTCGTTTACCGAGATAGAACAACGCATCCTTCGGTTTATCATGGATCATGCACAACTGCCAGAAAAGTCGATAAATGAGCGGGTGAAAAAGGTCGCGGCGCTAGATACTAAAATTTTTGGGATGATTTTGGCGGAGGCGCATGCCATTGCTTTGGAGGGGCTTCACCAAAAGAGGTGGTCTTTGCAAGATGGGGACTTGCCAACCCTTCCTTGCCTCTTTGAAGACAATTTAGAATCGCCACTCCATTTTTCGAAGATGCCGGCGCGGATGAAAATTTTTCTTGAATACATCCACCCCCCGACAAAGAAAGTTTTGCTCAATCCCATGCTCCTTATCGATCAAAATGCGGTTATGCTCGAGGATGCACACCTTCTAGAATGTGCTAAGCCGGGAGTGATTCACGACCATATCTACTACCGTTTTCCTGAGGTGATCACGCGCCAGCATTTACGCAGTCTGATGCCTATCCGTGAAATGGTGATCCCAGAGCCCCTGTTCGGGACCTTTGTCGAGAATGCCCTTCCAGAGCTTTCTCAATTTGCCGAAGTGGAGATGGGAGATGCGATTAAAAATTTTATCACATTACCTTTTGCCGGTTCAGTAAAGGCAATTTGTGATCTCTCCTTTCTCAACGGTGAATTGGAGGCTTCCCTCTCTTTTCAATATGACAAATATATTATTCCCGCCTCTTTGAAGAAGCTTACTTGTGATGATATCCACTCCTTTGTGACAGAGCAGGGAGTGATAGCGCGGAATTTGGTGGAGGAGCAGAAGATCATTGATGACCTCTTCCGAGATTTTGCTTTTAACGTTGAGCACCAGACTTTTGTAGCGAAGACAGAGAGGAAAATTATTGAGTTTATGACCGATGTGATTCCGAGAAATCAATGCCGCGTCCAATTTAACTGCCCTCAAAATTTACTTGACCAATTCATTTACGATCAGTCGACATTCAAATTGCAGCTCTCTCATACGGAGCGTATGGATATTTATCAGATGAATATTGAAGTTAAGGGAGCTCTCAGGGGGGTCAAGTTAGATCGTTTATGGGATTGTATCGTTTCCAGGCATGCCTATCTTGAAATTGATATGGGAAGGAAGAGGTCAGTCAAAGCAAAAGATGGGGGGAACACGATGCCCAAGGTGCTCGTCTTGAATCTTGATGAACTTGGGGCCGTGGTTCAGCTTTTCGATGAATTGGGGATTGAGAGGCTCTCTAATGTGACATTGGAATGTCCGATTTGGGGGTTGGCCAACATTGATGAAAGCAACTTTGAAGGGCTCCCCGTCGAATTTGCCATGACATCTCGCCTCAAAGAGATTCGCAAACAGATGCTTGGGCAAAAAGATCTTCAGTTTAGTCCTGTCCCTGAGGCGATTAATGCTGAGCTTCGAAAATATCAGAAGGAGGGAGTACACTGGCTCGAACGCCTCCGCCTCATGTATCTTAACGGAATCCTCGCCGATGATATGGGGTTGGGTAAGACCTTGCAAGCCATTGTGGCTATAACGCAATGTGTGGAGGCAAGGCGAGGTGCTACCCTCATCGTGTGCCCCACATCACTCGTCTATAATTGGAAAGAGGAGTGTCACAAATTCAATTCCAGGCTAAAGACATTGGTCATCGATGGAATGCCTAATCAGCGCAAAAAATTGATTAAGAATATTAAGAATTTTGATGTCATCATCACCTCTTACAGCCTTTTACAAAAGGATATTGAAGCTTACAGCAAGAAGCTTTTCTCCTATATGATTCTCGATGAGGCGCAACACATAAAGAACCGGGGTACGCGCAATGCCAAATCGGTCAAAATGGTGAAGGCCGAGCATCGGATGATCCTGTCGGGAACGCCCGTTGAGAATTCTCTCGATGAACTGTGGAGCCTGTTTGATTTTCTTATGCCGGGCTTTTTGGGTTCTTACGACCGCTTCATTGAGAAGTATGTGAGGATTTCTGGAGAAGAACAGGTGCGTAACCTTGAGTATCTTCGCAGGAAAGTGGCTCCCTTTATTCTTCGACGTATGAAGGATAATGTGCTCGACGATTTACCACCGGTGACGGAAAATGTCTATTATTGTCAGCTAACTAACGTGCAACGCGATCTTTATCACTCTTATGCTCAATCTGCTAGAAATGAGCTCATCAAACTGGTCGAGGCAAGGGGCTTTGATAAAGTGCAGATCCATGTACTCGCCACGCTTACACGCCTTAAACAGATCTGTTGTCATCCCGCGATTTTTGCTAAGGAGAGAGCTGAGATGGGGGATTCTGCGAAATATGATATGTTGATCGACCTCTTGCAGACCCTGATCGAAGGGAAGCATAAAACGGTTATTTTTTCCCAATACACGCGTATGTTGCAAATTATGAGGAGTGATTTTGAACAAAGGGGAATCCGTTTTTCATACCTCGATGGATCGAGCAAAAATCGTTTGAGTATTGTGAATGAATTCAATAGAGATGAAAATATCCCCGTATTTTTGGTGTCGCTCAGGGCGGGGGGTACGGGGCTCAACTTAGTGGGGGCAGATACGATTATTCACTATGACATGTGGTGGAACCCAGCAGTAGAAAGTCAGCTTAATGGGAGGGCTCATCGCCTAGGTCAAAAGAGGAAAGTCGATATACTTAAAATGATCACGCTAGATACAATTGAAGAGAGGATTGTTGAGATACAGGATCGGAAAAGAGATGTCGTGGAAAAAATTGTGAGTTGTGATGACGAAGCCATGAAAAAATTGACCTGGGAGGATGTGCTCGAGCTTTTGCACTGTCCCAACTCGAAAGGGGAGGAGTGTAGGCAGAAGGGGTCTAAAAGGGAAAGCTCTAAGGGTGTGCACCAGCCTAAGGGGGCCGTCTGCGCCACCTAATGGGGACAAAATTTCTGGGGATCATAGAGAGCCTTAGCATGACGATATTATTATAATCTGCATAGGAACGACTCGCTAATCACACACACCTTAACTTGCTTCTATTAAACAACATACATTGCGCTCTGGCTAGCAGCCGTTTGCCAAAGTCATGCTATTTGATCTATTACTCTAAATTTATGAAATTATTTTTTTATTATGGTGTAAATTTGACACTTTTTGTGAAATATAGGTAGGCTGACTTGGGGTCTCGCGTGACGATGGACAATATCTCTTAAATCGGCCCGGTGTTCTGGGCAATCTGAATATGCAAGTTATTTTTGCATGAGAGTTTAATTCTTTTAAAGGTTCAGTAGGTGTGTGATGCATGGGCCCATTTTTCTGAAAAACATTAGTCTTTCTCTTTTAAATAAAGGTTGTTTTAAAGATTTTTCTACGCGGATTTATTCAGGTAGCCGTATTGCTATTATTGGTAGAAATGGGAGTGGCAAGTCGTGTATGTTAAATATTCTGCGTCAGAAACTACTGCCATCAGGTGGTGAGGTAATTATTCCGAATGCTATGTGTGTCGGCTATGTTGAGCAAACGATTAATGCCTTTAATGATTTAAGCGGTGGCCAGCGATTAGATAGAAGGTTGTCTGAAGTGTTAGCACGCTCTCCAGATATGTTGCTTCTCGATGAGCCTACCAATCATCTGGATAGGGATAACCGTGAGAGCTTGATGCGAAAGCTTAAAGGGTATCAGGGCATGTTGGTCATTGCTAGCCATGATACAGAATTGCTGCGAAATTGTATTGATATCTTATGGCATATTGATAATAACTCGATCCATAAGTTTATTGGCTCTTATGATGATTATGTGCGTAAAATCAGGCAAGAGCGCTCTTCTATAGAAAGAGAATTGGTATCACTGAGGCATGATAAAAAAGATGTGCATAATGCTTTGATGAAAGAACAAAAACGCGCTGCTAAAAGTAAGGCCAAGGGGCGAAAAAGTATCGAAAACAGGAAGTGGCCAACTATTGTCAGTAAAGCCAAAGCACTTAGAACTGAGCAAACATCTGGTAGCAAAAAATCAGCTATTTCTAGAAAGAAGCTGCAATTGACCAACCAGTTATCAGACTTAAGACTTCCTAAAATTATTCTGCCAAAATTTTCGTTGACAGCAGAAAGTGTTAATGCTAGTAGTTTATTATCAATAAGTTGCGCGGACATTGGCTATGGCGCGGACAAAATTGTTCTGAAAAATGTTAGCCTATTTCTAGGTGGCAAAGAACGCATTGCAATTTGTGGTAAAAATGCGTCTGGAAAATCAACCTTGCTAAAGGCGATTTTGGGGCAGGATGGAATTTTCGTTACTGGCGATTGGCATTTGCCACGCTCTAATTATATTGGCTATTTGGATCAACATTACTCCAACCTTAGGCCAGAACTATCGGTTATCGATCACGTAAGGGGGCTTCGATCAGATTGGAGTGAAATAGAGACTCGACGCCACCTCAGTGACTTTTTATTTAGAAGGAATGAGGAGGTAACGCGGTGGCCCACTGACCTCTCTGGTGGGGAAAAAGCACGCCTCTCTTTAAGCTTAATTGCTGCAAAAACTCCGAAACTGCTACTTCTAGATGAGATCACAAATAATCTTGATCTGGAGACCAAAGAACATACGATCCAGGTTCTAAAAAAATATCCTGGAGCTATGGTTGTTGTCTCCCATGAGGAGGACTTTTTACATGCAGTTGGCATTGGTCATATGTACACCATAATTGATAGAAAAGTGCGCGGTTAACTGGCGCTACCAGTGGGCTGTCCTGTGAACCTTTCCAGATAAACACAACATGATGTATGAGTCTTTTGTCAGCAACGAGGAGATATGTATGAAATTTAAACCGCTTGACTCGTGAACAATGGCTTCAGATTTCAATGTTAATGAACCTAAAACTCCCTCCAGAAAGAGGGATTCCCAGAAGTGACTTAAGAAAAGTCTGGAACTTTTGTAGCTTTTCATCTTCATTACGGGATGTCGATGGATTGATCTACCGAGAGATTTTAGCGTTTTTGTTCCCCGTTCCACAGTTTACAGTTGGAGGAAAAATAGTGTGAAAATGGTGTGTTCAACAGGGTAATGGCCGGACTAGGTAGTGTCGTCATAAGATACTGGCCCCATAGCAACGCATCGGATTTGAACTCCGGCTAAAAATGATGCACTGTTTTTTGCATATCTTGTAGCTATACCCCTCCACCGGTTTAAATGAAGAATTGCATTTTCCACTAGATGTCTTAGTTTATATAAATGTTTGTCATATAATACGCCTAGACTTTCCGTTTTTTTCGAAGGAATCACTATTTGCATTCCCCCCATGTGCATCCGAGGAGGGAAGGAAGTGGCGCGAGGACAAATTGGGTATTTAGCTTATTTGGATAGGTTCATATGCCAAGAGGGCTGGCAGATTTAATTAAGTGATGCACCCCCTTAAGTAAATACAAATTTTGATGCATTTTTTAGCGTCACTCTCGAATTTTATATACAGTTCGTTTACACTCAGGAATGGTTCAATTTTTTAAGGAAGACGATGAGACGTAGTATTGCCGGAAGGGGGAGTATGTTGAGGAACTTCGGGCGTGGATTCATAAATAAAGTGGGGGGAATAACGGGGATATTTTCCAGTGATATTGGCATCGACTTGGGGACTGCGAACACACTCGTGTATGTGCGAGGAAAGGGCATCGTCTTAGCAGAGCCCTCTGTAGTTTCCGTTGATTCTGTCACTGGTGAAGTGCTCGCGGTTGGACATAAGGCAAAGGCGATGCTTGGGAAAACTCCACGCAAGATTCATGCTGTACGCCCCATGAAGGATGGGGTGATTGCAGATTTTGAGATTGCCGAGGGGATGCTTAAGGCCCTCATTTCACGTGTTACCCCCTCGCGCACCCTTTTTCGCCCTAAGATTTTAATTGCTGTTCCGTCGGGAATTACTGGCGTGGAAAAACGGGCTGTTGAAGATTCTGCACTGCGTGCCGGTGCCCAGGAGGTCATTCTCATCGAAGAGCCGATGGCTGCAGCTATTGGTGTCGATCTCCCCGTGCATGAACCTTCCGCAAACATGATTGTTGATGTGGGGGGAGGGACTACTGAAATTGCGATTATTTCCCTCGGGGGAATTGTGGAGTGTCGCTCGATCCGGATTGCTGGCGATGAGTTTGATGAGTGTATTATCAACTACATGCGCCGCACCTATAACTTGATGATAGGGCCGCGTACTGCGGAAGAGATCAAAATGACCATTGGATCGGCCTACCCCCTTGGAGATCACGAATTAGAGATGGAGGTGCGAGGTCGTGATCAGGTGGCCGGGCTCCCGATCACTAAGCGTATCAATTCAGTGGAGATTCGTGAATGTTTGTCCGAGCCGATTCAGCAAATTATCGCCTGCGGGAAGGAGACGCTCGAGCGATGCCCTCCGGAGCTTGCAGCAGATCTCGTCGAGCGAGGGATGGTGTTGGCGGGGGGAGGGGCCCTGATCAAGGGATTTGATAAGGCCTTGATTAAGGAGTCTGGATTACCAGTCGTCGTTGCACCTAACCCCTTGCTCGCTGTATGCATGGGGACTGGAAAGGCTCTCGAATATCTCGATACCTTTAGGAAGGCTGCCGCCGTTTGAGATATTTTGGTGGTGTATGAAACTCCTCGTCCAGCGTGTTGCGCAAGCTAAGGTAAGGGTAGAAGGGAGACTTATCGGGGAGATCGGTCCTGGACTTTTGCTCTTTCTGGGGATTCATCGGAGGGATAGTAGTGCAGAGGTTGCGTGGTTCGTCGATAGGGCGATCCATCTTAGGATTTTCCGAGATCAGTTGGACAAAATGAATTTTTCTGTTCAAGATATTGGAGGGGAGGTTTTGCTCATCTCCCAATTCACCCTTTATGCAGAGTGTCGGACGGGGAGGCGCCCCTCTTTTACGGAAGCTATGCCTTCTGAGGGGGCCGAGTTCCTCTATGCTATGTTTTTGTCCGAACTTGAGAGGCACTTAGGCGAACAACGGGTGATGTCTGGAAAATTTGGTTCTAACATGCAGGTGGAGCTGGTCAATGACGGCCCTGTTACGCTACTGCTCGCTAAGTAGGTATAGGTGGCGTATGGTCGGAGTTCTAAGCAGACTATTCAGAAATCTGTGGTTGAGGTTAAATATGTGAGATGAATAGCAAAGCTTACTGCTCCCTCATTGAGGATACCCTCACCTACCTTAAAGGACTTCTGCGTCGGGAGGTTTCTCCCACACCCCCGGCTCTACCACCTAGCAAGGAGTTAGCAAAAGTGGCGCAGCCCCTCCCCCCC